>Ga0066256_1000107_pt1 | contig 370717 bp, 364 predicted proteins | sample ThiBio_1000_biof_FD_87107 | JGI IMG/M metagenome (GOLD analysis project Ga0066256, IMG submission 87107) | Wastewater bioreactor microbial communities from Cape Town, South Africa - Thiocy_expt_1000_biof (version 2) | ecosystem: Engineered > Bioreactor > Thiocyanate-remediating >... | reverse complement strand
GATTTCACTCCCCCAACAACCAGTTGACATCGTTTAGGGCGTGGACTACCAGGGTATCTAATCCTGTTTGCTACCCACGCTTTCGTACATGAGCGTCAGTGTCATCCCAGGGGGCTGCCTTCGCCATTGGTGTTCCTCCACATCTCTACGCATTTCACTGCTACACGTGGAATTCCACCCCCCTCTGACGCACTCTAGACTGCCAGTTCAAAATGCCATTCCCAGGTTAAGCCCGGGGATTTCACATCTTGCTTAACAATCCGCCTGCGCACGCTTTACGCCCAGTAATTCCGATTAACGCTCGCACCCTACGTATTACCGCGGCTGCTGGCACGTAGTTAGCCGGTGCTTCTTCTGCTGGTACCGTCATTAGCACGCTATGTTAGAGCGCACCGTTTCACTCCAGCTGAAAGAGCTTTACAACCCGAAGGCCTTCTTCACTCACGCGGAATGGCTGGATCAGGGTTGCCCCCATTGTCCAAAATTCCCCACTGCTGCCTCCCGTAGGAGTCTGGGCCGTGTCTCAGTCCCAGTGTGGCGGATCATCCTCTCAGACCCGCTACTGATCGTCGCCTTGGTAGGCCTTTACCCCACCAACTAGCTAATCAGACGTCGGCCGCTCGAATAACGCGAGGTCTTGCGATCCCCCGCTTTCCCCCTCAGGGCGTATGCGGTATTAGCACAACTTTCGCTGCGTTATCCCCCATTACTCGGCACGTTCCGACGCATTACTCACCCGTTCGCCACTCGCCACCAGGAGCAAGCTCCCGTGCTGCCGTTCGACTTGCATGTGTAAAGCATTCCGCCAGCGTTCAATCTGAGCCAGGATCAAACTCTTCAGTTCAATCACTGCAAATTAATACTTCGCTCTACTCAAACGAATTACTTCATCCAAGCATGAGCATCATTTCTTTCGGCAGGCACCCAGACTCCAGCACCCACCAACCTCATCAATGCCCACACCTATCGGCTGTTAATTGTTAAAGATCGACTCGACCGGACACCGGCTTGCAGGCACCCTTCCGAAGGGTCGGCATTCTACGGCGACACCGCAAAACGTCAACACCTTTTTGAAATGGTTGCGGGGGCAGGATTTGAACCTACGACCTTCGGGTTATGAGCCCGACGAGCTGCCAGACTGCTCCACCCCGCGCCTGTCGCAAAACTGCGTCAATCGAGAAGCGGGACTATAGCAAAGCTGCCCGACCTGCGTCAACCATTTGTGCCGTGTCGACAAGACCGTCCTCGATCGATCGGGCCGTCAAACTGGGTACCATTGTGCATCGCAAACCATCCTAGGGATTTTTGTGCAGATCGAGCCATTCTCGCTTTCCCGTTTGCCGCGCATCGAATTCGGCAGCGGGGCCGTTGCCCGTCTGCCGACGCTTGCGGCTGCCTTCGGTTCGCGCATGCTGTTGGTTACCGGCGCGGGCTCCGTGAAACACAGCACCTGCTGGCCGCAACTGATCAAGGGCTTCCGCCAGGCCGGTCTGAACTGGGCGCAACTCATCGTGCCCGGCGAACCCTCCCCCGACCTGATTGATGACGCCGTCCGCACCTACCGGGCGGAAAATCCGGACGTGGTCGTCGGCATCGGTGGCGGCAGCGCACTGGACGCCGCCAAAGCCATCGCCGGCCTGCTCAAACCCGGCAATTCGGTGAGAGATCATCTCGAAGGCGTCGGACCCGAACTGCCCTATCGGGGCCCTGCCACCCCTTTCATTGCCGTACCGACTACAGCGGGCACCGGATCGGAATGCACCAAGAATGCAGTGCTCAGCGTGCACGGGCACGACGGTTTCAAGAAATCCTTCCGGGACGAACAACTGGTTGCCGCACATGCCCTGGTCGACCCGGATCTGCTGGCCACCTGCCCACCGGCAATCGTGGCGGCCAACGGCATGGATGCCTTCACGCAACTGCTCGAATCCTACGTATCCAGCCGCGCGGCCGCCTTCACCGATTCACTCGCCTGGGGCGGCATGAAGGCGGCGCGCGACGGTCTGCTTGAACTGCATGCGAATGCCGGCAATGCGGACGCACGCGGAAAAATGGCCTATGCCGCGATGGTTTCGGGCATCACGCTCGCCCAGGTCGGCCTGGGATCGGTGCACGGGCTCGCCGCGCCACTGGGCGCATTCTTTCCCATTCCCCATGGCGTCGCCTGCGGTACGCTGGTCGCCACCGCCACACGGGTCAACATCGAAGCACTGCGTGCCCGGGCACCGACACACCCTGCGCTCGAGAAATACGCCCTGGCCGGTCGTCTGCTGAGCCGGAACAGCTCACTGGATCGGAACGCCGCGCATACCGCGCTCGTCGATACACTGATTGCCTGGACGCAGACACTCGGTCTCCCGACCCTTGCGCACTACGGTGTATCGCCAGACGACATTCCCCGCATCGTCGCCCACAGCCGGGGCAGCAGCATGAAGACAAACCCGGTCATGCTAGACGATGCCGAAATCGCCGCCATCGTGGCCGACCGGCTGTAGATCGCTCAAGTTCGCACGCCACCAATCCGCTAACCCGTCGATATCCCAATCTGGAGCACGCCATGGCCAGTGGCCTGATTCTGCTGATCGCCCTCGCCCTGTTTGCCGTCTATGGCATCTTTCTGTACAACCAGCTGGTGCAGTTGAAGCACAACGTCGGCAAATCCTGGTCGAACATCGACATCCTGCTGAAACAGCGCCACGACGAACTGCCCAAGCTGGTGGAAACCTGCAAGCAATACATGCAGTTCGAGCAGGAAACACTGGAGAAAGTGATGCTCGCGCGCAATCAGGTGGCCAATGCGCGCGAGTCGCGCAACATCTCCGCTCTAGGCCAAGCCGAGAGCGCCCTGCGCGCAGGCCTGGGCAATCTCTTCGCGGTCGCCGAAGCCTATCCGGAACTGAAGACCAACGAGACCTTCCAGCATCTGCAGGCGCGCATTTCCGGTCTGGAGAATGCCATCGCGGACCGCCGGGAGTTCTACAACGAATCCGTCAACGTCAACAACGTGCGCGTGGAGCAGTTCCCCGACACGCTTGTCGCCCGCCTGTTCGGCTTCCGCCAGTTTCCGCTGCTGCGATTCGCCAGCGAGGAGAAAAAGGACGTGGACATCAGGCAACTCTTCAATACCTGATGTTCGGCTCCGGTTCGTTCGCCGGGCAGCGGCACGACTACGCCAATTTCATTCTCTCGGGCGGGAATTTCGCCCTGCTGCTGCTGGGATTCCAGATCGGGACGTCGACCGGCTGGAAATTCGCCTTCGCCTGCGTCGGGCTGACGAGCGCCTGGGCCTGGTACGCCAATCTCAAACGCTATCGCACGGTTGCCGACACGCCCACTTCGCGGGTCGCATCGGCCCCGCAGGGTTATGTCGAAATCATCGGCCGCGGCCGGCAGCCGCCCGGAGAGCGGCTGCTCAGCCCGCTCTCCGGCCTGCCCTGCCTGTGGTACCGCTACCGGATCGAACACCGGCAGGATAACCGCTGGACGCTCGTCGAATCCGGTGTCTCGGACGACACCTTCGGCGTAGACGACGGTTCGGGCCTGGTACTGGTCGATCCGGATGGCGCGGAAATCCTCACCTCGCGCAAACAAGTCAGCCAGCAAGGCAATTACCGCCGCACCGAATGGACGCTGATCGAAAACGAGACGCTCTACGTCATCGGCGAACACATCACGCTGGGCGGTCCCAACGCGATACTCGACAAGCGTGCGGACATGGCCGATCTGCTGGCCGAATGGAAGCGCGACAAGCGTACGCTGCTGGCGCGTTTCGACACCGACCGCGACGGCGAGATCAGCCTCGACGAATGGGAACGTGCACGCAAGACGGCATCCGACGAGGTGGACCGCGCCCACCTGGACACACGCCTCAAGGACGGCGTACACCTGATCCGCAAGCCCGCGCACCGGCGCCCCTTTCTGATCGCCAACCGGAACATGCATGCGCTCGTTCGGCATTACCGGTTCTGGAGCTGGGCTCATCTGGGCGCGGTTGCGGCCGCACTCGCGACACTGGCACGCTTCCAGGCGACCTGATACTGACGCGCGGCCGGTTCCCGGCTTGCCCTTGCCGTCCCGGCTTTCTATAGTGACTGGACGGAGGACGCGCGACATGAAACAGCCCATACCTGAAACGCCTGCGGAGTACGACCATACCCGTATTGTCGAGCGGCCAGACGGCTGCTACTGGATCGATGCCGAGACCGGCGCGGAATATGGCCCCTTCGCCAGCCTCCTGGAAGCCATCCAGGACATGGAGTACAACGCCGAGAGCGACTATGAACCCGGCGAGACGATCGAAGAGGCCGAGGACGAGCTGGGCATCAGCGACTGGATCGATCCCGATACCGGCGACCCCAGCGCCATTTCCCACCGCCCCATCGACTGATCACATACACGGCCAGCCGCGCCGTTCGGCCGCCCGGGCTTCCCGTTCGAAAGGGTTGTCCCGATAAGGATCACCACCCCGCAAGCCGGCAAACAGGCCTGCCAGCGGATACAGAACCAGCATCAAGCCTCCCCAGCGTTCGAATTGCCGCACATGCGCCCGTTCGTGCGCCCGTGTCGCATCCAGATCGTACGCACTTGCACCCAGCACCACATGGCCGAAAGTGATCGCCGCGACCGGGCCGCTGAACGGGAAACCGGTCCGCAACAGCCGGGCCGTCCAGCCGCCCGAGGCCTCCAGCACACCGTCCACCCGTTGCCACTCGCCGCCGCTCGCCCGCGCCAGCACGGCCAGCAGCACACCCGGCACGGTAGCCGGCAAGGCCCACAGGTAACGCAGCAGAACGGGCATCAGGCGTCGATCGCCCCCGCGAACCAGCGCGGGCGATGCAGCCCAGCCCCCGTGAAAGCCGCCTCCGCGCGTTCGAGCTGCGCCGCCGTGCCAGCCGCGTAGACGTCGAAGCGGTGCAGGTCGGGGTAGTCCGTGACGATGGCCCGCAGCGCGGCATCGAGATCATCGACCGGCGGATGTGGCACATAGGCGAAATTGTCGAGCGCATCGGCCCAGGCACGACAGAGATTGTCCTGATAATGCCCGGCCACGTCGGCCAGCCAGTGCAGATCCATCGATTCGGCGAGATCGAGCGACATCGCATGCTGCACCAGGCTCTTGATCGGTGCGAAGCCGGCGCCGAAGGCAAGAAAGATCACCGGCCGCGGCGAGTCCTCGTCCAGCACGAATTCGCCGTAGGGACCCTCCACCGCGACCGAGTCGTTGGCTTTCAGGCGGGTGAACAGCGCTTCGGCGAAGACATCCGCCTCGCGACGGGGAATCTGGACCTCGATGTGCCGATCCTCGCACGGACAGCTCGCGATGGCGTAGCGCCCGCTCGCGCCGTCGACCGTCAGACGGACGCCCTGTCCGCCGAGAAAACGCAGACGCTGGCTGCGCGGTGCCAGGATGTGCAGGGCAGCCATGTGCGGGTTGAACACCTCCACCGATTTCACCTTGGCGGTAATTTCCTGTACGGGGATATCGCGCGCGCCGGCCACGTTGGCTTCGACCACCACATCGTTCACCGGCGCATACGAACACAGGAGGATCACGCCCCTGTCCTTCTCGGCCTGCTTCAGCACGTAGTCGTGCGCGTGCACCTTCTTCACCTCGCCCGACACCAGGCGCGCCTTGCAGTCGCCGCAGTTGCCGTTGCTGCAGCCGTAATTGAGCGACACGCCATTGCGCAGCGCCGCTTCGAGCAGGGTATCGTTGCCCTCGACGAAGAACTCGTGCCCGCTGGGCTGGATGGTGACATGTGCCGACATGATCCTCAGTATCCTTTCATGTGCGATCGCCGCCTGCGCCTGCGCCGCATCGGCCGGGGCCTCGGCCAGATTACGCAGCAGGAAAGCGCGTACCGTATGCAGCGCGTGGCGAGTTTCCGCGCTGCCCTCTTCTTCGATTTCGTCGATTTTCTCGTCGAGCCAGGCCATCACGCTGGCATAGTGCGCAAGCAGCGCCTTCGCCGCCGCATAGTCGTTGCCCAGCTCGGTCAGCCGTGCCGCCAGGACCTCCTTGTCCGGCAGCGCACGCTCCAGTACGCGCTTGGCAAACGCCTTCTCCTTGATCTCGTTGACCCGGCGCAATTCCGCGTCGTCGTCCCACTTCACGTCGGGAAAGGCACGCAACAGTTCGTCGAACTCGACCATGCCGTCGAAGGTGGCGAGCGCCCCGCTGCGGATCATCTCCTGCAGGGCGTGGCGGGATTGCCCAACCAGCCGGGCAACGCGCGAAAGGGGCAGCAGATGACTCATGCGGCCAGTCTACCCCGCCGCCTGATGGAGCCCAAACGGCAATTCACCAGATTCTGAATCGATGATCGAAACGCGCCTTTACAATGCCGCCATGCCTGCCATCACCGTACGCCCCTGCCCCGACGATGCACGCAATGCGCTCGAACAAGCGGGCCTGCCGCCCGCCTGGGCTCGGCTCTACGCGGCACGCGGCATCACCCGTGCCGACGAGATCGCGCACCGCCTGCCCGGCCTCTTGCCGCCTACGGGTCTGCTGCATGCCGAACGTGCCGCGACGCTGCTCGCCGACGCCATCGCCGCCGGCAAAAAAATGCTCATCGTCGCCGACTACGATGCCGACGGTGCGACTGCCTGCGCCGTCGGCGTGCGCGGCCTGCGCCTGCTCGGCGCACAGGTCGATTTTCTGGTCCCCAACCGCATCGAACACGGCTACGGCCTGTCGCCCGCCATCGTCGAACTGGCCGCCGCGCGCGCGCCCGACCTGCTGATCACCGTGGACAACGGCATCGCCGCCGTCGAGGGCGTGGCCGCCGCCAACGCGCGCAGCCTGCCGGTGCTGGTCACCGATCACCACCTGCCCGGCGACCGGCTGCCGGACGCGGCCTGCATCGTCAACCCGAACCAGCCGGGCTGCGGCTTCGCCTCCAAGCATCTGGCCGGCGTAGGCGTGATGTTCTACGTACTGCTCGCACTGCGCGCCGAACTGCGCCGCCGCGGCGCCTATGCGAACCGGCCCGAGCCCGACCTGCGCACGCTGCTTGATCTGGTCGCGCTGGGTACCGTGGCCGATGTGGTAAAACTCGATGCCAACAACCGCACCCTTGTCGCGCAGGGGCTCGCACGCATGCGCACCGGCCAGGCCGCACCCGGCATCCAGGCGCTGTTCCGCGTCGCCGGCCGCGACCCCGCGCGCGCCACCGTGTTCGATCTCGGCTTCATGCTCGGGCCGCGCCTCAATGCCGCCGGCCGCATCGACGACATGGCACTCGGCATCGAATGCCTGCTGGCCGACGAGCCCGCCGCCGCGCAGGCCCTGGCCCGGCGCCTGGACGAGCTCAACCGCCAGCGGCGCGACGTCGAAACGGACATGCTCGACGAGGCCCTCGCCCTGCTCGCCGATTTCGACCCCGCCGACCGCGTCAGCCTCGTCGCCTACCGGCCAGACTGGCACGCCGGCGTGATCGGCATTCTCGCCTCACGGCTCAAGGATAAATTTCACCGGCCCGCCATCGTGTTCGCATGCGCGGACAGCGGCGAGCTCAAAGGCTCGGGCCGTTCCATCGCCGGCCTGCACCTGCGCGACGCGCTCGACCTCGTCGACCGGCGCCACCCCGGCCTCATCCGCAAATTCGGCGGCCACGCCATGGCCGCCGGCCTCACGCTCGCGCCCGAAGGTCACGCCGAATTTGCCGCTGCCTTCGAGACCGTGGTCCGGCAACAGGTCGATGCAGCCTGCCTGGAAGGCACAATTGAAACCGACGGCGAGCTTGCGGATGCCGAACACAGCTACCTCCTGGCCTGTGCGCTCGACGAAGCCGTATGGGGGCAAGGCTTCCCCGCACCGCTGTTCACTGGCGAATTCGCCGTCGCCCAGCAGCGCGTCGTCGGCGAAAAGCACCTCAAGCTGCAACTCGCGCGCGGCGGCCAAGTCTACGAAGCCATGCGCTTTTTTCACGCCGATCCCCTGCCCGGCCGCATCCGCGCGGTCTACGGCCTCATGCCCAACGAGTTCAATGGCCAACAGTCGCTGCAACTGAAGCTGCATCACTGGGAAGCGATTTGATTGAGGGACTAAGGGTTAGGATTTAGGGGCCGGGGAGGTTGTTCGGCTTCGCCGCGCCTCACGAATTCCTATAACGCGGCGAAGCCACACGGCCGCCCTAATCCCTAGCCCCTAAATCCCAGCCCCCATGCCACCGATCACACTCACCCTCATCCTGCTGAACGTGATGGTCTACGGACTGGCCATCTTCACCGGCCCCGACCTCGCGCACACCTTCGCCCTGTGGCCGCCCGGCTCCGGCGGCGCCTTCCACTACTGGCAGCTCGTCACCTACAGTTTCCTGCACGGCTCGCCACTGCATCTGGGCTTCAACATGCTCGCGCTGTGGATGTTCGGTGCCGAACTCGAACGGCGCTGGAACGACCTGCGCTACCTGCTCACCTATCTGCTCAGCGTCGTCGTCGCAGCCATGACACAGATCGCCGCAGGCGGCTATTTCGGCGCATCCGGCGGCGCGGTCGTCGGCGCATCCGGCGGGGTCTTTGGCCTCTTGCTGGCCTATGCGATGTATTTCCCCAACCGGGTCATCACCTTGGTGTTCCTGCCCTTCGTGCGGATTCCCGCGCGTACCTTCGTGTTTCTCTACGGCCTCGTCGAACTGGTACTCGGCGTGACCGGCACCGCTGCCGGCGTGGCGCATTTCGCGCACCTGGGCGGATTGTTCGGCGGCTGGCTGGGCGTGCAGTACTTCAGGGGACGGGGGATTTTCGGCGCGCGGAAGTAAGCCGAAGGCCGGCGATTCAGGTATAGCCGTCCGGATTCTGCGACTGCCAGCGCCACGCATCGGCACACATGCGTGGCAGGTCATATACCGCGCGCCAGCCAAGATCGTGCGCGGCGCGCGCCGGGTCGGCCCAGCACTGCGCCACATCGCCGGGGCGCCGCGCGACGATTTCGTAAGGCACCGGCCTGCCGCTGGCAGCTTCGAACGCGCGCACCATCTCCAGCACCGACACGCCGCGCCCGGTCCCCAGGTTCCAGACATGCACGCCGCCCGTGTTGTGATGCAGCCGGTTCAACGCAGCCAGATGGCCGCGCGCGAGATCGACCACGTGGATGTAGTCGCGTACGCCCGTGCCGTCAGGCGTGGGGTAATCGCCGCCGAACACGTTCAGGTGCGGCCGCCGCCCCACCGCCACCTGTGCGACGTAGGGCATGAGGTTGTTGGGAATGCCGCGCGGGTCTTCGCCGATGAGACCCGATTCATGTGCCCCCACCGGGTTGAAATACCGCAGCAGCGCGATCGTCCAGCCGCCGTCGGATCGTGCGACATCGCGCAGCATCTCTTCGATGAAAAGCTTGGAGCGGCCGTAGGGATTGGTCGCCGACAGCGGGAAATCCTCGGTGATCGGCACGCGCGCCGGATCGCCGTACACGGTGGCCGAGGAGGAAAACACCACCGACTTCACGCCCGCCTCCGCCATGACCTCGAACAGCGCGATGCTGCCGGCGATGTTGTTGTCGTAATAGAGCAGCGGCTTCTCGACCGACTCGCCCACGGCCTTGAGGCCGGCGAAATGCACCACCGCATCGATGGCATGCCGGGTGAATACCGCCCGCAGCGCAGTCCGGTCGCGGATGTCGCCCTCCACGAACGCCGCCGGCCGGCCGGCGATCCGCGCCATGCGGTCAAGCGATTTAACGCTGCTGTTCGACAGGTTGTCGAACACCACGACCTCGTGGCCGGCCGCGAGGCATTCCACCGCGGTGTGCGAGCCGATGTAACCGGCGCCGCCGGTCAGCAGCACGTTCATTCCGTTTCCTCCTGGATGTTCAAACCGGATTCATGCACAGAGCCAGCGCCTCGCGCCAGTCGCGCAGGTGCAGGCCGAAAGTATGCCGCAGCCGGGTATTGTCCAGCCGCGAATTGAGCGGGCGCCGCGCCGGCACGGGGTAGTCCCGGCTGTCGACCGGCACCAGCCTGGCGGGAACACAGGTCTCGTCGAAATCGTCGAGCGCGCGAATGGCCTCCGCAAACCCATGGCGGGACGTCTCGCCGGCATTCGTCATGTGGTAGACCCCCCACGGGGCTGCGCGATCGAATCCACCGGCTGGCGACGCGACCTGCGCCAGCACCTGTGCGGTGGCCTCGGCCACGTCGCGGCACCAGGTCGGCGCGCCGATCTGGTCGGCCACGACCCGCAGTTCGGGCCGTTCCCGCATCTGGCGGCGCAGCGTCAGCAGGAAATTGCCGCCGCGCAGGCCGTAGACCCAGGCGGTACGAAAGACGAGATGCGCGCAGCCGCTCGCCGCGACGGCGCGTTCGCCTTCCAGCTTGCTTGCCCCGTAGACGTTGAGCGGACCGGGGGCGTCGTCCTCGCGCCAGGCCGTTTCGCCGCGGCCGTCGAAGACATGGTCAGTGGAGTAATGCACCAGCAGGGCGTCGAGCCGCGCCGCCTCTTCCGCCAGCACGCCAGGGCCGGCGGCGTTCACGGCGCGGGCGCACTCGGGCTCGCTTTCCGCCCGGTCCACCGCGGTATAGGCGGCGGCGTTGACGATGATCGCCGGCGCGATCGCACGCACCGTCGAGCGCACCGTATCTGGATTCGCGAGATCGAGCATGCGGGCGTCGGCCGCCACGACTTCGCCCAGTGCGCCCAGCGTACGGCGCAGTTCCCAGCCGATCTGGCCGTTCGCGCCGGTGAGCAGGATGCGCGTCCGGGCGCCGCTCATGCGTAGACCTCGGCATCCCGCAGGACAGGCCACGCCCGGTCCTTGTCGGACAGGACAGGCGGGCCGGCCAGGGGCCAGCGCACGCCGATGGCCGGGTCGTCCCAGCGAATGCCGCGATCCCACTGCGGCGCATAATGGGCGGTGGCCTTGTAGAACACATCCGCAGTTTCGGACAGTACCAGGAAACCGTGCGCGCACCCGGGCGGAATCCAGATCATGCGGTGGTTTTCGGCCGACAGTTCCGTACCCGTCCATTGTCCGAACGTGGGCGACGACTGCCGCAGATCGACCACCACGTCGAACACCGCGCCGTTCACCACCCGCACCAGCTTGCCCTGCGGCGCATGCAGCTGATAATGCAACCCGCGCAGCACGCCCCGGCGGGAACGTGAATGGTTGTCCTGCACGAAATCGGCCACAAGACCCAGCGCGGCAAACGTCCGCCGGTTCCAGCTTTCCAGCAGGAAGCCGCGCGCATCCTCGAAGACGCGCGGTTCGAGGAGCTTCACGCCGGGGAGAACGGTTTCGGTAACGTTCATCGAGACAAAAGAAGGGAGCCAGGCGCGAAAGCAAAAGCCGCTTGCGTCGCGCCTTTCAAAACACCCGCTCGTTCAGCATGTTGAGCAGATAGCGCCCGTAGGCGTTCTGCTTCAGGGGTTCGGCCAGTCGGCGAATCTGCCCGGCGTCGATGTAGCCGAGCCGGTAGGCGATTTCCTCGGGACAGGCGATCTTGAGCCCCTGGCGTTTCTCGATCGTTTCGATGAACAGCGAGGCCTGCAGCATGGACTCGTGCGTACCCGTGTCCAGCCAGGCGTGACCGCGCCGCATGATCGAGACGTGCAGGGCGTCCTGTTCGAAATAACGCCGGATCACGTCGGTGATTTCCAGTTCGCCGCGCGCCGAAGGCTTCAGCGCGCGTGCGATCTCCACCACCCGGCTGTCGCAGAAATACAGCCCGGTGATCGCGTAATTCGAGCGCGGCTGCGCGGGTTTTTCCTCGATGCCGAGCACGCTGCCGTCGGCATCCAGTTCCACGACGCCGTAACGTTCCGGATCGGTGACCCGGTAGGCGAATACCGTTGCACCGGATTCCCGCGCACTGGCCAGACGCAGGTCGGGGGTCAGGTCGTTACCGTAGAACACGTTGTCGCCCAACACCAGCGCGCAGGGACTGCCGGCCAGGAAATCGGCGGCGATCAGAAATGCCTCCGGCAGGCCGCCGGGGTTCGGCTGCACCGCGTATCGCAGGCGCACGCCCCACTGGCTGCCGTCGCCGAGAAGCTGCTCGAAGCGCGGCGTGTCCTGCGGTGTGGAAATGATCAGGATCTCGCGCATGCCCGCCAGCATCAGCGTGGTGAGCGGATAGTAGATCATCGGTTTGTCATAGACCGGCAGGAGCTGCTTGGATACCGCGAGTGTGGCCGGATAAAGGCGCGTACCCGAGCCGCCGGCGAGAAGGATGCCTTTACGCTGCATCACGCCTGCCTCTCCGCATAGTTCAGACTCATCCATTCCCGGTAGCCGCCGCTGGTCACCTGATCGGTCCACGCCGCATGCTCCAGATACCATTTCACCGTCTTGCGGATACCGGACCCGAAGGTTTCGGCCGGCTTCCAGCCGAGTTCGCGATGGATCCTGCCGGCATCGATGGCGTAGCGGCGGTCGTGCCCCGGACGGTCCGGCACATGCGCAATCAGGCGTGCACGCGGACCTCGGGGGTCGGGGCGCATGTCGTCGAGCAGGGCACAAACGGTGTGCACGATTTCGATGTTGGGCATTTCGTTCCAGCCGCCCACATTGTAGGTTTCACCCGTCCGGCCGCACGCCAGCACTGCGCGGATCGCCGCGCAATGGTCGGTCACATACAGCCAGTCACGCACGTTAAGGCCATCCCCATAGACCGGCAGCGGCTTGCCCTGCAGCGCATTCAGGATCATCAGCGGAATCAGCTTTTCCGGGAACTGGAAAGGCCCGTAGTTGTTGGAACAGTTGGTTGTGAGTGTGGGCAGCCCGTAGGTATGATGGCTGGCACGCACCAGATGGTCGGATGCCGCCTTGCTTGCGGAATAGGGACTGTTGGGCGCGTAGGGCGTGGTCTCGGTAAAGGGCGCGTCGTGCGGACCGAGCGAACCGTAGACCTCGTCGGTGGATACGTGCAGAAACCGGAACGCGTCCCGCTCGCCCCCGGACAGCCCTGCCCAGTAGGCGCGCGCCGTCTCCAGCAAATGGAAAGTCCCCACCACGTTGGTCTGGATGAAATCCTCCGGGCCGTGGATCGAACGGTCCACATGCGATTCGGCGGCGAAATTGAGGATCGCGCGCGGCCGGTATTCCGCCAGCAGACGCGCCACCAGGCCGCGATCCCCGATGTCGCCCCGAACGAATACATGGCGCCCATCGCCCTGCAAACCTGCCAGGCTGGCCAGATTGCCCGCGTAGGTCAGCTTGTCGAGATTGAGCACCGGCTCGTCGTGCAGCCGCAGCCAGTCCAGGATGAAATTGGCGCCGATGAAACCGGCGCCTCCGGTAACCAGGATCACATTCGCTTCCTCCCCGCAGCCAAAGCCAGTCCTATCCCCGCCAGTGTACCGACTGCATCCGCCATCCAGTCGCCGAGATCGGGCGAACGTCCAGGCAAGGCAAGCTGATGCCACTCGTCCCAGCCGGCGAACAACAGCCCCCCCGCCAGAACCCAAGGCCACGCGCGACGGCCCATCCCCCATACAAACAGCCCCGCCAGTGCCGCAAACCCGATACTGTGCGCCAGCTTGTCCCAGGGCGGCGGCACAACACCGGCAGCCTCGGGCTGATAATTGGCCCATACATAGACAGCAAGCAGCCCCAGCGCAATCAGCAATGCGATACGCGGCATACGCATTTCAGCTTCGCCCGAACCATAATTGCCGCAACGCCCCCACGATAAACAGCGTATTCGTCACCAGATAGCGTTTCCACAACCGGCGCGGCTCGGACAACAAGCGGTGCAGCCATTCCAACCCGTTGTCGCGCATCCAGGCCGGCGCACGCCGCACCGTGCCGGCGTGGAAATCGAAGGCCGCACCCACACCGATCATCACCGCATTCACCTGGCCGCGATGCGCCGCCATCCAGTGTTCCTGCTTGGGGCAGCCCAGGCCGACGAACACGATGCCTGCTCCACTCTCGTTGATGCGCGCCACCGCCGCCGCGTCCTCTTCTGCCGTCAATGCGCGAAAGGGCGGTGACTCCGTCGTCATCTTCAACGTCGGAAACGCCGCCGCCAACCGGGTCTGCAGCAAACCCAGCGTGGTTTCCGTGCTGCCGTAGCAATAGACCGGTACGCCTTCGGATGCGCACCGCCCGCACAATGCCCACATCACGTCCGGCCCACTGATGCGCGGCTGGTTGGCAAAGCCCTGCCGGCGCAGCATCCACGCCACCGGCGCGCCGTCGGGCGTGGCCATGTCCGCAGCATTGATGACATCGCGATAGGCTGCGCCCCTCGATGCGCTCACCACCACATGTACGTTGCAAATCGTGACGTAGCGGCTTTCGCGCGCGTGCGCCCAGCGCATCAGGCGATCCAGCGCAGTGTCCCATGAAAACGCATCGATACGCGCACCCAGCACGAAACCTGTGGTACGGAAATCGATCTCCTGAAATGCTTTTCTCATAGCGGCCGCTCGGCCCGCGCTTCCTCGTAGATGTCGATCAAGCGCCGATAATTCACCTCCGGCGAGAATGCCATCTCGTACTGTGCACGGGCATTGCGTCCCATCTCTGCCATTTCTTGAGGGTGTGCCGAAGCCCAGGCCATTTTTTCTGCGAAATCGGCCGGATCGGCCGGGTTGAAAAGAAGGCCGGTTTTTCGGTCCGTCACGATATCGGCTAGCGCGCCAATGCGACTGGCGATCACAGGCAAGCCGGCAGCGAAAGCTTCCACGATCGTACGCGGGAAATTCTCGTACCAGATGCTCGGCACGACCAGTGCCAGCGCATGGGCCATTTCCTGGCGCACCATGTTACCGGGTTGGCTACCCAGCCGTATCACACCCCGTACGTCATCGAGCAGATTGGCTTCCGGTCCATCTCCCACCACCCGCAGCACTTCATCCGGTAACCGTCGCATGGCTTCGGCCAGTGTCGCCACGCCTTTCTCCATCGACAACCGTCCCACAAACAACAAACCCGAGCGCAGCCCGAGTCCGGGTGTATCGAAATCCACGAAATTCGGCTTGACAACCACCCGTTCAGCCGGCAGGCCGCCCTCGATGAATTTGTTCCGGCAAAAATCATTCAGCGCAATATAACGCGCCACCTTGTTGCGATACGTGCCCAGCCCACGATGCAACGCCAGCATTCCCGCCAACGCTGCCGAAGCCTGGCGCGAACCGCGATAGCACGCTCGCGTCACCCCGCGCCAGGGGGCATGTCCGATGCAGTCTTCGCACACCCTGCCTTCGCGCAGAAAAAGCGCATTCAGGCACATCAGGCGAAAGTTGTGCAATGTCTGCACCACCGGCACCCCGGCACGCGCCGCCGCCCAGTAGAGCGCAGGGGAGATCAGTGGAAACGTATTGTGCGCATGAATCACGTCGGGCCGGAAACGGACGATCAGTGCAGCCAATTCCCGTGCCGTACGACCCGACCACAGGGTGTGTCGCGCCAGGGTCATCGGCGACATCCCCACCACCTCGTCGTTGCTGCGGGCATAGGTTTCCACTGCATGCCCATGTGCACGCAGCAACTCGATCTCGGACGCCACCACCCTGTCTTCGCCGCCTAACTGCTGGTAGGCATTATGGACGACAAGAACACGGCAATTCATGTATGTTTACCCCGCTTCGTCCCCAGACAACGCACAATGCCGTCTGCAAAACGCTGCGCCATGTTTTCCATCGTGTATATACGCGCACTTTCCGCACAGCCGGCGCGCAACTGCTGCAGTCTGGCAGGGGTATGCAGCAACCCCACGCAAGCATCGACATAGCTTTTCAAGCCATCGGCTGTTATCAGGCCATTTACTTCGTTCTCGATATATGCAATTTCCGGCCCATGCTTACCTCCGGAAATCGTTATCAAAGGCACCTCGCACACAAATGAATCCAGGATACCCAACCCCAGCCCTCCGGGGTTGATCATGATGTCAGCCACTGACATACAGGCTGCCTTGTCGCGTCCGAATCGGGCACCCACCCAGCGGCACCATGCATGCGTGTCGCACCATGCACGGACTTTATCCCGTTCCGCCCCCTCCCCTACGATCAACAAATGAAAATCCGGGACTGCTTCCCGGATCGACTTGGCCGCGTCGAACAAAAAATCCAACCGTTTGTCCGCGTACAGGGAGCCTACGTAAATACCCACGGGACCAGCATCAAACCCAAGCACCTTACGCAAGGCTGATGTTTCATCAAGCGTCACTTCCCGCCGGAACTTCATGAGCTGTTCTGTATCTACTGCATTGTTCAGAACAGTAATGTTCGATTCTGAATAGCCCGCTGTCTTTATCAAGGCAGCACTCATCTGAGTGTAAGCGAACCACCAATCCACACGATTCGTCGACCAGCGTTTGAACCTCTCCTTCAAACCATTCGGACTATCGCTTTGCAAATTGGCGCCATGCCCCCAGAACGCCAATTTATACTGGCGCGGCATGAGCACGAGAAGGTGATTAAACAGTAGTTTGTTTTCTTGTGTGACGATCAACAGATCCACATCGTGCAAATATGGTCGCAAGGGCTGCCAGCACAAACGGCCTCCCGCCCAATAGCGAGTACTCAAGGGTTCCGCCCAGGGCAAATAGCCCGCATCCTGTTTCAGATTTTCTGCCTGAGTGCCTTGTCCTGCAATCAAACGCAGATCTATGTTCCTTGCATGCAACAACACTCGCAACCGCTCGAATAGCGGCACACGATAATGAGTGAGCCTGCGTTGGATGATGACGACCTTTTGCATGTCTTTATGAATACCGGATCAAGCTGACCTGTACCCTGGAAAGATATGTCCGATGTACCCGCGGCCAAAATATCAGGCTGGCAGCCGCAGCTCACCTCATCTGATCAGAACAGGCTGCCAACCCAGCCGGATACTTCTGCTTACCGTGCCGTTTTCGCCATCGAGCGATTCAATAACGGTTGCCTTCCATGCAGCGGGAACACTCCAGAAATCCACGGTATCCTGTTCTCGCCACACGATATGCGCCGGCCGGCCTTCGGAATCGGTCAAATCGCATACCCACACACCTCTCGACCCGGCACACCCAAGTATTCGGTGGCCAATCAGCCAGGAGGCCGTGCGCGCGTATGCGCGCGCTGCGGGCTTATTCTCGCCAGCGTATAGATCGTACAAACCCATGTCCGCATTGTCCCAGGCATACCAATAGAAACGGGATACGCCTGATGCCCACCCCAGAATCAAGGCACGCGAAACATAAGATACAGCAGCCTGTTGATCGAGACGTTTCCAGCTTTCATGGGCAGCTCCGAGTCTGGCCGCAGGGTTCAGATTCTCTATCCACCAGCCTGATTCCGTATTCCACAGCGGCTTACCCCCCACACCATGCTTTCGCATGATGGCCCGCACACGCTCGACCAGTGGCAGCATCGCCTCGGGCGCTTTTGCCGGCACATAAAAGTGATAGCCGATCACATCGGCATATTGCCCGCCTCCCATCGAGAGATAACGATCGAGCCATTCCGGATTACGGCCATCGCCTGTTATTGAGGGCGACACCAGAATGGCCTCAGGATCCACTTGCTTGATTTCCTGGTAAGCAATACGCGCCATATCGAGCAAGGTTTCGAGACTCCCGGAGTAAAACCCCTTGAGATTGATTTCATTCCAGATTTCGTATTGCCTGATACGGCCCTTGTATCGTTCGGCAACAGTGCGCACATACAATTGCCAGTCGTTCGGATTGACAGGTTCGGCGGCATTGCCGGGTCTGTAACTCGAGGGCTCCTGGGGGCGTGCGGACGCCCATGTAGGCGACAACCCGAGAGGCAGCAGAATTTCAACGCCCGCAGCATCTGCCATATCCACATACTTGTCGAGCGTATTGAAATTCCAGCGCCCTCGCTGCGGCTGCAAATTGGGCCATGCTACGTAAGCATCCCATAGTCGCCACGACCCGAAAGGCAGGTCAGGCCACGGAGACAACTGATTGCCATTGGCAGGCCCGGGATGCCTTTCCACCAAACGATGCGCATGGAATCCAAAATACGCCCGGTCAACCCGGCTCTTGACTGGCAAGGGTTTTCCGCCATACACGACCAGGGACGACCCCGCCATGGAACAGCCGAAAAGAAAAATCAGCAGACACCTGGGCCAGACAAGACACATAAGAGATCGAAATGTTGACTGTAAAACTTGAGTGATCTTCACGCGATCACCCCGTGTAGTGCCTGCACGCATAGGAACCGTGTACCTGCGTTGACGCCTTCCATGCAGTCATTTTTCCCACGTCCCCCGCCATGCGGACGGCAAGCCGGCTTGCGTGTGCCCTGGAAACCAACAGGACGGGCACAAATACAATCGCTGCAGCGATCAGGGTCCCGAGACCTCTGAGTGCCATGGGCAGCCAGATATAGCGGTTTGACTCGGCGCGAATCCTGACCCAATTCTGGCCACCTTTATAGGCGCGGCGCGCGAACCACTTCAGACTCACTCGAGAATCAGGTATATATTCATATACGCAGGCTTGGTCAGCCCAATAGATCGAAGCGCCGCGGCGCTCTGCGCGGTAAAAGAAAAGGGCATCTTCTGCGCCGCTTGCGGAGAATCGTTCGTCAAATCCGCCACCTGCCAGATCAACTACCTCACGACTGAATAAAACATTTCCCGTGCGGCTATCAAGCCAGGTAATCCTGGTGTTGTCAGGATGTCTTTTGCGTTCGAAGAACTGGGCTTCGAGCACCCAGCCGGGCGGCGGCGAGTCGAATTTCGGAAGCACCGGGCCACATACAACATCCGCCTGCGTGGCAATCTGGCTTTTAATCAGCTCTGCCAGCCAGGCCTCGGTGGGAATCTCGTCATCGTCGATGAATGCCATGTAATCCCCGCACGATTCGGCGAGGCACCTATTTCTTGCATGCGCAACACCGGGATGCATCTCCACGAAATAATCGACCGGATAAGGATAGCCACGAGACAAAACCTCTTCGACGACCGGCCTGGCTGTTGCCTCGGGATCATTGTCGACCACTACCATTCGAACACTGTAGGACGAAAGGTCTTTTTGCTGCCCGAACTCGAGCAGCAGACGCTTTAATCCGTCCGGCCGCCGAAAAGTACAAATCGCGACAGTAATGGATTTCAAGACGGTCGTTTCGGTGCAGTCCATGCGCATCGGAACCTTTCAACGCCAGACGCTTACCATGATTGCCGGCTCATCGATCACGGGATGATCAGCCGATTTTCCCGGCCGAAGCAGACTCATCCCCTGTCACCCGAGGGAATATTCGAGCGGATTGAACGTATGGACACATGAGCCGCCACGATGGAAGTGGAAAAAACAATCCACCACAAATGCGTCGTACGCATGAAATTTGTTTCCGACACATTGAGCAAGAGGACAACCAGCAGGATAGCCAAGTGAAAAATGGCCGTCAGTCCATCACCCATGCGGTTGATGTAATAAATATTCTTCAGATGAGCCAAAAACACCAACAGGAGCAGTGCCAAGCCTACATATCCGAGTTCATTGACGATATCGATATAGCCATTATGTGCCTGCCCCGGACGCCAGCTGAACATGCGAACGATACTGTACGAAGGCCCTTCCAGCCCCATCCAGAATCCGCCAAATCCCGTCCCCAGCCAGGGGTGTCTGGCAATCTCGTACCCCATCCAGCGCCACAATTCGGTCCGGCCTGTAAGCGTGGTTGTTTTGCCAACCGACCCCAGGCCAGCTTCCAGGGCAGCGCCAACAGGCAAATCGCCTTTGATCAAGAAATAGGCAAACAGAAGCACCATGCCTGCCAAAAGCGCCACGAGTGTAGCGGGAAGAAGTTTGTTGCCGTGGCGCCGCATGGCGACCCAATAGAGAATCAGGAGAACAGCGACTACATAAATCACGATACTGGTTGCGCTTCGCGTGGCCAGAAGCGATATGGAGGCCAAGGCAAAAAACCACCACGCAAGCCGGCCTTTTCTTTTGTCGAGCGCATGAAAAAGAAACACCATCGACATGAGCAGCGCAAACTGTCCCCACGTGTTTTTGGTGAAAGTAAAGCCTTTGTAGTTGCCATCGGGATCAATCGACAGTCCGGGCACTGCAAGTGCGGCGATCCCCAATAACAGATAGAGCACCCCCGGCCATACGAATGTCTCGAATGGATTGCTGGACCTCGACTGCCGTACCAGTGCCAGTGCAATGAACAAAACACCGACAAGCTGGATCGCGCGCCTTGCGGAAACCAGCGGCGATACAGACCATGCCACCGACACCAGTGCGTAAGCCAGCAATAGCCAGTAAGACGCGGGGATCCAACTCCATGGAATCGTGAAGCGCTTATCCCCCTGCAAGGCATAAAAAAGTGCCAGCACGAATACCGACCCCCAGCCGATTTGGCGGAACAGGCTGCCTTCTGAGGTTCCGGCAAGCTCGCCCCCCCCAAAAGGCACCAGACACAGAAAAAGAACGGCAAAGGCGATCAGCCAGCGGGCTGGTCTGGCAACAAGCAGCAGAAAGGGAATCCCGAGCCCCAGCGCCAGCGCAAAAGCCACATATGGTCCCAGACCGGCCACATAGGCATAAATCAGCTGGAACATGACGCGTCAGCGGCCGTAGCCGCTTTCCTCCAGTATTCTTTGGCCTTGATCCGGATCAGGAGAAGCTGGATCAGCTCCACCGCGCAAAGTACTCCGACCACCCAGACGGCCCCATTTGCAGACAACAGGACAAACCCCGGAATCGACAGCGCGAGGGCCAGCCAGGTGATGTGGTGGAGGATGCGATAGCCGTGCGCATCCGTCATGAGCGTAGCCATATAGACATTGCGCGCCAGACCAAGCGCGAAAAAAAGCAGCCACATCAGAACCAGCGGCTGGAGCCCTTTGTATTGCGCCCCAAGCAATGGTTCGATTTGGGCGTACGCCAACCCGATGAAGATGGCCACCAGCGTCAGCCCTCCCCATCCAATCAGCAAGCTGACATAGGTGAGCCGCTTGATCGCATTAACATCGCCCGCGGCCCGCCACGCGCTGATTCGGGGACGATACCAGTTGGACCAGGCGGTCATTGCCAGCCCGACCGGCATGAGAAACAGCCGTGAAGCGCCGATGTCCGCTACTGCGGCCAGCCCCAGCGCGCGTTCTGCGAAATAGGGATAGGCGCTGAGATTGACCCAGGTAACCACGACCGAGGGCAAGGCCCAGCGCCCACACGACCAGAACTGGCGCATGGATTCGGCATGAATTCGCAGTCCCTGAAACGCAGGCCATTTCGTCAGAAGCGGCAACATGCCGGCCAGACCTGTCATCAACAGGACGATGCCCGCTGTCAGCCGATCGCCAAGAATCGCCCAGGCAATCCCGGCCAGTAACGCAATCCCGTATACAAGATCGCCTGCCAGTGCGCGCATGCCCAGGCCCTGAACGTAGGCGAAAGATCGCTGTGCCTCACGCGCAATTGTTCCGACAACGGCCAGAGAGAATCCGGTCAGCAACACGGCTTCGATTTTCAGATCCGTCCAATAGGCATATGCAAACAGTCCAAGCCCGCCCAAGGCGGCCCCCGCAAACGCGAGATAGACATGCAGAGAAACCGCGGTCCGCTTCAATGCGGGCCTGGCCAGACGGTCGGCTGCCGGCAGAAATGTCGCCAACGGAGAATTGACGATGGCGTTCTGGATGCTCTGCGCCAGCATCAACGGCGCTACCAGCAACAAGTAGTAGCCGTATTCGGATTTGCTCGCACCCCAGATGAAAGCCAGCGAAATGGCGAAATTCAGCAGGCTCAGCCAGGCCTGGTCGGCAACAGCGGCTAGCGGATTCAGGCGCTTCGGGGTCAGCATGCCGCCCGCGCCTCTGCCGGCACGGTTTTCAACACGGGCAGCCGCGCGGCTCGCCAGCGACATGCTGTGCAGCACCATTCCCATGAGTCACGGTTTTTCCTGGAAAGCCATGAAATCCCGATACGCCCGTGCCAGCCCCTCGCGCATGCCGGTTCTGGCCGTCCATCCCATGGCGTTCAAACGATCCACGTTCATCAGCTTGCGCGGCGTGCCGTCGGGCTTGCTGGCATCGAATTCCAGTCTGCCGGTGTAGCCCACGGTGGCCGCCACGGTTTCGGCCAGTTCGCGAATGCTGAGGTCATGCCCCACGCCGATGTTCACCAGTGGCGCCAGGCCATCGTGGCGGTCCTGGCCCAGCAGTGGTACGAACTGCGCATCGGGCAGATTCATGAGATACACGCAGGCGTCGGCCATGTCCTCGCTGTAGAGGAATTCGCGCCGGGGGGTGCCGGTGCCCCACACGGTCACGCTCGGCGCATTCGCGAGTTTGGCTTCGTGAAAGCGACGGATGAGCGCGGGGATGACGTGGGAGTTTTCCGGGTGGTAGTTGTCGCCGGGGCCGTACAGGTTGGTGGGCATCACGGCCAAGTACTGTGTCTTGTACTGCCGGTTGTAGGCCCAGCACATTTCGATGCCGGCGATCTTGGCCAGGGCATAGGGCCGGTTGGTGGGCTCCAGCTCGCTGGTGAGCAAATGTTCTTCGCGCATCGGCTGCGGCGCCAGCCTGGGGTAGATACAGCTCGACCCCAGAAAGAGCAGGCGCTTCACGCCGTTCTTGTAGGCCGCGTGAATGACGTTGGTCTGGATGGCGAGGTTGTCGCGGATGAATTCGGCGGGGTAGGTGTCGTTGGCATGGATGCCACCGACTCTGGCTGCGGCGAGAAATACATAGTCGGGCTTCTCCTGCCCGAAAAAAGCCTCGACTTGCGTCTGATTCGTCAGATCGAGCTGCGCATGGGTGCGGACGAGGAAATTGGAATACTCCCCGGCCTCCAGGGTGCGCATGAGGGCGGAGCCCACCAGGCCGCGATGGCCCGCAACATAAATCCTGGCGTTCCTGTCCATCGGTTTACTCGTGGTAGTCCATGGCCTTGTAGCCGTGTTTCTTCACGAGCTCGTCTCGCTCGGCGGCTTTCAGGTCTTCGCGCACCATTTCGGCGACGAGTTCGTCGAAGCTGATCTTCGGTGTCCAGCCAAGTCTGGCCTTGGCTTTGCCCGGGTCGCCAAGCAGGGTTTCGACTTCGGTGGGGCGGAAGTAGCGCGGGTCGACGGCGACGATGCACTTGCCGTTGGCGTCGAAGCCTTTTTCGTCCACGCCCTGCCCTTCCCAGCGGATCTGCATGCCCAGTTCTTTCGCAGCGGCGTTGACGAAGTCGCGCACGCTGTACTGCACGCCGGTGGCGATGACGAAGTCTTCCGGTTTTTCCTGCTGCAGCATCAGCCACTGCATTTCCACATAGTCCTTTGCGTGGCCCCAGTCGCGCTTGGCGTCCATGTTGCCCAGGAACAGGCAGTCCTGCAGGCCCAGTTTGATCCGCGCCAGCGCGCGGGTGATCTTGCGGGTGACGAAGGTTTCGCCGCGGATGGGCGATTCGTGATTGAACAGGATGCCGTTGCAGGCATACATGCCATAGGCCTCGCGGTAGTTCACGGTGATCCAGTAGGCGTAGAGCTTGGCCACGGCATAGGGGCTGCGCGGGTAGAACGGGGTGGTTTCCTTCTGCGGGATTTCCTGCACCAGACCGTAGAGTTCGCTGGTGGAGGCCTGATAGAAACGGGTTTTCTTTTCCAGGCCCAGGATGCGGATGGCTTCGAGGATGCGCAGTGCGCCCAGGGCGTCGGAGTTGGCGGTGTACTCGGGTTCCTCGAACGAGACGGCCACGTGGCTCTGCGCGGCCAGGTTGTAGATTTCGTCGGGCTGCACCTGCTGGATGATGCGGATGAGGCTGGACGAATCGGTGAGGTCGCCGTGGTGCAGGATGAAGCGGCGGCCCTGTTCGTGCGGGTCCTGGTAGAGGTGGTCGATGCGGTCGGTGTTGAACAGCGAGGTGCGGCGCTTGATACCGTGGACTTCGTAGCCTTTGCTCAGCAGGAATTCGGCGAGATAGGCGCCGTCCTGGCCGGTGACGCCGGTGATGAGGGCTTTTTTGGTCATGTCGATAACGATCGGATTGGGTTATGGATAATCAATTGCCGGCGACGGGCCGTCCGACGATGCGTTCGCGCCCCTGGGGATTCATCGCCCGCAGCATCTCGCGCGTGAAATCGTCCTGGATGCGGTAAGCCGCCGTTTCGTCGGCCTGGATACTGGACACGCGAAACAGCAACCCGTCGGGAATCTTGCCCGTAAGGCCGTATTTCAGCTGCTGCAGCTTCCATTTCAGGCCGCTGACTTCGACCGTGTCGCCCACCGTGGTCCAGTAGGTGATCGGCTCGATGCGCCGCCCCTGCCCGGCCACCAGGCGCTTGACCGGAATGCTGCCCTCGTCCGTGGAAAAACTGCCGATGGCCGGATTCTTGAGGATCTGGAACCCCTGCGCCGGGTAGCAGACCTCGGGTTTGTGCACGGCCATGTTATCGCTCTGGTCGCCGCCATAGGCGATGGACAGCATCACGCGCTCGCCGCGCGCGTTGACGTAGGTGCGCGTGAGCGTCTGGCTGTAGATCCTGTTGATCATCGCTTCCTGTTCGGGATTGGCGATGAGCGGAGTGATGGTGGCGTCGATCTTCCAGTCGCCGAAGGTTTCCGGGATAAGCGTTTCCAGGTCGATCCTGGGGCCGGCATCCGCGATTTTTTGCGTCGGCTTGAGCGCCAGTGCCAGCCCTGCGGCTGCGAACATACAAAGACCCACGATCAGGTGTTTGAAGCTGAGCAGTTTCATGTCCGACTCCCGGTGGCGGCAGTTTGCTTCAGCGGACGGTCGGGCAGGAAGAAGCCGAGTATTCCGTCCAGCAGGAACAGGAACAGCAGGCCGATGATGAACAGCATGATGCCGGCGAAGCCGTGCAGGAAGCCCTGCCCCGCCTCGTCGCCCAGATGGTAGGTGACGAGGATCAGCACCATCACGCGTACCACATTGGCGGCGAAGGCAATGGGGATGATGGCGGCCACGATGATGAGGTTGCGCGCAATACTGGTGTGCTGCATCAGATACAGGTAGAGCAGGCCCATGGCCGAGAGGCTGAACATGGAGTGCAGGCCCGAGCAGGCATCCGCCACCAGCAATTGATACGGCCCCACAGTGAGCACAACGCCGCTGCGTCCGATGGGATAGCCCGCAGCATAAAGCACGTGCTCGGCGATGACGGAGATGTACTGCTTGAGCGGGCCGGTGGCGGCGTCGACCACGAAACCGGGTAGCGGAACCATGAACAGCAGGAAGAACAGTGCGAACCACAGCGCGCGCGCGGCGCGCATGCCCAGCGTGACGAGCAGTGCGCCCAGAATGACGGGAATCTGCGAGCCAACCTCGAACAGCAGGATGTCCTGCGAGCGGCCGAGTGCGTAGGCAAGCAGTCCCGCGACCAGCAACACCCAGCCGGTGACCGTCTGGCCGCGCGTCGGCGCAAAGGTCTCTGCTTCCAGAAAGACCCGGCGCTGCTGCCAGATCAGGAAAAGCGTGACCGCGAGCACGATCGGGCCGTGCGCGTAGTCCTCCGAGTTCCAGAGGCCGTGTGCCAGCATCCAGTAGGTCGGCACGTAGAGCACCAGCAGGCCGGCCGCGATCGGCCACCAGACGCTCAGGTTTTTCATTGCGGGCAGCGTTCCGGTGTTCATGCGTTCAGTCCAGCACCACGGCGCCGACGATTTGTGCACCGGTCATGACGATCTTGTCCTTCAGCTCGACCAGCGGGCTCAGGCGGCCGACGTTGCGGCGGGTGGCAATCAGCATGCCGCCGACACGCGCGGCGACAAGCTGGAAGTCGGCGGCGATCTGCGATGGCGTGGTATCGACGAGGATGACGTCGTAGCTGCTTTCCAGGCCGGCCAGCAAGGCGCCGAACGCGGGGCGCGCCAGCAGTTCGGCCGGATTGGGCGGCGGCGAGCCGGCCGGCAGGATACTGAGCGTCTGGAACGGCTTGACCGTGCGCACCTGCACCGAAGGCACGCGACCGGCCAGGATGTCGGACAGCCCCATCCCCTTGTCCAGGGTGAAAATATCCTGCTGCCGGGCGGTGCGCATGTCGGCATCGATCAGCAGGACCCGCTGGCCCATCTGCGCAAACAGCACGGCAAGGTTGGCGGCCAGCAGGCTGGCGCCCTCGTCGGCGCGCGCGCTGCCGACGGCGAGCGTCTTGCGTCCGTCCTTGAACCAGCGCAGCAGCAGTTCGGCGCGCACCGAGCGCAGCGCTTCGGCCTCCTTGCCATAGGGCGCAGAGGCGGCGGCAAGCCGAAGGCCGAAGCCGGGCTCGCCCACCGGAACGTAGGGGTATTCGAACTGCTGCGACAGGGCTTCCCGGATGTCGGCTTCGGTCACCAGCCCGAGCCGCTGGGCGGCTTCGCCGAAGCGCAGGTTCTCGTCCTGCTGCAACTTGAGCACGCGTTCCAGATCGTGCGGCTGGAGCTTGCCTGCCTCCTGCAGAAGCTTGCCGATGTTCGCCTCGGCACGGATGGCGGCGGCGGTTTCGGCGATGCCGGCCTGGGAAGCGGAGGGAATGGGAGCATTCATGGCTGACCTCTGTGCAATGGACTTCGTCAGGCGAGCGCGGCGCGGTCGCGGCGGAACAGGCGGCGCAGCCTGTCGAGACAACTTCCGCGCGTGGATACTTCGGCCAGCACCGGGACGCCCAGCGCTTCGGCGACGTCCTGGCCGGAACGCACACGGCGATCGAGCAACTCGACGAGAAAGCCGACGCCCACGCCCAGCAGCGTGCCCAGGAAGAGCGAGAGCAGAAGATTGAGAATGACGCGCGGCTTCGACGGCTCGGGCGGCGGCACCGCCGGGTTCAGCACAGTCAGGTCGGTCTGTGTCGACTGCGCTTCCATGCGGCTCTGGCCGTAGCGCTGCAGGGCGGAATCGTAAATGCGTTGCGCGTTCTCCAGATCGCGGGCGAGCAGCGTGGCCTCTTCACGCTGTTTCTTCAGTTCGAGAACCTTGGTCTTCTGGCGCTCGAATGCGCCCGACAGATCGTTCACGCGCTGCCGCGCGGCACCGGCCGTCGCGCCCACGCCGCGGGTAGCGGTACCGAGCTCGGTGGCCAACTGCGATTTGTAGGTATCCAGTTCCGCCTGCAGGCGGCGGTAGTCGGGGTGATTCACGCCAACCCGCTTGCCGAGCTCGGCCTGCTTGCCTTCCGTCTGCGCGATCTGCACCTTGAGGCTCTGCACCACCGGGCTGTTGTTCACCTCGGGCAGATTCCTGCTTTCCCGGTTGCGCGACGCGGCATCGAAAGCGACCGACTGCGCCGCCACGACCTGCGCCGCCAGATCCGCCATGCGGCGGGTCTCGACATCGAGCCGCTCTTCCGATTCGACGATGCCTTTTTCACGCTGGTAGGCCGTGAGCTTCTGCTGCGCCTGATCGAGATTGGCGCGCAACTGCGCGATCTGCTGGTCGAACCATTCGGCGGTTTGCCGCGCAGGGGCAAGGCGCAGTTCGAGACTGGTATCGATGTAAGCCTTGGCAAAGGCATTGGCCATCGCGGCGGCAAAGCGCGGATCGGCGCCGGTGAATGCAATATTGATGACACTGGATTCGCGCGAAGGCTCGACATCGAGCTTTTTCAGCAGCACATCGGCCAGCCACTGTTCGACGGTGCCCTTGCCATCCGTCGCATCCTGGAACTGCTCGCGCGTCCCCGGCGCGTCGGCGAGCTTGAGCATGCGCACCACTTTCTGCGCCACGTTCGTACTCTGGATCACGTCGACCTGGGTGGCCATGTAGCCCGGAAACATCTGCGACGGCAGAAGCTGGCCGGTGAAGGGGTCCTTGCTCTTGGAATCGACGATGATGGTTGCACTGGCCGTGTATTCCTTGGGCAGCAGCAGGCTCACGGCAACAGTGACAAGCATCGTCAGCGCGAGCACGCCCAGGATGATCCACTTGCGCGCATTCAGAATCAGCAGGAACTGGGTGAAATTCATGATCGGCGATCCTCAGAACAGGCTTTCCTTGACGTAGACCACGTCGTCTTTCAGAACCGGGTCGGACAGCCTGACCTCGATCTCCTGCATGCCCCCACGGGCGTCACGGCGCAGGATGCGAATGCCCTTTTGCGTACCGCGCGGCGTCAGCCCCCCTCCCAGGGACAGGGCCTGCGCCACGCTCATGTCCCGCTCCAGGCGGAAGGCACCGGGGCGCTGCACCTCGCCGTAGATGTAGAACACGGGCTGGCGCGCGACGCTGAGCACGTCGCCGTCGCGCACTTCGACGTTGTCCGTTTCGCCGCCCGGCTTGAACAGCCCGGGAATGTCGATGTCACGGTATTCGGTCTTGCCGCCCTGCGTGCGCACCAGCGTAACGGTATCCGCACCATCCACGATGATGCCGCCCGCCAGTGCCAGAGCGTCGGTGACGCGGCTGGCGCGCTCGAGATTGTACTTGCCGGGCCGGTTGACGCGGCCGAGCACCGAAATCTGCTGGCCCCGATACTGCACCACGTTCAGCGAGACAAAGGGTTCGATGATGAACCCGCCCTTGGTCAGGCGTTTGGCGATGTCGGCTTCGCCCTGCGCAGGCGTGTTGCCGGCGAGCTTCACCTCGCCGATCAGCGGAAAGGTGATGGCGCCGTTCTCGCCCACGCGCGCCTCGGTGGTGAGATCGGGCTGTCCGTATACGGTGACCCGCACGACATCGCCGGTTCCCATGCGGTATTCATTGTTGCCCGCACTCCAGGCCGGCACGGCCAGCAGCATCGCACACAGCATCCCAATCAGCGACCACAGTTTATTCATTCCACTCTCCAGAAAATCAGGCGCACGGTACAGGATTCGCATGACAGGGACACTGCGCCCCCTCATGCGTCCCGCATCGGCCTTCTGCGCCCCGGGAAGACTGCCGATACGGGGCCGGCGGACGCATGGCGGCGCGCATTCTCAAAAATCCCCCCGCACATTCACATACAGGGTGCGAAAGGTGTAGTCGTCGCTGGCAATGTTCGATTCCCGCTGGCCCGCCTGCAGGCCGAGATCGACCGACACTGCTTCGATGGGGCGGTAGCTCAAACCGAGATTGCCGCTCACCGTATCGTCGTTGCGCCGGGCCAGCCCGGGCACCGTGCCGGGATCTCCGCGAAAATCCCGGTTCTCGTAACTCGCGCTGGCGCTCATCCGCCACTTCTCGCGGATCAGCCAGACACCCGAGAGACTGGCGCCGCGTTTGAGCACCGAACTGGCATTGATGTCGGTAGCGCCGCCCAGTTCCTGATAGACGGCGGTGCTGACCAGCGTCTTGCCGGTGGGATACCAGTCGGCGGACAGCCGGCCTGCCACGCCGCTGAAATCGGGGCGCTCGACCAGCGTGGGGAACATGACCTGCGCCGACTTGAGCCCATTGTCATACTGCCGCGCCACCCAGCCCGCCTGGCCGCGCAGCTTGAGTTTGCCGTCGAATTGCCATTCGCCCAGCAGGTTGTATTCGTTCTGGCGGAAACTGTTGTCCGCCAGCGTGGCGAAAAAGGGCGGAAACCCGGACAGCACCTGCATCGTGGGATAGTCGGCCTCGACGTGCCGGACCTGTACGCTCAGGCGACTGCCCTTGGGCGTCAGATACGTCAGGATCATGTCGCTCGCATGCAGCTCGACATCCTGCGACACCTGGCTTGGCGCGCTGTTGGTATTGTCCGTCCGGTCGAATCCGCCGCCGAGACGCCAGCGCGGATGCAGTTCCCATTCCATCCGCACGAAGCGCCGTTCGCGGTCGACCTGGTTGTTCACCAGTCCGATGTCGTTGAAACTGCTTTGACTGGTGGATTTGGCCGCGCCCAGCCGGCCTGACAGGCGATTGCCGAGACGCCAGTTCCAGCTGGCCTGCAGGTCCTCGCCGTCGAAATCGAGAAAGGTATTGCGGTCGTAACGGACCAGGGTCTTGGTGGCGCTGACGAGCACCTGCTGCCTGCCCGGCTTCCAGTCCACATTGACGCCCGCCTGGTAGAGTGCATAACGCTCGTCCCGCTGCGTGCCCGGACTCTCGCCTTCCGCCAGCCGGAACAGGTTGCTGTCCTGAAAATACCCGGCCGACACGAACGGCCTGAACGTATCGCCCTCGTGCGCGCCGGCACCCGCTGCCCACATGGCCAGCCCGCACCCCAGGCAGGCCACCGGCCCGAGCCTCACCAGAAACTCCATTGCCCCGTTGCGACGACATAGGCGCCGAGTCCGCCGTTGGTGACGGCATGCGCGATGATCGGTGCCCACAGGGTGCGTGTGCGGATGTAAAGCCAGCCATAGGCCAGGCCGGCGATCAGGCCGGCAAACCATTGCAGGTGCTCCACTGCAAAGAGGGCGCTGGCGATGAGCAGGGCCTTGACGCCGACGCGGGCCGGATCGAGCGCAAGAAAATCAGCCTGCTGCACCCAGCGCTGCAGGAAGGACCGCCAGAAAAGCTCTTCCATCAACGGCACCACCAGGGCGGCGCCCGCGATGCGGAAAGCGACCAGCATCCAGTCGATCCGGCCTGCCGAATCGCGCGGGTCGTAACCGGCACCCGGCTCGCCGATCAGCATCCAGCCCGCATCGAGCTTGACCCACAGCACGAGTACGATCAGCCCGACGGCAACGGACAGCGCGAGATTGGCGAACGACAGTCCCCAGGTTCTGAGTTCGGCGTAATGGCGCCAGAACACGACCAGCGCCAAGGCCACCAGTCCCGCCTTCAGCGGGTAGAGCCAGCGAGCATCGACGCCGGGTGCCCAGTCCGCTAGCGCGCCTTCCAGCGCGAGCAAGACGATGTAAAGCGCAAACGGCAGAACGCGGACAAAAACAGGAGACATGTCTGGAACGCAGGTTCAGGCGGCAAGATCAAGCCCCGGGAAGGCAGGCACCCGCCTGGCCGGCGGGTACAGTGCCGATGGGTCAGTGGCCTGTTTACTTCAGGCCGGAAAGGCCCTTGTTGATGGCATCGGCATCCGGGTCGGTCGCGGCGGGTTCGGCAGGCTTGGCGGCTTCAGCAGGCGCCGCGGCTTCCTTGCCGGCATCGGCGAACTCACCCAGGTACTCGATCTTGGCCTCGGTGCGCAACGCTTCCAGTTCGGTCTTGGCGGCTTTCTGGCGCACCTGCTGCTGCAAGGCACGTGCGATCGCAGGCTTGGCCTGTTCCAGCGTGGCGGGCTGCAGTTGCGAATCGGCCAGCACGATCACCAGCAGGCCGTCGGGGCTGTTCACCACCATCGCCTGCCCGTCCGGCATCTGGGCCAGCTTGGGCAGGATCTCCATCGGCAGCTGTTCGGCCGGCTTCACGCCCTGCGCCGCCTTGGCCGGCAGATTCTGCGACTTCAGCCATTCGGCGAATTCATTCAGATTGCGGGAAGCGGTCAACCGGCTGCGGATCGCTTCGGCCTTGTCCTTGGGCGCCTTGATCGAGATTTCCTGCAGGCGATAGATCTTGCGCTGCGAGAACAGCTCCGGATGCTGGTCGTAATACTCCGAAATCTCGGTATCGGTAGGTTCGGCGGGCGTGCCCAGCTTACGGCTCATCCAGGCCTCGGCAAGGATCTGGCGTCGCGCGGCATCCAGCGCCTGTACCACGTTCGGATCGCGGTCGAGCTTGTCGGCTTCCGCCTTCTGCACCAGCAGCTCCTGATCGACCAGATTCTTCAGCACCTGCACGGAAGCGGTTTTGGACTGCGCCGGGTCGAGGTTGGGTATGCGCTGCAACGCATAATTCACCTGATGCACCGTCAGCTCGGTGCCATTGACCTTTGCCGCGACCTGCGTTGCCGCTTTCTCGCCCTCCGCCGCGCCCTCCTTCTTGTCGCCGCAGCCGGCCGTCAGCGCAACCGCGATCATCAGGGGCAGGTAAAGCTTCTTGAAAACGTGCATGTCGACTCCTCGATCCAGACCATAGGGGAATTATGTGGAGCAAATGTTACAGCAAACGTACAGCCGGCAGACGCCGGAGCCATGTGGCGAGGTGACGCAGGCTGCTGAATATATTTATGACCGGCGCAAGAGATATTTATCCTCGAATCCGCGGACCCGGCTATCCGCAAAACGGATGATCTGGATAGGCTCCGGCAATGCCCCGGGCAAAATCGATCCGGCGACCGCGATTCCGCTGCGCTCAGTACGCGTTCTGATCGCGCCACACCACCGCCAGGGTCTTGGCGATGATCATCAGGTCGAACATGAGCGACCAGTTGCGCATGTAGTCGATGTCGTACTGGATGCGTGCGCGCATCTTGTCGAGCGTCTCGGTTTCGCCGCGCAGGCCGTTGACCTGCGCCCAGCCGGTGATGCCGGGCTTGACCTTGTGGCGCAGCATGTAGCCCTTGATGAGCTTCCGGTATTGTTCGTTGTGTGCAACCGCGTGAGGACGCGGCCCGACGACGCTCATGCGGCCTTGCAGAACGTTGATGAACTGCGGCAATTCGTCGATCGAGGTCTTGCGGATGAACGCGCCGAACCGGGTGATCCGGTTGTCGCTGCGGCCGGCCTGCCTGACGCTGTCACCATCCTCGCAGACCGTCATGGAACGGAATTTGTAGACGATGATCTCCTGCCCGTCGAGGCCGTAGCGCCTCTGCCTGAAAATCACCGGACCGGGCGAGGAGAGCTTCACGCCGGCCGCTGTCGCGAGCAGGAGCGGCCAGATCAACAGCAGGATGACGCCCGCGATGATGACGTCGCTGATGCGCTTGCCGATGCCCGAAACCCCCAGCGTAGGCGATTCGGTCAACGCGACGACGGGCATGCCGTGAATGTGATCGACGCGCGCCTGGATCAGGTCGGACACGAAAATGTCAGGAACGAAATAGACCGAGGCCGTGGTATCGCGCAGGGCGTCGAGCAGGGTCATCGTGCGCGGCTGCGAGGCCATGGGCAACGTGATGTAGACCAGATCGATGGCATGCTGATTGACGTATCCGGGGATATCCGCGAGCTTGCCCAGCAGTTTTCCGGGATCGACCAGTTCGGTACGCGCCATGGCGCGGTCATCGAAAAAACCGACGACGTCTACGCCCAGCGACCGGTCGCCGGCAAAACGGCCGCGCAATTCGGTCCCGAGATGTCCGGCCCCCACGATGACGGCGCGGCGGCGCCCCCCTTCGAGCAGCAGCAGACGGGGCAATATCTTCCTGACAACCCGGTGGGCCGCCCACATGGCAACAGGCGTAATGAGCATCCAGGCCATGACCAGACGCGGCGGAAACCAGTCCAGATATCCGGTGGAAAAGCCGAACAGCAGGATCAGGCCGGACAGGAAAAACCAGGGCATGACGATCTCGTACCAGAATGCCCTCAGATTGACCTCGGGCCACTTGCCTGGAAACGTGAGCGTGAAGACGATGAGCGCCAGAATCGGGTACGGCCCCCGGAAAGGCTCGTCGAAATAGATCGCGCAGCCGATCAGGACCAGCACGGCTACCATCGGGTCCAGCAGGATCTTGGTCAGCGAGACAACGGAAAGCTGCTGTCTGAACAGCCACTGCGTGTGATTCGTCATTCTTCGAGTATTTCAGGCCCGTGTTGCGTTCACATTGCCGCGCGCGGGCGATGGTGCCTGATGCGGAACATGCCCGCAATTTACCAGACCCTGCCTGCGGGAGATGCCGTGCAAACCCGACGGCGAGCCCAAAAGCAAAACGGCTTCCCGCAGGAAGCCGTTTGTCGTGGCGTGCTGCGGCCTTATGCCACAGCCCTGCGCCGGGCGAAATAGCCGAGCAGGCCGAGCCCCGCGAGAAACATGGCGTAATTCGCAGGTTCGGGGACCGGGGTCGTAACGATTTCGATACCCGCGAATTTTTTCTCGATGAATGCACTGCTCGCCGCATTCAGGCTGCTGGCGATCAGAATATCCTGCAGCGTGACATTGACGCCCCCTACGATGCCGTCCTGCCCGCCCCACCCGAGCGGAACGTTGACGCTGGCCCCCGCAGCCCAGGTGGTCGTGCCGAAAGTCGCCAGCGATGTGGTTGCGGTCAGCGGCGTCGATGCAACGATACCCGCCGTCGCCGGGGCCGCGAAGGGCGATTCCAGATCGCGCAGGATGAACTGTCCGCTGACGGCCACCCCCTCGTTGCCCGCGAAATTGGTGTTGATGTTGAAATAGTCGCCGCTTTCGGTCAGCGTGGCGCCGGCGATCTGGTATCCGGCGTTGGCCGTCACCGCGACGTTGAAGGTCTGGCTCGTTACCACGAACCCTGCGCCGCTGCTCGACTGCGCCTTGAACGAAGTCGGCGTGAAATACAGCGCGTCGCCGTTCACGGCGGGTGCCCCGAAGAGCCCGGCAAGCGCGCTGTCGAAGGTAAAGCTCACGGTTGAACCCACGACCGTGACAGGCACCGCCAGCGCCTGCGCCGACACGGCGAAAGCAGCAACGCCCAGAATGGACTTGATCCGGATCATCATCTATGCAAAATCTCCAACCCGCCGTGCGCACATGCACGCAGCAAAACACTCCCCTGATACCGACAGCCTGTTGTATGTTCCGGAAAGAATAACAAAGTCCTCGCGAGAAGGGAAAACCCGCCCTGCGCTCCGGCCGGGATGCCCCGAACCGTGACGCTATGCGCGGCGCATCCAGCCTGGTACGCGGGGGGCCGGCGCCCACGCGCCAGCCCAGGCCAGACGGGTTTCGATGCCTCGTGCTATCCTGCACCGGTTTTTCAGGGGAATCACGTGCTCAAGATCCTGCTGCTGATTGCAATCGGTTTCATCGTGTTTGCAATTTTCAAGGCGTATCAGCGGTCGCTCCAGAATGCCAGACCGCCAGTACGCGAAAGCGACGCGGTCGAAAACATGGTCAAGTGCGCGCATTGCGGCGTAAACCTGCCGCGCAGCGAAGCAATCTATTCCGGCGGCGATTTCTACTGCACCCCTGAGCACAAGCAACTCGGCAAAAAATGAGCGTAGCGGCGGACGCGAGACCCCGCCAAGCCGCTACGGCCTACTACGCGTCGCACTGGCGCAGTCTCGACTATTTCAATCTCTACCGGCTGACGCTGGCCGTCGCACTGGTATTCACCGGCCTGCTGTTCGGCGACAACCCCGACCTTTTCAATCCGGGCATGGGCATCCGTTTCCAGGGCTATGCCTATGCCTATCTCGTGCTTGCCGCGCTGTTCGTCCTCGGCATCCGGGCGCGCTGGCCCAGATTCCAGATACAGCTCACCGCCCACATCGTCGTCGACATCGTTTTCGCGATCCTGATGATGGGCACGAGCGAGCGCCTCGCCAATGGCCTGGGCCTGTTGCTGGTAATCACCATTGCTTCGGGGGGGCTGGTCGGCAGTGGCCGGCTCACCCTGCTTTATGCCGCGATCGCTTCTATCGCATTGCTGCTGCAGCACACTTTCAGCACACTCGGAAGCGACCGGGGTCTGGACAGCTTTTTCCAGATCGGATTGCTGTGCGCCGGCTACTTTGCCGTGGGCTGGCTCGCCCACACGCTGACGCAGCGCGCCCTGCGCTCCGAACGGCTGGCCCAGCGCCAGGCCGAGGAGCTTGCCCTGCTCAACCGCATCAACGCCCTGGCCATCGAGAATTCTCCGGAAGGCCTGCTTGCCCTCCGCGGCGACGGCATCATTCGCCACATGAGCCGGCGCGCACGTGCATTACTGGGCGTCACGTCGGAGATCACGCCGGGGCGTACGCGCCTGGACACCTGTGCGCCGGAACTCGCGGCCGCCTTGCCGGCATCCTGCTCGCCAGGCGCCCGCACCGTCGAAATACACGACGTCCGGTTGCGTATCCGCTGTATCCCGCTGGCCGCTTCCGACGACAGCCAGATTCTGATGCTCGAAGATCAGAATCTGGCCGATCAGGCCGCACAACGTCTGAAGCTGGCGGCATTGGGACGCCTGACTGCCAATATCGCGCATGAAATCCGCAATCCGCTGTCCGCCATCACCCAGGCGGCGCAGCTGCTGCACGAACAAGGCGGAGACCCGGGGGCGGCCAAGCTGACGACGATCATCGAAAACAACGCGCGCCGCCTCGACCGCCTGGTCGAAGAAGTGCTGACCCTGAACCGCCGCGACCGCATGCGTCCGGTCGAGATCGACAACGACAGGCTGCTCGCCCTGATCGAGGAACTGCGGCAGACTGAAGAAATTCCGGATGAGTCCGTCATTGTGGACATGCCCTTCCCCCTGCATTTTCACTTCGACACCGATCATCTGCGCCAGATCGTCTGGAATCTGCTGCGCAATGCCTGGCGTTTTTCACGCAAACAGCCCGGCAGCCTGCGGGTGGAAGCCCACATTCACGATGAGCGCGTCATGCTCGACGTCATCGACGACGGACCGGGCGTCGAGCCCGAACACCGGAGCAAACTGTTCGAACCATTCTTCACGACCGACGCGCAGGGCACGGGGCTCGGCCTGTTCCTCGCCCGCGAACTTGCCGAAGCCAATCACGCGAGCCTGCGCTATATGCCGTCGACATCCGGCGCACGTTTCCGGCTGAGCCTGGGAGAACCCGCATAATGGCCGTATCGCCGCGCATCCTGCTGGTGGACGACGAGCCCGACCTGCTCGATCTCATGGAGCTGGCGCTGGTCAAACTGGGTCTCGAAACCGACCGGGCCGCCAGCGTTTCGGAAGCCCGCAGCAGACTCGCCAGCAACCGCTACAGCCTTTGTCTCACCGACATGCGTCTGGGAGATGGCGACGGCCTCGATGTGATCGCCAGCGCAAACGCCCTGCCCACCCCCGTGCCCGTGGCTGTAATTACGGCTTACGGCAATGCCGGCAATGCCGTGGCCGCTCTCAAGGCCGGGGCGTTCGACTATCTGGCCAAGCCGGTCGCCCTCGACCAGCTGCGCGCACTCGTCAAATCGGCGCTGCACGTCCCCTCGCCAGCCACACCCCCTCCAGCCGACCCGTCGCGCACGCTCATCGGCGATTCGCCGGCCATGTGCGACGTCCGGGCGCGCATCGCCAAGCTGGCGCGTACGCAGGCACCCGTCCATGTCTCCGGCGAATCAGGCAGCGGCAAGGAACTCGCCGCGCGGTTGATCCATCAGCTCGGCAACCGCGCCGACAGGCCTTTTGTCGCCGTGAATTGCGGAGCCATCCCCGAGACGCTGATGGAAAGCGAATTCTTCGGCTACCGCAAAGGCGCGTTCACCGGGGCCGACCACGACCGCGACGGTTTCTTTCAGGCAGCGGCAGGCGGCACACTGTTCCTCGACGAAGTAGCCGATCTACCGCTGGCCATGCAGGTAAAGCTGCTGCGCGTGCTGCAGGAAAAGAAAGTACGAAAGGTCGGCGCCACCGCCGAGGAAGCGCTCGACGTGCGCATCATGAGCGCAACGCACCAGAACCTCGGCACGCTCGTCGAGAGCGGCCGCTTCCGCCAGGATCTGTATTACCGCCTGAACGTGATCGATCTCGCCATGCCGAGCCTGCGCGAACGGGCGCACGACATCCCCATGCTCGCGCGCGCCCTGCTCGACAAGCTGGGCGGCGGCGCCACACTTGCGCCAGATGCCGAAGCCGCACTATGTGCCTACGCCTTCCCGGGCAATGTGCGCGAGCTGGAAAACATACTCGAACGCGCCCTTGCGCTGTGCGACGGCCAGCGCATCGCCGCTTCGGATCTCAACATCGCCCCGCAACCATCGGCCGACAGCCCGCCGAACAGCAAATACCCGTTGCAGGATTATCTCGATCAGATGGAACGTGCCGCGATCCTTGAGGCGCTGGAGCAGACGCGCCACAACAAGACCGCGGCTGCGCGCGTGCTGGGCGTCACCTTTCGCAGCCTGCGTTACCGGCTGGAACGGCTTGGTATCGAATGATGCCCCCGCGTATCGACTGATTCGGGTATGCAGCGCCCCGCTCGCGGGCGGATTTCGCCCGAGGCATTTACGGCGGCACACGGCGGGAACTGGTGCCGCTTGTCCGATTTGAACGGACGACCTACCGCTTACAAGGCGGTTGCTCTACCCCTGAGCTAAAGCGGCGCGGGCGTGATTATAGCCGCCAGACGGCACACGTTTCCTATTTGACGACTTTCAGTGCAGGCCGACCCTTTGTAGGCGCCGGAGTGCCGGACGAGGATGGCGACGCCGGTTCGGGGTCGGTTGGCGACAGCCCGGTTGCTTCGGGCTCGAAATGCAACCCCTGGCCATTTTCGCGTGCAAAGATCGCGGCCACACGTTCCACAGGAATCGCGATCTCGTGAGACACCCCTCCGAAACGCGCCGAAAACTGGATCCAGTCGTTGTCGAGTTTCAGGTCGCGCGTGGCGCCGGCACTGATATTGAGGACAATCTGGCCGTCCTTGATATAGGCGACCGGCACCCGCGTATGCGCATCGACTGCGACAAGGATTTGCGGCGTATAGCCCGAATCCGCGCACCACTCGTAGAGCGCGCGGATGAGATAAGGCTTGGTCGAGATATCCGCCACGTACGTGCGCCTACTTGCGCAGGGCCTTCTCGGTGGGCGTGAGCGCATTGATGAATGCCGGCCGGCTGAACAGCCGCTCCCGGTATTTCAGCACAGGCGCCGCCATCTTCGGCAGATCGATGCTGTAATGCTCCAGGCGCCAGAGCAGCGGTGCGATGGCCACGTCGAGCATGGAAAACTCGTCGTTCATGAGGAATTTCTGCTTGGAGAGGATCGGCGTGAGCTGCGACAAGCTGTCGCGGATTTCCGCGCGGGCCTTGTCGGATGCCTTGCTGAGAGAGTGTTCCAGCGTATTCACATGGGAGAACAGATCCTGTTCGAAATTGAACAGCACCAGACGCGCGCGCGCGCGCATCACAGGATCGGGCGGCATCAGCTGCGGATGCGGAAACCGTTCGTCGATGTATTCGTTGATGATGTTGGACTCGGTAAGGATGAGGTCACGCTCCACGAGGACGGGCATCTTGCCGGTCGGGCTGATGCTGGCGATTTCCTCAGGCTTGTTGTGCATGTCCACATCGATGACTTCGAAATCCATGTCCTTTTCGTAGAGGACGATGCGGCAGCGATGGCTGTACGGATCGGTGCTGCCGGAATACAGGGTCATCATGTCGGGGACTCCCTTTCGTGTTGCGTCTGCTTGTAATGTCGGGCTCAAAACGTCAACAGCCGGACCTCCGGTCCGGCTGTTGACGAGCGTTATAACCGGATCAGTGGATGTCTTTCCAGAACTCTTTCTTCAGGTAGTACGCCACCACGAAGAAGACCGCGAGAAAGCCCAGTACGATCAGGCCGATCTGCTTGCGCTGTACCTGCGCCGGTTCGCCCATCCAGACCAGATAGTTGACGAGGTCGCCGACCATGGCATCGTATTCAGCCAGGGTCACGCTGCCGGGCTTGACCAGTTCAAGCCGTTCGATGACCTGATGCTCGCCTTCCTGCTTGTAGACGGGCGCCATTTCGCCTTGCAGGCTCCACAGCACTTGCGGCATGCCGACCTTGTCGAATACCGTATTGTTCCACCCTGTCGGCCGCGACGGGTCCAGATAGAAACCGCGCAGATAGGTATAGAGCCAGTCTGCGCTGCGCGAACGGGCAATCACGCTCAGGTCGGGCGGCGCAGCGCCGAGCCAGAGTTTGCCTTCCGCCTTGGTCATGGCGACCTTCATCAGTTCGCCGGGTTTTTCCGCTGCGAACAGCAGGTTGTCCTTGATCTGGTCTTCGGTCAATCCGATGTCCTGCAGGCGCGAATAGCGCATGGACGTTGCGCCATGGCAATTCAGACAGAAGTTTACGAACACGCGTGCGCCGCGTTGCAGCGATTCGTGATCGGAAAGGTTGACCGGCGCCTTGTCCAGGTGCACGTCCGCTTCGCTCGCAACAGCGGCGAACGGCAGTGCCAACAACAGCAAGAGAAGTGTCTTCACGCGTTTCATTTAGCCAGTCACCCTTTCCGGTTCCGGTTTGGTTTTGTCAATCGAGGTATACCAGGGCATCAGCAGGAAAAACAGGAAGTAAATCACCGAGAACACCTGGGCGAAGATGGTCGCGATCGGGGTCGCCGGCAACAGGCCGAGGTAGCCCAGGCCAACGAAGGACACGATGAAGAGCGCCAGCGCAATCTTGTAGATGGGCCCCCGGTAACGGATCGATTTCACCTTGCTCCGGTCGAGCCAGGGCAGGAAGAACAGCAGCACGATCGACAGACCCATCGCCACGACGCCCGGGAACTGCGAACCGAACATCGGCGGCACCGCACGCAGAATGGCGTAGAAAGGCGTGAAATACCACAGCGGTGCGATATGCGGCGGGGTCTTCAACGGGTCGGCCGGAATGAAGTTGTTGGCTTCGAGGAAATAGCCGCCCATGGTCGGCGCAAAGAACACGATCGCCGTAAACACCATCAGGAAGACGATGACACCCACGATATCCTTCACCGTGTAATAGGGGTGGAAGGGAATGCCATCAAGCGGAATGCCGGTGTTGGGATCTTTCTTCTTCTTGATCTCGATGCCGTCCGGGTTGTTGGAACCGACTTCGTGCAATGCGATCAGGTGGACCACGACCAGTGCGATCAATACCAGCGGAAGCGCAATCACATGGAAGGCAAAGAAGCGGTTGAGCGTCGCGTCGGAAATGACATAGTCGCCACGAATCCAGATCGAGAGATCCTCGCCGATCACGGGCACGGCGGCGAACAGGTTGACGATCACCTGGGCGCCCCAGAAGGACATCTGGCCCCAGGGCAGCAGATAGCCCAGGAAAGCCTCGGCCATCAGCATCAGGTAAATCAGGACGCCGAAGATCCAGATCAGTTCGCGCGGCTTGCGGTACGAACCGTACATCAGGCCGCGGAACATGTGCAGGTAGACGACGACGAAGAACATCGAGGCGCCGGTGGAGTGCATGTAGCGGATCAGCCAGCCCCACTCGACGTCGCGCATGATGTACTCGACGGATGCGAAGGCAAGCTCCGAATCCGGCTTGTAGTTCATGGTGAGGAAGATGCCGGTGACGATCTGGATCACCAGCACCAGCAGGGCCAGCGAGCCGAAGAAATACCAGAAGTTGAAGTTCTTGGGCGCGTAGTACTCGGAGAGATGCGCCTTGTAGGTGGCGGTGAGCGGGAGACGGTCGTCGATCCAGCCCATCAGCTTTTGCATGGCAGACATTGGCTCAGGCTCCTTTCGCGTCTACGCCGATCAGCAGCTTGGCGTCGCTGACGTATTGATGGGGCGGCACCAGCAGATTGGTCGGTGCCGGGACACCCTTGAACACGCGGGCGGCGAGATCGAAACGCGAACCGTGGCAGGGACAGAAGAAGCCACCAGGCCAGTCGGCGCCGAGATCGGCCGCGCCGACGTCCTTGCGGTAGGTGGGCGAGCAGCCCAGATGCGTGCAGATGCCCACGGCCACGAGAAACTCGGGTTTGATGGAGCGGGTGGGATTCTTGCAGTAGGCAGGCTGTTGCGGCTGCTCACTGTTGGGGTCGACCAGATGATCGTTGTGCTTGCCCAGCATATCGAGCATTTCTTTGGTGCGGTTGACGATCCAGACCGGCTTGCCACGCCATTCGGCGGTCAGCAGCATACCCGGTTCGACCTTGCTGATATCCACCTCGACCGGCGCGCCGGCCGCCTTGGCGCGTGCACTTGGCAGCATGCTCATCACCAGCGGCACTGCCACCCCCGCCGCCGCGACCCCGCCGAACGCGCTGGTCGCCGCAATCAGGAACTTGCGCTTGCCCGCGTTCACTTTTTGCCCTTCGACATCCTGGCTCATGTGTTTGCCTAACCTGAACGTGTTGCGATAAATGAGCAATTCTACCTAATTTGTCCCGCTCTCCGGAAGCCTGTCGAGCCGAATTGGCCCGGACGCTGGGCTATAATTGCCCCGCGGCGAATACCGCCCCATACCGCAAAGAACATTCCGACATGCGCAAACTCTGGTTGCTGTTTGCCCAGACCACCACGGTGGCGCTGGGGGTTTTGTTCGTCATCGCGCTGTTCAAGCCGGACTTTCTGCAATGGCGCACGCAACCGGGCAGCCTGACCATCCGGCAGGCCGTAACGCCGACGCCCCCGGCAGGCACCCCGGCGACCGGCGAATCGTTTGCGCCGGCGGCGCAAAGAGTGATTCCGGCCGTGGTGAACGTGTTTACGCAGCAAAAAATCCGCAGCACGATCAATCCCGCGCTGCAGGACCCCATCTTCCGCTACTTCTTTGGCGACCGGCTTGATCCGCGGCCCCGTCAGGCCTCGAACCTCGGTTCGGGCGTCATCGTGAGTCCGAACGGCTATATCCTGACCAATCAGCACGTGGTCGAAGCCGCGGAAGAAATCCAGGTCGCACTGTCCGACGGCAAGATTCTGCCGGCGCGCGTGGTCGGCGCCGATCCTGAAACGGACCTGGCCGTGCTGAAGATCGATGCAAACAATCTGCCCGCGATCACCTTCGCGGAACCCAACAGCCTCAAGGTCGGCGACTGGGTCCTAGCCGTGGGCAATCCTTTCGGCGTCGGCCAGACCGTCACCGCAGGCATCGTCAGCGCGCTTGGCCGCACGCATCTGGGCATCAACACGTTCGAGAACTTCATCCAGACCGACGCCGCGATCAATCCGGGCAACTCCGGTGGCGCCCTAGTCGATGCGGCCGGCAATCTGGTCGGCGTGAACAGCGCGATCTATTCCCGGACAGGCGGATCGCAAGGCATCGGTTTCGCCATCCCTGTCTCCATTGCACGCCAGGTGATGGAGCAGATCATCAAATCGGGCAGCGTCACGCGCGGCTGGGTCGGCATCGAAGTCCAGGACCTCACGCCCGAACTGGCCGAATCGTTCAATCTCGCCGCTGCGGATGGCGCATTGATCGCAGGCGTACTGAAAGGCGGCCCGGCCGATGCGGGCGGCGTACATCCCGGCGACATTCTGCTGGCGGTGAACGGCAGCAAGGTCATGGACTCGTCTTCGCTGCTGAACCTGATTGCAGAGCTCAAGCCGGGCGAGACGGCGCAGTTGACCGTCGCCCGCAAACAGCAGGTCATGAAACTGTCGATCCGCGTCGGCCGCCGCCCGATGCAGCGCGCCGACTCGGCGTCCGAGACCCCGGAAATCAACTGAGCTGCGGAGCCCCGCAGCGCCCTTGCCTCACCCCTTCACTGCGGGTTCGCGACTGCCTCGACGGCCCGATCGAGCACGCGCAGGCGCGAAGGCCACGCATAGGGATCGCGCGCCATATCCGGCACGCGCCAGGTCAGCGCCTGGCGCGCATACGCCGTCAGCGCCGCGTCGCCCGTATGCAGACTCGCCCGGATCAGCACATCGGACGGTGAATACAGAGCGCCGTCCTGCAATGCCGGCTCCGGCGCAATCGTCGCCAGCAGGGGCTGCGCTTCGTGCCGCCAGCCGCGTTCGCTCCAGAACAGCCGCCAGGCGGTGCGGGCAAGCCTCACGGCGGCTTCGCGCGAGGCGGCATCCTTTGTCGCCTCCGCATGGTCGAGCAGCCCTTGCACCACATAGGCGTAGTCCTCCAACTCGGCACCCGGCAGAGACTTGCCGCGCGCAACGGCCTTGACGAGGCGGTCGTCCCGCATCATGCGTTTGAGCAGGAAGACCTGGATCCGGTCGGCAGCGCGCCGATAGCCCGGATCAAGTGCGGCTGCCCGGCTGAACGCGGACAGGGCCAATCCGTTCAGCCCGGCATTCTGTTTGTCGTCGACGGGCACGCTGCGCGTCGCCCGCAAAGGGCGCAGCACACGCGCGGCAGCATCAAGCAGACGCCGCTCGTCCGGACTGGGGGTGCGGTATTCGGCCGGCAGGTAACCGGCCTCGAAATGGCGCGGCGCATCCAGCCGCCAAACGCGGTTGACCGCGGCCCAGGCATCCGGCGACAAGCTACGCTGCAAGACCGCCGGCTCCCACAGATACGCCGCACCCTCACGGCCGTCGGCATCGACGGCCGACGTGCTGGCATACAGTCCCCCCTGCGGCCCGCCCAGAACATCGCGCATGAAATCGAACGTATCGCGCGCAACTGTCTGGTAGCGCGGCTGTTTCAGCACCGCCGCCGCACGCAGGTAGAGCATGGCGAGATGCGCGTTATCGTAGAGCATCTTCTCGAAATGCGGTGTTTCCCATCCCGGATCCACCGTGTAGCGAAAAAAGCCGCCCCCGATATGGTCCCGCAGTCCGAGTGCCGCCATCTGGTCGAAGGTGAGTGTCAGGAAATCCGCCAGCTTGGGATCGGGCCGGATCCGCTGCCGTTCGAGCAGGGCATCGAGTTGCGGCGCCATGGGAAACTTGCTTACCTGCCCAAAACCCCCATGCAGCATATCGGCCTCTTGCCATACACCACGCATGAACGCTTCCCATCGCTGCGCCTGGCGGGCAGCCGTCAAGCGCAGCGTTTCGGGCGCCGAGGGCGGCGGCACGGCCTGACGCGCCAGCCGCTGAATGTCGGCAGAATCTTGCCGCCAACGGATGGCAAGCCGTTTCAGCGCTTCCCGGAAGGTGTCCGGCGGCGCATACAGCATGACGAACACAGGGTAACCGTCCGGCGTGACAAACGCATTCAACGGCCACCCTGCCACGCCGTTCAGGCGCACGGAGAACTGCTGCAACGCCTCATCGAGTCCGCTGTTCAGCTCGCGATCGACCTTGACCGGGATGAAATCGCGATTGAGTATCGCGGCGATGTCGGGATTCCGGTAACTCTCGCGCTGCATCACATGGCACCAGTGACAGGCGAAATACCCGACGGATACGTAGAGCAGCTTGTTCTCGCGACGCGCCCGCGCAACGGCTTCCGCATCCCAGGTCTGCCAGGCGACCGGGTCGCTGCCGTGCAGCGCCAGATAGGGCGAAGGATGGCCCGCCAGCCGATTGGTCGGCGCACCCTGGGCAGAGACCGCCAACAGAATGGCGATGGTCGCGGCAAGCCTTCCTGCGAACCGCCTGCCGATTCGGATCAGACGGTTCATCCAGCTCCGGCCGCACCGGCTTTCGGCACGGCCAGCCATCCGGGACCGCGCCTGGGCGGCGATACCCCGGCATGCCCTGCCACAAGCGCTTCCCGGACTGCGCCAGGAAAAGGGCTAGACACGTATATACGTCCATCCTTGCTGCAGACGGGTGACGATCTCGCCAATGGCGGTCGGCGCGGTCCGTGCTGCCGGCAGCAGCGTGACCGTCTGTCCCTGACTGTTCAGACGCGCGATGGTCTGGCTGCATGCCACCCACTGCACGTTGGCGTGGCGACGCCCGATGCGCTCGATGCGTTCGGCGTAGGGATTGCCGGCTCGCAACAGATCCAGCCCATAGCTGTTGGCGACGATCTCCAGCTGCATCGGCCTGCCCTTGCGATCCGCCTCGGTAAGCAGACGATCCGCCTGATCGAGTGCGCCCTGCATGCGCTCGGGTTTGCTGCTGTCCAGATGCAGCAGAATCCGATTGGGATCCGGCTCGCGCGCCAGACTCACGGGCTGCAAGGCCGTGTCGTGCAGGACCGGCGCCAGGGTCGCCATGACCGGGCTCTCCATGCCACGCAGCATCCAGCCGACGATCAGCCCCGCGAACAGGACAAAACAACCCAGCGCGCAACGCCGCACAATGCGTTCGCGCAGACGCACCGTATGCTGTGGCGCCGCGGCCGGCGGCTCGGCATAGGCCAGTTTGACCATGTCGCGCAACGTACGGACGGCGCACACACGCCGTGCGAGTTCGGTATCGGTCTGCATCCGCGCGGTCAGAACCTCGCGGTCCGCAACGTCGAGCTCGCCGTCGACAAAGGCATGCAGGGTCTCGTCGGATACGCTGGGATTCATTTCACCCTCCTCAAAGCGGGGCGATCGGCCGTCTGCTGCCGCATCGCGCGGTCGAGTATGGCCCTGAGTCCGGCGCGCGCGCGCGACAGCCGGCTCATCACGGTACCCACCGGGATATCCAGGATTCTCGCGACCTCGGCATAACCGAACTCTTCGAGATCGACCAAAGTCAGCACCTGACGCTGACCGAGGGGCAGACGCGCGACCGCGGCCCGGACACAGGCGACGATCTGCTCGCGATCGCAACAGGTTTCGGGGGAGTCCGAAGCGGATTCGATCGTCTCCTGCCAGTCGTCAAGGCTGTCGAAGTCGCGCCGCGTGCGCAGATGGTCCATCCAGCAGCGGTGCATGATCGCCACCGCCCAGGCCTTCATGGCCGACGCTTCGCGCAGTTGCGCGCGCTGCGTCCAGGCTTTCGAAAGCGTGTCCTGCGCCAGATCGTCGGCCAGGGTGGGGTCGTGGCACCACGAATAGGCGATCCGGTACAACACCGGTCGCAGGGATTCGATGCCGGGACGGAAGGGACCAAAAAGTACGCGTCTGATCATGGTGAGGTGTAAGACGGAATGGATAGTTCTTTTATTCCAGAAAAATGGTCCGTTCGGAATGGAATAAGCATGCCACGCCACACGTCTTCGTTTCAGATCCGGGCAACCGGCCTTCTTCACCCCAAAACGACACGGAGACCATTATGAAATCCAAATTTTTCGCTCCCCTTGCCCTCACCCTGCTGCTGGGCGGGGTTTCTGCCGCACATGCGGCCGCCCCTATCGAGGCCGCCGCACCGGCCGCTCCCGAAAAAGTCGTCTATCACGTCAACGACAGCGACAATGCCATGGCCGCACTGCGCAACATTCGAAATCATCTGAATGCCAGCGCGAATACGCACATCGTCGTGGTCACCCATGGCAAGGGCATCGATTTCCTGCTCAATGGCGCACAGGACAAGAACGGCAACCCCTACGAGCCCATTGTGCAGAGTCTGAAAGACCAGGGCGTCGATTTTCGTGTCTGCAACAACACGCTCAAGAGCCGCAAACTGGATAGCAGTGCCGTCCTCCAGGAAGCCACGGTCGTTCCTTCCGGCGTGGCCGAGATCGGCCGCCTCCAGGCCCGGGAAGGCTACGTCTACCTCAAGCCCTGACCCTGCCTTCCGGTCCCTGCAATCGGACACACCTCGCGCTCAACATCCACCGCACCGTCGGAAAGACGAAGGCGGCTTGCGTCCTTACCCGCCCAGGCCGCAAAACGGCCGGATAGCGACGGCGGCCTGCAAACTCCTCCAGTGGCGTCGCAGGGGCGCCACCGTTCAGGCGGTCCGCATCGCGGACCGCTTTTTTTATCAGGCGGGGCGGATGAAATGCTCCCGGTAGTACTTCATCTCGTCGATCGACTCGTAGATATCCGCCAGTGCTTCGTGCCGGCTCGATTTCTTGAACCCTTCGGCCAGCCCGGGGCGCCAGCGCTTGGCCAGCTCCTTCAACGTGCTGACGTCGAGATTGCGGTAGTGGAAAAAGGCCTCCAGCTGCGGCATGTAGCGCGCCATGAAGCGGCGATCCTGACAGATCGAGTTGCCGCACATGGGCGAGGTCCGCGCCGGTGCATGCTGCTTCACGAAGGCAAGCATCTGCGCCTCGGCATCCGCCTCGCTCAGCCGTGAAGCCTTCACGCGGTCGATGAGACCGGACTTGCCGTGCGTACCCTTGTTCCAGTTGTCCATCGCATCCATCACCGCCTCCGGCTGGTGTACGACCAGCACCGGCCCCTCGGCGACCGTATTGAGATCGGCGTCTGTGACGACGATGGCCAGCTCGATGATGCGGTCCGTGTCGGGCGACAGGCCGGTCATTTCCATATCGATCCAGAGCAGGTGCGAGGGATTGGGCGCCATGCGGAAACATCCTGTAGTGAAACAGCCGGCATTTTCGCACACCCCGCACCGGGCGCCGCCGGGCACGGTAGCAAGACCCTCTTTATCGCGTGGTGGCACAAGCCTGCCCGGGCGGCGATAATAATCGCATCGCATCGCATGAAGGAGATCGGCTATGAATCGTCCGGCCATTCTGTTTGCTGCGCTTTTCGTCTCTGCGGCGGTTCACGCCGCACCCTTCGAAAAGGGCGACCCCAAGATCGGCAAAACCCTGCACGACAAGGCCTGCGTGAGCTGCCATGTCGGCATGTTCGGCGGTGACGGGAGCAAAATCTACACGCGCGGCGACCGCAAGACCAAGACCGTGCAACAGCTCGCAGCCCGGATTTCGGGTTGCAACGCCAATACCGGCGCCGGCTGGTTTCCCGAGGAGGAAGCGCACGTCGGCGCCTATCTCAACCAGCAGTATTACAAATTCAAGTAAGGAAGCGTCCATGAGCACCATCGTCGAGGAACTCGTCCGCAAGAAATGCGCGCCCTGCGAGGGCGGCGTCGCCCCGCTGACCGATGCGCAGGTTGCGCCGCTGCTGAAAGGTCTGTCCGGCTGGCAGCGCGACGGCGTCAAGATCGCCAAGGAATACGCCTTCAAGAACCACTATCATGCGCAGGCCTTCACCAATGCCGTGATGTGGGTATCGCACCGCGAAGACCACCATCCCTACCTGACCGTCGGCTACAACACGGTCAAGGTCGAATACTGGACACATGCCATCGGCGGCCTGTCCGAAAACGATTTCATCTGCGCAGCCAAGGTCGACAGCCTGCTGGACATCTGACCGACGGCCCCGGCCGAACCCTCAACCCACGGAACGCCACGATCCTGAGCCGCACCGAAACCGGCGACGTCATCGCTGCCTACAGCCGCCGTTATCTGGTCGAAACCGCCTCGGGCACCCTGGCCTGCCAGGTAAAAGGCCGTCACCTGCAGGTCGTATGCGGCGATCGGGTCGAATTGCGGCGCGACGCGGCAGGCGGTGTGATCGAATCGGTAAGTCCGCGCCGCACCCTGTTCTACCGCTCCGACGCCTTTCGGACCAAGGCCATCGCCGCCAATGTCAGCCAGATTGCCATAGTGGTGGCGGCCCGTCCCAGTTTTTCGCCGGAACTGGTTCAACGCTGCATCCTGGCCGCCGAGGACCAGGGCATCGGCAGCCTGATCCTGCTCAACAAGACCGATCTGCCCGAGACGACCCAGGCGCGCGCGCGCCTGGACGGGCTGGTACGGATCGGTTATCCGTGCGTCGAGCTGTCCGCGCAATGCGATCCCTCGCCGATACGACCCTGGCTGGCCGGGCACCGGACACTGCTGGTCGGGCAGTCCGGCATGGGCAAGTCGACCCTCGTCAACGCACTGTTCCCCGAAGCGCAAGCCGACACGGCCGCCTATTCCGAAGCGCTCGACAGCGGGCGCCATACCACCACGCACACACGGCTGTTCCGGCTTGGCGACAACGCCGGCCTGATCGACTCGCCAGGGTTGCAGGAGTTTGCCCTGCAGCATCTGGATGCCGATGCGCTTGCGCACGCGTTCGTCGAATTTCGCCCCTATCTCGGGCTGTGCCGCTTCCGCGACTGCCGGCACGAAGCCGAACCGGGATGCCGGCTGACGGAGGCCGCTGAAGCAGGCGACATCGCCCCCGCCCGGCTGACGCTTTTCCGCCAGCTGCGCCGTGCGCAACACCAGGCCGCGCAGCGGCTATAACGCAATCATCGCAAACCGGACCGGGAGTGGACCATGAAACCCCTGAATCTCGCCTGGACACTGTTGGGCCTGTGCATCGCCACTTCGGCCCAGGCCGCCGGGAAATGGGTCCAGACGCCCTACGCACCGCCCAAGGTGCTGTTCGAGTTTTATCTCGACAATCCGCAGAAAGTCGGCAGCGCGCTCTACTGGGTACGCTCGCTCATGAATCCGCTCACCGAAGCCCCCTACAGCTATCCGCCGGAGGATTTTTCGATCGTGGTGGTGCTCCATGGCACCGAGATCGTGACGGTCGCGACAAAAAACGAAGCGAAATACCAGGAAGCGGTTGACCGCATGCGCTATTACGCCGATCTCGGCGTCAAATTCAAGGTCTGCGGCCAGGCGGCCGAGGATTACGGCTACGCACTCAAGGACTTCCAGCCTTTCGTCGAGGTAGTACCCAACGCGATTACCGAACTGGCCCACTGGCAGCAGCAGGGTTACGCGCTTATCGTGCCCCAGATCGTGGACAAGAAGATCGATATCGAATCGATCCGCTGAATGATCCGGTGGCGCCGGCCGCTCCGGCCTGCTTATTCCGGCCAGTGCTTGATGTAGCGTTTGAGCAGGCTGTTCTCGAAATTCGCTTCCTTGAGGCAGGCACGTGCCACGTCATGGAAGGAAATGATGCCCAGCAGGCGGTTGCCGTCAAAGATCGGTAGATGGCCGATATGCGACTTGGTCATCACGTCACGGGCGTAATCCACTGAATCCTCGGCATTCGCGACCACCGGCTCGGTCACCATGATGGTGCTGACCTGCGCATCCTTGAGATCGCAGCCCTGCCTGACCAGGCCATGCACGACGTCGCGTTCGGTCAGCAGGCCGACCATTTCCTCGTTCCGCATCACCACCAGCGAGCCGACACCCAGTTCGACCATTTTCCCCAATGCGATCGAAACGGCGTCGGTCGGCGCAATGCTATGGATGGTAGCGGGCTTGAGCGTGAGAATTTCGCGAATCTGCATGGAAGTCTCCGGAACGTCGTATATGGGCGGAAGCAATGATACGGCCGGGCTCAGGCTCTGACCAGACCGGTTTCGACCTGCACGCGCGCCGCAGTTCCCAGCAGCGTTTCGATCAGAGTGAGCGCGAAATCCATCGCAGTGCCCGGCCCGCGCGAGGTGACGACGGTGCCGTCGCTCACCACCGGTAAAGTGCTCACGGTCACACCCGGCGGCTGCAGCGCATCGAGAAACCCGGGGTAACTGGTCGCCTGCCTGCCCGCCAGTACGCCGGCTTCCAGCAGCACCGTCGGTGCGGCGCAGATGGCTGCCGTATATTTGCCGGCCGCAGCCATGCGCTGAATCAGGCCCAGTATGCGCGAATCGTCCTTGAGGTGCGTCGCGCCCGGCATGCCGCCCGGCAAGGCGATCATGTCGTAGTCGTCCTGCAGGGCCGTATCGAGCGTCGTATCCGGCACCAGCTGCACGCCGCGACTGGCGCGGACGATACCCGGTCTGAGACCGGCCACCGTCACCTCTATGCCGGCGCGGCGCAGCAGGTCGATGATCGTGACGGCTTCGAGTTCCTCGCAGCCGTCGGCCAGGGGAACCAGCACCTTGGGCATGGCGTTCTCCTCAGTCGCGGAAATTCTGGAACTGCAGCGGGAAGTCGGTAATGCTCTTCCGCACCAGCGCGATGGTCTCCTGCAGGATGTCGCGCTTGGCGCCGGACACGCGCACGCTGTCGCCCTGGATGCTGGCCTGCACCTTCAACTTGCTGTCCTTGACGCACTTGACGATCTTCTTCGCCAGTTCGGTTTCCACGCCGGTTTTCACAGTGACGCTGCGCTTGACCTTGTTGCCCGATACCTTTTCCACGCTGCCGATGTCGAGGCATTTCACGTCGACGCCGCGCTTGGCCAGTTTCTGCGAGAGGATATCCTGCACCTGATCGAGCTGGAAATCGGTGTCGGCAAAGACCGTCAGCACATAATCGGCCTGCTCGACGCGCGCGTCCGATCCCTTGAAGTCGAACCGCGTGGACACTTCCTTGTTGACCTGGTCGACCGCGTTGCGCACTTCCTGCTTGTCGACTTCGGACACGATGTCGAAACTCGGCATGTCAGTCCCCCTCTTCCAGTACGTGAAGCTCGACCGGCGGCCCCGATTCGTCGTGGAATTCGCATGCCGCCAGCACGCCCAGCCGCGCAATCTCGCCTGCATCGCGCACGGGATCGGCATATGCCGCGAACATCGCCCCCAGCGCATAGGGACTGCCGCTGCCGTAAGCATAGAACTTCGAGAATTGCTGCACCGTGCGGTGGGCCGATACGCCAAATATTCCGTGCCGGTTGGCGATCAGCACATCCATGCGGCTAGATTCGAGTTCGTCTTCCTTGTCCTCCTCGGCCTGCAGGAAATAGCTGTCCTTCATCGCGCCGTGCAGCGCGTTCCAGATACGGAAGATTTCTGCAGGTGTGGCGAAACCGGGTGGTGCTTCCAGGCCGGAAAAATAGTCCGTCAGGATGAGATGCGCCGTCGCCGTCCCGGTGATGCCGAGCAGGCTGTCGCCTACCCGGATGATCTTGCGATGATTGACGATGTACTCGGCCGATTCCTTGCCGCCGCCCCATTTGGTCAGCGTGTCGGCGGCGATGGCAATGCGGCCGTTCTTGCGGACAACGGTAACGGTGGACATCGCGGCCCCGGGTCAGCCGAAATGGCAGACGTAGTGATACGGCTCGCCCGCCACTTCGATATCGAACGAGGAATTGGCGGGGATGCTGAACGACTCGCCCTCGGGACAGGTTTTCCAGTCTTCGCCCTTGAGCCGGTACCGGCAGGCGCCGGCGACGGTCTCCATGATCTCGGCCGCGCCCGTGTTGAAGGTGAGCGCGGACGGCAGGATCACGCCGACCGATTTTTTCGTGCCGTCGGCGAGCTGGATCGTATGCGATACGCATTTGCCGTCGAAATAGACGTTGGCCTTGGCCACGACGGACACATTGTTGAATTGCGACATGCTCATTTTCTCCGTGCGTCGAGTTTGGCGGCGATGCGCATGCGCAGCGCGTTGAGCTTGATGAAGCCGCCCGCGTCCTTCTGGTCGTAGGCGCCAGCGTCGTCCTCGAAGGTGGCGATGGTCGAGTCGAACAGCGAGTCGGTCCCGGAATCGCGGCCGACGACGATGACGTTGCCCTTGTAGAGCTTGAGCCGCACGGTGCCGTTGACGTGCTGCTGGGTGTGGTCGATCAGCACCTGCAGGGCGCGGCGCTCGGGCGACCACCAGTAGCCGTTGTAGATCAGGCTGGCGTAGCGCGGCATCAGATCGTCCTTCAGGTGCGCGACCTCGCGATCCAGCGTGATCGATTCGATGGCGCGGTGGCCTTTCAGCAGGATGGTGCCGCCGGGGGTTTCGTAGCAGCCGCGCGACTTCATGCCGACGTAGCGGTTCTCGACGAGATCGAGGCGGCCGATGCCGTGCTTGCCGCCGATCTGATTGAGCTTTGCCAGTACTTCATGCGCTTTCATCGCGACGCCGTCGATGGCGACCACGTCCCCTTTCTCGTAGGCGAGCGTGAGGTATTCGGCCGCATCCGGCGCCTTTTCCGGCGACACGGTCCAGCGCCACATGTCCTCCTCGGCTTCGGCGTTGGGGTCTTCCAGATGACGGCCTTCGTAGCTGATGTGCAGCAGGTTGGCGTCCATCGAATACGGCGAGCCACCCTGGCGATGCTTCATGTCGATGGGGATGCCGTGGGTCTCGGCGTAGTTCAGCAGCTTCTCGCGCGACAGCAGATCCCACTCGCGCCAGGGCGCGATCACCTTCACGTCGGGCTTCAGCGCGTAGGCGCCGAGCTCGAAGCGCACCTGGTCGTTGCCCTTGCCGGTGGCGCCGTGGCAGATGGCATCCGCCCCGGTTTCATTGACGATCTCGATCAGGCGCTTGGCGATCAGCGGACGCGCGATCGAGGTGCCGAGCAGGTATTCGCCCTCGTACACGGTGTTGGCGCGGAACATGGGGAACACGAAGTCGCGCACGAATTCCTCGCGCAGGTCGTCGATATAGATCTGCTCCGGTTTGATACCGAACTTGAGCGCCTTCTGACGCGCGGGATCGAGTTCCTCGCCCTGACCGAGGTCGGCAGTGAAGGTCACCACTTCGCAGTTGTACGTATCCTGCAGCCATTTCAGGATGACCGAGGTGTCGAGGCCGCCCGAATAGGCCAGTACTACTTTCTTGATGTCGCTCATGGTGATGCTCGATTAATGGGTGGAGCCGGATTGATTCTTGTCGATGACTTCGACCATGCCTGGAAAACCGCCGACCTTGAGGATGTCGAGATTGGATTTCTGGCTGGCCTTTTCGATTTCGATGCCGACGACGCGGCCGTCCGCCGAGAGATTCAGCACGATGCCTTCGTGCGCCTCCCAGGCGTGGTCGGGATTTTCCGGACTGATTTCGATGTAGAGCGAATCCATGTCCTTGAAGTAAGCGATATTCATCTTTGGGTTGGGGGTTGGGGACCGGGGAAACAGATCAGCTTTCGACCCTGCCGAGCAGCAGATACTCCATCAGGGCCTTCTGGACGTGCAGACGATTTTCGGCCTCGTCCCACACCACGGACTGCGGGCCGTCGATCACCTCGGCCGTGACTTCCTCGCCGCGATGCGCAGGCAGGCAGTGCATGAAGACCGCGTCGGGTCGGGCGGCCTTCATCATGTCGGCATCGACGCACCAGTCGGCGAAGGCTTTTGCGCGCTCGGCGTTTTCGGCTTCGAACCCCATGCTCGTCCACACATCGGTGGTCACCAGATCGGCGCCGCGGCAGGCATCCATTGGATCGGCGAAGCTTTCGAAATGATCGGTACCGTACAGATTGGCGCGCTCGGGCTCCACTTCATAGCCGGGCGGCGTCGAAACGTGGACGTTGAAACCCAGCACCTCGGCCGCCTGCAGCCAGGTGTTGCACATGTTGTTCGAATCGCCGACCCAGGCCACGGTCTTGCCCTGGATCGAGCCGCGATGCTCGATGTAGGTGAAGATGTCCGCCAGGATCTGGCAGGGGTGGTATTCGTTGGTCAGTCCGTTGATCACCGGCACGCGCGAGTGCGACGCGAAACGTTCGATGATGTCCTGCTCGAAGGTACGGATCATCACGATGTCGACCATGCGCGAGATGACTTCGCCAGCGTCTTCCACCGGTTCGCCGCGTCCGAGCTGGGTGTCGCGCGTGTTGAGGTAGATCGCCGAGCCGCCGAGCTGGTGCATGCCGGCTTCGAACGACAGCCGGGTACGCGTCGAGCTTTTCTCGAAGATCATCGCCAGCGTGCGGTCGACCAGCGGGTGGTAGGGCTGGTAACGCTTGAAACGCGACTTGATCAGCCGCGCACGCTCGAACAGATAGTTCAGCTCGTCGCGCGTCAGATCCTTGAATTGCAGAAAATGCTTGGGCATCAGGCCGCCTGCTGCTGGTAATTCTTGACGATGGCGGACACCGCGTCGACCAGGGCCGCCACCTCGGCATCGCCATAGATCAGCGGCGGCACCAGCCGGATCACCTTGTCGGCGGTAACGTTGATCAGCACGCCGGCATCGCGCGCCACGCCGACGAGTTCACCGCACGGGCGATCAAGCTCGATACCGATCATCATGCCTTCGCCCCGAATCTCGACGATTCCGTGCACGCCGGTCAGCGCCGACCGCAATCCGGCACGGATCGCTTCGCCGCGCGCGCGCGCGTTGTCCAGCAGGCCTTCGGATTCGATGGCATCCAGCGTGGCGAGCGCTGCGGCACAGGCAAGCGGGTTGCCGCCGAAAGTCGAGCCGTGGTTGCCCGGCTTGAACACCTCCGCCGCCGCGCCCCGCGCAAGGCAGGCACCGATCGGCACGCCCGAGCCCAGCCCCTTGGCCAGCGCCATCACGTCCGGCACCACGCCCGAATGCTGGAAACCGAACCAGGTGCCGGTGCGACCGATGCCGGTCTGCACTTCGTCGAGCATGAGCAGCCAGCCGTGCGCATCGCAGATGGCACGCAGGTCGGCCAGATAGTCCGGCGCCAGCACGTTCACGCCGCCTTCGCCCTGCACGACTTCGAGCAGTACGGCGACGACGTTCTTGTTGTGTTCCGCGACTTGGCGCACCGCCTCGATGTCGTTGTACGGCACACGGGCAAAACCGGTAAGCAGCGGCTCGAAGCCTGCCTGGATCTTGCGGCTGCCGGTAGCGGTAAGAGTTGCCATGGTCCGGCCGTGGAAGGCCTTTTCCATCACGATGATGGTCGGCACTTCGATGCCCTTGCCGTGGCCGTACAGTCGCGCCAGCTTGATCGCCGCCTCGTTCGCTTCGCAGCCGGAATTGCAGAAAAAGGCCTTGTCCATGCCCGACAGCGCACACAGCCTGTCGGCCAGCGCTTCCTGGCGCGGCACGCGGTACAGGTTGGAGGTATGGATGACGCTGGCTGCCTGCTCGGCGATGGCCCGTACCAGTTTCGGATGCGCGTGTCCCAGACCGTTCACCGCCACGCCGGCCACGGCGTCGAGATAGCGTTTGCCTGCCTCATCCCAGAGCCAGGCGCCTTCGCCGCGCACGAAAGCGATCGGCTGGCGCGCATAGGTGTTCATCAGATGTGTCGTCATGGCAGTCCTCGCAGGCTGTCCCCGCATTGCAGCTGTTGTTGTGTCGAACGGCGCCGGGGCGCGAGGCCATGGCAAGCCGGAATAGAAAACGGCGGCCGGGGCCGCCGTTCTCGTCATGCAGCGCCTTGATTATAGGCCGAAAAGCGCCCGGTGAGACCACCCGCCGGCCATGAAGAACAGCATCGGAACGGACAGCATGACGTTGGTGCGCGACGCCAGAAAAGCCACCCGGCGCGCACGGTTTTTTTCCGCATCGGAAGCCGGCTTCAATCCCAGGATCTTCTTCTGGTTCGGCCAGATCAGCACCCACACATTGAACAGCATGATAGTCCCCAACCACGCGCCAATCCCGATCGGCCCCATGCCATTGCGCAGCAGGAAGGCATCGGTGAACAGCGGCCCCAGCAGGGCGGCGCCTGCCAGCCAGGTCACCACGGCCGCCCAGCGGAAAAACAGCAGCGCACGGGGCGCCACATGCTTGCTGATGCCGGCCGCCGTACCGTCGGCCGCCGCATTCTTGAGTGCCGCGACCTGGACGAAATTGAAGTAATACAGGAGGCCGATCCACATGACGCCAGCCATGAAGTGAATCCAGCGGGACAACGCAGGGACGAGATCGATGTGCTCCATGCCGGACGCCTCAGCTCAGGAAATTTCTTGCAAAAACGTACAGCACGGCGGTCAGGACCAAGCCTGAAATCACCGTTCCCCAAAGCGAATCGAGCGGGTTTTTCATATCGCGGCGGCTCTCCCTATCGGTTGTCGATTGATTGTATGGACGGTCACGTACCAGTATCGTCAAATCGCCTCCCCCGTGCAACTACGCAGCGAAAGGCCCGTTCGCGCATGCTAGAATCCGCCAACTTTTCGAGCCCACTTCCATGGACGACGCCCCATTCATCATTCGCGGCCTGACCACGAAAGGCGGCCGTTTCCGCCCCAGCGACTGGGCAGATCGTCTTGCCGGCGCTTTCGCGGCAATCGACCCGAACAACCGGACGCGCTACTCGCCCTACGTGCAACCCACCACGCTAGAGGGCATTCGTTGCGTGGTGGTGGATCGCGCACTCAAGAACCAGGATCCGAATGCGTGGCGTTTTCTGCAGGACTTCGCCCGCAGCAACGAGCTTCAGACCACGAACGCCGACTGAGGCCCGCCGGGGCAATAAACAATAAATAAGGAAATAAGGACAATAAAAAACGCCGCATACGCGGCGTTTTTTATTGTCCTGGTCCCCAGAGATCAGGCCATGGCCTTGATCGCCTGCGACAGGCGGCTCTTGTGGCGGGCAGCCTTGTTCTTGTGAATGATTTTCTTGTCGGCAATGCAGTCGATGACGCCCATGGACGTCTGGAAAACAGCCTGCGCAGCCGCCTTGTCACCCCCCTCGATCGCCTTGCGCACCTTCTTGATCGCGGTGCGCATCTCCGAACGCTGGCTCATGTTGCGATCGCGCTGCGCGGTCGCCTGACGGGCACGTTTGCGGGCCTGGGCGGTATTCGCCATAGTTTCTTGCTCCTGTCGCCCCGCGCGCCATGGCGCAAAGCCGTTTGTCTATAAGGGTTTGGAACCCGTACCGTATTTCGGACCCGGCCGCCAATACAGGCCAAATCCACTAAAGCCGGGCATTCTACGAGAAAACCCATCCCAAAGGCAAGGGGTTGCGTGCATTACTTGCGGGGCGAACACGCGGCCCGCACAATGCGGGCAAACCAATCCCCGTCCAATGAATCTCCTCAAAGCCCTCGCTGCGGTCAGCAGCATGACCCTGCTCTCACGCATCCTGGGATTCGTCCGCGATGCGCTGATCGCGCGCGTATTCGGCGCAGGCGCCATGACGGATGCCTTCTTCGTCGCGTTCAAGATCCCCAACCTGCTGCGCCGGCTATTTGCGGAAGGTGCATTTTCCCAGGCGTTCGTGCCCATTCTGGCCGAATACAAGAATCGCCAGGGGCACGACGCCACCCGCGTGCTGGTCAGCCAGGTCGGCAGCGCACTGACACTTGTCCTCGTGGCCGTCGCCCTGCTCGGCATCGCGGCCGCACCGTGGGTCGCCTACGTCAGCGCGCCCGGTTTCACGACCGACCCGGACAAATTCGCGCTCACCGTCGCCCTGCTGCGGATCACCTTTCCCTACATCGTGCTGATTTCGCTGGTCGCGCTCGCCGCCGGCATCCTCAACACCTGGAGCAAATTTTCGGTGCCCGCTTTCGCGCCGGTCCTACTCAACGTGGCCATGATCGCGGCAACGCTCTGGCTGGCGCCTTATTTCGATCCGCCCGTGCTGGCGCTGGGCTGGGGCGTGGCGCTCGGCGGCATACTGCAGTTGGCCTGGATGCTGCCGCATCTGGCAAAGATCGACATGCTGCCGCGCCCGGTGCGGCGTTTCGACGACCCCGGCGTGCGCCGCATCCTCAAGCTGATGGCCCCGGCAACGCTGGGCGTATCGGTGGCGCAGATCAGTCTGCTGATCAACACCATCTTTGCCTCTTTCCTCGCCACCGGCAGCGTGTCCTGGTTGTATTACGCGGATCGCCTGATGGAATTCCCGACCGGCATGCTGGGCGTGGCGCTGGGCACGATCCTTCTGCCGAGCCTCGCCAAGCACTACGCCGACGACTCGCCGGCCGAATATTCCCGGCTGCTCGACTGGGGGCTGCGTCTGACCCTGCTGCTCGCCCTGCCGGCGGCCGCCGCGCTGGCCGTGCTGGCCGTGCCGCTGATCGCCACACTGTTCCACTACGGCGCCTTCACTGCGCACGATGTGGCGATGACGCAGCGCGCCCTGGTTGCCTACAGCCTCGGACTGCTGGGGCTGATTCTGGTCAAGGTGCTCGCGCCCGGCTTTTATGCGCGCCAGAATATCCGGACACCGGTCAAGGTCGCCATTCTGACCCTGGCCGCCACGCAGTTGATGAATCTTGCGTTCATCTTTCCGCTCGGCCATGCCGGCCTCGCGCTCGCGATCGGGCTGGGTGCCTGCCTCAACGCCAGCCTGCTGCTGCATCTGTTGAAAAAACACGGCATCTACCACCCGCAACCGGGCTGGATCGGCTATTTCGTTCGCGTGCTGATTGCAGTGAGCCTGATGGCCGCCCTGCTCTACTGGGGCATGGGCAATGCGGAATGGTGGCTTGCCGCCCGCTTCACCGAGCGCCTGCTGCGCCTCACGCTGCTGGTTGGCGGCGGCGCACTGGCCTACTTCATCGCACTGGGCCTGATGGGATTCCGCCCCCGGCAATTCTCGCGCCGGGCGGCCGAATGACCTGCAGACCACCAACTTTCGACCGGGCCGGAATTGGCCGGCATGGGCGGCCATGCCTGCTAAAATCACCCCTTTTTCTTTCGCGCCCCTCGGCCAGACACATCACGCCCCATGCGTCTCACCCACGGATTCGCCCCGCTCGGTCAACCCCATGCCGTCACCATCGGCAATTTCGATGGCCTGCACCTGGGACACAAGGCCATGCTCGCTCGCCTGCAGGATGTGGCGCGCGCACGCGCGTTGCCGACCTGCGTGCTGAGTTTCGAGCCGCATCCACGCGAATTCTTTGCACCCGAACAAGCCCCGGCACGTCTGTCCAGCCTGCGCGAAAAGGCCGAATGCCTGCGCCGGCTGGGTATCGACCGGCTCCACGTGTTCCGTTTCGACCGGACATTTTCCGCATTGGCGCCAGCCGCCTTCGTCGAGCAGGTGCTGCATCGCACGCTCAACGCGCGCTATGTGCTGGTCGGCGACGACTTCCGCTACGGCGCGAAGCGCGCGGGCGATTTCATGCTGCTGAAAACACTGGGAGAAACGCTCGGTTTCGATGCCGAGTTTCTACCCACGGTGACGGTTGAGGGCGAACGCGCGTCCTCGACCGCCGTCCGCGCCGCACTGTCCGATGGCGCCCTCGACCATGCCGCCCGCCTGCTGGGGCGGCCGTACAGCATCTCCGGGCGCGTGGTCCACGGCGACAAGCTCGGACGCGACATCGGCTTTCCCACGGCCAACATCCAGTTGAAGCACAACCGTCCGCCGCTGATGGGCATTTTTGCCGTCGAACTGGCAGGGCTGAACGGGGCGCCCCTGCCGGGCGTGGCCAGCCTCGGCAAACGCCCGACGGTGAAAAACCCCGATGCCGCGCCTGTGCTCGAAGTGCACCTGTTCGATTTCGACGCCGACATCTACGGCCGTCGCGTGCACGTGAATTTCCTGAAGAAGCTGCGCGACGAAGCCAGGTTTCCCGATCTCGACACCCTCGTGGCGCAAATCCGGCGCGACGTGGACGAAGCCCAAACCTATCTGCAGCAGCGACGCGCCTGATTGCCCGCCATGCCCGACTACAAAAACACGCTCAACCTCCCCGACTCCCCCTTCCCCATGCGCGGCGACCTCGCCAAGCGCGAACCCGGCTGGGTGAAAAGCTGGCAGGAGAAAAAACGCTACGAGGCCATACGCGCAGCAGCAGCCGGCCGGCCGAAATTCATCCTCCACGATGGCCCGCCCTACGCCAACGGCGACATCCATATCGGCCACGCGGTGAACAAGATCCTCAAGGACATCATCGTCAAATCGAAGACCCTGAGCGGTTTCGACGCGCCGTATGTGCCGGGCTGGGACTGCCACGGTCTGCCGATCGAACTGCAGGTGGAAAAAACGCACGGCAAAAACATCCCGGCCGCCGAATTCCGAGAGCTGTGCCGCGAATACGCCGCCGCGCAGATCGAGCGGCAGAAAGCCGACTTCATCCGTTTGGGCGTACTGGGCGACTGGGCGCACCCCTACCGCACGATGGATTTCCGCTTCGAGGCGGATGCGCTGCGCGTGCTGGGCCAGATCCAGCAAGCCGGCTATCTCTACCAGGGCGCGAAGCCCGTGCACTGGTGCGTGGACTGCGGCTCGGCGCTGGCCGAAGCGGAAGTCGAATACGAGGACAAGACCTCGCCTGCGATCGACGTCGGCTTCCGCGTGGCCGACCGGATCGATTTCGCCCGCCGCTTCGACGTGGCGCTCGACGATGCGCCTGCCTACGTTGTGATCTGGACGACCACGCCGTGGACGCTGCCGGCCAATCAGGCTGTCGCCCTGCATCCCGAATTCACCTATGCGCTGGTGCAAACCGCGCGCGGTTATGTCGTGCTGGCCGAAACGCTGGTCGAGGCCGCCTTGAAACGCTACGGGCTGGAAGGCCGGATCGTCGCCAAGACCAGTGGCGCCGCACTCGAAGGCGCCCTGCTCTGGCATCCTTTCCAGGAACGCCAGGTGCCCGTGATCGTCGGCGATCACGTCACGGCGGATGCTGGTACCGGTGCCGTACACACCGCCCCCGGCCACGGCCTGGAAGACTATGTCGCCGGGCAGCGCTATGGCCTGAAGGTGGACAATCCCGTCGGCGACGACGGCAAGTTCTACGCCAGTGTCCCGCTCGTGGGTGGGCTCAGCATCTGGCAAGCCAATCCGGTCGTAATCGAGGCGTTGGAATCCGGCAGCACGCTGTTCGCCCACGAAAAGCTCCAGCACAGCTACCCGCATTGCTGGCGGCACAAGACCCCGATCATCTTCCGCGCCACCCGGCAGTGGTTCATCGGCATGGACGTCAAAGGCGACCGTGAGACCCTGCGTGAACATGCCATGCAGGCCGTGGACGCGACGCAGTTCTATCCGCACTGGGGCCGTGCGCGGCTGGAAGCGATGATCCGCAACCGCCCCGACTGGTGCGTCTCGCGGCAGCGCAACTGGGGCATCCCCATGCCCTTCTTCACCCACAAGGAAACCGGCGAACTGCATCCGCGCACGCCCGAGCTGCTGGAAGCCGTGGCCCGGCAAGTCGAGCAGGCAGGGATCGAAGCCTGGTTCTCGCTCGCCCCCCAAACGCTCCTGGGTGCGGACGCCGCCGACTACAACAAGACCGGACATACGCTCGACGTGTGGTTCGATTCCGGCGTGACCCATGCCTGCGTGCTGAAGACCCGCCCCGAGCTCGCACACCCGGCCGATCTCTACCTCGAGGGCTCGGACCAGCACCGCGGCTGGTTCCAGTCGTCCCTGCTCACCGGCTGTGCGACCGATGGCCGCGCGCCCTACCAGGCCCTGCTGACCCATGGATTCGTGGTCGACGGCAAGGGCTACAAGATGAGCAAGTCCAAGGGCAATGTCATCGCACCGCAAAAGGTGATGGACCAGTACGGTGCCGACATCCTGCGGCTGTGGGTGGCCGCGACCGACTACTCCGGCGAGCTGTCGATCTCGGACGACATTCTCAAGCGCGTCGTTGAAGGCTATCGCCGCATTCGCAACACGTTGAAGTTCCTGCTCGCGAACCTGTCCGATTTCGATCCGGCCAAGCACGGCCTGCCGGTCGACGACTGGTTCGAGATCGACCGCTACGCGCTCGCCCTGACGGCGCAATTGCAGGCCGAAATTTGCGCGCACTACGATGCCTACGAATTCCATTTCATCGTGCAAAAACTGCAGAGTTTCTGTTCGGAAGACCTGGGCGGCTTCTACCTCGATATTCTCAAGGACCGGCTCTATACCAGCGCCCCCGATTCCCGCGCCCGCCGTTCGGCGCAGAATGCGCTGCATCACGTGACGCATGCGCTGGCGCGCTGGATGGCGCCCATTCTCTCGTTCACCGGCGAGGAAGTGTGGGGCGAACTGGTCACCAATGCAGACGACTCGGTCTTCCTGCACACCTGGCACGCCCTGCCCGACCAGGCCGGTGCCGACGATCTGCTGGCACGCTGGAGCCGCATCCGCGCCGTGCGCGCCGACGTACAGAAGGAGCTGGAAACCGTACGCATCGCGGGCGGCATCGGTTCTTCGCTCCAGGCCGAGGTCGCGCTGCATGCGAGCCCGGCTACCCTCGCCCTGCTCGAACCGCTGGGCGACGATCTGCGTTTCGTGCTGATCACGTCGAAAGCCACCCTGGTTGCTGCCGAAGCCGACCACGTTGTCGTCACGCCCAGCCAGGCGAAGAAATGCGACCGTTGCTGGCACTGGCGTGACGACGTCGACAGCCACCCCGACCATCCCGGCCTGTGCGGACGCTGCGTCGAGAACCTCTACGGCCCGGGCGAGGTACGCAGCCATGCATGAACCCAACCGCCTGACGCTACGTACCTGGCTTGGGCTTGCGCTGGCGGTGATCGTTGTCGATCACCTCACCAAATTCTGGGCATCCTCAGCGCTGGACTATCAGGAATTCGTACCCGTGCTGCCCTTCTTTTCGCTGGTTCTGGTGCACAACACCGGTGCGGCGTTCAGTTTCCTGGCCGACGCCGGCGGCTGGCAACGCTGGTTCTTCATCGCGGTCGGCGTCATCGCCACCATCATCATCGTGCGGCTGCTGAAACGCCATGCCCGCGAGCCGCGTCTGGCCGTGCCGCTGGCGCTGGTGCTGGGCGGTGCACTGGGCAACGTGATCGACCGCATCGTGCTCGGCTACGTCGTCGATTTCCTGTATTTCCACTACGAGAGTTTCGCCTGGCCCGCATTCAACATAGCCGATGCGGCCATTTCCATCGGCGCAGTCCTGCTGGTTTGGGACAGTCTGCGCGGGAAGCCGACACAAAAGGAGCCGGCATGACAGTCCGCCGCACCGTCGTGGCGGGCGACCGCATCGAATTGCGCTACGCACTGCGCCCGCGCGGCGGCAATGACCTCGTTTCCAACTTCGAGGACACTGCGCCCGAAGCCGTGACGCTGGGCGACGGCACACTGGCCCCTGCACTGGAGCAATGGCTGATCGATCTGCCGCCAGGCGAACGGCATGTTTTTCTGCTCGATCCCTGGCAAGCATTCGGCGAATCGCAGCCCGAACGGATCCAGACCCTGCCGCGTAGCGACCTCGGCGACCTGGCGGTCGAAATCAATCAGCTCGTCGAATTCGCCCTGCCCAACGGCCAGACCATGGCCGGGCGCATCCTTGAGACCAGCGACGACGCGGTCAAGGTCGATTTCAATCATCCTCTCGCCGATCTCGCCATAGAATTCGAAGTCGAGATCGTCCGCATCCTGTGAGGCCTCCCATGCCCGCCACCATCCTGCTCGCCAATCCCCGCGGTTTCTGCGCCGGCGTCGATCGCGCGATCGCCATCGTCGAACGTGCACTGGAGAAATTCGGCGCCCCCATCTACGTGCGTCACGAAGTCGTGCACAACACCTACGTCGTCAACGATCTCAAGGCCAAGGGCGCGATCTTCGTCGAAGAGCTGGCCGAGGTTCCCGCCGGCGCAACCGTGATTTTCAGCGCGCACGGTGTCTCGCAGGCCGTGCGCACGGAAGCCGCCGAACGCGGCCTCAACGTCTTCGACGCGACGTGCCCGCTTGTCACCAAAGTGCACGTCGAAGTCAGCAAGATGCGCGACAAGGGCTACGAAATCGTGATGATCGGACACAAGGGCCACCCTGAAGTCGAAGGCACGCTGGGCCAGTCCTGCGGCGGTATGTATCTGGTCGAAACTCCGGAGGACGTCGCCACGCTGCAGGTCAACGACCCTGCCAAGCTCGCCTACGTAACGCAGACCACCCTGTCCGTCGACGACGCCGCGCGCGTCGTCGACGCCTTGCGCGCCCGTTTCCCCACCATCGTCGGCCCGAAAAAGGATGATATCTGCTACGCCACGCAAAACCGGCAGGACGCCGTCAAGGCGCTGGCGCAGCAATGCGACGTGGTGATCGTGGTAGGTTCGCCGACGAGTTCGAATTCGAACCGGTTGCGAGAGGTGGCGGAGAATCTGGGGGTGGCGGCTTATATGGTTGACAGCGCCGAAGAGATTGACCCGCAGTGGTTAGCAGGGAAAACGCATGTCGGTATAACGGCAGGGGCCTCAGCCCCGGAGACTCTGGTGCAACAACTGGTCGATCGTCTAGACCTGTTAGGAATACAGCATGTTGTACCTCTCTCCGGGGCTATTGAGCGGGTCAGTTTTCCGATACCCAAAGGATTGGAAGAATCCCCTAGTTAACGCGCCCAGCACGCTGCCGTACCCAAAGCGCCCGTAGCATTCTGTTGTCCGGTATTTGTGATTTCCAGATTGCCGCAATCATCGCTAGCCATCGTCCCTACAGGTGTTGCAGTTAGGGTGAAAGTCTGTCCCGCCACACCATTCACAGCCGCTGTTGCTACAGCGACATTGTATTTCGCATTTCCTGTTTTGGGGGACTGATCAAGGATTGTCGGCGCCCCGCCGGTTCCGTCAAAATTCACGGAATCATAGCGATTTGCAGTAGTGTAATTGCGCTCCAGAATCTGCGCATTTTCGAGCAATACGCTTCTCGCCTCCGCCCTGTTGGCCCTTCGCACGTATTCCTGATAGGAGGGATAGGCAATAGCGGCCAGGATTCCGATCACGACGACCGTGATCATGAGCTCGATCAATGTGAATCCCCGCTGCGATGCCCTGAGAGGGGTACGCAGCAGTTTCGGCGACATGGCTTCGCCTTTTATGACCACATGCGTGTGCATTTCATAGCCCTCCTGATCACCGAACGATTTCCCGCCAGTTGACCCGGCCGCCTGTGGGCATGCCCAGGTTGACGGTGGTGTCCGCCAGCTGCCCACTGGTCAACGAGGAAATACCCACGCCAACCGAGCTTCCGGCTGCACCCCGGATAAATGTCGTACCGCCCAGGGCCGCCCCGATCTGGATGCCACCCATGCTCATATCGCTGGAGTCGAAGTCACCGTCATTATCGATATCGAATACCGGGAAATTCGGTTGCGCTCCCGTCAAGGCGTCAACCGCACCAATCCAGCCAGTTCCACCAGACTCGCAGGGCGAGGCCGAAGGAATCAGCGTGTTGAAGAAAAACAAGCCATTGACGAGCTTCGCAATACCTGTAAGCCGTTCGGCTGCGTTCGCAGGTGCCCCACTGGTTGCCGGCAAATCGATAGTCCATCCTTTGGGGTTCGTAACAGTGGGCGACCCCGTCGTCACCAGACGTGTCGTGACATCCATGACCCGCTGCTGCAAATCGCCGGCAAGTACCGTCGAGCCAGTACCATCGTCAAGTACAGCATAGAGCGACTGCGCATCAGTGCTCGTATTGTCGGCCAGCTCCAGATACTTGCCCGTACCGAATATCACCATGTTGTTGCCCGAAGGCGTAGTAAACACTTCGGGGGGAGTGGTGATCGGCTTGCTCGTGCCCGCATCGAACAACAGGCTCGACGTCATGTTGATCAGATCGAACCGCCACATCCTGCCCAGTAGATCCCCTGCATAGGCAACATCAGCCCTGCCATCGCCGTCGCTGTCGTAGGGAACCGGCGTGGACAGGCCGTTGTTCAGCGACACCGCATCTGCCGCGATCTTCTCGAAATCGCCTGCCCCCCAACTGCCGTCCACCCCATCCTCAATGTACAGCACATACAAATAGGCGTGGCCAGCCGTGCTGTTGTAGCCGTTACCCACAATAGCAGCCCATTTATTGTTTTTCTGCATCTTGACAATCTGCTTGGCCTGGCTGTTGCCCGAGTATTGCGGCGGCAGGTTGTAGGCGTAGCCCATGTCCGCGTCGTCTGCGTCCGTAAACTCCCAGAGCAGCAGGCTGGCAGCATTGGCCACATTGAAGACCGGTGCCGGTTGCGTTGACAGGTCGGGATTGGTGACATCCAGCGCAAAGAAGCCCTTGCCACCGCTATTCATATTGCCAATCAGGAGCGTACGCCATTTATCGGCATTACTCCCTCCGAGCGAAGCAAGGTTCAGATACGCATCCGCCGACATGGGAGACCCATCAACCAGATATCTGTGATTGCGGTTGTAGTTTTGCGCCGTCAAACGGCTCAGGGTGCCGTAAACCGGCGTGGGCACATAAGCGATTACTTCATTGCCTGCCGTCGAGACAGGGTTACCGCTGCTGTCGATTTGTGCATCGAAGCCATGCAGCATGCCATCGTTTGCTCCCACATATACAACCGGCTTCCGATCCTTGTAGCGCGAACGAAAAGCCGCATATCCCGGGTGATCAACGTCCGAGTACCCGGCGTTCGGCCCGCCCACATACAGCGGCCCCGAATTGACGATGTCACCAAGGACACTATTATCGGCACTTGCCTTGTTACGCTGGCGGAACTGCGTAGGCCCCGTCCCCTCATTGCCGTCATCGCCGCGCAAGTAGGCCAAACGGCTTGCCCCCATGCCGTCATTCACACCGAGCGCATTGGTATTCAACAACGTTTGCTGATTGATGGTCAGACTCGCCCAGTCGAAACTCACGCCATCGCTCGTACCCTTCGTCAGAATGACTCTGCTGGCAGGCGCCACTGCATCAAGCAAGGGGGCTGCATCCCATTTCTGGGTCAGGGTAACCAGGTTATTTACCACCTCAAGCCGCAGGGAGAGCAGCTGTCCACTCCAGTTCGCAGGATTGAACTTGGCCTGGAACACATAGTTGTCGACCTGCAGGTTGGCCGTGTTCGTGGCAACCGACGAAGCCGCCGAGTCGGGTGTCGAGGCGGCATCGAAGATAGTCGACATCGCGGTTACGAGATTGGCGGGATTGCGGACATCGTAATAATTGTCCGGGATGCAATCCCCTGGACTACAGAGAACACCACCCACATACAGACCGGTTGTAGGTAAGCCCGTAATATTGTCGACCCGATCCCATTCCGAAGTCAGATTGGGCGCAGGCGTGCCTGTTCCTGGAGTGGATTCGGTGAAACCGCCATATTTCGCCGCGTACCAGAGTGGATTCTTGAGCAGTTTAGCTGTCGACGCGCCCTGCGAATAGGTGGCCGCATTGGGCGCTGTAATACCTGAAGCAAGTGTGCCGCCGACGTTGAAATTATTCCCGCCAGGACGAAGGATCGGGTATTTCGCACCATCCGTCGTCGAGCCGGTCAGCGTATAGCCAAATGTCAGTGTATGACCTGCATTGGCCTGAGTGGCGCACGTGGCAATCCTGATCTCGTTCGAGGCCACCCCCGCCCAGGGGCCGAGCGTGGCCGTCGCCGAACCCGTGGTCGGGCACAGCATCTTGAACGTGCTGCAGGACGAACCCACGCAATACCCCAGACGCTGGATGCCATCCATATCGTAGTCGTTGCCCCAGGTGGAGTCTTCCCACGAAACTGTGAAGCACTGCGAGGACGTGCCATTGCCGCTACACGTCTTGGACCGGGCCGTCGCATCGGTCCCCACGTCCGCCATGGCCACGTTGGTTTCCACGATCAGGTTCGTCATGGAACAGTTACGCCATCCGCTGGACGAACTCGTCCAGGCCGAGGCACTGCTGCTGCTGTTCGCCTGACACGCGGGGAGCAACGTAACCTGACCCGTTCCGACCGTTGCGGTAAAACTGGGCAGGCTTTCGGCCAGTTGCACGGCATAAGTGCTGATCGGCTGACGCAGGGCCCAATCCGTGTTGATCGGGTTGGTGCCGCCCCAGCGCGTATTGCGCTTCGTCGCATAATTCGGCCTGAGATCGATGGTTTTGGGTGCATAGGCCAGACCTGCAATGCCGTAGCCGCCCTGCGTACTTGGCACCTCCGGACAAATGCCCTTGGCCGTTGCCAGATTGCCCACCACCTTCGCTGTGCACTGATTGTCGGGAGTGGCGCTACCGTTGTCCCCTATAAGATAGGTTCCACCGTTGATATTCTCGTGTGTGCTACTTCCAACAGTCTGGGTCAATGTAGCCGCATCAATAGCAGTCGAGCCACCGCCGGGCGTGAATGCGGCTAACTGGTCAGTATCAAAAGAATTCAGCCCCGTCGACAACACGACAATGCTTGAAATTGCACACCATTCCGCCGATGGCAACGGATCAGTCCAGGTTACTTTTGGAATAGATGACAATTTCGCTGCGTCGCTGACATCGAATGCTGTGGTTGATCCTGCATTCGAGAAATACCGCAAGGTTTCCAGGTAAATTTCGCTCAGTGGATTACCCCAATCAATACACTGACCGTCACTAAAGCTCGTTATCCCTGGACTACCGCATGAATACTGATACTTCTTCCCGTTGTAGTCATAACCTGCAATCCTAAGCCGATTCAACGTATTGATAATGCCAGCCTGCGTGGATGCCTGATTAATGAACTGGCCCGTACAGACATCGATCTCGTCTTCAGCATTGTTGTTACCGCACACAGCCACGTTATTTACATTGGCACGAGCATTGTTGCTCAGCAACGCGACATTTTTGCGCAAAACGCCACCTGATTTATTCGCAGAATAGCTGCCCGTCATGAGGCCGAAACGTACACGGCGTTCGGCATCGACATCGCCGTATTTCTGCAACAGACCAGTCGGCTTGAGCGTGGCAGCATTGGTGGACGGATTGACATAGGTTTTGCAGTTGGCCTCCGTCATGCTCGACTTGCACACTTCCACCCGCGCCGCATAGTCGGCCAGTACGGCTGTCGGCTGGGTGCCGCCGCTTAGGGCACATTGGGTTACTTCAGATGAATCCCATTGCGGCCAGCGGCCCGAAGCAACGCGTATGGTCGGATCCGGCAACGTTGTCATTTGCCCCGTTAAGGTGCTACTGTTGCTCATGCTGACATTGCACAGGGAAATCGAAGTCTGGCCGCTGATTCCCGTCAACGACTGGATGGATGGCATGCTACCCGTCGGGGTATAAACCTTGACGAAGGCATGTACGTCAAATGGAAGGAAATGTCGCTCAAGTACTGTTTTTGTTGTGGTATCCGTCGACCGATACCCTCCATAAAAGGTTTTGCGCAGAATATCCATCCGGGTCATGCTGGCCCAGTTGAGGAAATTACCGCTCCAGGTCGAACCGCCGCATTGGTGCGTACCTGCATTCACAGCCGCCGACGGCGAAAAAACACCACTGCTATAGGTGTAGCATTTCTCCGAATCGAAATATCCGTAATAGGCAAAACTGTCCTTGTAGGTGGTATCCAGGGCGCCATCACCATCCAAATCCGAGTAGTCGGTGTAAGCCTTCATCGACAGCTGATGGTCACGCGAGGCAACGAGCATGACCCGGGGCTCGGTTGATGCGATGAACAAGGGTGTTTGTTCAAGCGAGAGCGCGCCTGCGATGAGCGGCATAACGCTGATGCCAATAGCGACGAAAATTCGAATGGGAGTCATGTTCATATCCTCACGATGAACGCTGCTTACAACCGAAAGACTTCCTGCAGCCAGACGACTGTATTGGGATTGGCGCCTACAGCACGCGCGGTGATACGGTAGAAGTACACCACCTCGCCGCTTTCTGTTTTCTGAAAACCTTCGATCAGGTAACGCGGCTGATCGAATACCCCATCGATATCCCTGGCTCCTGTATAGGTGCCGAGCCTTACACTTGGGGCTGCGGTCATGCTGACGAGGCTCCATACCGGATTGGCGTTCCAGTCCACACCATCGGAATTCCCCTGTGTCCCGTTATAACAAAGGCCATCCGTACACAAAGCGTCAAAGGCTGTAATGCCTGATATTTTTGGGTTTCGTGTAACAGCCGTGCCGCTGAGAATATCCCGTTCGGCATCACGTAAAGCAGCCTCGGCCGCTTGCATGGCGATTGCCCGATCCCTCAGATTGCCCGACATGCGCTCTTCCAGACCAGCCATACGCGCAGCTGTTACCGAGATCAACGTCAATACCACCAGAAAAATCAGCCCTGTTATCAGGGCAATCCCGTGCTGGCGGTTCGCATAATTCAAATTGAAGGGCTTATCCATGGTGTCAGGGTGCGGCCGTCACTCGATTACGCAAGTTATAGGTTGCGACAAAACTGCGGTGAAGACGGCGGTCTGCTGCATCCGTCAGGCCGCCTGCTGCCTGTGTGGCCGCCACGACACCCAACGCACCGGCACAGTTCAGAAAACGTTGTGGCTCGTTGACCACTCCGTTATTGGGAGACCGTATCTGCACGCAAACACGAGCCGTAATGACCTGCGGCCATTCCGCAGCCGTAGGTGCCGCTACATACCGATCAACGGACTGGTAACCCGGTGTACCTTGCGGATCCACATCGACGCCATATACGACTTGGAGATCCTCGACGTCGCCAATAAGCGGCTGTACCCCGCCGACACCCCCGGTGCATCTCAGGTTCGTAGTGTTCAGCTCAAACGTACTGCTCATCACCGCATTTGCCGCAACCGCCCCTCCGGTGCAATCACGCGAGACCCACACACCGCCACTGAGCTCTTCGCGTCCAGCGTACGATTGAACCACGAGAGTATCTGAGGCACTACCGGCACCATTCGTACCGGCAATCGGCGTACATACCCCCGTCACTTCGCATTTGAGCGGCATGGACACGTTATTGAAGTTCATTTCCGCGCTGGCGCCTGCCTGGCGAACCGTGCGCCCGATTATCTCCAAGGCATAGCGACCGGCTTCCTGCAACCGGGCATTGTCTTCCTGCGTGCGATAAGTCTGACGGCTGCCTAGATAGACTGAGCCAACGGCCAACAGCACAATCAGGCCCATGGTCATTGAGACCATGATTTCGACCAGTGTCAGGCCTGACTGGTTTTTTCTGTGTCGCACGCTTGGCCTGCAGAAGAATGCAATGGCGGAAATTTTCATGGTTCGACGAACGTTACGAAATCCTGGGTAGACACCCCTGCTTCTGTTCTCTCTGCCCACTGAATATTGATTTGAAAAACCCATCTACCTGTAGAAGCAACACAACCCGCACCTGCCCTCCCATCTAGACATCTAACCGTTCCCGTCCCTCCAGGCAGCAAGGCCGCGTTCATGGTATTCCACTGAAAATGATCCGAGATGGCCATGTTGGCCGGCGTGCATGCTGACGCAAAGCAGTTGGGGTTGCTCCCCGGCAGGCCTGCTGCCAGATTACTGTAATCACCCGCCCGAACGCCTGCCAGATTGGCACGCAGCCGGTCCGCCATGTCGTAGGCCTGCTGCGTAGCAATACCCCTGTAATAGGCTGTCTGATTATTACGCAGGCTGGCGGCCTGAAGTCCTGCCAGGCCTAACAGCCCCAATGAAAGTACAACAATGGCGACCAGCACCTCGATCATGGTGAAGCCAGACAATCTCACTCTCAGGGACATGCGCCTGCTCCTGTAGCCACGCTTGCACGGCCTTGCGGACTCACAGTGATCGCTCTGCCATTCACCGCACCGCGCGTATCGCAAAGATTGAATATCTCGTTCCCGAACGGATCGGCCCGGAATCCGCTGGACTGATAGGAGATGCGCGTACTTGCGCCGGCGCGCAGAGTATTGCTGCCCTGCATATCCCCCCTGACCTGCAGAATCTCTTCACCAAGGCTCGCATCGCCGTCTCTGTTCGCATCGACAAACACCAGAAAACCTGAATCCCAGTTTGTTGTTCCAGCACATTGCGTATTGGTCGAACGGCTGCATACGGTAATTTCTACACCACGTTTCACGGCTTCGCTTCTTGCGTAGCTTAGCGCCGTAACGAAATCGTTTGCCTGGTTCATCAACCGATTGTTCTGGATAAAAATAACAAAATTCGGTACGGCCACCGTCAGCAATATGGCAGCAATGGCAAGCGTGACCAGCAATTCGATCAGCGTAAAACCACGTTTATTTGAAGGCGCAGCGGCCATAAATCAGGCTTTCTCGTCGATAAGGTCACAGTAAGCAGCACAACCGGCCATGTCCAGCCCAGCAGGATGAATGGCCAGAATCGCCTCACGAACGGCATTCCGGACGGCAAAACCGGGGCTTGCTCAGCCTGAACAACTGTAACGTCATATATCGACCGTTCTTGAGGCTTGCGGATTATTCAGCAACGCCCCGATCCCAACCGAGGTCTCCCCGTGGTATTTACGATGATGTCTCGCCTCATTCCCGAAACACATACCTGAAAAGTGTCATTGTGCAGGCCGCTTGACCCTTGGCTTGTACCCATCGGCATATAGCTGACGTACCTCCGGTAGTTGGCACCAGTCGTAATACTGACCCCATTCGACAAATCGCCCTGTATCTGCAAAATGGTGTCCCCACCATCGATCTGTCCCCGGACACCCTCGTCCACAAAAACCAGCCAACCCTGATGCCAGTCAGCCGCAGGATCGCATGCCGGGAAGGCAGCGGACGGGTTCCCCGACTTGCATACGGTAACCCGCATACCGCGCTTAATGGCTTCAGAGCGTGCCAGATGCAATGCCAGCAGCATGTCGTTTGTCGTGGCGGTCAATCGACCGGACGAGACGAGAAATGCGTAGCCCGGTATGGCGATCGCCACTAAAATGGCGGCTATCGCCAGTACAACCAACAATTCCATCAGCGTGACCCCACGTTGTTTCATGCCTCCTCCTCGCTTTTTATGGGCATCCGCTAGCTTGCCAGCATGGCCGCCGGCTTTCTATACAACTTTAGTTGTAGGTCCCGGTCGTGACTGAACCGACTAACGGGGAAGACTCAGGTCGCGTCATCATCCTGGGAGCAGGAATTTCGGGACTCAGCACCGCGCTGGTCCTGCTTGGGCAGGGCATGGACGTCACACTCCTGGAACGCGGCGAGGTGGGGGGCGAATCCTCCTGGGCCGGTGGCGGGATACTGTCGCCTCTTCTGCCATGGGATTACGCCGAGCCGGTCAATGCGCTCGCGCTACGCGCGATGCGACAGTACGCAGACTGGATCGGCAACATCGAGCGGCTTTCGGGAAAGGCTGCCGAATACTGGACGTGCGGCATGCGCGCGTGGCTGTCGCGTGAAGAAGCAGACCGCGCTAAAGTCTGGTGTCGCTGCCATGATCTGGAGGCACATTGGCATACGGATGACAGCCTTTTCCTACCCAAGATCGCACAAACCCGTAACCCTCGCCTCGTCATTGCACTGCGTGCTGCGGTGACAACGCTCGGGGGCAAACTGCATACGCAGTGCGGGGCCGTCAAAGCAATCCGTGCAGGATCTCGCCGCCTGCAGGCCATCGAAACCCGCCTGGGCGTATTCCATGCAGCACGTTTCGTAATCGCGACAGGCGCATGGGCCGGACAACCGCTCGGTGAACTTGCGCCCGCGCCCCATATTCGCCCCATCCGCGGCCAAATGCTACTGTTCAAGCTTGCACCGGGCGTGCTCGATACCATTCTTTATGCCGATGGTTTGTACATCATCCCTCGCCGGGACGGCCACATTCTGGTGGGCAGTACGGTGGAAGATGTCGGTTTCGACAAATCGACAGACGCTGGAACGGCGCAACATCTGCATGCTCGCGCCTGCACACGGCTGCCTGCCCTGACAGGCGTTGCGCCGGTTCGTCACTGGGCCGGCCTGCGTCCCGGTTCGCCGGACAATATCCCGGTCATTGATCGCCATCCGGATTTTGACAATGTGTTCCTGAATGTCGGGCACTTTCGCTACGGCGTGACCATGGCACCGGCGGCAGCCGAACTTCTTGCCGATCTGATGACCGATACCCCGCCCAGTCTCGATCCCGGACCCTACAGCTGGACTGCGGCAGCCGGACGCCAATGGCACACATCGCCACACTGAAGCTCCTCTCCCAGGGCCAGGGATGCTTTACACTTGCGCCACACATGCTTCCCTGCCCGCCCGCTTTCTCCGCATCAGCCCTTGCCCCGACACATGACCCAGCCCTCTGAGCGTGCCCTTGCGCATCCATTGGTGATCTGGATCGTCAGCGATGGCAAGCCCGGACATCTCAACCAGACACGCGGCCTGGCAGACGCCCTGGTGCGCGCCACCGCCGTCGAAACGCATATCGTCCCGGCGCTACCCATCTGGCGCGCAACGCTGACAGGACTGCTCGGGCGCTTCCCTGCCCTGGATCTGCCTGCGCCCGACTTGATCCTGGGCGCCGGCCATGCCACACATCTAACGATGCTGGCCGCCCGCCGGGCACATGGCGGGCGCACAGTAGTATTGATGAAACCCAGTCTGCCGCGACGGTTCTTCGATCTGGTCATCGCACCCGCGCACGACGGTTTAAAGACCGATGCCCGGACCTGGGCGACAGAAGGCGCGATCAACCGCATCGTGCCCTCCACCACTTCCGCACAACCAGCACAGGGGCTGATTCTGATCGGCGGCCCCTCGCCGCATTTCGAATGGAACAACGACGCAATCCAGGTACAGATCCGGAGCCTGCTTGCCCGCTTGCCTGAACTGCACTGGACGCTGGCTACCTCCCGTCGAACGCCGCCCGATTTTCTCGCGCAATTGCCCAGGCATGAAGCGCTGAAAACCGTACGGCCCGAAACGACCACACCCGGCTGGCTACCCGCACAGCTGGCAGCCAGCCGAATCGTCTGGGTCACGCCAGACAGCGCATCGATGGTCTACGAGGCCCTTACTGCCGGGGCGGACGTCGGCGTGTTCGATTTGCCCGTGAATCCGAAAAGCCGGGTCGGCTGGGCCATCGCGGGCCTTGCGGACAATCGGCGAATCACCCGTTTCATCCAATGGTGTGCACACGGCACCCTGCACCCCAATCAGACGCCTTTGTCCGAAGCCGACCGTATCGCGTCGCACCTGCTCGCATGGCTGACCCCAAGAAACTGACCGTCCTGCAACTGCTGCCCGCACTCGAGTCCGGCGGCGTCGAACGCGGCACGCTCGAAATCGCTCAGGCCTTGGTCAAGCAGGGGCACCGGGCCCTGGTGATGTCGGCGGGCGGGCGACTGGTCGAATCCCTGGTGCAAAGCGGCGCCGAACACTACACCTGGCCAGTCGGCGTGAAATCCGTGCGGACGCTGCTCATGGCGCACAGGTTGCGGCGCTTTCTGATCGAGCATCGGGTCGATATCCTCCACGCCCGCTCCCGCGTACCGGCCTGGCTGGCCTGGCTGGCCTGGCGCGGCATGGATCCCGCCACCCGGCCGCGCTTCGTCACCACAGTACACGGTCTCTACGGCGTCAATCGCTACAGCGGCATCATGACGCGCGGCGAAGCGGTCATCGCGGTATCCGACACCGTGCGTGCCTACATTCTCGAACACTACTCCGACACCCTGCCCTGGCGGATTCACGTCATTCACCGCGGCGTGGACGGCGAGGCCTATCCTTACGGCTGGAAACCCGACGCCACCTGGCGAGCGCAATTCTTCGCACAATTCCCCGCTGCGAACGATCGCACACTCATTACGCTGCCCGGGCGCATCACGCGCCTCAAAGGCCATGAGGACTTCATCGAACTGATCGGCCGGCTCAAGCGGCGCGGCCTGCCCGTGCACGGTCTCATCGTCGGCGGTGCGACACAGTCCAAGCAGCGCTATCTGCAAAAACTCTATTACCGCGTACGCAGCGCCGGCCTGACGTCCGACATCACTTTCACCGGCCAGCGCGACGACCTCAAGCATATTCTCGCGATTTCTCGGCTCGTGCTGTCACTGTCCAGCCAACCGGAATCTTTCGGGCGTACCACACTCGAGGCCCTGCGGCTCGGCGTGCCTGTCGCCGGCTATGCACATGGCGGTGTGGGTGAAATCCTGCGCACGGTGTATCCCGACGGCTTGCTGCCGAACGACAACTTCGATGCAAGCTGCCAACGGATCGGTCAGCTGCTGGCCAATCCGCAACCGGTCCCAGAAGGCGATTTCTTCCCGCTGCAGGCCATGCTCGACCAGACGCTGGCCCTGTACGAGCAACTTACGCGCGCCCCCCGTATCGGATAGCCCGTACCGCTCAGGCCCGGCCACGGATCGCGCCGGGCAAATGCCTGAGACGACCGCGTACCTTGCCCGCCACATCGCGCAACGCAACCCAGGGGCTGGATTGGCGCATCGCCCGGCGTGACAGCAGCACCTCACCGCTGCCCCCTTTTCCGTTCCGTTGATGCAATCGTATGATTTCGCGCGTTGCAACGGCAAACAGGTTGTACTCGAACATCACACGCCGTTTGGCTTCAACGATGGCCGGCAGACGCCTATCGAATTCATGGTCCGCAACAGACTTGCGAATAATCTCGGTTGCCGCCTCCGAATCCCCAATATCGACCCGGATGAAACTCTCCTCAGGAAAGTAAGCGGCCAAGTTCGGGCAACCGCAGTAAAACGGCAATGTCAGCCCCAGGAAAGCGTCGGCAAGCTTTTCGGTCCAATGATGGGGCCCAATGAAATTCTCAACTGCAATGTGATACCGATAGCCACGCAGACAATCGGCCTTATCGTCGAGTGGCTGCCCCAGTTCGCGCCCAAAAACATCGAGCTCGGGCATGCGTTCCAGCAATTCCCGCATGAATTTCGCACGGTGATGATGCAATGTGTGCCGCATCGCCTTCGACGAATAGACCATCGAAACATCGCGTGTCTTCGCCGACGGCTGCTCGGCCAGAATAGAATCGAACGTGGCGATGTCATGGCTGCCAATACCGTAGTACCAGTGCAGGGCCGGCTGCGAATAGATACGCCGCCGATGAGGCAGCGCCCACTCGGGCTGGCTGGTCAATACCGTACCGAACTGTCGCGTGTAATCATCGCCATAGATCTTCACCGACGAGGGTTCGAATGTGACGAGCAGCGTATTTTCGCGGGGACATGCGAGCTTCTCCTGCCCAACCGCCCTGCCTTCTCCCGGTCCTGCCGAAACATCGTCGTACACCAGCACCCAATCGTAGTCGCGTGCGGTACGGTCAAAGATAAACTCGCACTCTCCCCATACCGGCTCGCCATGCGGGAACTGATGCAGCCATTTTTCGGTGGCATGATTGCTGATGACCTTGATGCGGAGGCGAGAGCGATTCATTGGGTTACCCTGTAGACGGCTCTGAACGTCATTTGACGCACAGTCCTGTTACGATTATCGCCACTTTCCTGCCAGTCCGATATGGCAAAAGACAGCCGCGTCCTGCCGGGTGACTTATAATCCGGGCGCCAGGTGGCCCTTGCCTGGCGCCCGGATTGAAGGAGCGCACGCTTGCAGCTGAAACGCCTGTTTCTCGCCCCCATCATATTGGCCAGATACGGCTCGCTTCATCCTCGGCACATTACTCTTCCGGGGTCGCCTCATCGGGTTCATCTCAACCCGGACGATAATCGTGCCTACAAAAAACTGGTTCTGGACTCGGCCAGAGGCCGGGTTTCCACACCCATGTCATTCTGGCGCGACCACGTGCGTGCATTGTCTCCCGCAATCTGCCTCGACATCGGCGCCAACTATGGGGAATGTTTCGCCTTCGGCGATTATCCTGATTCGCAATGCATCGCTGTCGAAGCCAATCCCGTGCTTTTGCCTTACCTCCAGCGCACGCGCAGCAATCACCCCGACGCCGAGCACATCCGGATAGAATCCTGCCTCGTCGGGGATCAGGACGATATTGAATCGACACTTTATTATTCCCCAACCTGGACAGGTGGGGGCAGCGCCGTCAAGAATGGCGAGCATGCAGAATCGGTCAGCGTGACGAGCCGAACACTGGATACCATCATGGCGGCCTACCCCGAATGGCAGCACGCTCCGCTTATTCTGAAGATGGATGTCGAGGGATACGAAGGCCATGCGATCACCGGCTTTGGAAGCCTGTTTCAGCGCGACAAGGTTGTGGGTATCCTGGAGTTCGACACAGGCATGCTGACCCGGGCCGGCACCGATCCAGAAGCATTATTCGGTCAGCTCTCGGAATGTTTCGCGATTTATCTGAGCTATCCGCGTAAGCGGGTTCTTCGGCGCATTCAAGACTGGAACACATTGCAGGCGCATGCGCCTGATGGCTCGTTCCACCGGGATCTGGTCTTCTGTTCGTCCCCCAACCTCATTGTCTCTTCCTGGCAGCTCATCTAACGGGCTTTCTCCACAATGAAACAAATCGTCTGCATGAAATGGGGGGACAAGTATCCCGCCGAATACGTCGACAAGCTCTACGGCATGGTTGCGCGCCATATCACGCCGCCATTCCGGTTCGTCTGCCTGACCGATCGTCCCGAAGGGATTCGTTCCGAAGTCGAATGCCTGCCTTGCCCTACGGTCCCGGTCCCGCCTCCCCACAACAATCGGGGCTGGCGCAAAGTCTCGCTATGGAACGACACCTTGCCGGGCATGACGGGAGACTGGCTGTATCTGGATCTTGATGTGGTGGTAACCGGCCCCATCGATGATTTCTTCGAATACTCACCCGAGCTGAGCTACATCGTGATGCAGAACTGGACCCAACCAGGCAAGGGTATCGGCAACACATCCGTATTCCGCTTCCGCATCGGGAGTCATCCTTACCTGCTTCACGAATTGACTGCCCATCACGCCGAACATATTCCGCGTCATCGCAATTCGCAAACCTACATTTCCCGCACCATCAAGCAAATCGCCTTCTGGCCTGACGCATGGTGCATTCTGTTCAAGACCCACTGCATCCCACCCATGCCTCAACGCTGGTGGCGTCCGCCACACCTGCCCTCCAACACCCGCGTAGTTGCCTTTCCCGGCGTGCCGAATCCGGATGAGGCCGTGATCGGTCAATGGCCTGCACCATGGTACAAACGAATCTACAAGCACATTCTGCCTGCACGCTGGATCGCCGATCACTGGAGGGAATAATCAGGCCATGCGATCAGAGTTGTACTCCGGGACCCAGGCATGCAGCCGCGACTTGACCGTGTTCTCATCCTGGCCTTCGCCGCTTGCCAACCAGCTCATGCACACCTCAAGCCAGGCGGCTTCGCCTGCATCGGCTGCTTTGGCAACACGAAGTTTGGGATGCGGGGTTGGCAAAGTTGATTCGTTGTCGGCCAGCAATTCCTCATAAAGTTTCTCGCCAGGCCGAAGTCCCGTGTATTCGATACGTATGCGTTCTTCTTTCTCTCCGGACAACTGGATCATGAGCCTGGCAAGCTCCGCGATTTTCACCGGCTCCCCCATATCGAGAACAAATATTTCGCCCCCCTCGCCCATAAGACCCGCCTGCAAAACGAGTTGTGCCGCCTCGGGAATCGACATGAAATAGCGCGTGATCTCGGGGTGCGTTACTGTTACCGGCCCGCCCGCTTCGATCTGACTCTGGAATTTTGGAATCACACTGCCCGAGGACCCCAGTACATTGCCGAATCGAACCGACACGAAACGCGTGCCATCCGCCTGCTGCATCAACTGGCAGACTCGCTCCGCGAGACGCTTCGTCGCTCCCATTACATTGGTCGGGTTGACCGCCTTGTCGGTCGAAATCATGACGAACTTGCCGACCCCATATTCGCGCGCCGCAGCGGCGACAACCTGCGTACCGAGCACGTTGTTCCGCATGGCTTCCCACGCGTTGCCTCCCTCCATTAAGGGTACATGCTTGTAGGCTGCGGCATGAAACACCACTGACGGCTGCTGCTCGGCAATTATCCGCCTGACCAGCGCAGCATGCTTGACATCGCCAATCAACGATACGATCGGCACATCAGGAAAACGCAGGGGCAACTCCTGCTCCATGGCATACAAGGCATACTCGGACTGCTCGAACAGCACCAGCTTTGCAGGCGCAAAACGTGCAATCTGCCGGCACAACTCCGAGCCAATCGACCCTCCGGCCCCCGTCACCATCACCACCTGTCCAGTCAGCAAGCGATGCAGGCCGCTGTCATCGAGCCTGACAGGATCACGGCCGAGAAGATCCTCCAGCTCGATGCGCCGCAGATTCGATACCGATACACGTCCCGCCACCAGATCTTCGAGAGACGGAATCGTCATCACATTGAGCCCCGCATCGCGGCACCGTTGGGCAATGCGTTTGCGTACCGTATGTGCGGCTGATGGCAGTGCCAGGACGACATCGTCGACATCCATCTTTTTTGCCCAACCCGCGACTTCGTCAAGAGCACCGAGAACGGGCAATCCCTGCACCAGGCGCCCCTGCTTCTCAATGCTGTCATCCAGCAAGCCAACCACATGAAAACCTGATGGGTTGCGCGCCAGTTCGCGCAGGAGAAAATCAGCAGCCGATCCGGCACCTGCAACCAGAATCGGTTTGCTGGCCGGTCGCAGCACACTGGCAAGCCGATGTTCCTTCCACACCCGATAGGCCAGTCGGCTGCCCCCCATCAAAACAAGAAGCAGCAACGGGTCCATGATCAGAACTGAACGGGGCACCACCGCATTGATCCGGAACAGTACCAGTACCACCGGAATCAGCAGCGTCGCAACGCCAATCGCCACAACGATACGCTTGAGATCGGGCAGACTGGCGAAACGCCATATCCCCCGATACAGCCCGAAGTACCAGAATACTGCGGCCTGCAACGGTATCACCCACAACAGGGTCGAGAATGCGGCAGCCTGGAAATCAAGCGGTACCGAAAGATTGAAACGCAGCCAGTAGCTGGCGAGCCAGGCGAATATTGCTGCTGCAATGTCGTGCATCACGATAGCCACGCTGCGCCGATTGATCATGCGACGCATTGTCACTTCACCGCAGCGCGCATGACCTTGTCGACCGCCTTGCAGGTATCGTGCATCGCTCGCACGTCCAAGGTCGGATGTACAAGAAATGCCAGGCTGGTTTCGCTCAACCGCCCGGCAACCGGCAACCGTGCGGGAGGCTGGAAACCAGCCTGACTGAAAGCTTTTTCGCGGTAAATTTCGCCACAGCTTCCAATGAAACAGGGTATACCTTCGGCTTGTATTTCGGAAACGATACGCGCCTGATTCCAGTCGTCGTGCAATGCAGCAGGCTCGATAAACACATAGTAACGATAATAGGCATGCCGGATACCCTCCAGCTCGGGCGTCAGACGCAAGCCAGGGATACCCGCCAGCCCTTCCGTCAGCACAGCGGCATGATCGCGCCGCGCATTGACCCAGGCATCCAGCTTGTCGAGCTGCTTTCGGCCAATTGCCGCCTGCATCTCGGTCATACGCCAGTTGCTGCCGAATGATTCATGCAGCCAGCGGAATCCCGGCTCATGCTGACGTCTGTGGACCGCGTCATAGCTCTTGCCGTGATCCTTGTAGGCCCAGGCCTTTTCCCAGCACTCTGTATTGTTGGTCAGCAACATGCCGCCTTCGCCCCCCGTACTGACGATCTTGTCCTGACAAAACGAGAAGGCTGACACGTCACCGAAACCGCCCACCGGTTTGCCGCGATAACGTGCACCATGTGCCTGCGCGCAGTCCTCAACGACGAACAGGCCACGCTCGCGTGCGAGCCCCATGATCGCTTCCATATCGCACGGCCATCCCCCTAGATGCACCGCCATGATGGCTCGGGTGCGCGGCGTCAGCACGGCACGGATCGTTTCGGGCGTAAGGTTCTGGCTAACCGGATCGATATCCGCCACTACAGGTATGGCTCCACGCGCAACCACGCAACTGGCCGAAGCAATGAAAGTACGACTCGGAACGACCACTTCATCGCCCGGCCCGATACCCAACGCATACAAAGCCAGTTCGAGAGCCAGCGTTCCATTAGCCAATGCAATGGCATGCCGCACGCCACAATATCCAGCATATGCCGCCTCGAACTGGATGCATTCCTCGCCAGTCCAGTAATTCACACGCCCCGAAGCCAGCACACGCATTGCAGCCTCGATCTCGTCCTCCGCATAATAGGGCCAGGGGGCAAAAGGCTGACTACGGATGGGCGCTCCTCCCGTCAAGGAGAATGTCTGGGGCGTATCCATCAATCGGCAGCAAGCAAACGCGCAGGCACGCCGCCGACGCGCATCTCATCAGGAATATCATCAAGTACCGCGGCGCCTGCACCAATCACGCAATCCCTTCCTATCCGCACACAGGGTGTGACGACCGCCCCGACGCCCAGCAAACTCCTGGCCTCGACGCGCACCTCGCCACACAGATGTACACCCGGCGCCAGATGTACCCCATCGCCGATGACGCAATCATGATCAACCGTCGCCGATGTGTTGACAATGACATTGGCTCCAATAACCGAGCCACTGTTGACGACAGCAGCCGCAACCAGCAGGGTGCCTCGGCCCACGAGGACGTCATGGCCCAGCTGAACCGATGGATGCACAACCGTCGCCAGAGGGAAGCCCTGACTTTCGAGCCAAGTCGCGACGGCACAGCGGATACGATTATTTCCGATCGCCACAATGGCTTGTGGTCGCTCTGGTAGCCGCAGCAACGCGTCGCGCCCGCCCAGGACAGGATAACCGAGCAGAGACATGCCCCAACGTGACTCATCGTCGTCCACCAGATGAATCTGCCGAACACCCAGCCTCATAGCTGCATCGATTACTACCTTGGCGTGCCCGCCCGCTCCGAAGACGACCAGTGTATCGTGTCCCGTCATTCAGTCCGTATGCCCCGAGCCGGTAAAATGGGGCATGGTCGCATGCCCTCCATGATTTATGTTTCTGCGCTGAAACAGCTGTCTGACCGTCATGAACAGAATGGTCATATCCAACCTGAATGATCGGTGATCGACATACCAGACATCCAGCTCGAATTTCTCGTCCCAGGAAATCGCATTGCGTCCGTTGACCTGCGCCCAGCCGGTAATGCCGGGCCGCACCTCATGCCGTCGCCGCTGACGCGCATTGTAAAGCGGCAGATACTCCATGAGTAAGGGGCGCGGACCTACCAAACTCATATCCCCGCACAACACATTCCATAGCTCCGGCAATTCGTCCAGACTACTCGCCCTCAACCATTTTCCGAACCGGGTCAACCTGGCTTCATCCGGCAGAGGCCGCCCCTCGGTATCGCAGGCGCTGCGCATGCTGCGAAACTTGACCATGCGGAATGGGTGCCCACCGAGCCCCGGTCTCAACTGAGAAAAAAAGACCGGCATACCGAGAAAAACCCTGATCAGTATCGCGACAGCAAACAGCAACGGCATCGACAACATCAGCGCAATGGCTGCGACACTGATATCGAAAATACGCTTAAACATTTATGGCGACTCTTAATAAAGCATGAAACACCGAGGCAAGTCCCGCAATCAAAATGGTTTCTCATTCAGTCCAGCCATTTCAGGTGAACCGGGCAGCACCTCGCATATGGTTTGCCAGCAACTCAAATCCCGCTCAATAAGGCTGGACAGCAACGCAATATCTTCTTTAAAAGCAGCAAGCATTTCCTTGCAGAAGTCCCATCGGATCGAATACTTTTCAACCCGTATCTGATTGATCGATTCGAGCCTGCGCAACCAAGGAAAAGGGTTCCAGCCAGTCATGTCGCGCGCCTGAAGAGCCACTCGAACCACCCATGGTTTTCCCCGGGCAATCACCTTTGACAGCATTTCGTAACGTGGTCGCTTAGCCTCATTGATCAGGGGAAAGTTTTCTCGCGCATCGTCAGGCAATCCCAGAAAATCGAGAACTTCCCGATAGACACCACGCGTATCACGAACAAAATCGTCAAACAGAATCACTTTGATTTGCTCACTCGGGAAAACCGCATGGAGACGCTGCAGTTGCGTACCCAAGCTGCAGACCTCGGCATATTGAAGAAATGCTTCTTCCCGGCAGTTTGGGGGAATGTGCAATCCATTTCGCCGGGACTCCTGCAACCGCCAAGCCTCCTCGAAATCATGCACGTCCTCATAGCCTGCATAGACCAGTTGGCGATGAAGTGATATCGCCATGTTCACTGGGTTTCGCACCATGACTATGATCTGCGCATCAGGAACAAACTGCTTAACGGCTGGCAAAGCCTCACGTGAATATAAATAACTGACTGATGCCTCACCGATGCGCGTTTGGCTGCTGGTTGCGTGCCCAAAAAGCGCAACGTAGGCTTTTTCGTCTCGAACATACTGAAGCCCCCTAAAATCAAAGGAAAAATAATTAGGCTCTTTCGGTTCGCATATGAATACGCTTGGATGCCCTTTCAGATATTCACTCAGTGCAGTGGTCCCACACTTAGGGGCGCCAACGATAAAGAAATTCGGTCGCGTCATGTCAGCCTGTATCGAGGGCTCAGGATAGAAGGGCGCAGACCAAGCTTCAGCCTGACCGCCCTGAGCATCAAAAGATTCCAGGTAGCAAGACTTGCAGCCGTTGCGACGGCTGCTCCAATAGCACCGAATACCGGAATCAGAAGTGCATTAAGCGCGACATTCAAAACAGCAGATCCAGCGACAATTCGCATGGCAGTTCGTTGATGCCCTGTCATCCCTAAAAGATAGCCGACCGGCCCGCACAGGGAATTGATTAACTGCCCTCCGACCAGAATGATAAGAATCGTATAGCCTGCTCCAAACCCCGGACCAAAAAACGACAGAAATTTCTCGCCAAATAGCAAGACCAGTAACGCTACCGGGACTGTCACAAGCAATATAAGCCATGCGACCGTACGTATAAGTTTTTCCAGGGCAACCCGATCCTCTCTGGCATACAACCGTGCAATCATAGGTGCCACAATCGCATTGGTTGCGGCTAACGCGAAAACGACGATTTCCGAGATCCGACTGGCTGCCGCATATACGCCGACATCAGATCTCGATGCAAAACCACCAAGCATAAGAATATCGACTCGATTGCTAATTAGATTGAAACTGATGATCAACAGCATGGGCATCGCCATAGCCAACCAATCGTCACTTGGAGGAGCTATCGGAACGCCTTTTAGCTCATGTGGCAAAAGGCCCTTGAGCCACCATGAGCCGATCATGAATGCGATAAAAACCGCAAGAAAATTGAGCGCCAGCACACCCGCCGCATCCAAAGCGAACTGGAGCTTATGTAATAGCAAGAGTCCCAACAACAGTAACAATGGGCGCAGGACATAATCAGGCAAGAATGCACGTCCCACAGCACCCAGCCCACGTAAACTCGCCTGCCTCAGACTTGACCATGCCATAAACGGCAATGCACCCAGCGCCCATGCAAAAGCCGGCAATACACCGGAGCTGATACAACATGGTTCAAGTGCCCATAACAGCATCATGCCTGCCATGAAAATCGCCACCGCAGCCAACCCTGAATACACGTGAGCAAAGCGCAAGACACCCTTCAATTCGGGCCAAGCATTTTGGCTCTCATATATGGGAACAAATTTCAATAAAGCCTGATTAAACCCCAGTGCAGCAACTATGGCGAGTATCGTCAGCCAAGCATTGGCCAGCGCAAATAAACCGTACTCGACCACTCCGAGCCAGCGGCCGAGCAACATATCGATCCCCAACACGAGCAGCGCGCCACTGCCTTGAACAATGAGGGCGATTGCCCCACCCCTCACAAGTTGCCTCAGCATCCCTGTTCAAACGAGGCTTCGGTATTGATTGAGAATTCGTGCAGCGGCTCAACCCTATTAAGGAATAGGCCGCCAATTGTTGTTAGATACCGAATCATCAGTCCGGAAACCCAGATCAAACGCGTTTCTTCTTTAAAGAGAGTCGATACCCGGACGGTCACTTCAGCTGCGCTCAGCTGGCATATCAGGTGTTCGTGGCTGGCTCACTACCACAGCCACCATCCACCCGAGCAACAAAGACCAGAACGCAGAATACAGAGCCGTATGCGTATTGATCGGGAAAAACCAGGCGAATACACCGAGCCATGCCGCCCAGACCAGCGGCGAACGAGCGGAGGCACCTATACCGACGCGCACCAGTATCGCCAGAAAAAAAAGCAGGCCGATCAAACCGATCAAGCCCGTCTCAGCCCCAACTTCAAGTATGAGCTGATGGGCATAGATCATACCGGTCCCGTCGGCGCGCACATAAGGATCATCGGCCTCGGCATACTTAGCATATGCGTAGCGATATGAGCGCACGCCGGCACCGTTGACGGGGTGATTTTCAATCACGCTGACGGCATTGCTCCATAAATGCATACGCCGCGAACTGGCTTCATCCAGGCTTTCGTAAGTAAAATCGAGTACAGCCAGCGACTTGTCGATTCGCACAGCGAATCGGGGGTTGGTCTGGTAAGCCAGTACGCCCGCCACCAGGACGACGACGACTAGCGGCGCCAGCAGCTTGACAGGGTGAAAGCCCAGGCGCCGCGCGTAAACCCAGCTCCACATCGTGGTCGCAATGGCAAACACAATCCAGCTTTCCCGATTGCTGGCCAGCAAGACTACAGTGGCCGTCCCCAGCCAGACCAGTGCCAACTGCCAGCGGTTGCCATGCCTCGAAACGTATTCCCACAATATGGGTGCAAGCATGGAAAGGCTGAGTCCGAGTTTCCAGCTGTCCGGCCCGAACAATCCATTGAGCCGTTCGGGATAAGCATAACCAAACAGGTCATAACCGATTACGGCCTGGATGAAAGCATCGACCACCCAGAACAGCAGCAGCCATGCGACGAGTTTCAGGACACGCTGGTGCACCAACGGCTCCCGGAGCATCCAGATGATGTAGAGACCCGCCAGGTAAATTCGCGGAAACGTCAGGGCTGTACTCAGTGATTTCTTGAACCACAAGGAATCAGGCACAGACAGCACGATCGGCACCCAGATGCACAAAAACATAATGCTGTAGATCCGCGCTCCACCCTGCCAGCAGGCTTCCTTGCCATGTCGCCACAACAGGATGCTGCCCAGAATGGCCATGACGAGCGTCGGTAATTCAGCCGAACGGCTGAACGGCATCAACAGAAGAAACGACCAGATCAGGAGAGCGGGCGCCCAGGACGCAGTATTGAACAGGGCACCCATGGTCACGTTGCCATGCGCGCGCCAACCGCCGCCGCAAACGCGTCGATCACCGGCTGGATCAGCCCGCGCTTGAGCTTGAGCGCCGCCTGATTGACCACCAGTCGCGAACTGATGTCGCCAATATGTTCCACCGCGACCAGACCATTCGCTTTCAGCGTGCCACCGGTCGAGACGAGATCGACGATGACGTCGGACAAACCGACCAGCGGAGCCAGTTCCATGGATCCGTAAAGCTTGATGAGATCGATATGTACGCCCTTGCCTGCAAAATGGTCCCTGGCCGCGTCGACATATTTGGTGGCGACGCGAATCCGCGCGCCTTCTTTCACCGTGCCGGCGTAGTCGTATCCCTCGCGCACGGCAACCATCATGCGGCATTTGGCGATCTGCAGGTCAAGCGGCTGATACAGTCCGGCGCCCCCGTGTTCGTTCAGAACATCCTTGCCGGCGATGCCGATATCCGCGCCGCCGTATTGCACATAGGTCGGCACATCGCTCGCGCGCACGATGATGAGGCGCACGTCAGGACGGTTGGTGCCGATGATGAGCTTGCGCGAGGATTCGGGGCTTTCGTTCGGCGTGATGCCGGCCGCTGCGAGAAGCGGCAGGGTTTCCTCGAAGATGCGGCCTTTGGACAGCGCAAGCGTGATACCGGTATTCATGTCAATGGATGCGCTGGATGCGAGCGCCGAGCTGGGTGAGTTTTTCCTCGATACGCTCATAGCCGCGATCGAGATGGTAGATGCGTTCGATGGTGGTTTCGCCTGCCGCGACGAGACCGGCCAGCACCAGACAGGCCGACGCACGCAGATCGGTCGCCATCACGGTCGCACCATCGAGCCGCGGCACGCCGCGCACCAGCGCAGTATGCCCGGACACCTCGATGTTGGCGCCGAGCCTGCGCAGTTCCTGCACATGCATGAAGCGGTTTTCGAAGATGGTTTCGGTGATGCTGGCAGCGCCGCTGGCAATGCAGTTCAGCGCCATGAACTGCGCCTGCATGTCAGTCGGGAAGGCTGGATGCGGCGCCGTGCGCACGTCAACGGCGTTCAGCACGCCGTCGGACTCGACCTCGATCCAGTCGTCGCCCTGCGTCACCTTCGCGCCGGCGTCGGCAAGCTTGCCCAGCACCGACACCAGGGTTTCGGGGGCGGCATCCAGCGCGCGAATCCGGCCACCGGTCATCGCGGCGGCAACCAGGAAAGTCCCGGTTTCGATGCGATCGGGCATCACCCGATGTGTGGCGCCATGCAGTTCGGGCACACCGTGGATGGTGATGACGCCGCTGCCCGCCCCCTCGATCCTGGCACCCATCGCGATCAGACACTCGGCCAGGTCGACGACCTCGGGCTCGCGCGCCGCGTTGGCCAGCACCGTGGTGCCTTCGGCCAGGGCGGCGGCCATCATCAGGTTTTCGGTGCCGGTCACGGTCACTACGTCCATGGCGATATGCGCCCCCTGAAGCCGTTTGGCCCGGGCATGGATATATCCGTGCTCGATGCTGATCTCGGCGCCCATGGCCTGCAGGCCCTTGATATGCAGATCGACCGGACGCGAGCCGATGGCACAGCCGCCCGGCAGGCTTACCCGAGCTTCGCCGAAACGCGCAAGCGTGGGCCCCAGCACCAGAATCGACGCCCGCATGGTCTTCACCATTTCATAGGGGGCTTCCCGGTGCGGAATCGACTCGCCGCACAGCGTAACGTGGTTCCGCTCATCGGGCGTGACCGTCACGCCCATGTGCCCCAGCAGGGCCAGCATGGTGCCGACATCCTTCAGGTGGGGCACATTGGAAAGAACCAATGGTTCGGCGGTCAGCAGACTCGCCGTCAGAATGGGCAGCGCAGCGTTCTTCGCGCCGGAAATGCGCACCTCGCCGGCGAGCGCATTGCCGCCGCGAATGAGGAGCGAATCCATGTCAGCGGCTGGCCCAGTCTTCGGGGGTGTAGGTCTTCATCGACAGGGCGTGGATCTGCGCATGCATCCGCGTGCCCAGCGCATCGTAGACCAGGCGATGTTGCTGCACCATGTTCTTGCCGGTGAATGCGGGGCTGACAATCACAGCCTGGAAATGCTGGCCGTCGCCGTCCAGTTCGATGTGGTCGCAAGGCAGTTTCTCGGTGATCCAGCCTTTGATGTCCTCGGGAGTAACCATGTCAGTGCCTCAATTTATAGCCGCTTCTGAGCAGTATCAGCGTGAGCGCGGATATTGCCACAAAGCAGCCCGTCGAGACCAGCAGACCGAACCAGGGGTCGGCGTCGGAATGGCCGACGAAGGCGTAGCGGAAACCGTCGATCAGATAGAACACGGGATTGAAATGCGAGACCGCTTCCCAGAACGGCGGCAGGGAGTGAATCGAGTAGAACACGCCGGACAGGAAGGTGAGCGGCAGAATGAGGAAATTCTGGAAAGCCGCGAGCTGGTCGTATTTCTCGGCCCAGATGCCGGCCACGATACCCAGTGCACCCAGCATGCCGCAGGCAAGCAGCGCATTGGCCAGCAGCCAGCCCGGATGCGGCAGGTGCTGCGGCGAAGCGAACCCCAGCGTCACCGCCCAGACCCCCAGCCCCACGACGAGGCCGCGAATCACCGCCGCCCACAGATAGGCAAGGAAGAATTCCATGTAGGACAGCGGCGGCAACAGCACGAACACGATGTTGCCCTGCATCTTCGACTGGATAAGGCTGGAAGAACTGTTGGAGAACGCATTCTGCAGCATGCTCATCATCACCAGCCCGGGCACGAGGAATGCGGTGTACGACACCCCCGGATAGACTTCGACGTGGGCCTCCAGCACATGCGAGAAAATCAGCAGATACAACAGCGCGGTCACCACCGGTGCGACCACGGTCTGTACCGCCACCTTCCAGAAACGGAGCATCTCTTTGTGGAACAGCGCCGTGAAACCGCTCATGCGCGCTTCATGATGTCGGTAAAGACATCCTCCAGATCGGGTTCCTGCAGGTGCATTTCCTTCACCTGCACGCCGGCTGCACGCAAACCCGCCAACAGCGTTTCCAGCTCCGCATAGTCGCCGAAGCTGAAACGCCAGTCGCCATCCGCGCCGGTCTGCAGCCGGGCCTGCCAGTCGGCGGGGGGCGCGGTGTCGAGCCGCAGCTGGGCGCAGTGCTCGTTGGTCAGCTTCAATAGATTGCGGGTAGCGTCGAGCGCGACCACCCTGCCCGCCTTCAGCATGGCCACCCGGCCGCACAGGGCCTCAGCCTCCTCGAGGTAATGCGTAGTGAGCAAAACCGTGTGCCCTTCCCTGTTCAGCCGGCTGACAAAGGCCCACAGGGAGCGGCGCAGGTCGACGTCGACCCCGGCGGTGGGTTCGTCCAGCACAATCACCGGCGGCCGGTGCACCAGCGCCTGCGCCACCAGCAGGCGGCGTTTCATGCCCCCCGACAGCGCCTGCGTATTCTTGCCGGCATGCGGGGTCAGATCGAGGTGATGCATGATCTCGTCGATCCAGTCGTCGTTGTTCCTGAGCCCGAAATAGCCGGATTGGATGCGCAGTGTCTCCCGCACGTTGAAAAAGGGGTCGTGGACCAACTCCTGAGGCACCACCCCCAGCGCGCGGCGGGCTTGCCGGTAATCGCGCACCACGTCATGCCCCATGACGCGGGCTTCGCCGGCATCGGCGCGGGCAAGCCCCGCGAGAATGGAAATCAGCGTGGTCTTGCCCGCGCCGTTCGGGCCCAGCAGGCCGAAAAACTCACCGGGCTGGATGTCGAGTGAGACGCCGTCGAGCGCCTGGGTGGAATGGAAACGCTTGCGCAGGTCGGCGACGTGAATCGCCGCGGTCATGCCGGCAACAGCGCCGAAACGCCATACAATTCGGCCAGCGTCCTGAAACCTTCCGGCAGACCGATGCACGTCAAGGCGCCCCCAGCCTGGCGTTGTGCGCCAAAGATCAACGCCAGCGCCGCCGAATCGGCACGGCCGATACCGCTGAAATCGAGCTGGCGCATACCTGCCGCCAGTTGCGGCTGCAGTGCGCGCAGCAAACCGCCGACCGTATCGACCGTCACATCGCCGTCGATACGGCAGCGGCCGCCCTCGCAGGCGATCACGAACCGGGGCGGGCCGCCGGTTTGCCCGAGGTTGCAGCGCGTGCGGACTGGTCCGCGAGTGTCTTGATCAGGCCGTCGATACCGTTCTGACGCACTGTCGTGGCGAACGAAGCGCGATAGTTGGTAACCAGGCTCACGCTGTCGATCGAGACGTCATAGACTTTCCAGCCGAAAGCCGTCTTGTACATGTTGTAGTCGATGGGAATGGGCTGGCCGCCCGGCTGGCGAATCTCGGTACGCACGATCACGTCTTCGTCGTCCGGCTTCATCGTGAACGGCTTGAACTCGACCGACTGGTTGTTGAATGCGATCAGCGAAGCCGAATAGGTGCGCACCAGCAGATTCCGGAATTCGGCCACCAGTGCCTGCTTCTGCTTGGCGCTGGCGCGCGGCCAGTTCTTGCCGACCGCGAGCTGGGTCATGCGGTTGAAATCGAAATTGGGCAGGATTTTCGCTTCGACCAGCTGGTATACCCTCGACATGTCGCCATTGCGGATGTCCCGGTCCTGCTTCAACACGGCCAGCACTTCCTGGGTCGTGGTCCGGGCGAGCACGTCGGGCGGTGTATCGGCGGCCTGCGCAGCCCCGGCAAGCCCCGCCAGCGAGAGCGCCAGTGCCGCAATGAAAGAGCGCAACATAATCAGGTCCTGTCTGTCTCTGGGTTCGAAAAGGTAGACGCTTCCGGTTTACTTGAGTTCACCGGTCATGCGCGCCAGCTGCGCAACGTTCATGTTGTAGTCGTTCACCGTACGCAGGTATTCGGTCTGAACCAGCGCGTAGTTCTTGATCGCATCCGCCACCTTGTCCGCGGTTTCGATGCCCGCCGAGAAATCGGCCAGTGCCGCGATCATCCAGCGCCGCGCCGCGGCCGCGCCATCTGCCAGCGCACGTTGCGATTCGAAGTTTGCCTGGGCGTTGACGTAGGCCTCACCCACCTCGTAGGGAATGCCGGCAACCGCGAAGGCCTTCTTGTGATTGAGCGCTTCGAGTTCGGCCTGGGCCTGGTCGACGCGCGCCGAAGCGACGCCGAATACCGTGTCCCACTTCACGCCGACGACGGGGGTCAGCCCGCCACCATTGAACGGATCGAACAGATAGGGGTTGTCGAGGCGCTCGCGCTGCGAGGCATAGTTGAACTGGCCGATCACGCCGGCGTAAACGTCGGGCATGCGATCCGCCTTTTTCGCCGCGAGCAGTGCCCGGCGCGCACGCAGACCGGCTTCGAGCTGCTGCATCTCGGGACGGTCCTGCAGGGCACGCGCCTGGAATTCGGCGAGATCCATCTGCGGGAAAGTCACGGGCTCGATTCTGGAATCGGCCACCTGCAGATCGCCCTGCAACCCGGTACCGGTCAGCACTTTCAAGCCATCCAGACTGATCTTCTCGATCGCGCGCGCCTGATGCACATATTTCGTCAACAGACCACGGGCCGTCTGCAGTGCGAACAGATCCGATTGACGCACTTCGCCGTTCTCTTCCTTGAGGCCGCGTTCCACGGTGGCGATGGCCTGGTCGACGCGCCCCTGCATGTCTTCCAGGAAAGCGCGCGAATCGCGCGCGGTCAGAAAGCCGAAGTAGGCGCGCTTCGTGTCGTACACGATATCGGCACGCGTCTGTTTCAGCTCGCCCTGTTTGAGTTCGACATTGCCCTGGGCGGCGTCGCTGTAGCGTTCGACCTTGCCGAAGGTATACAGCGGCTTGATCAGGGCAAAATCGAGATGCGTCCAGTCGGAAATGCCATGCAGCTTGTCGCCGTCGGTGCGCGGATTGGTCCCTGAATACGCGCCGCCCTGATAGAAGCCGCCTTCGGCTTCCGGCGCCAGACCGATGAAGGCATTGGCACTGACGCGCCAGCCCGCATTGCCCTTCACTTCCTGCACCAGTGCACGTGCGGCTTCCACCACCTGTTCGCGCTCCTTGATGCGCGGATCGGCGGCCAGGCTCATTTCCACGGCCTGCTGCAGCGAGACCGTCTCCGCCCAGGCCGGCAAGGCGGGCGCAAAGCCCGCCGCCAGCAGCGTAAGAGTGAGTGCCTTGATCTTCATTGGGGTGCCCCTTCTTGAGCTTTGCCGTATAGAAACTGTCCGATCAGATTTTCCAGCACAACCGCATCCTGCGTCAGCTGGATTTGATCCTTGTCCTTCAATTTGACGCTGTCGCCGCCAGCGGCCAGTCCGACGTACTGTTCCCCCAGCAGGCCCGAGGTCAGGATCGCCGCCGAAGTGTCCTTGGGAAAAGCATAGTGCTTGCCCAGCCGGAGGGTAACCGCCGCTTCGTAGCGTTCGTTGTCAAAACGGATGTCCACGACCCGGCCCACCACCACACCGGCACTCTTGACCGGAGCGCGCACCTTGAGGCCACCAATGTTCTCGAAACGCGCGACGACCTCATAGCTATCCGACGTATTTACGGTGTTCATGCTGCCCACCTTGAGCGCCAGAAACAGCAGCGCGGCAATGCCGGCGATGACGAATAAGCCGACCCACAGGTCGAGCGTGGTCCTGTTCATCAATTGAGTCCTCTGAACATGAATGCGGTCAAAACGAAATCCAGCGCGAGCACGGCCAGGCTCGATGTCACGACCGTCCGGGTCGTGGCACCGGACACGCCTTCGGCGGTGGGCGGCGCATCGTAGCCTTCGAACAGCGCGATGGTCGATATCGCCACTCCGAACACCACGCTTTTGATCACACCGTTGAGGATATCCTGCTCGAAATCGACGGCGCTCTGCATCTGCGCCCAGAACGAGCCCTCGTCCACCCCGATGAGCTGCACGCCGACCAGATAACCGCCGAATATCCCCATCGCGGAAAACAACGCCGCGAGCAGCGGCATCGAGATGACGCCCGTCCAGAAACGCGGCGCGACAACGCGCGCAATGGGGTCGACCGCCATCATTTCCATCGCGGACAGTTGTTCGGTTGCCTTCATCAGGCCGATTTCAGCCGTGATCGCGCTGCCGGCGCGGCTGGCGAACAGGAGCGCCGCCACCACGGGTCCCAGTTCCCGCACCAGCGACAGCGCGACGAGGATGCCCAGTGCCTCTTCCGAGCCGTAGGTCTGCAGGGTTTCATAGCCCTGCAGACCCAGCACCATGCCCACGAACAGCCCTGATACCAGGATGATGATCAGGGACAGTACGCCGGTGAAATACATTTCCCGGATAGTCAGGCCGAAACGCCGGAACGCCGTGCCGGAGTGGAGCAGCACGGCAAAGAAGAAGCGTGCGGCAAACCCCATCCGCCATATGCCCTGGACGGTGCGGTTGCCCAGATTCTCGATGGCGCGCCTAAGCACGGCGGCCTCCCAGCTGCAAATCCTCGGCATACGCCGGCGCCGGGTAATGGAAGGGCACCGGGCCATCTGCCTCGCCGTGGATGAACTGGTGCACATAAGGCAGCGTCGAGGCGCGAATTTCCGCCGCCGTGCCTTCCGCGACGATCACGCCCTCGGACACGAAATAGACATAGTCGACGATCTTCAGCGATTCCTGCACGTCATGGGTCACCAGCAGCGATGTCAGGCCCAGCGTATCGGTCAGCCGCCGGATCAGGTTGCCGGTCACGCCGAGCGAAATAGGGTCGAGGCCGGCGAAAGGCTCGTCGTACATCACCAGCATGGGGTCGAGCGCGATCGCCCGCGCCAGTGCCACCCTGCGCGCCATGCCGCCCGAGAGCTCCGCCGGCATCAGCCGCGCCGCACCGCGCAGCCCGACGGCGTTGAGCTTCATCAGCACCAGATCGCGAATGGCCTCTTCCGGCAGGTCGGTATGCTCGCGCAACTGGAAAGCCACGTTGTCGAACACGGAAATGTCCGTGAACAGCGCCCCGAACTGAAACAGCATGCCCATCTTGCGGCGCAGGCGGTACAGATCGGCCTGGTTCAGCTCGCCCACCGATTGACCAGCCACGCGCACCGTACCCTGACCCGGGCGAATCTGCCCGCCGATCAAACGCAAAAGTGTGGTTTTGCCGCAACCGCTGCTGCCCATGATGGCCACGACCTGACCACGCCGGGCGACCAGATTGATGCCCTTCAATATCTGACGGGCGCTGTAACCGAATGCAACATCGCGGATTTCGACCAGATTGTCGGTTTGCAAGAAACCTTTACCCCGAAGGCTCACAGAACCGCCATTTTACCGAAGGCGGATGCCCTATCGACCCGGAAGCACCGTTTTTAGGGGATTTCAGTACCCCATGACCTCGCGCAGCGTCTGGGCTCTCTGCAAGGCATCCAGCCCCCCCTCCCGACTGATGACAAACAGCGAAACCCCCGTGGCTGCGTGCTCTGCGATGCGTCGGGCCAGTGCTCGCAAGTCGGGGGCGTCATCCAGCCAATAGACGTGCCGGACCAGCCAATCCGGCGATGCCACAAGTATGCGATCGGATGATGGCACCTGCAAACCGTCAGAATTTTCAACAATAAAAACAAAATCTTCCAGCGTATCACTCAACCAGTTTGACCAGTCTTGTGTGCCGGCTGCCCCCCCTTTCCTCGATGACAGGAAGACCGTCTTGAATTGCGTGTTGTAATAAGACAACAACCATTCATCCGGCAGATCATCCGGATAGAAACGGCCACGCCAGGCCGCATGCATCCAGTCTTCCGCGCCGAGGTGGATCAGGACGTTTGATTTCATGCCCGCATTATCCCGCTCTCATACATGGCACGTAACATCAGATATTGACAATATTCTTATATAAGTAAAATAATTAGACCCGCATGTCCCTTTTTGTTGTTGTTTATGCACGTCCTGTCCCGTAAACCGCAAGGAGCCCACCCCATGAAAGCGAAGTCCATCGCATTTGTTCTCGCCCTGCTCGGAAGCGCTACCGTCCAGGCCAACGGCACTGCCCCGGCCACCCCTTCTGCCCTGCCGCAAAATAGCGCGCAATGGCTCGAACGCATGACCGATTTCACCCGCAACGCTTCCGCCTACCGCGACCCCAAGATGTTCGTGCCCTGGGCGAACGCCGTGACCGAACCCGGCTTCTACACACAGATGGGCGTGAACATGATGGAGCCGGGCAACTGGTATCGCATGATGGGTTCGATGATGGACCCGCGCTCGATGAACAACTACATGCAGTTCACCGATCCCAACATGTACATGAAGTGGATGGCCGCTTCGATGGATCCCAACTTCTATACTGCGCTGATGACCCAGTTCGCCGATCCCGGCAAGATGATGCGCTGGATGATGATGCCCATGGACCCCAACATGTGGAACATGATGATGCAGTCCATGAACCCGGGCATGTACATGAAATGGATGATGCAGCCCATGGACCCCCGCCTGTGGCAGCTCGCCATGACGCCGATGAATCCCGCCGTCTATACCGGCTGGATGAACGCCACGATGAGCCCGGCCACCTACGGGACCTGGGGCGGCTGGATGAATCCCGCCACCTACGGCGGCAACGGTACCGCCGCGCCGGCCAGCACATTCAATTTCTTCGATCCGGGCGCCTGGATGGGCATGGGCGCACCGGCCGCCCAGCCTGCGGCAACCGGTACCACAGGCGCTCCGGCGCCCGCGACCGGCACGTTCAACTTCTTCGATCCCAACGCCTGGATGAACATGATGAATCCGGCCGCCTACCCGCAGGCCGCGCCCGCCGCCCAATAATTCCGGCGGCACCACGCAAAACGGGGACGGCCAGCCGTCCCCGTTTTTCATTGCGGCGACCGGCCACTGCTCAGGCGCGCCGCCAGGTCGTCCCGCCCGGACCGTCCTCCAGTACGACGCCCGCCACTTTCAGCACATCGCGAATCCGGTCGGACTCCGCGAAATTCCGCGCCTGGCGCGCGGCCAGGCGCGCAGCGATCAGGGATTCGATTTCGGCCTCGTCTACTCCCGTGGCGCCGCCCTTCAGGAAGTCGGCCGCCGGCCGCTGCAGCAGTCCCAGTACACCGCCCAGAGCCCGTAACAGTCCCGCCGCCACGGCGTCGCCACGGTTGGCCTCGCCAGCCAGTTCAAACAGCACCGCCAGCGCCTCGGGTGTATTGAAATCATCGTCCATCGCCGCCCTGAAGCGTGCGGCGGCCGGTGCCGTCCAATCCACCGCAGTCACGGCCGGCGCTGATTTGAGTGCGGTATACAACCGGCTCAGCGCACCGCGCGCGTCGTCTAGGTGGGCATCAGAGTAGTTGAGCGGACTGCGGTAGTGCGCGCGCAGAATGAAGAAACGCACCACCTCGGCGTCATATTTATCCAGCACTTCGCGAATGGTGAAGAAATTGCCCAGCGACTTGGACATCTTCTCGTTATCGACACGCACGAAACCGTTGTGCATCCACACGTTGACGAAAGTACAGCCATGCGCGCCTTCGGATTGCGCGATCTCATTTTCATGGTGCGGGAACTGGAGATCCTGGCCGCCGCCGTGAATGTCGAAATGCGGCCCCAGCAATTCGCCGCTCATCGCCGAACACTCGATGTGCCAACCTGGCCGGCCGGCGCCCCAGGGCGAGTCCCATGCCGGTTCGCCCGGCTTGGCTGCCTTCCACAGCACGAAATCCATCGGGTCGCGTTTGCCGGGGTCGACTTCCACGCGCTCGCCTGCGCGCAGCTCGTCGAGGCTCTTGCCCGAAAGGCGGCCGTAACCGGTGAAACCGCGCACGCTGTAATACACGTCGCCGTTGGGTGCGGGATAGGCCAGCCCATTCCGTTCCAGTTGCCCGATCATCGCCAGCATCTGCGCTACGTACTGTGTGGCGCGCGGCTCGTGATCGGGCGGCAGTACGCCCAGCGCGCGCTCGTCGGCATGCATTTCGGCGATGAAACGTTCGGTCAGCGCAGCGGGCGTCTCGCCGTTCTCGGCTGCGCGCTTAATGATCTTGTCGTCGATGTCCGTAATGTTTCTCACGTATTCGACGTCATAGCCGTCTGCCCGCAGCCAGCGCGCCACCATGTCGAACACCACGAACACCCGCGCATGGCCCAGATGGCACAGGTCGTAGACGGTCATGCCGCAGACATACATGCGGACCCGGCCAGGCACGAGCGGGACGAAAGCTTCCTTTGAGCGAGTGAGCGTATTGAAGATGTGCAGCATGGTGCGAGCGTTTCCGGAGAACGACAGACGCGGGAATCCGGCGCGCCGCCGGCTGTCTCAAGTCCGGACGATGTTGTTAGAATGCCTGCTCCCGAGATGACCCGAGCATACCATATGGCCCTGCCCCGAATCCTCGCCGCCGCCGCACTTTGCCTGGCCGTCGTCGCTGTCCCGGCCCGGGCCAGCGAAGTCCAGGAAATCAACCAGCAGTTCCGCAAGGGCGATCTCACCGGCGCACTCGAACGGGCCGACCGCTATCTGGCGAAAAACCCCAAGGACGCGCAGGCCCGATTCCTCAAAGGCCTGATCCTGGCCGACCAGGGCAAGACCAACGATGCCATCACGGTCTTCACCAGCTTGACCGAGGATTACCCCGAACTGCCTGAGCCCTACAACAATCTGGCCGTGCTCTATGCCTCGCAGGGCAAGTACGAGGCCGCGAAGAATGCGCTCGAGCAGGCAATCCGCACGCATCCCAGCTACGCGACCGCGCACGAAAACCTCGGCGACATCTACGCCAAGATGGCTTCCATCGCCTACGACAAGGCGCTCGCGCTCGACAGCAAGAATACCGCCGCGCAGACCAAACTGGCTCTCATCAAGGACATCATGGGCGGCCAGCCGCGCAAGACGGCCCCACCCAAACCGACCGTGGCCACGGTCCCGCCGCAACCGGCCAAACCGGCAACGGTACCCAAGCCCGCAACACCCGCTCCTGCCGCTCCAGCTGCCACATCTGGCGTCGAGGCCGCCATCGCCGCCTGGGCCGCAGCCTGGTCGAACCGCGACATGGATGCCTATCTCGCCGCCTATGCCGACGACTTCAGCGGCGCCGGCATGACCCGGACGGCCTGGGAGGCCCAGCGCCGAACCCGCATCACCGCGCCCAAGCGCATCGAAGTCAGGGTCAGCGACCTGAAAATCGAACAGGACGGCGATACAGCCCGGGCCACCTTCCGCCAGGCCTACCGCTCGGACCGCCTGAGCTCCACCGTCACCAAGACCCTGGAACTCGCGCAGCAGAATGGCCAATGGCGCATCGTCGGCGAAACATCCAATTAACCAACGCGCATGCGCCGTTTCCATTTTCTCGTCTGCCTGCTGTTCGCGCCCGCGCTCCATGCGGCTGAACCCGGACCGGACCGGGAGCTGGCCGAAAGCCTGCTGGCCATCTCGCAAAGCCGGATGCCCGAAGCACTCGACACGGTCGACCGGCTGACGCGTGCCCATCCGAATTTTCGTCTGGCATACCTGGTCAAGGGCGATCTGCTGCGCGCGCGCGCGAAACCGCTTCGCACGCTCGGCGATGCCGGCAGCGTCGCGGACGGCCCCGAGCTCGAATCCCTTCGGCAGGAAGCCCGTCAGCGGGTGCGCGCCCTGACCGACGAGGACCCCGCCGACAAGGTACCCGCCTATCTGCTCAATCTGAGCGACGACGCGCGCAATGTTCTGGTCGTCGATGCCAGCCGTTCCCGCCTCTATGCCTACGAAAACCGGGGGGGCCTGCCGGTGCGCGTCGCCGATTTCTACGTCACCATCGGCAAGGCCGGCGTGGGCAAGCAGCGCGAAGGCGACAACCGCACCCCGATCGGCATCTACACGATTTCCGGCTTCAAGCCGCCCAGCGAACTGACCGACTTCTACGGCAGCGGGGCCTACACGCTCTCGTATCCCAACGAATGGGACGTCCGGCAGGGGCGGGACGGCCACGGCATATGGATTCATGGCAGCCCCAGCAACACCTACAGCCGTGCGCCGCTCGCGAGCGAAGGGTGTGTCGTGCTGGCGAACGAGGATCTGAAACGGCTTGGCGATTACATCCAGCCCGGCAAGACCCAGGTCGTGATCGCCGCGCAGGTGGACTGGGTACCCTACGACGCCCTCGATGCACGCCGCAACGAACTGGCAGCCGTACTCGACGAATGGCGCGAAGACTGGGAAAGCCGCGACACGCCTCGCCTTCTGGCGAACTATAGCGCGTCATTTCGCGCCGGCCGGCAAAACCTGCAGGGATTTGCCGCCAACAAACAGAAGGTCAATGCCGCCAAGACCTGGATCAAGGTCGGCCTGTCCCGCGTCAACATCATGCTCTATCCCGAGCGTCCCGATTTCGCCCTGGTCAGTTTCGTGCAGGACTACCAGAGCAACAACCTCAGCGACCGCACCCTCAAGCGCCAGTTCTGGGCCCGCGAGAACGGCCGCTGGAAGATCGTTCAGGAAACCTCACTCTAAGGACACACATGGTCAAGCTCACCACCAATCATGGCACCATCACGCTCGAACTCGACGCAGAAAAGGCGCCCAAAACTGTGGAGAATTTCCTCCAGTACGTGCGCGACGGCTTCTTCGACGGCACGATCTTTCATCGCGTGATCGACGGCTTCATGATCCAGGGTGGCGGCTTCGAGCCGGGCATGACACAGAAGCCGACCCGTGAAGCGGTCGAAAACGAGGCCTCGAACGGCCTGAAGAACGAGGCCTATACCATTGCCATGGCGCGTACGCCGAACCCCCATTCCGCAACGGCGCAGTTTTTCATCAACGTCGCCAACAACAGTTTCCTCAACTTTTCCTCGCCCACGCCGCAGGGCTTCGGCTACGCCGTCTTCGGCCGCGTCGTCGAAGGCACCGAGGCAGTGGACAAGATCAGAAAGGTCAAGACCGGCAACCGCGCCGGCCATCAGGACGTGCCGCTGGAAGACGTGGTGATCGAAAAGGCGGAAATCGTCTGAACACGCCAGGGAAAACAGGTCGCAGCCATTTCGTCGCAGACCTGCATCTCACCGACGAACGCCCGGCCGCGACCGGGCGTTTTTTTCGTTTCCTAGAGGATGAGGTCGCCGGCGCGGACGCGCTCTACATTCTTGGCGATCTGTTCGAAGCCTGGATCGGCGACGATCACGACGAAGCCGTCGCCCACGAGACCGCACAACGTCTCAGGCAGCTGGCAGCGGCCGGCACGTCCATCTATTTCATGCACGGCAACCGCGACTTCATGCTGGCCGAACGCTACGCGGCCCGAGCCGGCATGCAGCTGATCGCGGACCCGTGCGTGATCGACCTCTACGGCACGCGCACGCTCCTGATGCACGGCGACACGCTGTGCGTCGATGACCTCGCCTATCAACGCTTTCGTCGGCGCGTGCGCCGGCCGATGGTCATCCGCCTGCTGCGCGCCCTGCCCTTTGCCCTGCGCAACTGGCTGGCCGGCCGCGCGCGCGCTGGCAGCGAATCGGCGAAATCGGCCAAGTCCGCCGACATCATGGACGTGAACACGGCGGCGGTGGCATACAGCCTGCGCGCGTATGGCGTCTGCCGTTTGATCCACGGCCACACGCACCGGCCGGCACGTCACGATCACGCGATAGACGGACAGACCTGCGAACGCTGGGTACTGCCCGACTGGTACGCGCGCTGGGGCTACGTGGTATGCGACGCGCAGGGGTGCACGCTCGCGGTCGCGCCTTTATGAGGACGGCGCATCGAGCATCGCGAAATCCGGGGGGATCGTAAACAGTTCGGGCCGAACCGGTTCACGCGATTCGGTTTCGAAATGACGCGTTCGGCCATTGAATTCGCGTTCTTCCAGCGGCAGACCACGCCCCAGCAGGGCACCGAAATCCCACACCAGATTTGCCAGATCGCAATCATGCCGCAATGTCGGCGGCGAATCCTTCCATACCCGGTACTGCGTAGCCGCCAGGACCGCCTTGAGCTCGGCCAGCGCCCGCGCGGCATCCGGCGCGGCGCGCGGTGCGACGATTCCCTCGCTGCACATGTGGCCCTTCACGCTCAGGCGATAGCGCTCGGTTCCTGCGGCAGCCGGCTCGACGTCGAAACGCACCGTCCAGTCAGCAGAAGGCGCCGGGACCGTGCCCGGGGCAAACACCATGACCAGGCGACTGTCGCGCATCACATTGCGCACACGCTTGTGCCGCCGGTCGAGCAGCACGAAATCGCCGGCATCGTCGCCGGTGTCCATGCGCAGATAATCGGCAGTCACGAGCAGACGCGTGGTATAGGCCGGGTCGCCCGGGTCCTGATCGACATAACGCAGCACGGTCATGTCGGCTGCCTGCGCCACTCCGGCGCACACCAGCCATGCGAGCGCCAGAGCGCGCATCATTCGAGCCCCCTTGCCAGATCGGCCTGAATGTCCGCCACGGCTTCGAGACCGGCCGCGACGCGGACCAGTCCGTCGCCGATACCCGCTTCCGCACGCTGTTCGGCGGTCATGCGGCTGTGCGTGGTCGAGGCGGGGTGCGTGATCGTCGTGCGCGTATCGCCCAGATTGGCGGTGATCGAAACCAGCTTCGTCGCATCGATCAGCTTCCAGGCCGCCTCCCTGCCGCCCTCGAGCTCGAAGGCGACGATGCCTCCACCGCTTGTCTGCTGCCGCATCGCCAGTTCATGCTGCGGGTGCGAAGGCAGGCCCGGGTAATACACGCGTGCCACCTGCGGCTGCGTCTCCAGCCATTGCGCAAGCGCCAGCGCATTGCGCGAATGCGCCTCCATGCGCAGCGGCAACGTCTCCATGCCCTTGAAGATGATCCATGCGTTGAAAGCCGACAGGCTGGGGCCGGCCGTGCGCAGAAAAGTGAACACGCCTTCCATCAGTGTCCGGCTGCCCAGCACCGCGCCGCCGAGCACCCGTCCCTGCCCGTCCAGATACTTGGTGGCGGAATGGATGACGATGTCTGCGCCAAGCGCCATCGGCTTCTGCAGCACGGGCGTGCAGAAACAGTTGTCCACTGCAAGCCAGGCGCCGGCGGCGTGCGCGATGTCGGCGAGCGCGCGGATGTCGCTCACTTCGGTCAGCGGATTGGACGGCGACTCGACGAAGAAGAGTTTCGTGTTCGGTCTCGCCGCCGCGCGCCAGGCCTCGGGATCGGTCGGTGAAACATAGGTGGTCTCGACGCCGAAACGGGCAAGAATGTTGGAAAACAACTGCACGGTCGAACCGAAGATCGAGCGCGAGGCGACGATATGCTCGCCCGCGCGCATCAGCCCCATGACCGTCGCCAGGATTGCGGCCATGCCCGAGGCGAAGGCGACGCAGCGCTCGGCGCCCTCCAGCGCTGCGAGCCGCGTTTCCATCATGCCGACCGAGGGGTTGGCGAAGCGCGCATAGATCGGCCCTTCCTGTTCGCCCTTGAAACGGGCCGCCGCCTCCGCCGCACTGCCGAACATGAAACTCGACGTGAGGAACATTGCCTCGGAATGCTCGTTGAACTGGCTGCGCACCGTGCCGGCGCGCACCGCCAGCGTGTCGATATCGTATTCGTCGTTCATGACCGGTCCCGAAAATGAAAAACCCCGAACGGCATGCGCGGTTCGGGGTATCCCGGACGCTTTAGCCGCATTTGTCAGGCGCCCGCAAGCTGTGACTCAAATCGGCGCCAGGGCACTATAGAACCCGCCTGCAAGACGGGTCAAGTGCCCGTCGCGAGGTTCAGGTCGAGCTGCTGCGTCGACAGCGCGGAAGGCGGTGGCGTCTCGCCATTGCGCACCGCTTCCACATACTCGAGGTACTGCGGCGTGACATCGCCGGTGATGTAGCGCCCGTCGAAACACGAGGTATCGAAATCGAGGATGGCCGGATTGCCAGCCCTGACTGCCGCGACCATGGCGTCGAGATCCTGGTAGACCAGGGCATCGCAACCGATCTCGCGCGCAATGTCCTCGTCGCTCCGGCCGTTGGCGATCAGTTCGTCACGGGTCGGCATGTCGATGCCGTAGACATTGGAGTAACGCACCGGCGGCGATGCCGAGGCGAAGTACACCTGCTTCGCGCCGGCGTCGCGCGCCATCTGCACGATTTCGCGGCTGGTGGTACCGCGCACGATCGAGTCGTCGACCAGCAGCACATTCCTGTCCTTGAACTCCTCGCCGATGGCATTGAGCTTCTGCCGCACCGATTTCTTGCGCAGCGCCTGACCCGGCATGATGAAGGTGCGGCCGATGTAGCGGTTCTTGATGAAGCCTTCGCGGTACGGCACGTTGAGATGATTCGCCAGCTGCAGGGCGGACGGACGGCTGGTGTCGGGAATTGGAATGACCACGTCGATATCGAGGTGCGCGAATTCGCGCTTGATCTTCTCCGCCAGCGATACGCCCATCGCCAGTCGCGTGCTGTAGACCGACACGCCGTCCATCACCGAATCGGGGCGTGCGAGGTAGACGTACTCGAAAATGCAGGGATTGAGTACGGCACGGTCGCTGCACACGCGGCTGTGCAGCGACCGGTTGTAGTCGATGAACACCGCTTCGCCCGGCGCCACGTCGCGCAGGATCTGGAAGCCCAGCGCGTCGATCGCCACGCTTTCCGAAGCGACCATGTACTCGTGCGGCACGGCCTGCTCGTTGACGCCGATCACCAGCGGCCGGATGCCGTGCGGATCGCGAAACGCCAGCAGGCCATAGCCGGCGATGAAGGCCACCACCGCATAGGCGCCACGGCAGCGGGCATGCACGCCGGCCACCGCACCGAAGATCGAATCGAGATCGAGCTGTTTGCCCGAGGCGCGCACGTGCAGCTCGTGGGCCAGCACGTTGAGCAGCACTTCGGAATCCGAATTCGTATTGACGTGCCGCAGATCGCTGCGGAACAGCGAATCCTTCAGTTCGTGGGTGTTGGTCAGATTGCCGTTGTGGCCGAGCACGATGCCATAGGGCGAGTTCACGTAGAAAGGCTGCGACTCGGCCGACGACGACGCGCTGCCGGCCGTCGGGTAGCGCACATGCGCGACGCCCATGTTGCCGAGCAGGTTGCGCATGTCGCGCGTGCGGAACACGTCGCGCGCCAGCCCCTGCCCCTTGTGCATATGGAAACGGCTGTCCTCCGCCGTGACGATACCGGCCGCGTCCTGGCCGCGATGCTGCAGAACCATCAGCCCGTCATACAGAAGCTGGTTCACCGCCGTGTTGGCCACGACCCCGATTACCCCGCACATACTCCGCACCTATCCTTGTTCAAAGCGCACGTATTTCGCCATGTCGGCCGGCATCAGCGGCAAGGCCGCGCGCGCCATGGCCTGCAGATTGCCGGACAGCGCCGACTGTTGCCAGAAATCGGTTCGCGGCAGCGAGGTGAGGCCGGCCGCCAGAGTCAGGCCGATGATGATCACCAGCCCTTTCGCCAGTCCGAGCACGCCGCCCAGCACGGTATCGGCCGTGCCCAGCCCCGCAGCCTTGATCAGGGCGGCAAGCGCATGCCCGAGCAGCAGCACGCCGATCAGCACCGCGAGAAAGACGACGGCAAAGCCGGCGAAATAGCGCACGCCCGGATTGTCCGCGCCGAAAGGCAGCCAGGGTGCCACCCACATGGCGCCCCATTTGCCCACAAGAAACGCAAGCACCCAGGCCGCCAGGGAAAACAGCGTGTCGACGAGGCCGCGCATCAGGCCGCGCACCACGGCAAACAGGAGAATCAGCAGCACGACGATGTCGAGTGCGTTCATTTGGCGACGACCTTCCCGCTGATGCCGTGCTCGGCCAGTTTAACCGCTGCCGCGACCGCCGCTTCACGCGTGCCGTAAGGACCGATGCGAACGCGCGTCAGCTTGCCGACCGCATCCGTATAGACCGGCAGTCCGGTTTGCGCCGCCCGCGCGGCGAGTTCGCGGGCCTTGCCCGCATCCGACAGCGCCGCAAGCTGCACGACAAAAGCCGCTTCAGCCGGTTTGGCGGCGGGCTGGGCCACTGCCGGCTTGGCCGGTTCCGGCCTGGGTGGGAGGACAGGTTTGGGAGCCGGCTTGACGGGCGCCGGTTCGGGTTTGACGGGCGCCGGGGCAGGTTTGTCCTGCACGGGCTTGGGTGCAACCGGCTTTGCCGGCGGTTCGGCCTTGACCGGAGCCGGCGCAACCATCGAGCGCGGGGTTTCGGCGGCATCCTCGGGCACGGGCGCGACGGCCTGCGCTGTGGGCCCGGGCAAGGCGGTGGACGGCTCGGGCGTCGCGGCGGGCGGGGCCGCGGCCATCTTCACAGCCAGCGAGCTGGTCGGCGGCGGTTCGTCTTCCAACAGCAGGGGCAGCACGATCACGGCCACCAGCGTCAGCGCGACCGCGCCGATCAATCGGCGCCGCGCGCGGCGCTTGATGTCTTGTTCATGACTGGGGGGCGGCATGGTCGAGGACGGCTGCGACGGTATAGAACGAACCGAAGGCGACGATTCTATCATCTTCCCCCGCCGCGCTCCGTGCCGCTTCGAGCGCTTCGGCGGGGCTGCCGGCCGCCTGCACGACCGCACCGGGTACCAGGTCGCGCACGCTGTCCGCCAGCGTCGCGGCGTCGCGCGCACGCGGCGACGGGGGCGTGCAGGTCCACCAGGCAGCCACGCCGGAGCGGAGCGCCTCGATCACGCCGGCGACATCCTTGTCGGCCAGCATGCCCACCACGGCCAGGGTACGGCCGCGCACGGGCGATTCCGCCAGCACGCTCGCCAGCGCACGCGCCGCCTCGGGATTGTGGGCCACGTCGACGATGATGTCCGGCCGCTGGCCGATCTGCTGAAAGCGCCCGGCGGCACAGGCCGACGCCAGCCCGGTCCGGATCGCCGCCTCGCCCACAGGCAGGCGGGGGGCCAGCGCGGCCAGTGCGGCGAGCGCGCCCGCTGCATTGCGCACCTGATAGGCGCCGCGCATGCCGGGCAGCGGCAGTGCCGTCCAGGCATGGTTGCGGCCGTGCCAGTCCCAATGTCCGTCGTGCGTTTCGGCGACGAAATCGGCGCCGAAACGGAGCAGATCGGCGCCAACGGCGTGCGCCTGCGCGATCAGCCGCGCGGGCGGGTCGGGATCGGCGCAGACTGCCGGGCGGCCCGCCCGGAAAATGCCGGCCTTTTCATAGCCGATGGCTTCGCGCGTATCGCCGAGATACTCCTGGTGGTCGAGATCGACGCCGGTGACAATGGCAACATCGGCATCCCACAGGTTCACGGCATCGAGCCGGCCGCCCAGGCCAACCTCCATGACCACAACGTCGACGCCGGCCGATACGAACTGCATCATCGCGGCCAGCGTGCCGAACTCGAAATACGTGAGCGAGACGTCGCCGCGCGCCGCTTCGACCGCCTCGAACGCCTCGACCAGCGCCGCATCGCCGACTTCGCGCCCTGCGATGCGCACGCGCTCGTTGTAACGCAGCAGATGCGGTGAGGTATACAGGCCCGTGCGATAGCCCGCGGCACGCAGGATGGCCTCCAGGTAGGCGCAGGTGGAGCCCTTGCCGTTGGTGCCGCCCACGGTAATGAGGGGGAAATGCGGCTCGCACGCCAGCGCGTCGGCGACACGCTGCACACGCTCCAGTCCCAGTTCGATCTGCTGGGGATGGCGGCCCTCCAGACGGATCAGCCAGTCCGTCAGGCTGCGAGAAACATTCATCGGAATCGGACCGGAAAGGAACGCAGCCGGCGCCCCGTCAATCACGCCACCAGCGCGGAACGCCCCATCATCATGGCCAGCGTGGCCGCCAGTTCGTCGCGCATGTGGCGACGATCGACAATACGGTCGACGGCACCTTTCTCCAGCAGGAATTCGGCACGCTGAAAGCCTTCCGGCAGGGTTTCGCGCACGGTCTGCTCGATCACGCGGGGGCCGGCAAAGCCGATCAGCGCGTTCGGCTCGGCAACGACAAGATCGCCCAGCATGGCGAAGCTTGCCGACACGCCGCCCATGGTCGGATCCGTGAGCACCGAAACGAAGGGCAACTGATGGCGCGACAGCTGCGTAAGCGCAGCCGAGGTCTTGGCCATCTGCATCAGGGAGAAGAGTCCTTCCTGCATGCGCGCGCCGCCGCTGGCGGAGAAGCAGACGAAGGCCGAGTTCGATTCGATGGCCGCCTCGACGCCCTGCACGAAGCGTTCGCCGACGACCGATCCCATCGAACCGCCCATGAACTTGAACTCGAAGGCGGCCACCACCACCGGCACCGCCTTGAGACTGCCGCCAATGACGATCAGGGCATCGGTTTCCGTCGTGCCGGACTGCGCGTCCTTCAGGCGATCGGGATATTTCTTGCTGTCCTTGAATTTCAGCGGGTCCTGCGGCGCGACATGCGCGCCTATCTCGTGCTGGCCTTCGGCGTCGAGCAGCATCGCCAGCCGTGCGCGCGCGCCGATGCGATGATGGTGGCCGCACTTGGGACAGACTTCGAGATTGCTCTCCAGATCGGCCCGGTAGAGCACTTCGTTGCAGGCGGGACATTTCGACCACAGTCCCTCTGGCATCGATTTCTTCGCTGCCTGCGCACGCCGCTTGATCTTGGGCGGCAGGATTTTCTGGAACCAGCTCATGGATACCTCCGCTTATCTGCTCGCGGCATCGACACCGCGACGCAGATCCTGCACCAGCATCTTCACCCGATTGACGGCCTCGCCTTCCGGCGCGGTCTCGATTTCATTGACGATGCGGCTGCCCACGACCACGGCATCGGCGATGCGCGCCACGGCTTCGGCACTGGCCGCGTCGCGAATGCCGAATCCGACACCCACCGGCAAGCCGCAGTGGTGCCGCACCATCGCCACCTTGCGCGACACCTCGTCCGTATCCAGACTGGCCGAACCGGTCACGCCCTTGAGCGATACGTAATAGACGAACCCTCCCGCCGCCTGCGCCACCTGGGCCACGCGCGATTCCGGCGTTGTGGGCGAGAGCAGGAAGATCGGATCGAGGCCGGCGGCCTTGAACACGTCGGCCACCCCCGTCGATTCCTCCGGCGGAATGTCGACCGTCAGCACACCGTCGACGCCGGCAGCCTTCGCCGCCGCGGCGAATTGCGCGTAGCCCATGCGCTCGACCGGATTGGCGTAGCCCATCAGCACGACCGGGGTCGCATCGTTGCTCTTGCGGAACTCGGCAACCATCGCCAGCACGTCCTTCAATCCCACCTTGTTGGCGAGCGCACGTTCCGAGGCGCGCTGGATCACCGGGCCGTCGGCCATCGGGTCCGAAAATGGCACGCCCAGCTCGATGAGGTCCACGCCGGCCTCGACCAGTGCGTGCATCAGCGGCACGGTCATGCCCCGGCCGGGGTCACCGGCGGTGATGAAGGGAATCAGGGCTTTCTTGTTCTGCGCTTTCAGCGCGGCGAAGGTGGGGCCGATGCGGCTCATGATCTGGATTCGTTTCGGTAGGTCGCGGCGGTCAGAGCGTGATGCCCGACAGCTTGGCCACGGTGTTGATGTCCTTGTCGCCTCGGCCGGAAAGGTTGACCAGGATGATCTGGTCCTTCTTCAGCGTCGGCGCGAGTTTCTTCGCCTGCGCGACGGCATGGCTGGACTCGAGCGCGGGGATGATGCCTTCGTACCGGCACAGGTCGTGGAAGGCCGCCAGCGCCTCGTCGTCGTTGATCGGCACGTATTCGGCACGGCCGGCGTCCTTGAGCCAGGAATGTTCCGGCCCGACGCCCGGGTAGTCGAGCCCGGCGGAAACCGAATGCGTCTCGATGATCTGGCCGTTCTCGTCCTGCATGAGATAGCTGCGGAAACCGTGCAACACGCCGGGCGAACCGGCCGACAGCGGCGCGGCATGGCGGCCGGAGGCGATGCCGTCGCCGCCGGCCTCGACGCCGATCAGGCGCACGTTTTCATGCGGGATGTAGGGATGGAAGATGCCGATGGCGTTCGAGCCGCCGCCCACGCAGGCAATCACCGCATCGGGCTGGCGGCCGGCCAGTTCCGGCATCTGTTGCAGGCATTCGCGGCCGATCACGCACTGGAAGTCGCGCACCAGCATGGGATACGGATGCGGGCCTGCGGCGGTGCCGAGGATGTAGAAGGTCGACTCGACGTTCGTGACCCAGTCGCGCATGGCTTCGTTCAACGCGTCCTTGAGCGTTTTCGAGCCGGACGATACCGGCACGACAGTCGCGCCCAGCAGCTTCATGCGATAGACGTTGGGGGCCTGGCGGGCGACATCCTCTGCGCCCATGTAGACGATGCATTCCATGCCGTAGCGCGCGGCGACGGTGGCGGATGCCACGCCGTGCTGGCCGGCGCCGGTTTCGGCGATGACGCGCTTTTTGCCCATGCGGCGCGCCAGCAACGCCTGACCGATGGTGTTGTTGATCTTGTGCGCGCCCGTGTGATTGAGGTCTTCGCGCTTGAGGTAGATCTGCGCACCGCCATAGGCATCCGAGAGACGGCAGGCGTGATAGACCGGACTGGGGCGGCCGACATAATGCTTGAGTTCATACTCGAACTCGGCCATGAAGGCGGGATCGTTCCGCGCGCGGTCGTACTCGATGCGCAGCTCTTCCAGCGCCGCCATCAGGGTCTCGGCGACGAAAATGCCGCCATAAGGTCCGAAATGGCCACGGGAATCGGGAAAATCGGTCAGCTTCATGATGCTTCTTTCGCGTTTGCAACGAATCGCGCCACCTTGTGCGCGTCCTTGATGCCTTTCGAGGCCTCGACGCCGGACGACACGTCCACCGCCCAGGGCCGGACCCGACGTACCGCCTCGGCAATATTGTCCGGCGCAAGCCCCCCGGACAAGACCACCGGCAACGGCAGCCCGGCGGGGATCAGCGACCAGTCGAAGCGTTCGCCGGTACCGCCCGGCACGCCCGGCACGAAGGCGTCGAGCAGCAGTCCGCGCGCCGCGCCGTAGCTGGCCGCGCATTCTAGCAAATCCGTGCCCGGGGTCACCCGGATCGCCTTGATCCAGGGCCGGCCGTATCGCGCGCAGGCCTCGGGCGGCTCGTCGCCGTGAAACTGCAGCAGATCGAGCGGCGCCGCGGCAAGCACGGATTCGACATAATCCGGCGCGGCATCCACGAACAACCCTACCGTCTGCACAAAAGGCGGCACTGCGCGAAGCAGTGCGGCGGCCGCTTCGATCGACACATGGCGCGGGCTCTTGTCGTAAAAGACGAACCCGACCGCATCGGCGCCCGCATCGCAGGCAGCGCGCAGATCTTCGATACGGGTGATGCCGCAGATTTTGACGCGCAGGCTCATGTGGCGAAGGGCCATCGCTCCGAGTTTTCCGGCAGGGCAAAGTGCGCAGGATACCGGATGTGCGTCAGGTAGAGGCCGGCGGCGTCGAAGGTCGGCGCGGCGCGGGTGCGGTCGCGGCTGTCCCTGACTTCGCGCAGCCAGTCCGGCGGTTGCGCGCCGGCACCGATCTGGACCAGGCAGCCCATGAGATTGCGCACCATGTGGTGCAGGAAACCGTCGGCGCGAAAATCGCACAGCAGATAATCGCCGCGCCGCTCGATGCACGCGAGGCGCACTTCCTTGACCGGCGACCGGGCCTGGCATTCGGCTGCGCGAAAGGCCGAGAAATCGTGCCGGCCGAGCAGATGGCCTGCCGCCGCGTTCATGGCGGCGACGTCGAGCGGTCGATGATGCCAGCCGACGAGGCCATCGCGGAGCCCGGGACGCACGGGATGGTTGAGCAGAACATAACGGTAGCCGCGCTCGGTCGCGGCGAACCGTGCGTGGAAGTCCACGCCGACCTCGCGCGCCCACAGCACCGCCACGCCGGGCGGCAGGTGGCTGTTCACGCCGCGCACCCAGGCGGTCAGCGGGCGCACGACGGCCACGTCGAAATGCGCCACCTGGAAAGCGGCATGCACGCCGGTATCGGTGCGTCCCGCCGCAACGACCGGCGTCCTCGCGCCGGCAATGGCCGACACGGCGGTTTCCAGCGCGTCCTGCACGCCGCATCCCTGCGGCTGCGACTGCCAGCCGCAAAAGCCGGCGCCGCGGTATTCCAGCCCGATGACGATTCTCATGCCCACACGAATCCCAGCAACAGCACGGCCGCGAGTATGACGGCGGCGTCACGGGTTTGCCAGCGTTCGGCCGCCAGCACGAAACGCGCGGGCCCGGCTTCGTCCGGCGGTGCGGCCAGCGCATCCAGCCAGTGCGCGCGTTTCGGCGCCTGCGCGTCGCGCTCGGCGTATTCAAGCGTCAGCCCCAGGCGCACCGCGAATGCCCGGCGGTCGAAGCCCAGCCAGGCCAGCGGCCGTGCGAGCACATACAGGCCGTAGACGAGCCGCGGATACGGCGTGGTCGCCAGCAGCACAGCCAGGCCGAGCAGCATCAGTCCCAGCCGCGCGACGCGCAGCGCGCCGGCCTGCAGGCCCTCGTGCGAAGGACTCACCCAGCCGGCCGCAGGCCACAGCGGCACGCCGGGCAGCGTCAGGGCATAGGCAGCGAACAGGACGATCAGGAGCCAGCGCGTACGTCTCAGCAGACGCCATGCGTGCGGCCGGATGGCTGGAAACAGAAAGGCCGTCGCAGCGGCGACGGCCAGGATCGGGAGCCGGGACGGCGCGGCGGTTTCCACCGCGGCCGCCCATCCGCACCACGCCAGCAGGCGGGCGGCGGAATGGATGGATTTAGCCAAGCGTCGAAAGGATGCCCTTCGCGTCGGCTTTCTGCTTGTCGCTGCCTTCGGCCAGCACCTCGTTGAGAATTTCGCGGGCACCTTCCTTGTCGCCCATTTCCACGTAGGCGCGGGCCAGATCGAGTTTGGTGCCGACTTCGTCGAGTTCGAGATCGCTGCCGCCGCTGTCGCCCAGATCGAGGTCGAGGCCGCTGAAATCGAAAGTGCTGTCCGGTCCATTATCCGACTCCAGGCCCAGATCGAGCTTGAGTTCCTCGTCCGCCGACGGCAGATCGAGCTCCGGCAACTCGAAATCCAGGCCGCTTTCGGATTCGGCGGCGTCCGCTGGCACGTCGGCAACGACCGGTTCGGGTGCCGGCGTGTCCTGTGTGCCGAAACTGAGCACGTGGCCTGCGCTCTCGAATTCGAGCGGAGTACTCGCGGTGACCGGATCGGGATCGGGTACGGATTCCGGTTCGACCGGCGCATCTTCAGGTCCGGACGCCGCCATGACGGTATCCACCGCGACCGCCCCGCCGGCAATGGCAGCCGTTGCCGCAATCGTCGCAGCCGGCGTTGCCTCGGCCTTGACGCCGCCATACAGCGGATTGGTCGGATCGATGCCGCGGCCCATCTCGCAGGCTTTGTCCCACAAGGGATTCGGCTGGTTGCCGATTGCCGCGAACAGGTCTCCGGCCACGGTTTCGAAGGCGGCGGTGTTGCGGCGGGCGGCGTAGATTTCCAGCAGTTTCACGCGTACTTCGTGGCGGTCCGGATTCTTGACGAGCGCTTCCTTGAGGATCTCCTCGGCCTGCGCATCCCGGCCATAGGCCATGTACACCTCGGCTTCGGCAATGGGGTCGACGTCGTGCGTGTCGATCGTTCCCAGGCCAGCCTGGCTGAAATCGGTGAGGAAGGACGTATCGCCCGTATTGACACTGCCGCCGGATGCGGCGCCGACCACTGTGTTCGCGTGCAGGTCGCCGCCGCTCATGATGCTGTCGTCGAGTGCGGCGGTATTGAGGCTCTTGGGCCGGCGGCGGCTGCCGGCCATCATCCACCACAGCAGGCCGCCCAGGCCGAGCGCGGCCAGCCCGCCGCCCCAGTAGAGCGGATTGGCAAGCAGCGGGTCGTACCAGTTTTCGGCCGGTTCCGGCGCGACCGGGGTTTCGACCGCCGGCGCGGGCTTGGCGGGCGGCGGCGGCGGCGCCTGAACCTGTGGCGCCGGCACGGGAGGCGCCTTGACTTCGGCCGGCGGAGGTGCGCTCGCCTGTTCGGTTTCGGACAGAGCCTTGTCCTTCATCTCGACCAGCTTCTGCAGGTCCTGAATCTGTTTTTCGAGGGTAGCCACACGCTGGTTGGATTCGTCCAGGGCCTTCTGGCGCGCGATGGCATCCTCTTCCTGTGCCCGCAGCTTTTCCTGCAGCGCGCGCGCGTCGTCGGCCCGGGCCTTGGCATCCGCATCGGCCGGTGCCTTGGACAGCTTCAGCACATCCTTTTGCGCGTCCGGTGCCGGCTTGGCCTTGTCTTCGACCCTGGGCGAGACCTTGCCGCTACTGGTCTGGCCGGGCGCCGCCTGCGCCTCGGGTGCCGCCTGCGCGGCCTCCGCAAGCTTCTGGCGATAGGCGCGCCAGTCCTCGGCCTGCAACCGGACCTCACGGACCGCGTCGGTCTGCGGAATCGCCGTCAGTTTGCCGGCCTCCGGCAGATCCAGCGTCTTGCCGGCCTTGAGGCGGTTCATGTTGTTGCCTTCGAAGGCAGCGGGGTTGCCCTGGTACAGGCCGACCAGCGTCTGTTCGAGGCTCACGCCTTCGGGACGAACGCGCTTGGCGATGCCCAGCAGCGTGTCGCCACGCCGGACCTGAACCTGCCCGGGCGCAGCCGTCGTCGCAGGTTTGGATTGGGCCGCAGACGCAGCCTTCGCCGCGGACGGTGCCGCCACAGGCCTGGATTCCGGCGCAACGGGCTGCGATGCCGCCGGTTTGGGCGTGACAGACGCGCTCACGGCCGGGGCCACGGTTATGGGTGGCACCGCCTGCGCGCCGCCCATGCCGGGCGGGTCGAGCAGCATGGTGTATTCGCGCACCAGGCGGCCCGAAGCCCAGGACAGCTCGACCAGCATGTCGATGAAGGGGTCGTTGACCGGACGCGCCGACGTAACCTTGAGGACCGCCTTGCCATTGGGTTTTTTCTCGACGGCAAAGCGCAGGGTGGAAAGCACCGGGGAGAATTCGACGCGCGCATCGCGGAAGGCCTGGTCGGACGCCAGTGTGGCCGAAATGCTGTCCAGCTCGGCCTTGTCGGCGGCGAACAGCTCGATCTCGGCCGACAGCGGCTGCCCCAGCGCCGAGCTGACCGACAGTTTGCCGAGCCCGGCTGCGCTCGCCATCAGCGGCAGCGCAATCAGGCCGGCAGCGGCCAGTTGGGTGGTGAAGCGCTTCAATTTCATCCCGGTTCTCCCTGTAGACCCCATTCCGCGGGGCGTTGAATCCTCGACGCCTTTATTGACGGTCCGACTTGCGCAATCTTTAGAGCATAAATCGCACCAAGACAAGCCCGATGCGGCCTAACTGTGGTTTTCAGGCCTCAAGCAGGATGCGCAACATGCGGCGCAAAGGCTCGGCGGCGCCCCACAGGAGCTGGTCGCCGACCGTGAACGCGGTCAGGTATTGCGGCCCCATGTTGAGCTTGCGCATGCGGCCGATGGGCACGGTCAGCGTGCCGGTAACGGCGGCGGGCGTGAGCTCGCGCATGGTGATCTCGCGATCGTTGGGCACGACCTTCACCCATGGGTTGTGGGCGGCGATGAGTCCGTGGATCTCGTCCAGCGGCACGTCCTTCGTCATCTTGATGGTCAGCGCCTGCGAGTGGCAGCGCATGGCGCCGACGCGCACGCACAGGCCGTCGATGGGAATCGGGTTGGCGCTGCGTCCCATGATCTTGTTGGCCTCGACCTGGGCCTTCCATTCTTCCTTCGACTGGCCGGATTCCAGCGCCACGTCGATCCAGGGAATCAGGTTGCCGGCCAGCGGCACCGGCCAGGCATCCAGCGGATAGTGGTCCGAACGGATGAAATCGGCCACTTTGCGGTCGATCTCCAGGATGGCCGAGGCCGGATCGTCGATCAGCGCCTTCACTTCGCCGTGCACGGCGCCCATCTGGGCGATCAATTCGCGCATGTTGCGCGCGCCGGCCCCGGAAGCCGCCTGATAGGTCATCGGCGACACCCATTCGACCAGGCCCGCCTCCAGCAGCCCGCCCATCGCCATCATCATCAGCGATACCGTGCAGTTGCCGCCGACATAGGTTTTCACGCCCTGGGCGATGCCGTCCCGGATCACGTTCTTGTTGACCGGATCGAGGATGATGATGGCTTCGTCCTTCATGCGCAGGGTCGAAGCCGCATCGATCCAGTAGCCGGTCCAGCCGGCGGCACGCAGTTGCGGGTAGATCGCCTTGGTGTAGTCGCCGCCCTGGCAGGTGATGATGGCGTCGCAGGCCTTCAGTTCGTCGATGCTGTTGGCGTCCTTCAGCGGCGGCACGTCGCGGCCGATATCCGGCCCCTTGCCGCCCACGTTGGACGTGGTGAAGAACACCGGATCGATGTGATCGAAATCGCGTTCTTCCTTCATGCGCCCCATGAGCACCGAGCCCACCATGCCGCGCCAGCCGATCAAGCCTACTTTCATCATTGCTTCAGTCTCCAGAAAACCCGTTCTCGCGATCCCGCGAGGAAATCACATCGCCTTGACGACCGCGTCGCCCATGTCCGAGCACGACACCTTCTGCGTGCCTTCGGTCCAGATGTCGCCGGTGCGGTAGCCCTGCGCAATCACCTTCCTGACCGCGTTCTCGATGCGATCGGCGGTGGCCGGGTCGGCAAAGGTGTAGCGATACATCATCGCCACCGACAGGATGGTCGCCAGCGGATTGGCGAGGTTCCTGCCGGCGATGTCGGGCGCCGAGCCGTGGATCGGTTCGTACATGCCCTTGTTGTGTTCGTCCAGCGAAGCCGAAGGCAGCATGCCGATCGAGCCGGACAGCATGGAGGCCGCATCCGACAGGATGTCGCCGAAGATATTGCCGGTGACAATCGTGTCGAACTGCTTGGGCCACTTGATCATCTGCATCGCGGCATTGTCGACGTACATGTGCGAGAGCCCGACCTCGGGATAGTCCTTCGACACCTCGATCATCACGGCCTTCCACAGCTCCGAGCATTCGAGCACATTGGCCTTTTCGACCGAGCAGAGCTTTTTGCCGCGTTTCATCGCGATGCCGAACGCAACGTGCGCGACGCGGCGCACTTCGGACTCGGAATAGAGCATGGTGTTGAAACCGACACGCTCGCCGTTGCGGATCTCGATGCCGCGCGGCTGGCCGAAATACACGTCGCCGGTCAGTTCGCGCACAATCATGATGTCCAGTCCGGACACCACCTCGGGCTTCAGCGACGACGCGCCCGCGAGTTCCGGATACAGCAGCGCCGGACGCAGGTTGGCGAACAGGTTCAGTTCCTTGCGGATGCGCAGCAGGCCGCGTTCGGGACGCAGCGGACGGTCGAGCGTGTCGTACTGCGGGCCGCCGACGGCGCCCAGCAGCACCGCATCGGCCTCGCGCGCCAGCTTCAGGGTGGCCCCGGGCAGCGGATCGCCCGCCGCGTCGTAGCCGGCGCCGCCGATGGGCGCGGTCTCCATCTCGATGGAAGCGCCCTCGGATTTCAGAACGTTCAGGACCTTGACGGCCTGGGCGACGATTTCGGGGCCGATGCCGTCGCCGGGAAGTACTGCGAGTTTCATGATGTCTCAATGGGCGATTGCCGGGGGTGCTTTCCGGGCACCGGTTCCCTGCATCGCCCTGTCCTCAGGGTTGAAAATGGGTCAGCCAAACAGCCACGGCGCCGCGATCTTGCGCGCCTCTTCGTAGGCCTTGATCTTGTCCGCGTGCAGCAGGGTCAGGCCGATGTCGTCGAGGCCGTTGAGCAGACGATGCTTGCGGCCCGGGTCGACATCGAACCGGAGCGCCTCGCCGCCGGGCGTGGTCACGGTCTGCGCCGCCAGATCGACGACCAAGCGATAGCCCTCGGTGGCCTCGCATTCGCGGAACAGGCGGTCGACCGTGGCGGCGTCGAGCACGATGGGCAGGAGGCCGTTCTTGAAGCAGTTGTTGTAGAAGATATCGGCGAAGCTCGGCGCGATGACACTGCGGATGCCGTAGTCCTCCAGCGCCCACGGTGCGTGTTCGCGGCTCGACCCGCAGCCGAAATTGTCGCGCGCGAGCAGCACCGATGCGCCGCGGAAACGCGGAAAGTTCAGCACGAACGCGGGATTGGGCTGCCGCGTGGCCGGGTCCATGCCCGGCTCGCCGTGGTCGAGATAGCGCCATTCGTCGAACAGATTGGGGCCGAAGCCCGATCGCTTGATCGACTTCAGGAACTGCTTGGGGATGATCGCATCGGTATCGACGTTGGCGCGGTCGAGCGGCACCACCAGCCCGTCGAGCCGGGTGAATGCCTGCATTTACTTGCTACCTGCGCGTTCGATGGCCCCGCCCGCCTTCTGGATATCCTGCCCCATGCCCTGGACGGTATTGCAGCCCGCCAGTGTCAGCACAGCGGCGATCATGGCGGCGATCACGGGTTTCAACATGGTGTTCTCCTCAGAAAGTACGTACGTCGACGAAGTGACCTGCGATACCGGCCGCGGCGGCCATGGCCGGGCTGACCAGATGGGTGCGGCCGCCCTGCCCCTGGCGGCCTTCGAAATTGCGGTTGCTGGTCGAGGCGCAACGCTCGCCCGGTTCCAGCCGGTCGGCGTTCATCGCCAGACACATCGAGCAGCCGGGCTCGCGCCATTCGAAACCGGCGTCGAGAAAAACCCTGTCCAGGCCTTCGGCCTCGGCCTGCTGCTTCACCAGCCCCGAACCCGGCACGACCATCGCCAGCTTCACGCCCGCCGCCTTCTTGCGGCCCTTGACCACGGCAGCGGCCTCGCGCAGATCCTCGATGCGGGAATTGGTGCACGAGCCGATGAACACCTTGTCGATGGCGATCTGCTCGATCGGCGTGTCGGCGGCCAGCCCCATGTACTCCAGCGCACGCGTCCAGTCGTGGCGTTTGACGTCGTCGGGCGCCCCCGTCGGGCTGGGCACGCGCTTCTTGACCGAAACCACCATTTCCGGCGAGGTGCCCCAGGTCACCTGCGGCTCGATGGCGGCGGCGTCGAGTTCGATCACGCGGTCGAATTGCGCATCGGCGTCCGAATGCAGGGTCTTCCACCAGGCGACGGCCTTGTCCCACGCCGCGCCTGTCGGCGCGAACGGACGGCCCTTCACGTAATCGATCGTGGTGTCGTCGGCGGCGACCATGCCGGCGCGCGCGCCGGCCTCGATCGCCATGTTGCACAGGGTCATGCGGCCTTCCATCGACAGGCTGCGGATCGCGCTGCCGCCGAACTCGATGGCGTAGCCGGTCCCGCCCGCCGTGCCGATGGCGCCGATGACGGCCAGCGCGATGTCCTTGGCGGTGACGCCGCGTCCAAGCTGGCCTTCCACCTTGACCAGCAGGGTCTTCGACGGTTTCTGCCACAGGCATTGCGTGGCAAGCACGTGCTCGACTTCCGACGTGCCGATGCCGAAGGCCAGCGCACCGAAGGCGCCGTGCGTGGAGGTGTGCGAATCGCCGCAGACGACGGTCATGCCCGGCAGGGTCAGCCCCTCTTCCGGGCCGATGACGTGGACGATGCCCTGCCGCACGTCGTTCATCTTGAACTCGCGGATGCCGAATTCGGCGCAATTGGCGTCGAGCGTCTCGACCTGCAGGCGCGAGATCGGATCGGCGATGCCCTGGCTGCGATCGGTGGTCGGCACGTTGTGATCGGGCACGGCCACCGCCGCGTCGATGCGGCGCGGCAGGCGCTTGGCGAGCTTGAGCCCTTCGAACGCCTGCGGGCTGGTGACTTCGTGCACCAGATGGCGGTCGATATAAAGCAGCGTCTGGCCGTCGGGCTCGACGTGGACGACGTGAGCGTCCCATAATTTCTGGAATAAGGTCTGTCCGGGCATGCGGAATGGGCAAAACGGGCGCGTAAAAGGCGATTATTTCATAGCTTGGCCCCGCCCGGCAGGGCTTTCGTCCGCCCCCATGCGGCATAGACCCCCCAGGCCAGCGCCGCGCTCGCGGCGGCCAGGGTGAAGGTCCAGTCCGGCCCCAGTCCGTCCCAGGTCACGCCGCTGATCAAACCTCCGAGCGTGCCGCCCACGCCGTAGGACAGACTGGTATAGAGCGCCTGGCCGCGCGCCTGATGCCGCCCCCGGAAATGCTGGTGAATGAGCGCGACCGCGGCAGCGTGGAACGTGCCGAAGGTAAAGGCATGCAGGGTCTGCGCACCCCATACGATCCAGGGCGACTCCACGCCCCATGCGATCATCAGGAAACGCAGCACGGCGAGTGCGAAGCTTGCGAGCAGCAGTCGGCGCGGCGTCACCCGTGCGAAGACCCGGGGAATGACCAGAAAAACACCGATCTCGCACAGCACGCCCAGCGCCCACAACCAGCCGACGGTCGATTTGTCGTAGCCGTGATCGACCAGATAGATGGAATAGAAGGTGTAGTAAGGCCCGTGGGTCACGGCCATCAGCATGCAGGCCGCGAGCAGGGCCGCGACCTCGGGCCGCTTCACGACGGTCCAGATCGGCATGCCGTCACTGCCGTGCGCCGGAATTTCCGCCTCGGGGATCACCCGTGCGAACAGCGCAATGCCGAGCATGACGCCCAGGATCGCCCAAGGCAGCCAGGCGATGCTCACGCGGTCCAGCGCATAGCCCAGTCCCACCACCATGACGACAAAGCCGATCGACCCCCACAGGCGGATGCGGCCGTAGCCGTCGATCCGTTCGCCCAGGTGGGACAGAGTCATCGCCTCCACCAGCGGCAGCGAAGCGCTCCAGAAAAAACTCAGGGCCGCCATCACGGCGAACATCCACCAGAACGAGGTTCCGAAGAACACGCCCGCAAAGGCCAGCACGCTGCCGAACGCGGCCAGCTGGACGATGGCGGCGCGGCGGCCGGTGCGGTCGGCGACGTGGCCCCAGATGTTGGGCGCGAAGATCCGCATCACCTGCAGCAGCGACATCAGCACGCCGATCTGGAAGGCGTTGAACGCCAGCGACTGCAGGTACAGCCCCCAGAACGGCGAGATCGCGCCGACGAAGGCGAAGTAGAAGAAGTAAAAGCCGGACAGACGCCAGTAGGGAACCGCATTCATGCGGCGGCATTATCCACGAGGCGGATACACTTGCTCATTGCCGGGAATCCCCACATACTCGACGCACACGCCAGCCCGCTTTCGCCACGCCCACCTTGACGTCCCAGCCCCCCGCCATCCCGGTCGACCTGCATGCGCTGCGACTCGACGACGCCCGCGCACTGCTGGCCCACGATGCACAGGACGGCGACCGGCAGGCTGGCGAATCCGCGCTCGATTATCTACAGCGGCTGATCGACGGATTGTGCGAACTGTCGCTGCGAGACCCGCTGACCGGGCTCGGCAATCGCCGCCATTTCCACGGTGTGCTCGGCCGCTCGATCGAGGCGGTCGCCCGGACAGGCGATTCCGTGCTGCTGCTGCTGCTGGATATCGACCGCTTCAAATCCATCAACGATACCCATGGCCATCTGGCCGGCGACCAGGTGCTGCGCACGATCGCTGCGTGCCTGACCCGTTGCGTCCGTCCGGTCGACACGGTTGCCCGCTACGGCGGCGAGGAATTCGCGATCATCCTCCCCCATTGCCGGCCCGCGTTCGGCCAGGTGGTCGCCGAACGCATCCGCGAAACGATCGCGGCGCTGCCGATCGCGGTAGCGCCGATGCTGACCCTGCAGGTCACCGTCAGCATCGGCGGCGCGTTCGCCCCCGAATGGGTGCGCTCCACCGCCGATCTGTGGATCGAGCGGGCGGACCAGCAGCTTTACCGCGCCAAAACCGACGGCCGCAACCGCATCTATCTCGATCAGCCGCGCGAATCGGCGGTCAGCGCGGAGGAAAAGGGCTTGCTGTTCAGCCAGCTCGATCTGGAACACCCCCCGCAGTCCGCCGCCTCCGACCGAGCCAACGCATGAACGATATCGCCGCGTCCGACGCCCCACCCGCCGCCGCATCCCTGCCCCTGCCGCCGATCGGCAAGGTCATCGCCGTCACCAGCGGCAAGGGCGGCGTCGGCAAGACCTTCGTCTCCGCCAACCTGGCTGCGGCGCTCGCCAAACGCGGACATCGCGTGCTGGTGCTCGACGCCGACCTCGGGCTGGCCAATCTCGATGTCGTGCTGAACCTGTATCCCAAGATCACCCTGCACGATGTCTTCACTGGCAAGTCTTCGCTCGACGACGCCATACTCCAGGCGCCCGGCGGATTCTCGGTGCTGCTGGCAGGCTCCGGCCTGGTCGAATATTCGCGCCTCACCCCCGAAGTCCGGGGCGAATTCCTGCGCGTCATCAGCGGCCTGGTACCGCGCTACGACGTGGTACTGCTGGACACCGGCGCCGGCATCTCCGATGTCGTCCTGTTCGCCGTATCCCTCGCCTCGGAAGTGCTGATGGTCGCCACGCCCGAACCGACTTCGCTCACCGACGCCTATGCCACGATCAAAGTGCTCGTCGGGCAGCAGGAACGGCAACAGATCCGCCTGATCGTCAATCAGACCACGCGCACAGGCTCGGGGCAGGCCATTACCCGTCAGTTGCAGCAGGTGCTCGACCGGTTCGTGGTCGAAGGCCTGGGCCGGCCGTTCACCCTGGCGCATCTGGGCGACATTCCCGCTGCCCCCGAGGTGCGGCAGGCCGTGATGCGCCGCCAGCTGCTCATGCAGGCGGCACCGGCCTGCAGTGCGGCAATGGCCATCGTGGAAATCGCCCGGGCGCTGGAAATTTCGGTCATACCGAAAACCGGGCAGGGATGAACCGGCTAACCGCCGGATGGGGTTTCGTGCATCACCATGGCCCGAACCCGTTCGGGCTCCATGCGCAGTAGTGCGCCGATATCGCGGTAGTCGTCCGGCAGGGCCGGATTGTCCCAGCCTTGTGCGGAATGCCGCGCCAGATTGACGGCGAGCGTCACGTTCCGCACCCGTGCTGCGCCCGACTGGGCCGGATCGAGCAGATTCAGCAGCAATTCCGGCAGACGCCACTCTGCAGCCAGTTGCTGCTGCAGCTCGGTGCCTGAAAACCCCAGAATCTGCCGTTGCGCATCCACGCTGCGCAGGGTGGGGTCGCTCAGCTGGCGTCGCCGGATTTCCAGCATGGGGCCCGGGTTGAAACACCACATCAGCATTTCGGCGAAATGCGTCAGCAAAGCCGATACCTGTACCTCCTCGGCGTGCAGATCGTGCAGGCGCAGTGCCCAGTCGAACGCATAGTAGGCCGACCGCTGCGCGCGGCGCACTGTACGCAGGAGGTACAGCAATGCCTCCTTGTGACGCTGCAGCATGTCTTCCGCAACCGGCTGTGCCGGTAGATGCCGAAAAAACGTCTCCAGCCCCATCATCAGCAGGGCCTGTTTCACGTCGACCAGCTCATGCCGCTGATGCGCTCCCTTGTGCAGCTGCATGTGGCGCAGAAGCTTGACCGTCATCAGCGGATCGTCGGTGACCACCCCCGCCACGGTGCGGGCGTTCAGGTTGCCGTTTTCGTGCTGCAGCCGTTCGAGTTCGCGTGCGCTGTGACGCAGCACGGGAATCTCGGCCTGACCGAATCGTGCGATCCAGTCAGTCAAAGTAGGTATTTGATCCGGCATGGGCGGTAGAGAAACAATACATTGATTGGCTTTCTGAAATATCGGCCCGAACGGCGCGGCCTTGAGCGCCACCGCGCGGTCTTCGCCCCGAAATTTCATTATTGACAATTATTCTCATTCGTTCTATGATACGCACATCGGAGGCCCACATCGAGAGGTTTGCACCATGTACGTCTGCCTGTGCCACAACGTTACCGATTCGGACATCCATCGTCTCGTGCGTACCGAGGGCGTCTGCACCGTGCGCCAGCTTGGCGAGCATCTGGGCGTGGCCACTCAGTGTGGCAAGTGTGCGAAATGCGCCAAGGAAGTGTTGCGCGAGGCACGCCAGATGGCTGCCGCCGAGTCCGGCTGTCCGGCGCTGATGGCCGCCGCCTGAAAAAACGCTTCATTCTCATTTGCGTCCACAGTCGCGAAACCCGCGCCATTGCTTGTTTTGCGCCGCTTTTTCCCTAGAATGACGGGCAGCCCGAACGCCCGCTAGCCAGTACCCCGCCACAGGCCGCCGGGCTCCTTCAAATCACAGGAGAGAGCCATGAAAGGCGACAAGAAAGTCATCCAGTATCTGAACAAGGCCCTCACGGTCGAACTCACCGCGATCAACCAGTATTTCCTGCACGCCCGGATGTATAAAAACTGGGGACTGGCAGCCCTGGGCAAACACGAATACGAAGAGTCCATCGAGGAAATGCGTCACGCCGACAAGCTGATCGAACGCATCCTCTTTCTCGAAGGCCTGCCCAACCTGCAGGACCTGAACAAGCTGATGATCGGCGAAAACGTCGCCGAATGCCTGGCCTGCGATCTCAAGCTCGAACACACCGGCCGGGCGCTCTACGTCGAGGCCATCACGCATTGCGAATCGGTCAAGGACTACGTTTCGCGCGAAATCCTGGTCGGCATCCAGGAGGATACCGAAGAGCACATCGACTATCTGGAAACCCAGCTCGACCTGCTGAAGCGCATGGGCGAACAGAATTACATGCAGACCGCCGCCGGACCGATCGAGAATTGATCCGGCGCGCCGTCTGGCGCGACAGGGCTCTCCCCGCCGTACAATGGACGCCCCCGCCGCGGGGCGTTTTTTATTTTCTCCGATGCAATTCGATCCCGACTGCCGCGCCTGTCCGCGCCTCGCCGGTTTTCTCGACGACGTGCGCACGCGCCACCCCGATTACCACGCCCGGCCTGTCCCGGCGTTCGGCGACCCGGCGCCCCGCCTGCTGATCGTCGGGCTGGCGCCCGGCATGCACGGCGCCAACCGCAGCGGACGCCCGTTCACCGGCGATTACGCCGGCGTCCTGCTCTACGCCACGCTGCACAAATTCGGCTACGCCAGCGCGCCGGAATCGATATCGAGAGACGACGGGCTCAAACTCACCGGTTGCCGGATCACCAACGCAGTGAAATGCCTGCCGCCGGCCAACAAGCCTGAACCGGCCGAAATCCGCGCCTGCAACGCTTTTCTCGCCGCCGAACTGGCGGCCCTGCCGGCGCACGCCGGCATCCTTGCGCTCGGCCAGATCGCGCATCAGGCGATCCTGCGCGCGCAGGCTCTCAAGCTCAGGGACTATCCCTTCGCGCATGGCAGCGATCACCGCCTGCCCAACGGCCGGCGGCTGGTCAGCAGCTATCATTGTTCCCGCTACAACACGCAAACGCGCCGCCTCACGCCCGAGATGTTCGAGGCCGTATTCCGCCAGATACAGGAGACCTGAACATGCCCGTCGTCACCATAAGGCTCGCCGGCCGCCTTACCCGCGAGCAGAAACGGAAAGTCGCCGAGGAGATCACCGCCACGCTCGAACGCCATGCGGGCAAGCCGGCCTCGTACACCTACATCGCCTTCGAGGAACTGCCCGACGAGAACTGGGCCATCGCCGGCAAGCTTCTGGACGAACCCGACTGAGCCTGTTCAGGCGCCGGCACGCCTCTGCCAGGAATCCGCCGTGAGCATTGACAAGGACTTTCTTGCCAGCCTGCCTACGCTGCCGGGCGTCTACCGCATGATCGACGCAGCCGGCGGCGTGCTCTACGTCGGCAAGGCCAAGGATCTGAAAAAACGGGTCTCCAGCTATTTCCAGAAGAACGACCAAAGCCCGCGCATCCGGCTGATGCTGAAAAGCGTCGCACGTGTCGACACCACGGTGACACGCACCGAGGCCGAGGCCCTGCTGCTCGAGAACAATCTCATCAAGGGCCTCAAGCCACGTTTCAACATCCTGTTCCGCGACGACAAGTCCTATCCCTATCTGCTGATCACAGGCCACCGCTATCCCCGACTCGCCTATTTCCGCGGCACACCGAAGAAAGCGGACCAGGTCTTCGGCCCCTACCCCAATGCCTATGCGGTCAAGGAAAGTATCCAGCTGCTGCAGAAAGTGTTCCAGTTGCGTACCTGCGAGGACACGGTGTTCGCCAACCGCTCTCGCCCTTGCCTGCTGCACCAGATCAAGCGCTGCACGGCACCCTGTGTCGAACGGATCGCACCCGCGGATTACGCACGCGACGTCGCCGAAGCCGTTCTGCTGCTGAAGGGCGAGGCCAGCGCGCTGACCGGCCAGATCACCGCGCAGATGAATGCAGCGGCGGAAGGGCTGGATTTCGAAACCGCCGCCTTCCTGCGCGACCGCCTGCGCATGCTCGCCACCGTGCGCGAAAAGCAGTTTGTCGATGCGCACGGCAGCGATGCGGATGCCGATGTAGTCGCCGCCGCCGAGGCCGGCGGGGTGATCGCGGTCAATCTCACCATGGTGCGCGGCGGCCGTCACCTCGGCGACCGCAGCTTCTTTCCCCAGCACGGCGAGGGCGCCACACCTGCCGAAGCGCTCGAAGCCTTCATCGCCCAGCACTATCTCGACCACCCCGTTCCGACCCGCATCCTGGTCAGCGAGGCGTTCGACACCGCCGCACTCGAAGCCCTGCTGGCGGAACAGACGCAGCGGAAAATCGCCATCCAGCACCGTACCACCGGCGAACGCCGGATCTGGATCGGCATGGCCCAGGCCAACGCACGCCTCGCCGCGGAGCGTCGCAACGCCGATCGCACACACCAGTCGCAACGCCTCGCCGCGCTGGCCGAGACACTCGACCTGCCGACGCTCAAGCGGATCGAATGCTTCGACATCTCGCACACCCTGGGCGAGGCGACCGTGGCATCGAACGTCGTCTACGAGGGCGACGACATGAAGAAGGCCGATTACCGGCGCTACAACATCGGCGGCATCACGCCGGGCGACGACTACGCCGCGATGCATGCCGCACTGATCAAGCGCTTCCACCGGAGCGTCGAGGACAACGGCGTGCTGCCCGACCTGCTGCTGATCGACGGCGGCAAGGGCCAGATCGCCATGGCCGTCGAAGCGATGGCCGAACTGGGCCTGTCCGACGTCCTGCTGCTGGGTGTCGCCAAGGGCGAGTCGCGCAAGCCGGGGCTGGAAACGCTGATCTTCGCCGATGGCCGCGAACTCCGGCTCGCCAAGGATCACCCCGGCTTCCATCTCATCCAGCAGGTGCGCGACGAAGCGCACCGCTTCGCCATCACCGGGCACCGCGCCAAGCGCGGCAAAGCCCGTCTGCAATCCACGCTGGAAGACATTCCGGGCGTCGGCCCCAAACGGCGCAAACAGCTGCTGGAACACTTCGGCGGCCTGCAGGGCGTGCGCGCCGCCGGCGTGGATGCGCTTGCCTCCGTCAACGGTATCAGCCGAGAATTGGCCGAAACCATATACGGCGCGTTGCACTGATGCCTTTCAACCTCCCCAATCTGCTCACCTGGCTGCGCATCCTGCTCATCCCCCTGATGGCCGGTGTGCTCTACCTGCCGGATGCCTGGGTAACGCCACGCGAAGCCAATCTATTGGCCACCGCCTTCTTCGGCGTCGCCGCCCTGACCGACTGGTTCGACGGCTATCTCGCACGGGCGCTGGGACAGACCTCGGCCTTCGGCGCCTTTCTCGACCCCGTCGCCGACAAGCTCATGGTCGCCGCCGCGCTCATCGTGCTGATCGATCTGGGGCGCATCGCACCGCTCGTCGGCCTCATCATCATCGGCCGGGAAATCACCATTTCTGCCCTGCGTGAATGGATGGCCAAGGCCGGCAAATCGGCGAGCGTGGCCGTCTCCTTCGTCGGCAAGCTCAAGACTGCCGCGCAGATGGTCGCCATTCTGCTGTTGCTGTATTTCGATCCGATCGCGGGATTGCCCATCGTCCTGATCGGCGAAATACTGATCTGGATCGCGGCACTGCTTACCCTGGTATCGATGGCCTACTATCTTGCGATGGCGGCACGCGCACTGCAAAGCGGCACGTGAAACCCTTGGCCGGGTGTTGACAGGAAAAACCGGAATCACCATAATGCGCAGCCTTCAACGCGGGAATAGCTCAGCTGGTAGAGCGCAACCTTGCCAAGGTTGAGGTCGCGAGTTCGAACCTCGTTTCCCGCTCCAGAATTCCGGGGAAAACGGTCAAACGTTTTCCCCTTTTCGCTTAAGTTGTCGTGGCTTTGCCTCGAATGGCGCGGTAGCAAAGCGGTTATGCACCGGATTGCAAATCCGTGTAGGTCGGTTCGACTCCGGCCCGCGCCTCCAGACACCTCGCTGTCCGCGCTGCCCGGATGGTGAAATTGGTAGACACAAGGGACTTAAAATCCCTCGCCAGCGATGGCGTACCGGTTCGATTCCGGTTCCGGGCACCACCCCTTCTCCTCTTTCCAGCCCGACTTCGGCAATGCTATAATCTTTCGGCTTGATTCTTGCAAATGGGCGTTGTGCCCATTTTTTATTTTGGTGTCCTGAAACATGCTGGATTTGTCCGCCCGACTGGAGCCCGTGCTTGCTGGACTCGGCTACGAGCTGGTGCTGCTGGAACGCGCCGGGCGGGGGTTGCTGCGGATTTTCATCGACAAGCCGGGCGGGATCACGATCGACGACTGCGTCGCCGTGAGCAATCATCTGACCCACTGGCTCACCGTCGAGAATATCGACTACGACCGCCTGGAAGTTTCGTCTCCGGGTCTCGACCGGCCGCTGGTGAAACCGCAGGACTATGTGCGCTTCGCGGGCGAGTGGGTGACGCTGAAGCTCCGTGTTCCGCTGGACAACCGGCGCAAGCTGGTCGGCGAACTGGCCGGCCTCGACGGCGAGACCGTCAGGCTGCGGATGGACGGCCAGGATGTGTCGGTGGATATGAGAAATGTGGACAGTGCCCGCCTGAAACCGATGGTGTAAGGCGCGAGGAGGGTAATGATGAGCCGAGAAATGTTGATGCTGGCCGATGCACTGGCCCGCGAGAAGAACGTGGACAAGGAAGTGGTCTTCGAGGCCCTTGAACAGGCGCTCGCCCAGGCCACCAAGAAACGCTTCAAGGAAGATGCCGACGTGCGCGTGTCGATCGACCGCGAAACCGGCGACTACGCATCTTTCCGCCGCTGGCAGGTTGTTACCGAGACCGAGCTCGAATCCGAAGACTTTCAGGTCCTGCTCGTCGATGCACGCGACACCCATCCCGACATCGAGGTCGGCGATTACGTCGAGGAGCCGCTGGAGAACATCGAGTTCGGCCGCATCGGCGCCCAGGCCGCCAAACAGGTCATCCTGCAGAAAATCCGCGACGCCGAGCGCGAACAGATCATCCAGGATTTCCTCGCCCGCAAGGAACACCTCGTCAACGGCGTCGTGAAACGCATCGACCGCGGCAACGCGATCATCGAATCGGGCCGCGTCGAAGGCTTTCTGCACCGCGACCAGATGATCCCGCGCGAAAACCTGCGCGTGGGTGATCGCGTACGCGCCTACCTGCTGCGCATCGACCGCGGCAACCGCGGACCGCAGGTGGTCCTGTCGCGCACCGCGCCCGAATTCATCATGAAGCTGTTCGAGCTCGAGGTGCCCGAGATCGAGGAAGGCCTGCTGGAGATCAAGGCGGCCGCGCGCGATCCCGGCCTGCGCGCCAAGATCGCCGTCGTCTCGCACGATCCGCGCATCGATCCGATCGGCACCTGCATCGGCCTGCGCGGCTCGCGCGTCACCTCGGTGACCAACGAGCTCGCCGGCGAACGCGTCGACATCATCCACTGGTCGGCCGACTCCGCACAGTATGTCATCAATGCCCTGGCACCGGCCGAAGTCAGCTCCATCGTCGTCGACGAGGACAAGCACAGCATGGACGTCGTAGTCGACGAGGAGCAGCTTGCGATGGCCATCGGCCGCGGCGGCCAGAACGTGCGCCTGGCGTCCGAGCTTACCGGCTGGGAGCTCAACATCATGTCGCGCGAAGCCGCGGATGAAAAGCAGTCCACCGAAAGCCGCAAGACGCTCGATCTCTTCATCACCAAGCTCGACGTCGACGAGGAAGTCGCGCAGATCCTGGTCGACGAAGGGTTCTCCACGCTGGAGGAAGTCGCCTACGTGCCGCTCAACGAGATGCTCGAAATCGAAGCTTTCGACGAGGAGCTGGTGAACGAACTGCGCAACCGTGCCCGCAACGCCCTGCTGACCGCCGCCATTGTCGGCGAAGAGCAGGTCGAGGCCTCCGCAGGCGACCTGCTGTCGCTTGAGGGCATGGATGCCGAAACCGCGCGCACGCTCGCCAGCAAGGGCGTGCACACGACCGAGGATCTCGCCGAACTGGCCGTCGACGAATTGACCGAAATGGCCGCGATGGACGCCGAGCGTGCCAAACAGCTGATCATGGCGGCGCGCGCGCCCTGGTTCGCTCAGGGTTGAGCGCGTATTCGGTTGAACAGGCTATAAATGCCACGAGGATTGCATGAACGTTGAACAATTCGCCCAGGAACTGAAGCTGCCACCCCAATTGCTGCTCGAGCAGCTCAAGGCAGCCGGTGTCGACAAGAACGATGCGGCCGACCCCGTGACCGAGGCCGACAAGGCGCATCTGCTCGACTATCTTCGCAAAATGCACGGTGGCGGCGAGAGCAGCAAGACCAAGATCACCATCACGCGCAAGCAGACAGGCGAAATCCGCAAGACCGACAGCTCGGGCAAATCGCGCACCATTCAGGTCGAAGTGCGCAAATCGCGCACTTACGTGAAGCGCGACCCGGCCGCTCTGGCCGCCGAAGCCCAGGCCGAAGCCGCCAAAGCCGCCGCGGTCGCTGAAATGGAGCCGCTGCCCGTCCCCACCCCGGAGCCCGAGCCCGAACCGGTGGTCGTCGCGCCGGCACCGCTGCCCGAGCCCGAACCGGTCGCCGTCGAACCCGAACCCGAACCCGAAGTGCAGGAAACGCCCCCGACCCCCGCCCCGGAAGCGGCCCCCGTCGCGAAAAAAACCACCCGCGTACGGAAAGCCACCATCCTCAACGAAGCCGAGATCAAGGCGCGCGAGGACGAGGCTCGCCGGCACCAGGCGCTGCTCGAGCGTCAGGCCGCCGATGCCAAGGCACGTGCCGAACGCGAGGCCCTGCGCAAGCAGGCGGAAGCGGCACGCGAAGCAGCCAAACTCGCGGAGGCGCAGAAAGCCGATGCGCCCGCCCCCGCATCCCCTACTGCCAAGACCCTGCACAAACCGGACAAGCCGGGGGCGGGCAAGGACGACAAGAAAAGCACCAAGAAAGCCGATACCTGGAAGGACGACAACGATCGCCGCAAGGGCGGACTGAAAACGCGCGGCGGCACTGCGCCCGACGCCGGCTGGCGCGGCCGCAGGGGCAAATCGAAATCGGGCCACGACGAAAACACCACCTTCGTCGCCCCGACCGAGCCCATCGTGCGCGAAGTCCTGGTGCCCGAAACCATTACCGTGGCCGAACTCGCCCACAAGATGGCGGTAAAAGCCGCCGAGGTCATCAAGGCCCTGATGAAACTCGGCAGCATGGTCACCATCAACCAGGTACTGGACCAGGAGACCGCCATCATCGTGGTCGAGGAAATGGGCCATGTCGGCAAGCCGGCGGCGCTCGATACGCCCGAAGCCTACCTGCTTGACGATACCACCTCGACCGAACACACCCTGCAGCCGCGCCCGCCGGTCGTCACCATCATGGGCCACGTCGACCACGGCAAGACCTCACTGCTCGACACCATCCGCCGCACCCGCGTGGCCAGCGGCGAAGCGGGCGGCATCACCCAGCACATCGGTGCCTACCATGTCGAGACCGAGAAGGGCATCATCACCTTCCTCGACACCCCTGGCCACGAAGCCTTTACCGCCATGCGCGCGCGCGGCGCGAAGGCCACCGACATCGTCGTGCTGGTCGTCGCCGCAGACGATGGCGTGATGCCGCAGACCATCGAAGCGATCCACCACGCCAAGGCCGCGGAAGTGCCGGTCGTGGTCGCGGTGAACAAGATCGACAAGCCCGAAGCCAACCCCGAGCGCATCCGCCAGGAGCTCTCGCAGCATGGCATCACCCCGGAAGAATGGGGCGGCGAGTCGCAGTTCGTCGACGTGTCGGCCAAGGCCAACACCAACATCGACGGCCTGCTCGACGCCATCCTGCTGCAGGCCGAAGTGCTCGAACTGAAGGCGCCCGCCGACGGCCCCGCCAAGGGTATCGTCATCGAAGCCCGTCTCGACAAGGGCAAGGGCCCGGTTGCCACCATTCTGGTGCAATCCGGCACGCTGAAGCGCGGCGACATGGTGCTGGCCGGCCAGGTCTACGGCCGGGTGCGCGCCATGCTTGACGAAGCCGGCAAGGCCATCACCGAAGCCGGCCCCTCGATTCCGGTCGAGATCCAGGGCCTGTCCGACGTGCCGCACGCAGGTGAAGACATGATGGTGCTGCCGGACGAGAAGAAGGCACGCGAAATCGCGCTGTTCCGCCAGGGCAAGTTCCGCGACGTGCAGCTCGCCAAGAAGCAGGCCGCCAAGCTCGAGTCGATGTTCGAGCAGATGGGCGAAGGCGAAGTCAAGCAGTTGCCGGTCATCCTCAAGGCCGACGTTCAGGGCTCCTACGAGGGTCTCGCACATGCGCTGGCCAAGCTCTCGACCGAGGAAGTCAAGGTCAACGTCATCCACAGCGCGGTGGGCGCCATCACCGAATCCGACGTCAACCTCGCGCTGGCCTCCAAGGCCGTGCTGATCGGCTTCAACGTGCGTGCCGACGCACAGGCCCGCAAGCTTGCCGAGACCAACGGCGTGGATATCCGCTACTACAACATCATCTACGAAGCCGTGGATGAAGTGAAAGCCGCACTGTCCGGGATGCTCTCGCCGGAGAAGAAGGAAACCGTCATCGGCAGCGTCGAGGTCCGCCAGGTCTTCGTCATTTCCAGGGTCGGCACCATCGCCGGCTGTTACGTCACGGACGGCATGGTCAAGCGCAATGCCGGTGTGCGCGTGCTGCGCGACAATGTGGTCATCCATCAGGGCGAGCTGGATTCGCTGAAGCGCTTCAAGGACGACGTGAAAGAGGTCAAGGCCAATTTCGAATGCGGCCTGAGCCTGAAGAATTTCAACGACATCCAGGAAGGCGACATCCTCGAAGTGTTCGAGGTGGTCGAGGTCGCACGCTCGCTGTGAGGACCGAGAGGCCAGGATTCAGGGACCGGGGATTGAGCGCAGCGTAGCCGCGCGCTTCCCGGCCTCCGCCTCTAACCCCTATGCCAAAGGACTTTCCCCGCGCCCGCCGCATTGCCGACCAGATCCAGCGCGAACTGCCGGAGCTGATCCGTCAGGAAGTAAAGGATCCGCGCGTCGGCATGCTCACCATCACCGAGGTCGAGGTGAACCGCGACATGGAATTCGCCAAGGTCTACTTCACCACGCTCGGCGACGGACAGGCCCACGAAGCCTGCCTCCAGGGCCTGCAGCGCGCCAGCGGCTTCCTGCGTTCCCAGCTTTCGCATCGCATGCAGTTGCGCGTGGTGCCCAAGCTCACTTTCGTGTACGACCGCTCGGTAGAGCGCGGCATGGAACTCACCCGCCTGATCGAGACCGCCGTCGCCGAAGACGCCAAGCACCCCAAGGACGCGTGAAGATCGTCCGGCAACGCGTCAACGGTGTCCTGCTGCTGAACAAGCCGGTCGGACTGACTTCGAACGCTGCGCTGCAAAAGGCCAAGTGGCTGCTGGCCGCACTCAAGGCCGGCCACACCGGCACGCTCGACCCTTTCGCCGACGGGCTTCTGCCACTGTGCTTCGGCGAGGCCACCAAATTCTCGGCTTTCCTCCTCGATTCCGACAAGCGCTACCGCGCGACCATGCGTCTGGGCATCGTCACCGCGACAGGCGACCCGGAAGGCGAAATCCTTGCCGAACATCCCGTCACGGCCGATTGCGCGGCCGTCGCCGCAACGCTCCAGGGCTTCGTCGGCGAAATCCAGCAGATTCCCCCCATGCACTCTGCGCTCAAGCACCAGGGCCGCCCGCTTTACGAATACGCGCGCGCGGGCATCGAAATCGACCGTCCTCCGCGCCGGGTGCGCATCGCCGCACTCGATCTGGTCGAATGCGCGCCGCCGCGCGTCGTTTTCGACGTGCAATGCAGCGCCGGAACCTACGTTCGCACGCTGGCGCAGGATATCGGTGCAGCGCTCGGCTGCGGCGCACATCTCACCGGACTCACGCGCACCGCCGCCGGCGACTTCACCCTGGCCGGCGCCTGCGATCTCGCGACGCTGGAAAGCCTGTCGCCGGACGCTCGCCATGCCCGGCTGCTGCCGCCCGACAGCCTGCTCGAATACCTGCCCAGGGTATGCGTCGACGACAACGACGCGACCGCCCTGCGGCAGGGACGCGCCATCGCCCCGATCGAAACGCCGGCCGGCCTGGTGCGGCTATACGCTCCCGCAGGCTTTCTCGGTCTGGGCCAGGCCGACGCCGGGCGGATCGTGCCGCACAGGCTGACAGCCGCTTGAAAAGGCAGACATTTTTCGACTACAATTGCGGGTTTCCGGAACGTGTCCCGCTCAGCCGCAGGCCACGCGATTAACCCTAAGGAGTACATCATGGCTGTCACCACCGCGCAGAAAGCGCAAATCGTCACCGACTACCAGCGCGCCGCCGCCGACACCGGTTCGCCGGAGGTTCAGGTAGCCCTGCTCACGGCACGCATCAACGATCTGACCGAGCATTTCAAAGCCAACATGAAGGACCACCACTCGCGCCGCGGTCTGCTGAAAATGGTCAGCCGCCGCCGCAAGCTGCTGGACTACCTCAAGCGCACCAATCTCGAAGGCTACAAGACCCTGATCGAACGCCTCGGCCTGCGCAAGTAAGCATTCAACTCCAGACCATATCCCTGTGATGTCCCGGATTCCCTCGGCACCGGCACAGTGGATGGGGCCTTGCGCCCTCTGACTCGCACGCCCCGCATTCGCGGGGCGTTTTTGCTTCGAAAGGAACTCGTGTGAGCGCAATCAAGAAAACGTTTACCTATGGCCGCCATCAGGTCATCCTGGAAACCGGCGAAATCGCCCGTCAGGCCGGCGGCGCCGTCATCGTCAACGTCGAGGACACGGTCGTGCTCGTCACCGCCGTCGCCAAGACCGACGTCAAGCCCGGCCAGGATTTCTTCCCGCTGACGGTCGACTATCAGGAAAAAACCTACGCTGCCGGCCGTATTCCCGGCGGCTTTCTCAAGCGCGAAGGCCGCCCGTCTGAAGGCGAAACCCTGATCTCGCGCCTGATCGACCGCCCGATCCGTCCGCTCTTCCCCGAAGGTTTCTTCAACGAAGTGCAGATCATCGCCACCGTGCTGTCGTCTAACCCCGAAGTCTCCGCCGACATCCCCGCCCTGCTCGGCGCCTCCGCCGCGCTGATGCTGTCCGGCGTCCCGTTCGACGGCCCCATCGGCGCCGCGCGCGTGGGCTTCATCAACGGCGAATACGTACTCAATCCGAGCAACGCCGAACTCAAGGACTCCAAGCTCGACCTCGTCGTCGCCGGCACCGAAACCGCGGTGCTGATGGTCGAATCCGAAGCCGACCAGCTGCCCGAGGACGTAATGCTCGGCGCGGTCGTGTTCGGCCACACCCAGATGCAGGCCGCCATCAACGCGATCAACGAGCTGGCCGACGAAGCCGGTGCCGATACCTGGGACTGGCAGCCGCCCGCCGAAGACAGCGCCATGCTGGCGCGACTGAAGGACATCGCCGAGGCCGGCCTGCAAGCCGCCTACAACATCAAGCAGAAGCAGGCACGCATGGCTGCCGTGGACGAAGTCCGCAACGCCGCCTTTGCCGCGCTCATCACCGCCGACATGGACACCGTCGCCGCCAACGTGGTGAAGGATGCCTTCCACCGCCTGGAAGCCGGCGTGGTGCGCAACCGCATCCTTTCCGGCCAGCCGCGCATCGACGGCCGCGACACCCGTACTGTCCGCCCCATCACCATCCGCAACGGCGTGTTGCCGCGCACCCACGGTTCCGCCCTGTTCACCCGTGGTGAAACCCAGGCGCTGGTCGTCACCACGCTCGGCACCGGCCGCGACGAACAGACCATCGACGCGCTCGAAGGCAGCTACTCCGACCGCTTCATGCTGCACTACAACATGCCGCCCTTCGCCACCGGCGAAACCGGCCGCGTCGGCACGCCCAAGCGCCGCGAGATCGGCCACGGCCGTCTGGCCAAGCGTGCCCTGCTCGCCGTGCTGCCGCCCAAGGACGAATTCGACTACACGATGCGCGTAGTGTCGGAAATCACCGAATCCAACGGCTCCTCGTCGATGGCTTCCGTATGTGGCGGCTGCCTCTCGCTGATGGATGCGGGCGTACCGCTCAAGGCCCACGTCGCCGGCATCGCCATGGGTCTGATCAAGGAAGGCAACCGCTTCGCGGTGCTCACCGACATTCTCGGCGACGAGGACCATCTGGGCGACATGGACTTCAAGGTCGCAGGCACCGACAACGGCGTCACTGCGCTGCAGATGGACATCAAGATCAACGGCATCACCAAGGAAATCATGCAGGCCGCGCTGGCCCAGGCCAAGGAAGCCCGCATGCACATCCTCGGCATCATGAAAGGTGCCGTGTCAGGCAGCGGCGAGATGTCCGCCTACGCACCGCGCATCATCTCGATGAAGATCAATCCCGAGAAAATCCGCGACGTGATCGGCAAGGGCGGCGCCGTCATTCGCGCCCTCACCGAGGAAACCGGCACCCAGATCGATATCCAGGAAGACGGCTCGGTGAAGATCGCCTGCACCAGCATGGAGCAGGGCGAGCTCGCCAAGAAGCGCATCGAGGAAATCACCGCCGAGGTCGAAGTCGGCGGCGTCTACGAAGGCCCCATCGTCAAGCTGCTCGACTTCGGCGCCATCGTCAACGTGCTGCCCGGCCGCGACGGCCTGCTGCACATCTCCCAGATCGCGCACGAGCGCGTCAACGCCATCGGCGACTACCTCAAGGAAGGCCAGGTCGTGAAGGTTAAAGTGCTCGAAGCCGACGAAAAAGGCCGCCTGCGCCTGTCGATGAAAGCCCTGCTGGACGCACCGGCGCCCGCGCCGACGACGGAAGGCGGGCAGTAACGCAAACCGCCCTTCCCCGGTCCTAAAGCCCCCGCCTGCGGGGGCTTTTTGTTTGAGGCCGAAACGAAACGGGGCTGCGCAGAATTCAGGTTAGTCCAGCCGCCCTTCGGGCGGAAAGCGCACCTCCACCGCCAGGCCCTGCTCCGCGTCTCCGCTCGACAGGCTGACTGTCGCACCGTGCAGATGCGCAATACGCTGCACGATGGTCAGCCCCAGGCCCGCGCCTCCGCCTCCGGCCGCCAGACGGTGAAACGGTGCAAAGGCAGCACTGCGCTGCGCTTCGGGAATGCCGGGACCGTTGTCGATCACGCGCCAGTATGGGCCGTGCGCGGAGGCGCCTGCGACGATGTCGACGCGCGTGGCCCCGTAGTGCAGGGCATTGTCGATCAGATTGCCGAGCATCTCCTTCAGGAGCTGCGCGTCTCCTTGCAGCGTCGACTTGCCCGCCTGGCGATCGAAGCCGATTTCCACACCCCGTTCCAGCGCACGCGGCGCCCAGTCCCGGGCCGCCTCCTGCGCCACGGATGCGCTATCGAGCAGCATCAGGTGCAGGGTTGCGCCGGCCGCGTCGACACGGGCCAGAACAAGCAGTTTCTGCACGAGTTCGCCCATGTTCCGGGCCGCAGCCGCGATGCGTGCCAGGGCATGCGTACCGTCGCCGCCCGCCAGCGCCGCTTCGGCCTGCGCACGGATGCCCGCGATGGGGGTGCGCAGCTGATGCGCCGCATCGGCCACGAAGCGCGACTGCGCCTCGACTGCTTCGGCCAGGCGCTGCAACAGAAAATTGATCTCGTCGAGAAACGGCCGCAACTCGGCCGGCACGCCTTCCTGCGGCACCGGACTCAGATCGAACGCCTGCCGTGCGGCAAGCCGGTCACGCAACCGGTCGAGCGGCGCCAGGCCACGCCGTACGCCGTAGACGATCACCGCTGCCGCCGCCAGTGTCATCAGGATCATCGGAATCACGATCGCCAGCGTCGCACGCTGTGCCGTGGCCTTGCGGCGCGATAGGGTTTCACCGACCTGGACGAGCACTGTGCCGTGCGCGCTCGTGCCCGCGAGCGACAGCCCGAACGCCGCGACGCGCACCGGTTCGCCGTCCTTGGCACCGTCGTAGACGATGAGCTGGCCCGGCTTGATTGTCTGCCCTTTCGGCAAGGGCGGCATGCGGCGTTCGCCTTCGATCACCATGCCGGCGGGATCGAGCACGCGGTGGAACAACAGGTCTTCCTGATCGAACACCAGCATCTCGCGGGCGGCCACAGGCAGGTTGACCTGCGCATGGCCACGCACGACCTCGACCTGATCCGCCAGCGCGTAGGTGCGGCGCGCAAGCGAACGGTCGAACGCGGCATTGATGAAATACTGCGTCGAGAAATGCGCAATCACCCAGAGCAGGATGAACAGCGGCACCATCGTCGCCAGCATGCGCGCGATGAGCTGTCGGCGCAGGCTCGGAGAAGCACGCTTCACGGCGTCGCTTCGAGCATGTAACCGAGACCGCGCAAAGTGCGGATGGCAATGCCCGATCCGTCCAGCTTGCGTCGCAGGCGGTGGATATAGACCTCGACCGCGTTCTCGCCCACGCCTTCGTCCCAGCCCGTCAGACGGTCCGCTATGGCCTCCTTGGTCGCAACCCGCCCGGCATGGCTGAGCAGGATCTCCAGAACCTCGGTTTCCCGCGCGGACAGCACGAGCAGCGCATCGCCGATACGCGCGGCACGCCCGACGCTGTCGAAGCACAGCCTGCCAAGGCGCATCTCGGTGTCGGCCACGCCATGCGCGCGGCGCAGCAACGCCCGCAGGCGCGCGAGCAACTCGTCCAGCGCGAAAGGTTTGAGCAGATAGTCGTCCGCCCCCGCATCCAGGCCGCGCACACGGTCTTCCACGCTGTCGCGCGCGGTCAGGATCATCATCGGCAGCGTCGCGCCCCGTTTGCGCAGACGGCGCAACACGTCCAGCCCTTCGCGCCGCGGCAGCCCCAGATCGAGCAGCACTGCATCGTAGACATAATCGTTCAGTGCGCTGTCGGCCTGCATCCCGTCGCGCGTCCAGTCCACCGCGAATCCCGCCTGCCGGACCGCCAGCATGACGGCATCGCCCAGTGTGGGATCGTCTTCAACGAGCAGGATTTTCATGCGCGGAAGTCTGACACAAAGTCCCGCCGGTGCGGCGAGACCGTCTGTTTCTCCCGCCTTCCGACCGTAAGGTTCATGTAAGCAAACGCGCGCACAGTGCGCGCCATGCAAACGCCTCGCGTTGCATGCCCCGCAAATCAACCGCAAAGGAGCAAGCCATGACCAAATTGATGTCTTCCCTGATCGCCGCCTCGATGATCGGCGCCTTCAGCCTGTCCGCCGTCGCCGCCGACAAGGCGCCTGCCACCATGGAAAAGCCCGCCGCCGCTCCGCACAAGGCCGAGCACGCCAAGAAAGACGAGAAAAAAATCGAGCACAAAGCCGACAAGGCGGAAAAAGCCGCCGAACCGATGAAGAAGTAATCGCGGAACGCAGCACACCCAACGTTTTCCCCAGGAGCACACCATGAGCAAACTGCTGTCTTCCCTGATCGCCGCCTCGATGTTCGGCGCACTCAGCCTGTCCGCCGTCGCCGCCGATGTCCCCGCAGCCGACCCGGCCGCCGCCACCGCCGAGAAGCCGGCCGGCGCGCCGCACAAGGCCGTACATCACAAGGCCAAGCACCACAAGGCCAAAAAAGCCGACAAGATGGCCGCGCCAGCTGCCGGGGCCGAGCCCGTCAAGCAGTAAGCAGATCCACCGCAACGCAAAACCGCGCCGGATGGCGCGGTTTTTTTATGCCGGCGAACCCAGAAAGGCCTGCCACCACCGTTTGCGCTGACCCGTCACCGGCGCGCGCGATTCCAGCTCGCGGGGCGGCGTCTTGCTCATCAGCCAACCCGGCAGCACGGACGATTTCATCGCACTCGATCCGCACGAACTGCCCAGATGGCCGGGGTCGTAGATTTTGATGAAATTAGGCTGCTCCAGATCGTCCGCATAGACGATGGCGCAATAGTCCTCGTGGTGTTCGCGGCGCAGCAGTTCGTCCAGCTCGCGCATGAACTGCTCTACCTTCGCGGCAGGCGCGGGCCCGGTCGGTACGGCCTGTCCCACCGCATAGAGATACCAGCCCGCCTCCGCGTCGACCTTGTTCCAGAATGCGGTCAACTGATCCCAGCGCATGACGCTGTAGAGCAAACCGTCGTAGTAGCGATCGAATTCCGAGGTATCGGACATGGCGTTCTCCGGGGTCATTATTGGGCGATCTGGCGTTCGCGAATTGTTTCCAGGGACATGCTGTCGATGCACGGCGCCGCACCCCGCGACGCCCGCGAACCCCGCAGGCCGGCTGCGATGCCGCATTCATTGTGCATGGCAGGCAAGGGAATTCCGACATCCTGCGGCAGGGCCGCTTTCCAGTCGCCGCGCATTTTGCGAAAATGCACAGGCTGTTCAGGATTCATGCAGGTTTCGCCCTTCCCGGCCTTGCAAGGCTCGAAGTACACCAAAGTTTCAGCCATCCCGTTTTCTCTTCAGCTGCAGGGGTCCGGGCATCCCGGACCGCGTTAAATATCAGAAACCCTTACTCCTAGCAAGCTTATGACTCTGCACGCCCTGCTGTTCGACGTGGACGGTACGCTCGCCGATACCGAGCGCGACGGCCATCGCCCCGCATTCAACCAGGCCTTTGCGGAAGCCGGCCTGGACTGGCACTGGGATGTCGCCCTCTACGGCAAGCTACTCGCCGTGACCGGGGGCAAGGAACGGATGAAGCACTATATCGACCGCTATCGGCCGGATTACCGAAAGCCAGCCGGTTTCGACGCCATGGTGGCGGATCTGCACAAGGCCAAGACCCGTCATTACGTCGAACTGGCCGCGCGCGGCGGTATTCCCATGCGCCCCGGCGTGAAGCGGTTGCTGGCGGAAGCGCGCGCCGCCGGCCTGCGGCTGGCGATCGCCACCACCACCACACCGGAAAACGTGACCGTACTGCTGGAACACAGCCTCGGTCCGGGCACGCAGGACTGGTTCGAGGTGATTGCCGCCGGCGACATCGTGCCGGCCAAGAAACCGGCGCCGGATATCTATCTTTACGCCATGGAAAAAATGGGGATATCGGCCGCCGAATGCCTGGCTTTCGAAGACTCGGAGAACGGCCTCAAGGCCAGTCTGGGCGCCGGCCTGAAAACCCTGGTGACGGTCAACGACTACACGCTCGACCACGATTTCACCGGTGCGGCCGTCGTGCTGTCCGACCTGGGCGACCCGGGCACGCCGAACCGGTGCATTGCCGGTCCCGATCCAGGCCAGCCTTTTGTCGACGTGGCGTATCTGCGTACATTGCACGCAGGCTAGTAGGGCTACGGGGACCGGGGGATTTGCGCGGCTCCGCCGCCCCCCATGCATTCATCGAACGCGGCGTAGCCGCCGCGCGACCTCCGATCCCCAGCGCTTAGGGATTGTGCATCAACGCCGCTTCCAGGGTGTTTTCCAGCAGCGTGGCCACCGTCATCGGGCCGACACCGCCGGGCACGGGCGTGATCCAGCCCGCACGTTGCACGGCGCCGTCGAAATCCACGTCGCCGCACAGTTTGCCGTCGTCCAGCCGGTTGATGCCGACGTCGATCACGATCGCGTCCTCGCGGATCCAGTCGCCCGGAATCATGCGCGGACGGCCCACCCCCACCACCAGGATCTCGGCCGCGCGCACAAAGCTTTCAAGATCGCGTGTCGCGCTGTGGCACACGGTGATGGTGCACCCGGCCAGCAGCAGCTCCAGGCTCATCGGCCGGCCGACGATGTTCGAGGCCCCGACCATCACCGCGTTCCTGCCGCGCAACTCCTCGCCGGTGGCACGCAGCAGTGTCATGATGCCGCGCGGCGTGGAAGGGCGCAGCGTCGGCATCTTCACTGCCAGGCGGCCGATGTTGTAGGGATGGAAGCCATCGACGTCCTTGTCGGGGCGGATGCGTTCGATCACCGTCTCGGCATCGATGTGCGGCGGCAGCGGCAGTTGCACCAGAATGCCGTCGATCGCACCGTCGGCATTCAGCGTATCGATCAGCGCCAGCAGTTCCGCCTGGGTCGTCGTCGTGGGCAGGTCGTGCGACACGCTGGCGACGCCGCCGCGCTCGCAGGCGCGTTTCTTGTTGCGCACGTAGACGGCCGATGCGGGATCGTTGCCCACGAGAATCACCGCCAGTCCCGGCCGTCGCTTGCCCTGCGCTTCGCGTTCGGCGACCTTGTCGTGAATGACGGCGAGGATGGTGTCGGCCATCGCCTTGCCGTCGAGTATGCGTGCGCGCATCGCGCCCCCCATGGCAAAAGGGGGATTGTCCCGGAAATCCCCGGCCGGACTCAAGCGGAAATTGACCCGGGCACGGGGCCAAGGTATAGTCTCGCGTCTCCGAAACGCGCCCGTTGCGCCTGCAGTCCGGCTTGGCGGCCGCGCGGATTTCGGGGTGTAGCGCAGTCTGGTAGCGCGCCTGCTTTGGGAGCAGGATGTCGGAGGTTCGAATCCTCTCACCCCGACCACCCCTATCCGCAGTACGAGAAATTGCCCGAGCAAGGATAAGAGTCTCTGCCCGTAGCTCAACTGGATAGAGCACCGGCCTTCTAAGCCGGGGGTTACAGGTTCGATTCCTGTCGGGCAGGCCACGGTTTCAGTGGTGGATGTAGCTCAGTTGGTAGAGTCCAGGATTGTGATTCCTGTCGTCGTGGGTTCGAGTCCCATCATCCACCCCATCCAATAAGGCATTTGCCGATAACGCCCGCTAACTTTGCAAGATCAGCGGGCGTTTTTGTAAGATCGGCTAGCCCGACGGCTCGCAGACCTCCATCTGGTCGACGACGACGCTGCAGAAAGCCGCCGATAACGAGCAGTTCATCAGCATCAACACTCCGGCAAGTGGAGTACGCCCACCAACACTCGCCCCACGATACCGGTTTTGTCCCGGCCTTGCCTGCATGCTGCTCAGTTACGGATATGCGTCATTCCGGCCAGTCATATCAAAGGCTATTGAAGCGCACGCTTTATGAATGCCATTCCTGCTGACGGAATCAGCGCATGCCCGCCATCATGCAGATACTGTTCAACAATCCCGTTCCCGTTCGTCTTCCATATCGCCTTCAACAACAATAGTTGGCCAGCGATTTCGTCAACGAGAACGTCGCGCGATGTTCCCGGAAACCATTTCGGCTGGGGCGGAAACGGTACTTGATCGGGCCACCAGGGGTCCTGCCGTCCAAGCTGAAACTGCACTGGACGCGGCGCGATGAGGGCTTTGACCTGGGTAAAAGACGTAATTCCCGGAAAATCCCAGCAGCGTTCATGGACCATTGCCGCGTATTCACGCCGGTAGAAATCGAGCGGTTGCTGCCCACCTGCAAATACCCCTGCGCGGATGTCCGGCCGATACGCCATCAACGTGTATCCGACAAGTGCGCCGGCGGACACGCCAAATACCGCATAACCCTTGTGTTTCAGGTTCGGCATTACCTTCGGGAGCGCATCAAGCCCACGTGAGACCATGGCCACCCAAATCGGAATATATCCATAGACATCGCCTTTGCCGTTTCCGATTCCACCGAGCGCGTGAGTAATGTGCGAAAAGGGAGCATGCGTCATGCTTACAGGCAGCCATACGATATATCCGGCCTTCACTAGAGCAAGCGGCCATTTACCTGCACCGAACAGGTGCGGAGCCCACGTTCCCCAGGGGTTCTCCTCATGCCCGTGAATCGCGATGATCATCGGCTTCCGAGGATCCACCACGTTCGGCACCGCCAAAACCCCGCCATCCGCCTGTCCGCCCATGTTGTAGTTCGGCACGTGAGTGGTGGAGATTGTGTAAAGCGTATAGCCAGCGCGTTTCTTCGTATTGGCAACTGTAATGCTCGCTATCGCACCGGGCGTTGCATCATCTATGCGTTTTCTGAAAAGCGGCTCGAATCGGGCCTTCCACTGATCGAACAGTAATTTGTTGTTAATCGAATCGAGCGGGACTTCCTCGGCCAATGTAGCTGCATTCGCAGAGCATGCGAACACAGTGATTAAGGCAAAAATAAATTTGATCATTTCGTAAGTTTCGTATGTGTCAATTTCCGATGGCAATCCACCCTACGCGACCGATAACTCTTGTACCGACCGATACGGTGAATGACGATAGCAAAAAGCCAGCGAAAGCGATCTGACAGCCACAGTCAGGCACACGATACCGCCCGCCCCTTCCCTGGCAGCAGACCATCGTGTGACACAGCTGACCCGGGTGTCCTGGCCACACCCGCAGCCGACACTTTGGCATACCCCATTCCCGAAAATCGGGGTACAGTCCCACCGTTTCCGCATACGATGTTCCACGGTCCGCGGCGCACGCGGGCCAGCGCACTGCGGAACGCAGTCTGGCCAAGGCTCGCAGGCCGGCGACACACACAAGGAAAAGGAAACCCCAGATGAAACTCGAAACGCTCGCCGTTCACGGCGGCTATACGCCGGAACCCACCACCAAGGCGGTAGCCGTGCCCATCTACCAGACCGTCGCCTACGCCTTCGACGACACGCAGCATGGTGCCGACCTGTTCGACCTGAAGGTGCCGGGCAACATCTACACCCGGATCATGAACCCCACAAACGCCGTGCTCGAAGCGCGCGTGGCAGCGCTCGAAGGCGGCATCGGCGCGCTGGCGGTGGCATCCGGCATGTCGGCCGTGGCCTATTCCATCCAGACCATTGCTGAAACCGGCGACAACATCGTCTCCGCATCCACCCTGTACGGCGGTACCTACAATCTCTTCGCACATACCTTCCCGCAGATGGGCATCGAGGTGCGCTTCGCCGATCCGCGCGACCCGGCCGCGTTCGCGGCGCTGATCGACGAACGTACCAAGGCGGTCTACTGCGAATCGGTGGGCAATCCGCTCGGCAACGTCACCGACATCGGCGCGCTGGCCAAGGTGGCGCACGATGCGGGCGTGCCGCTGATCGTGGACAACACCGTGCCCAGTCCCTACCTGTGCCGGCCTTTCGAGCACGGTGCCGACATCGTCGTGCATTCGCTCACCAAATATCTGGGCGGCCACGGCACCAGCATCGGCGGCGCCATCGTCGATTCGGGCAAATTCCCCTGGGCCGACCACAAGGCGCGCTTCCGCCGCCTGAACGAACCCGACGTGAGCTATCACGGCGTGGTCTACACCGAGGCACTGGGGCCGGCGGCCTACATCGGCCGCGCGCGCGTGGTCCCGCTACGGAACACGGGCGCAGCGCTCTCGCCGCTGAACGCATTCCAGATCCTGCAGGGCATCGAAACGCTGGCACTGCGCATGGACCGCATCTGCGACAACGCGGAGAAGATCGCCGCCTACCTGAAAGCGCATGCCAAGGTCGGCTGGGTGAACTACGCCGGCCTGCCCGACCACCGGGATCACGCGCTGGTGCAGAAATACATGAGCGGCCGTGCTTCGGGCATCATCAGCTTCGGTCTCAAATCGGGCGACGCCATCGCCGCCGGCGCGCGCTTCCAGGATGCGCTCGCGCTCTTCACCCGCCTGGTCAACATCGGCGACGCCAAGTCGCTGGCCTGTCACCCGGCCTCGACCACGCACCGCCAGCTCAACCCGGACGAACTGAAAAAAGCCGGCGTGAGCACCGACATGGTCCGCCTGTCCGTCGGGATCGAACACATCGACGACCTGATTGCCGATCTGGAACAGGCGCTGGCAAAAGTGTGATCCCTGCGGCCGGCCTGGTCCGGCCCCCAGCAAAAACGCCCGCCTTACGGCGGGCGTTTCATGTGCCGCTGCGAGAATCGCGCCGACTCAGGCAAAGGCCGCCTTGCCCGCGGACGATTCGATTCCGTGAACCTCGGCAAACCGCCAGGCCGGAATCGGCTTGCCGAACAGATAGCCCTGCCCCTCGCCGCAGCCCAGCCGGTGCAATGCATCGAGCTGCGCCTGTGTTTCAACGCCTTCGGCGATCGCTTCGAGATCGAAACTGCGGGTCATGTCGAGAATGGCGCGCACAACCGAAGCGTCGCGCTCGGATTCGAGCATGCCCTGGACAAAGGAACGGTCGATCTTGATGCGGCTGAGCGGGTAGCGCTTGAGCAGGCTCAGCGACGCGTAACCGGTGCCAAAATCGTCGAAGGCGATGCCGACGCCCTGCGCGCGCAACTGCTGGAGCGCATCCAGCACCCAATCGTCGTTGTCGAGCACGATGTTCTCGGTGATTTCCAGCTCAAGCGCCTGCGGCGGCAGACCATGACGGTGCAGCGCCTGCATGACCTCATCGACGAGATTGCCCACGCGAAACTGCGCACCGCACAGATTCACGCCAATGCGAAAATCCGCCGCGCCGGCGCGCCGCCATCTGGCCGCCTGCGCGCAAGCCTCGTCCAGCACCCAGAGGCTGGCCGTGACCGCCAGCGGTCCGCCTTCGAGCGCAGGCAGAAATGCCGCGGGCGCCAGCAGACCGCGCTGCGGATGCCGCCAGCGGATCAGGGCCTCGGCACCGATCAAGGCGTTGTCGTCCAGACGAATCTGGGGCTGGTAGAACAGGATGAATTCGCCTTCATGCACCGCGCGGTGCAGCTCGATCGCATGCAGCCGGCGCGCCGCCGCCTCCATGCGCAGCGCGGGGACAAAGGCAAAGGACTGGCCGCGTCCGATCCGCTTGGCGTGGAACAGCGCCAGGTCGGCATCGCCGATCAGTTCCAGCGCTTCCTGTGCCTGTAACGGCGCAACGGCCACCCCGCAGCTTGCCGCGATCGTGACATCGTGGCCTTCGGCGACAATCGGCACGGCCAGCCCGGTGCTGACCGCCTGCGCAAGCAGCATGCCCGAGGCCGCGCTCTCGACTCCCGGCTGCAGGATGGCGAATTCGTCTCCGCCGATCCGCGCAACCGTATCCTCCGGGCGCGCAACCGCCTGCAGGCGCCGCCCCACCTCGCACAGGATGGCGTCGCCCACGGCATGGCCCAGCGTATCGTTGATGTCCTTGAAGCCGTCCAGATCGACCATCAGCACCGTAGCCGGCAGCGGATGCAGCAGGGTCGCCTCGACCTTGCGGTAGAAATCGGCGCGATTGGCCAGCCCCGTCAGCAGATCGGTGTGCGCCAGGCGCGCCAGCGCATCGGTCTCGTCGCGGGTCACGCCCAGATCCTGCAAGTGCAGATCGAAATACCGCCGGCCGTTTTCGCAACGGCAGAACAGCGCCGCCGCCAGCGGGAATTCGTTGCCGTCCCGACGCAGGCCATGCAGGGAAGTCGGCATCTTCATATCCTCGGCCGAGCCGGACCGCATCGCGCGCGCGATCGCCGCACGGAACAGCGGCCGTTCACGCTCGGACAGCAACGCATCCACCACCAGCCCCGCACCTTCGTCCTGCGCATAACCGTGCAAGACCGCCGCCGCCGCATTCCACGCCACGATGCGCAGATCCGTATCGAAACGCACCATGGCCGTGGGCGAATCGCGCGCAAAGGCCTCAAAAGGCTGCGCAGCCCGCTCGGTCGACAATTCGATGCGCCGCAACTCCAGGCGATCCACGGCCATTCTCGCCAGCTCGCGCAGGCGCTGGCCATCCTCGTCCGAGAACTCCGCGTGCGGCCTCACATCGATCACGCACAGCGCGCCGAGCGCATGACCGTCCGGCGACACCAGCGGCACGCCGGCATAGAAGCGCAGGTTTGCCTCGCCCGTCACCAGCGGATTGTCGTGGAAGCGCTCGTCCTGCGTCGCGTCGCGTACCACCATCACATCGCCCTGGTTGATCGCGTGCGCGCAGAACGATACGTCGCGCCGCATGTCCACCTCGCCCACGCCCACGCTCGCGGCAAAGAACACGTGATCGCTGCCGATCATGTTCACCGCCGCCACCGGCATGCCGAACATGCGTGCCGCGATCTGCACCACGGGATCGAGACTGGGCAGCGGCCGTTCGCCACCAAACCCGTAATCGGACAAAGTCTTCAGTCTGCCCGGCTCGTTATCCGGCACCGCAGGGCATTTCATGCCTGGCCTCCCAAAAAACCTGCCCGGACCGGGCAATGGATTTTCGTGAATCGCGACCGGCCCACCTCGCCGTACCGCAACCCGCCCTCAAGCTGACGGCGTGCGCCGCCGCCCGGCCGTGCTGTTCATCCGCCCGGGCACTCTTTACGATTGATTATCAATATGAATGATTCGTCGCAGGATTACAAGACGATAGCGTAGCCCGCCCGGGCAAAATCCCCAATGACAAACCGGCGCGGACGCAAAACCGCCCTGCCGATCTCCCTTCGCCCCCCGTCTCGGCACGCCTGAAAGCCTCAACCTGCCCGACAACCACGCCCGCACGGGATTCAAGGTCAGGTCAGATTGGGGTCAGCGATTTGAGGTCAGGTCTTTCACTATCACATCACCCCCTCACCAGCTTCTTCTCATACGCACTCACCAACCTGCTCACTGTCGTGTAGTGCACCCCGAAATACTGCGCGATGGCAGCCATCGTGTGCTGGCCCGATAAATACGCTCGCGCAATCGCCTCGTTCCGTTCGTGGCTCCGCTCGAAATCCGGCAACGTCTGCGTCAGGGCGCGCCGCTGGGCACGCGGAATTTCATCCAGGGCCGGCTTTTTCCCAATCTGCGCCTGCATCTTTTTCACGAAGGCATCTGACCCTAGATAAATCTGCCCCTGCAACTGCGTCCATACGCTGGGTAGACGCGCACCTGCATGCACAAACTCGACGTATTTGCGAATCGCGCCGGCGCGTTGTCGTCCAAATTGCGCCAGTATCCAGTCCGTCTGCAAGAATTCGCTCGAAGGCGCCTGACCGCAGGTGGCAAGATAGCTGCTCCATGGCCAAGCTTCCAGCCGCTTCACCATCTTGGCGCGCAAGGGGTTCAGCACAATGTAGCGCGCCAGTTCCAGCAGGTAGCTGTCGCGCTCAACCAGGATGGCCTTGTAGCGCCCCTGAAACACATGGCCGACGCGTCCATGGGTACGGTTGAAACGCTGGGTATACACGCCGTTGAGTTGCCGCATGCCCTTGGACAGGTTTGCTTCTGGGGTTTCGATCAGCAGATGGAAATGGTTGTCCATCTGACACCAGGCATGGCATACCCAGTTAAAGCGCTTGCAGACCTGGCCGAACACTTCCAGCCACATTTCACGGTCCGCATCCCGCAGATAAATATCTTCGCGCCCATCGCCTCTCGCGGTGACGTGGTAAAGACCTCCGGCAAATTCAAGTCTGAGGGGGCGCGCCATGCGGGCGAGTATGGCATGAGTTGATGTGATAATGAAAGACCTGACCCCGTCTTTCCGTCTTTTTGCGTCTGATAATAAAAGACCTGACCCCGTCTTTTTGCGTCTTTTTGTGTGACCCCGTCTTTTTGTGCGTCTTGCACTGCGGCTTATGATAATGAAAGACCTGACCCTGTCTTTTCCTAAGGCTGCGGCCGCAACTTCAGTGTCCGCCCCCCATTTATTGCCGGAGAATTACGCAACCAGAACATCTTTGTTGCCAAAGGTTTCATTTACATTGAACTGCAACACTACAAGAAGGGGGAGAATAATGCGGATCTGTCATTACAAATCCATTTTCACAAGCACCTTTCATCTTAAGGGCCTCAATTACCATTAGCTTTATAGTATTTACGTCAGGACAGTGCCCATTCACATCAAATACAAATTTTGCACCTGCAGCTGATGCTCCTGTTATAACCAATGGACTTAAGTCATTTGGAATCAAAGCACTTGATGGTGGTGTATTGCAGGCCTCTAACAATCCAAAACTTAGTATCAAACCAAAGCCTAGGATCCGAGATGGTATTAATACGCACATAGTTCAATACCTTCCAGCTCTATGAATGGCATCAACTGCACCAGGAGCCATTTCTAGACTTTTTGCATAACCCGTAAATACAGCAGCCGGCAACATACCTGCAAAACTAGTGAAGTCATAAAATGAATTAAACACCACGCCTCGGCCAATCCAACCACCTATTTTTTTATCGTAATTCCAAGAGTTCATAAAGTCATGGGTCTTAGAAGTCCAATTTACAAAACGACCAATGAATGAATTTTCACTATATAAGTGCTTTCCACCAGCCTCCCGTGCCATTACTAAGCTATCAAACAACCCTGCGCATTGCGTCGAACTACCAATACACGATCTTGCGCCATCAGTCAGTAGTTCACCATGCTGGTTATAACCAAGAATCTCACCTGGCAAATTCGCTACTGCTTTGAGTTTGAGTGCATCTGTGTAACCCCGTGTGTATTCCCAAGCATAAGAAATGGAGCCATCGAGAAACGAGTTTCTAAGCCCATCCGCAAAGCTCCCGCCCTGCGCCGCCGAGGCCAAACCACCACTTCCCGACTGCACCGCCAAACGTTCGAGGCTCCATGAACTGCCACCGTAAAGCGCCGTTACCGGCCCTAAGATGGCGCCACCAATTGCCCCATTGAGCCCGGACCGAATATCTCCTCCCACAATCAATCCAGATGTGAACCCGGCAGCGGCACCACCTGCTATGTTCGCTCCAACCCACATTGTTGCAACTTGCGAATAGGTAAGCGTCGTGCCCGTTACAGCCGCTGCCTGGGCCGCAGAAGTAGCCAATGGACCATAAATTGAATTTGCAACATAAGGCCCGATCACCCACGCCGCGGCAATAGCCACGACCGGCTTGACGACCTTATCCCGCCACCAACTCCACTTCTTCCCGAAGAGCTTGAAATACCCCGTCGGGTCGGTATAAGCCCAAGGGGTTGTTGTTCACGTAGCTGTACCGGTTCAGGCTCTGCAGGTCGAACGGGTTGTCCACGTGCGGATCGGCGCTGACGAACCGCGCCAGCACCGGGTCGTACAGCCGCCCGTTCATGTGGGTGAGCCCGCCGTCGAGCATCTCGTGCCCGGTATGACCTTGCCGTGTCGCGTCGATGCCGGTATTGACGCCCGAGACCAGCGTCTGCTTGCCCCAGGGGTCGTAGCGGAAGCGGGTGACGACCGCACATAAATGAGGTCAGACACCGAAATTGTGCATCTTTTGGTGTCTGACCCCATTTATTCGTGGTAAAGACCTCCGGCAAATTCAAGTCTGAGGGGGCGCGCCATGCGGGTGAGTATGGCATGAGTTGATGTGATAACGAAAGACCTGACCCCGTCCGCGTCCAGCATTGGCCGTCCGTCCGCTTAAAGTACTCGGATTACCCAATCGGTCGAACCCACCCAACTGGCTCACACCCTGCGTAAACGCACCCGCAAGGAAGCCGCTCTGGAATTCTCCTCCCTGCAACTCGCTCATGATGCCACCCGCGACGCCATGCGCAAGCACCTTGGCGAAACCAGCGTCCATTCCATGCAGCCCGGTAAACAGACCCGCCGAGAATGCCCCCATTAAAGCGCCTTGTCCGCCGCCTGTGATCGAGCCAGAAATGGCGCCTGCGGCAATCTGCGATGCAGTCGCCCCCCAACCCGTCAGCCCATTGATGATTCCTGGCGCGTAGATCGATACCGCAATCGCCACGACCGGCTTGACGACCTTATCGCGCCACCAGCTCCACTTCTTGCCGAAGAGCTTGAAATACCCCGTCGGGTCGGTATAGCCCAAGGGGTTGTTGTTCACATAGCTGTACCGGTTCAGGCTCTGCAGGTCGAACGGGTTGTCCACGTGCGGATCGGCGCTGACGAACCGCGCCAGCACCGGGTCGTACAGCCGCCCGTTCATGTGGGTGAGCCCGCCGTCCAGCATCTCGTGCCCGGTGTGGCCTTGCCGTGTCGCGTCGATGCCGGTATTGACGCCCGAGACCAGCGTCTGCTTGCCCCAGGGGTCGTAGCGGAAGCGGGTGACGACCGCACATAAATGAGGTCAGACACCGAAATTGTGTATCTTTTGGTGTCTGACCCCATTTATTCGTGGTAAAGACCTCCGGCAAATTCAAGTCTGAGGGGGCGCGCCATGCGGGCGAGTATGGCATGAGTTGATGTGATAATGAAAGACCTGACCCCGTCCGTGCGCGCAAGGTTGAATACGGCCAGTCCGCCGCGCGCGTAACGTAACCATGCTTCACCGGGTTGAAATGCACGTAATCCATGTGCGCCGCAAAATCACGTTCATCACGGATCAGGTGTTCCCAGAATCGCCTCTGCCACACACCGCGTTCGCCCCGCCGCCGGCGCGCCGCCGAGCGGCGTTCGTCGGCAGGCAGGGATTTGGAGAACGCCATCTTGATCAAGCGCCAGCGGGTAGCGAAATCGGCATCCTCGGGCGGCAGTTCGATCACGCAGTGCAGGTGATCGGGCAGCACGACCCAGGCGTGAATGCGGAAGGGGTGATGCCGCCGCGTCCAGCGAACCGCTTCGCGCAGGGCGTCGATGTGCCGGACGAGGAGGTCGTTGCCGCGCCGTTCCAGTGCGTTGACGGTAAGGAAATAGGTGCCGCCCGGATGCCAGGCGCGACGGTAGTCGGGCATGGAAACAGGATGCAGCGCATACGCATTCGGCGCAATGCCCTTCGGTTATTGCGCCCTACGCGGGCTTGAACGTCAGGCCAGACTGCGGATGAATGCAATCAAGGGGATCAGCATCCCGATAAACACTCCGATGGAGAAAGCCTTGGCGTAAGCGGTTTTCCAGGGGAAGAAACGGAAGACGCCGGAAAAATAAAGTAAGGAGACAAACCCAGCCTCTATTGTCCATTCCCGCCAAAAATAGCTGCCTACGACAGCTACAGAGCAACAGGACACAATTCCCACCAGCAACGGCAGCATCTGTATATGCGTTGGTAATTTCATCGCGACCTTATTCATTTTCCAGGTACTCCGAATAAGCCACCACGAATAGCGGAGTCAACGACACCGTGCCCGTTTTCAACTGCTCTTGTCGTATCCCCAATAGTGGCTGCAGGGCCTAATCCGGTGGCCATGCCGACTCCGAGCCGTCCCGTCATAAACCACTTCATTTCGCCATCCATATTGTCTTGATAAAACTGTTTGGCTTGATCGACCATCAACTGATTTGTCTGCTTCCTGAATTCAGGGTCTGACGCACGTCGTTCAAAGAATTTGTCAACCGTCTCGCCTTCTTGTGCCCATCGGGCTTGCTCTTCCGAGCCCATCAACCCCGTACCGCGTGCAACGAATCGAATACTGTTTCCTGTCCCGGTTGCGACCGACCATGCCCCCCGGAAGAAAGCCTTAGTTTTTTCGAGGAATGTGCATTCTTCATGCATGCACTTGTTAAAGAGATACCCAAACGCTGCCGTACTCGCCCCATTGGCGAACTTCCCACCACCCAGTTCTGCCGCAGTTCCGCCCAGAGCCACACGAGTCACAAAGCCGTCGTATTGCTTCGGCAGGTTGCTCCCCGCCCATTCCGCAAACCCGGCGCTCAACGCACCCTGCCCGCAGTTGCCGCCGGAGGCGGATGCGCTGATGCACCCTGCGCCTGCATGGGCCAGCGTCCTGCTCAAGGAACCTGTGCTCCCAATTTCCCCTGCCCCATAAAATAATGCCATCGACAGGGCATTGTACTGCCAGCCTTGCAAGCTGCCAGTTGTGACTAAGGACATGGTCGCCCCTCCCGCCGTCGCACCGGCAATCACACCCAATGCTTGGCTGCCCGACATGATTCCGACATACCCACCCACAAAGTTGAATACGCCGTAGCCAAGATACATCGCCACGACCGGCTTGACCACCTTATCGCGCCACCAACTCCACTTCTTCCCGAAGAGCTTGAAATACCCCGTCGGGTCGGTATAGCCCAAGGGGTTGTTGTTCACGTAGCTGTACCGGTTCAGGCTCTGCAGGTCGAACGGGTTGTCCACGTGCGGGTCGGCACTGACGAATCGCGCCAGCACCGGGTCGTACAGCCGCCCGTTCATGTGGGTGAGCCCGCCATCCAGCATCTCGTGCCCGGTGTGCCCTTGCCGTGTCGCGTCGATGCCGGTATTGACGCCCGAGACCAGCGTCTGCTTGCCCCAGGGGTCGTAGCGGAAGCGGGTAACGACCGCGCCGGCTTCGTCGGTGACGGCGGTGATGCTGCCCTGCCCGTCGGCGTGGAAGTAGCGCGTCCGGGCCGGCGGGGCGGCGCCGCTGGACACCTGGAAGGTGATGACTTCGCCGATGGGCCGGCCGCCGCCGTAGATCGTCACGCGGTGCTCGCGGGTGCCGCTGGCGTAGAGCGTCTGTTCGTAATGCCCGCCCTGATGGACGCTCGGGTTCAGGTACCAGGTGGTCCGGCCGGGCGCGGTCATCTTGTAGCGCTCGTGCTCGGGGCCGTAGAGCCAGGTGGTGGTCTGGCCGCCCTGCGTCTGGCTCGCGGGCATGTTCCAGGCGGTCCAGGTGAGGCTCCGGCCGGCGCCGCTGGTGAGGTTGCCGTTGGCGTCGTAGGCGTAGGTATTGCCGCCGGCCTGGGTGACGGCGTGCTTGTGCAGGGGATCGCCGTAGACGTAGGCGCCGACGCCGGTCTTGCTCTGGATGTTGCCGAGGGCGTCGTAGGCGAGGTTCTGCTGGGTGGTGACGCCGTTGACGATGATGTCGGTCTGGGTGAGACGGTTCAATGCGTCGTAGCCGCCGCGGATCTCGACCTGGTTGCCGGGGGCGTCGGCGACGACGGTGACGTTGCCGATGGTGTCGTAGACGTAGGCGGTGCCCTGGATCTGCTGGCCGCCGGCGGTCTCGGCAACGATGTTCTGCAGGCGGCCGGTGTCGGCCTGGTAGCCGCGTTCGGTGACGACGCCGTTGCCGGCCGTTTCCTGGATGACGCGGCCTTCGGCGTCCATCGCGTCGGCGCGCCAGTAGAGGGCGTTGGTGGCGGCGTTGCGCACTTCGGCAGCGTAGCCCCAGGCGTTGTAGACCGTCTTGAGGTTCAGGCCGCTGGGGTAGCCCTGTTCGGACAGCCGGCCGGAGGTGTCGTAGACGAGACTGCTTGCGAGCGAGGGGTTGCCCGCGCCCAGATTGAACAGCGTAAAGCTGGGACGTCCCTGGTTGTCGTAGTAGTGGGTGCGCACATAGTTGGCGGTGGTCTTGGTGCTCTGCAGCTTGCCTTTGCCCATGTAGGCGGTATCCCATGTCCAGGTGCTGGTGAGCCCCGGTTCGACGCGTTGGGTCATGCGGCCGAGCGTGTCGTAGACCAGGGTGGTGACCTGGCTCTTGGCATCGGTCTGCTTCACCAGTTCGCCCAGAGCGTTGTATTCATAGGTCCAGGTACCGAGGTCGGGGTCGGCGGTCTGAATCTTGCGGCCGCGCACGTCGTAGACGTTGACGATCTGGTTGCCGGCGGGGTCGGTGGTGCGGGTGAGGTTGCCGTTGGGGTCGTAGGCGTAGGTGGTGAGGTTGCCCATCGCGTCGGCGACGCTGATTTTCTGGCCCTGGCTGTTGCGGGTTTCGGTGGTAGTCTGGCCTTTGCGGTTGGTGCGCGAGATGACGAGGCCGTTGTAGGCAACGGTGAGGGCGGCGACGTCGGGTTCGTCGGGCTCATAAACGGTAACGAGTCGGCCCAGGACATCATAGACGTTGCGTACCCAGTAGGCGGTCTCGCCGGCGTAGTAGGGGCGGGAGACTTTTTCGACGCGGCCCTGGCTGTCGTAGACGGTGTCCTTGTAGATCCAGCGGCCGTCGAAGCCCTGGGTGGCGCTGCGGATTTCGCGGTTGAGGCGGTCGAAATAAGCAACGCTGGCGGGGGCGGTCTGGATGCCACCGCCGTAGACCTGGGTGACGATGCGGTAGACGCCGTCGGCAGGGCAGGCGGCGTCGCATTCCAGGTAGTTCCAGACGGTCTGGGTGCCGTCGGCGCGGTTCTCCTGGGTCTTGCGGCCAAAGCCGTCGTACTGCCAGGCGGTGGTGAGGCCGTTGGGGCCGGTGAGGCTGGTGACGGTGCCGAAGCGGGGGTCGAAAGTCTTGGTTTCGGTGTGGCCGAGGGCGTTGGCGGCGCCGGTGGGGAACTGGCCGTTGGCGTCGTAGGTGACGGCAGTGGTGCGCGCTACGATGGCGGCGCTGCCGGTGGCGGGCGAGCTGACGGTCGTTGCGACCTTGTTGCCGAAGGCGTCATAGGTGTAGGCGGTGTCGAGACGGTATTGGGGCTGGTCGGGCTCGATGGTTTCCTTGACGAGGAGCCCGGTGGTCGAGTCGTACTCAAAGGACGAGACACGGGTGACGCTCGCTCCCCAGGCAGGGAGGGACAGCGCCAGAAGAAAGCTGACGATGAGGCTGCGCATGGGGCTCTCCCTTAGGGGGTGACGCTGGTGACAGTGCTGCGGCGCAGGCGGCCGAGGAACCATCGGTCAGGGTCGACGATGTTGTCGTAGGTGTGGGTAGTGGTCTTGCTGTAACCGCCGCCGGAGTCAACGACGATGGTGGTGGGGTTGGCCCAGGCGTCGTAGGCGGTGTCGGTGGTGACGGTGGAGATGAGTCCGCCGCTGAGCTCATAGCTGGTTTCGACGGTGCGGGTGGGCAGGGAACGGTGCCACACGGGACTCTTGCCGGTGTCGAGGAGCTGATCGGTGTAGGTGATGAGGGTCTGGCTGATGAGGGTGCCGCCGCCGGTCCGGGTCTGGCTGCTGAGGGGCTGGCCCTGATAGGGGTAGTCCTGGCGGTAGGTGGCAATGCTGCGCAGGTCGCTCTGGACGTCGCGGGCGGTGACTTGCCTGAAGCCAAGGAAACCGCCGCCACGCTGATGCGATTTTGCACCGGCGTAGGTGTAGTCGGTGACACGGCTTCCGCCCACGCCGTCGCTGACGGAAACGCTCGATACGACATACAGCGGCGCCTGCACGTCAACGTACGGATACACCGCACCACTGTCCTTGCTGTACACCGATCCGTCAGTCAGGGGCGCGTAGCTGACTGTGGTGACCGCGCCTAGGCCAGTGGTAAGTGACAAAATTAAGTCACGATGCGTAGTGTCAATCCAACTATTGGCATACAGAGTATTGTTATAAGCTCTTGCATATATAAAATCCGGCAAACCATCCCCATTCAAATCAGCGAATCGCGTACCCAAATCACCAAAGCCATCTACCGAAATAGCCATTGGCATTTTGTAATCTATGGATTCCTGCCATCCATTACCAGTATTTATCCAACTATTGGCATACAGAGTATTGTTATAAGCTCTTGCATATATAAAATCCGGCAAACCATCCCCATTCAAATCAGCGAATCGCGTACCCAAATCACCAAAACCATACGCAGCAATATGAGTAGGCATTTTATATTCTGGCGAGATCTGCCAACCATTTCCCGTATTCAGCCAGGTTGTTGCTGATACCGTACCGTTGTAAAACCTCGAATAAATAAAATCCGGCAAACCATCCCCATTCAAATCCTCGAATCTAGTTCCAAGATCACCCAAACCGTCTGCAGCAATATGTGTTGGAATTTTATAAATAATTGACTCTTGCCAGCCACCACCCGTGTTCAACCAACTAGTTGCATGTAAAACTCCATTTACATAACGAGAATAAACAAAATCCTGCAAACCATCCCCATTCAAATCAACGAATCGCGTACCCAAATCACCAAAGCCATCTACCGAAATAGCCATTGGCATTTTGTAATCTATGGATTCCTGCCATTGGCTTGGCGGCGACTGTATAGACCCCCAGGTAACTTGAGTTGGCTTAAGACATGATTCTTCCGGCAAACAATCAGCGATTTGTATCAAACGTGACTTCAAAATAATAGGGCTCAACTCATAGCTGATCCGATAGTCCCTACCCATTGCTGCTCCAACAAACGTCTGCACATTCTTGAGTCTGACAGTGGTCTTGTTGAGCGATCCCGCCTGATACATGGGGGTGATGTCCGGCCGCGTCTCGTAGACGAAGCGCACCGAGTTGGTTGGCGATGTGTTGGCCGTTGCGTTCCCGGTGTAGTCGATCCGGTCCGGGTAGTACTGGCCGTTGGGGTTGTCTTCGATGTAGCCGACAGTCAGGTAGTTGCCGACGGTGTCGGCCAGTCTGTTGAGGGCCCACAGCATGACTTCATTTTTGCCCTGGGCTTCTATCCTCGAATCGGCGGTGTTGCCGTATTCCAATATCTGGCCGCTCTTGGTCCAGATTTTCCATGAGGCGGGGCCGCTGCTCTGGCTGCCGTAACTCACTACGCGGCTGTAGCTTTCGCTTTCGGTGCGGTATTCGGTGCCGTTTCCGCCATAGGCGCCGTTGATGGCGACGAGACGCTGGCCGTCGAGGCAATAGCGGTCATTGGCATCGTAGTTGACGCCGCCATGTACGCCGTCCTGCGCATAGGTTTTGGGGCAGCGGTAAATGACGGACAGGCCGGATAGACTCCAGCCGATGCCCAGAAGGCCATTGCCGCTCTGGCTGTTGTAGACGAGGCTGAGTTTGGGTTCGATGCCGGCTACGCCGGGTGGGACGGCGACGGGGATGGTGTAGGTGAAGGCGCCCGTGGGGCTGACTTCATGGCTGCCGGGAATGGCGCCGGGAACGGTGGCCGCCAGGGCAACGCCAGGGCTTATCGCGAGCGATGCGCATAGGCCAAAACGGGCAAGCCCACGAAAAACACGACCACACCCGGCAAACACTGGGCGGGCAACAAAACCGATACCCATGCATGCTCTCCTCTAGCTGCACGATGTTTTAGTTTTGTTCTCCGCTTGTCCGACGTCTTGGCGCCGGCTCTTTAGTTCGACCGTACCCTAATGGCTCAACCAAACCGATGTCAAGCTTAGAAACGAAATTTTTTCGGACAGCGCATGTCTGCCACCACTGGAAGCGGGCTGATCGTTACAACATTCAAAATGTAATATCCTTCTGCTTGAATTCAGGATTGCCGCTGCGGCGCCAGTCCGGATTCGCACACCACACAACAACAAAATAAGAAGCGGACAGCGCGCCTCTTGCGGAATTCATCTGGACTGAGAACCTCAGGAGGAGAGTCGTGCCTACAAGATTCGTGCGTGCCGCTGCCAGCCGGGGCTTCACGCTGCTCGAGCTGCTGGTCGTGCTGGTGATCCTCGGGCTGCTCGCCGGTTATGTCGCGCCGAAATATTTTTCGCAGGTCGGCAAGTCCGAAGTGAAGACGGCGCGGGCGCAGATCGACGCACTGGAAAAGGCGCTCGATCAATACCGCATCGATACCGGCCGCTATCCGAACACGGAGCAGGGGCTGGCGGCACTCAATGTCCGGCCTGCGGACGAGCCGCGCTGGGACGGCCCCTATCTGCGAAAGGCGGTGCCGAACGATCCCTGGGGCAAGCCTTATCAGTACCGCATGCCGGGCGAGCACGGCGAACTCGATCTGTTCTCCTTCGGCCGCGACGGCCAATCGGGCGGCACGGGCGAGAACGCCGACGTCACCAACTGGTAATGCGCTACCGGATCAAAGCCTTGCGGCCGGGAAGCGGCGTCGCGGCCTGGACAGTCGAGGCGCTGGACGAGACGGAAGCGGTCGCGCGCGCGCGCAGCGAGGGCGCACAGGTGCTGTCGGTTGCCGCCGAGCGCGGGCGCTGGCTGGCGGCGCGGCGTGTGCGCTTTCCGCTGCAACTCTTCACGCAGGAGCTGATCGCGCTGCTCGACGCGGGCCTTGCGCTGACCGAGGCGCTGGAGACGCTGGCGGAAAAGGAACATCGCGCCGAGTCGCGTCAGCTGATCGAACGCCTGCTCGACGCGATGCGCGAGGGCAAACCGTTCTCCGCCGCGCTTGCGGCACAGAACGAAATCTTCCCCGCACTGTATGCGGCAACGGTGCGTGCGGCGGAAAGCACGGGCGATCTGTCGCCGGCGCTGACGCGTTTCGTCGCCTACCAGAATCAGATCGACGCGGTGAAAAAGAAAGTGCTCTCGGCGTCGATCTATCCGCTGCTGCTGATCGGTGTGGGCACGCTGGTGATCGGCTTCCTGCTCGGCTACGTGGTGCCGCGCTTCGCCTCGGTCTATGCCGACGCGGGACGCGATCTGCCGTGGATGTCGCGCATGCTGCTGGCTTGGGGCGAGGCCGTCGCCGCGCATGGCGCATGGATCGCACTGGGCGCGGGCGCGCTGGGTGCTGCATTGCTGGGTGCGCTCACCCGTCCCGAAACACGGGCGATCCTGACCCGCCTGGCCTGGCGCACGCCCGCCATCGGCCGGCATCTGCGCACTTTCGAGCTTGCGCGTTTCTACCGCAGTCTCGGCATGCTGCTGGCCGGCGGCATTCCGATCGTACCCGCGCTCGCCATGGTGGCCGAACTGCTGTCGACACATCTGCGCGGCGGCGCCGTGACCGCGGCCGAAGCCCTGCGGCGCGGCGAATCGATATCGGCCGCCTTTGCACAGGGTGCACTGACCACCCCGGTGGCCGCACGGCTGCTGCGCGTGGGCGAAAAAAGCGGCCGCATGGGCGAGATGATGGAGCGCATCGCGGTCTTTCACGACGAGGAGATGGCACGCTGGGTCGACTGGTTCACACGCCTGTTCGAACCGCTCCTGATGGTGTTCATCGGGCTCACCATCGGGCTGATCGTGGTGCTGCTCTACATGCCGATCTTCGAGCTCGCGGGGTCGATCCAGTGAACGCGGCCTCGCCCGTCTTCGCACCCGAGGCCCTGGCGAACCTGCGCCGCGAGGCACGCGCCGCAGGCCAGGCGCTGCTGCCGCGGCTGCAGGAACAGTTCGGCCTGGACACCGACACCGCGCTGGCCGCACTGGCCGCGCACGCCCGCCTGCCGGCCTTTGACATGGCTGCGCTGAACGCACTGTCGCCGGATTTCACCCGCCTGGGTTTTGGCGAGGCCTCGCGACGGCACTGCCTCGCGGCGCGGGACACCGATGGCCGGCTCTGGCTGCTGCTGGCCGACCCCTGGGACAGCGCCGGCCGCGCCTATGCCGCACACGTGCTCGGCGCCCCCTTCGACATCGGGCTCGCGCACCCGGCCGATCTTGCTGCCCTGCTCGCCCGCCACGAGGAAGGCCTGCGCGCGATGGAAGGCGTGGGTGGCGACGGCGCGCAGGGCGCGCAGAATTCGGACGCCGAGACCCTGTCCTTCGCCAGCATCGCCGAAGACGCGAGTCCGGTGGTACGGCTGGTGCGCTCGACACTCTACGATGCCCTGAAGGCGGGTGCATCCGACATTCATCTGGAAACCGACGCGCGCGGTCTCACGGTCAAATACCGTATCGACGGGGTGCTCTCGCACGTCGCGCAGGTGGCCGGCAGCGAGACCGCGGAACAGGCGATTTCCCGCATTAAAGTGATGTCCGAACTCGATATCACCGAGCGCCGCGTGCCGCAGGATGGCCGCTTCAAGGTCGCCATGCAGGGCCGCGAGGTCGATGTGCGTGTGTCGGTGATGCCGAGCGTATTCGGCGAGGATGCGGTGCTGCGCATCCTCGACCGGCAGGCGCTCACGGAAACGCTTTCCGGCCTCACCCTCGAAGGCCTGGGCTACGCGGGTGCGACGCTGGCACGCGTACGCAAGCTGGCCGCCGAGCCCTACGGGATGCTGCTCGTCACCGGCCCCACCGGCTCGGGCAAGACGACCACGCTCTATGCCGCACTGACCGAGATCAACACCGGTCGCGACAAGATCGTCACCATCGAGGACCCGGTCGAATACCAGCTCGCCGGCGTGTTGCAGATTCCGGTCAACGAGAAGAAAGGCCTGAGTTTCGCGCGCGGCCTGCGTTCCATCCTGCGCCACGACCCGGACAAGATCATGGTCGGGGAAATCCGTGACGCCGACACGGCGCAGATCGCCGTGCAGTCCGCGCTCACCGGGCACCTCGTATTCACGACGGTCCACGCCAACAACGTGTTCGACGTGATCGGCCGCTTCATCCATATGGGCGTCGATCCCTACAGCTTCGTATCGGCCCTGAACGGTATCGTCGCGCAGCGGCTGGTGCGCGTGAATTGCCCGCATTGCAGCGCGCCGGCCGAGCCGTCCGACGCGCTGCTGGAACAGTCCGCCCTCGCGCGCGCGGCCGTGCACGACTATCGCTTTCGCCAGGGGGGCGGCTGCGGCCACTGCCGGGGCAGCGGCTACCGGGGCCGGCGCGCCGTCGCCGAAATCCTGTTGCTCACCGACGAACTGCGCGAACTGATCGTCGCCCGCGCACCCATCGGCCAGATCAAGGAAGCCGCCGCGCGCGGCGGTACGCGCAGCCTGCGCGAAGCCGCGCTGACGCTGGTAAAGGCCGGCGACACCACGCTGGAGGAAATCAACCGTGTCACGCTGGCGGGTTGAACCGCTGCGCATCGCGCTCGCACCGGGCGAGATCGCGCTCGTGCGCGGCGCGCACGCGCACCTGCACGAAACCGGTGCCCGCGATGCTCCCGCCCTGCTGCCCGCACTCGACGCCCTGCTCGCCGATACCGCCTGGCACGCAGGCTCGGTCGAGGTCGTGCTGTCCCAGCATTTCGTCCGCCATATCCTGACGCCGCCACCCGGCAAGGCACTGCCGCCGGACGAGGAACGCGCACTGATCGTGGCCGGTCTGCGCGAAATCTACGGCGAGCCTGCGCAAACCTGGGTAGTACGCGTGCACAGCCAGCCGCCGCATGCCGGTCTGCTGGGCGCGGCCGTCGATGGCGCGTTCGCCCGCGAACTCGACGCCCTGCTGGCGAAACACGGCTTTCGCCGGATCGCGATCCGTCCGCTCGTCAGCCTCGCCGCCCGGCACGCGCCACGTACCGTAAACGGCTGGTGGCTACTCGCCGAACCTGGCTGGCTCGGCGTATTCGGCGGTACCGGCGGCAGCTGGCAGCACGTCGCCGGCTTTCCGGTCGGCGACGGCTGGCAGGCAACCCTGCCCGACCTGGTCACCCGGGAACGCGACGCGGCGGCGACCGAGCTGCCCGCTGCCGTCTGGCTGCACAGCCTGGGCGCAGGTGCGCTCGACACACCCCGCACTCCTGGCCTGCGCTGGCACAACCTGCCACACGACGCCCGCCTGCGCGGCGCACGGGCCTGGCTGGCGCTCTGAGATGGCTCGTCTCGATTTCGATTTCCACGCCGCGCCCACGCGCCCGAAGCCCCTGGGGCTGGCGCTGCTGCTCGCCGGCACCGCCGCACTCGCCTGGAGTGCGCACACCTGGCAGGCAGCGCGCGATACCGAAGCCGGGCTCGAACTGCGCATCGCCGCGCTCGATAACGTGCCCTCCTCCGCCACGCCACGCCCGGCGCCCGGCGATGCCGCCGCGCAGGCGGCGCGCGCGCAGGTCGCCTCGCAGCTCGCCTGGCACTGGCAACCGGCTTTCTCAGCGCTGGCCTCCACACGCACCGCCCGCATCGCGCTCGTCTCGGTCGACGCCAGCCAGGCCAAGTCTCAGCTCAAGCTCGTCGCCGAGGCGCGCACGCTCGACGACGCCATCGCCTGGATCGGCCGCCTGCAACGGCAGGCCGGGGTACGCCGCGCGACGCTGGTACAGCACGAGGTCCGCACGGACAGCGCAGAGCGCCCACTGCGCATCGTCGTGCAGGTGGATCTGGCCGGATGAATGCGCTGATCTGGCATCTGCGCCGCATCGGGCTACGGCTCGGCACGACCGGGCTGATCGGGCTCGCCTGTGCCGCCCTCGCCCTGTTGCTGTACGCAACCGGCACGCGGCCGCACGAAGCCCGCATCGCCGCGCAGCACATGCGGCTCGACACCTTGCAGCAGCGCGCGCAGGCGCCCGAACGGCCGCAAGCCGCGGTTGCCGCCGATCCGCTCGATACGCTGCCGCCCGCCGACGAGGCCGCGCGCCAGATCGGCGCACTCGAACGCCTGGCCCGCGCGCACGGCATCGAACTGCCGCGCGGCCAGTACAGCGCGAACGCGCAGGCCCATACCGGCTTGCAGCGCTGGACGCTCGTACTGCCGGTCGAAGCCTCCTACCCCGCCCTGCACGCCTGGCTCGCCGACGCGCTGGCGCACATGCCGAACCTCGCGCTGGACGAACTCAAGCTCAAGCGCGAACGCATCGAATCGCGCACGCTGCAGGCGGAAGTGCGGCTGAGCCTCTATCTGGGAGCCACACCATGACGGCGGCGCGGCGGCGCACGTTCCTGTTCGCTCTGCTGGCCGGCGCAATCGGCTGGTCGGCCTGGCTTGCATTCCAGGGGCCCGACGACGAGGCCGATCGGGTCGAACCGGTGCAGCGTACGCGCGCAGCGGCGGCCGCACCGTCCACGCCGTTGCCCGTCGCACAACCGGCTCCGGCGGGAGCCCGGCTCGGCCGGATGCGTGCCGATCTCTTCCCCGAACAGACCTGGTACGTGCCGCCTCCGCCGCCTCCGCCCCCACCCTACGTGCCGCCCCCGCCGCCGCAGGCACCCGCCCTGCCCTACGCCTACATGGGCCGCTGGCTCGACGATGGCGCCGCCACCTGGTATCTCGTGCGCGGCGGCCAGCCATTGAGCGTGCGCACAGGGCAGGTGCTCGACGGCGTATGGCGGCTCGACGCGGCTGCGGCCGGCTTGCTCACCTTCACTTACCTTCCGCTGAACCAGACGCGCAGCCTGCGCACAGGAGACTGAGTTGTTTCCCCACCGTTTCGCCCTGTTGTTCGCCGCCGGGATCGCCGCCCTGATCGCCGGCTGCGCCAGCCCCGGCCTCAAGGAAGGCCGCGCCCTCATCGACGCGGGCCAGCCGGAAGCCGGCATCGCACGCCTGCGCGCAGGCATTGCCGAGGAACCCGGCAATCTCGAATTGAAAAGCTACTATCACACCCAGCGCGAACGCCTGGCCGGCGAATGGCTCACCCGCGCACAGCAGGAAATCGACGCGGGCCGTTTCGACACGGCCGAGGCGATGTTGCTGCGGATTCAGGCGATTCATCCCGAAAGCCCTCGTGCGGCCGCGCTGCTGGCCGGCCTGGCCGACGCCCGCTCGAACGCGCGCGCGGCCGAGGCGGCCGGCCGCGACCTCGCCGCCGGCCGTCTGGAGCAGGCTGAACAGACCGTCCGCGAGGTGCTCGCACGCAGCCCGGATCATGCCGGCGCACAGGCCGTGCTGCGCGGAATCCAGACCGCCCGCACGGCGGACGAAATCGCGCCGCGCGCCCTGGATGCGGCCTACCGCAAGCCGATCACGCTGGAACTGCGCGATGCGCCACTGAAAAACGCCTTCGACATGATCTCGCGGCAGTCCGGCCTCAATTTCGTGTTCGACAAGGACGTGCGGCTCGACGGCAAGATCACGCTCTACGCACGCGGCACGCCGATCGCCGACGCCGTGGACATGATCCTGCTCACCGGCCAGCTCGCGAAAAAGGTGGTCAACGCCAGCACTCTGCTGATCTATCCCGACCAGCCGCAGAAACAGAAGCTCTACCAGGAGCTGATGGTGAAGAGCTTCTACCTCGGCAACGCCGACGCCAAATCGACCCTGGCGCTGCTGCGCAGCGTGGTGAAGACGCGCGACATCTACGTCGACGAACGCCTGAACCTGCTGGTGATGCGCGACACGCCCGAGGCGATCCGCCTCGCGGAAAAAGTCGTCGCGGTACAGGATCTGGCCGATCCCGAGGTAATGCTCGACGTCGAGGTGCTCGAAATCAAGCGCGGCCGTCTGCTCGACCTGGGCGTGCAGTATCCCAACCAGTTCTCGATGCTCAACACCCTGACGACCGACACCGCCTCGACCACCGGCGGCGTCATCGTCAACACCACCACGACCACGCTGTCGCCGCTGCCGCTCACGGTGGACAAGCTGCGCGACATCGCCGGCCGGGACATCGCGATGAACGGCCCGCAGGTCAACGTCAAAAAAGAGGACAGCGACGTCAACCTCCTCGCCAACCCCCGCATCCGCGTGAAGAACCGCGAAAAGGCCAAGATCCACATCGGCGACAAGGTGCCGGTGATCACCTCGAACGCCACCGCCACCGGCGTTGTCTCGGAATCCGTCTCCTATCTCGACGTCGGCCTCAAGCTCGACGTCGAACCCAACGTGCTGATGCGCGACGACGTGCAGATCAGGGTCGGGCTGGAGGTTTCCAACATCGTGCGCGAAATCCGCAGCAACAGCGGCACCCTCACTTACCAGATCGGCACCCGCAACGCCGGCACCACACTGCGCCTCAAGGACGGCGAGACCCAGGTGCTCGCCGGACTGATCTCGGACGAAGACCGCAGCGCAGCCAGTCGCGTACCCGGCCTCGGCGACCTGCCGCTGATCGGCCGCCTGTTCTCCAGCCAGCGCGACGAGCGCAACAAGACCGAGATCGTGCTGCTGATCACGCCGCGCGTGCTGCGCGGCATCCAGACCGACCGGCCCGCGCTGACCGAATTCCGCAGCGGCACAGACAATGCCGTCGGCGGCGGCATGAGCCTGCCGATGACGACCGCGCTGCCGAACGTGCCGGATCAATCCGGACCGCAATCGCCGGAACCCGCGCTCCAGCCGCCTCCGGGCCTGCCGCCGCCCGGTTTGCCGATTCCAACCCCGCTGCTGCCGCCGCCGCCCGGCCAGCCCATCGTCCCGACGGAATGACCGGCCCATGCGGCGCTTGCACGGCTTCAGCCTGATCGAACTGGTGGTCACCCTGGCCATACTGGCCTTGCTCGCCAGCGCGGCCGTACCCTTCGGCCAACTGGTCCAGCAGCGCCAGAAGGAAACGCAGCTGCGCGACGCACTACGGCAGATCCGCACCGCGCTGGACGCCTACCGGCAGAGCGTGAAGGAAGGCCGCATCGAGGCGCCGGCCGACGCGAGCGGCTATCCGCCCGATCTCGACGCGCTGTGGCGGGGCGTGACCGACCGCACCCGGCCGGATGCGCACAAGCTCTATTTTCTGCGCCGGCTGCCGCGCGACCCCCTGTTTCCGGACGGCGGCGTGGCCGCTGCCGGAACCTGGGGGCTGCGCAGCTATGCCAGCCCGCCCGACGCGCCGGCTCCGGGCAAGGATGTATTCGATGTCTACTCTCTTTCCCCCGGCACCGGCCTGAACGGCGTGCCGTACCGCGAATGGTGAATCCACCGCGCCAAGCACGCCGCCAAGGCTTCACCCTGGTCGAACTGATGGTCGTGATGGCCATTGTCGCGCTGCTGCTCGCGATTGCCCTGCCGCGCTACTTCGGGCATCTGGACCGGGCGCGCGAGACAGTGCTGCGGCAGGACCTGGCGACGATGCGCGACGCCATCGACAAATATCACGGCGACCGCGGCCGCTACCCCGACAGCCTGCAGGCACTGGTCGATGCCCGCTATCTGCGCGCCGTGCCGGTCGATCCGGTCACCGACCGCAGCGACACCTGGCAGGCCGTCGCCCCCGAAGACAGCGAGACCGGCGCGATGTACGACGTGAAGAGTGGCGCCCCCGGCACCGCGCGAGACGGCACGGCGTATGCGGACTGGTAAGCGGACCGGATGCCCGGGCCGGGCCGGCGGTTTCACCTATCTCTTCGTGCTGATGCTGATTGCGCTGGCCGGCCTGGGGTTGGCCGCCGCCGGCACGCTGTGGCGCACCGATGCGCAGCGCGAGCGCGAAGCCGAACTGCTGTTCGTCGGCCAGCAGTACCGGCAGGCGATCCAGCGCTACTATGAACTGCAGCCCGGACAGCCGAAACTGCCGCCCGATGTCGACGCCCTGCTCGAAGACCGGCGCACCCTGCCGCCCACGCGGCATCTGCGGCGCGCGTGGCCCGATCCTTTCGGGGGCAACATGCAGGTCATTCCCGCAGCGGACGGCCGCGGCATCGTCGGCGTGCGCAGCGGATCGGCACGCACGCCGCTGAAACGGTCGGGGTTTTCATCCGACCTGTCCGGCTTTGAAAATGCCGGCAGCTATGCGGCCTGGGACTTCGCGTTCACGCCACCGCCGGCCGCGCAACCGGCGGGTGCGGTCACGCCTTCACCGCCTTCTTCTCTTTTTCCTTCTTCCTGATCGCTGCCCAGCGCTCGCGCCACTCGGCCAACTCTTCATCCTCGATCTCGAGCTGAATGGCCGCGACTTCGTACGGCGTCAGTTTTCTGTCTTCCAGCCGGCGCACCAGCTTGTTGCGCGCGCGTGACAACAGGCGTTCCAGATCGGCCTTGCCCAGCTTCCGGGCCTTTTCCAGATAGTCGTCGGTTGGCGTTCTGCTCATTGTGTCGATTCCCCGCATGGCATGTGTGTATACGATGCTAAGCCGGAATCGGTTTTTTGCGCTACCTCGGAATCGTGTCAGCCGCCGCACCGCCGGCCGGGCGCGCCGCGAACCGGCCGGTGTCGGCCCGGTCGCGCCAGGTCTCCAGCAGGTTTTCCACATCGACGCGCCTGAGTCCGGTGAAGGGTTCCGCCTGTGCCAGCGCATCCTGGCAGCTCTTGTCGCGGTATTTCGCCATCAATTCGCGGCTGAGACCGTACAGCTGACCGTTGTGATCGACGCAGCGGCCGAGTTCCTGCCGCGTATCTGCCAGCGCCGCCTCGGTCCGGCTGCGCGCCGATTCGGTATCCGCCAGCGCGCGCGCCGTCGTCTGGCCCTGACGCCGACTCTCGGCCAGCCGGGTCTCGACTGCGTCCAGCCGGGCCTGCAACGCCACGATTTCCGCCTGCGCGCCCTTCAGCACGGTTTCCGCACGAGCCCGGGCGGCGCGTTCGCCGGCCAGGCGCCGGCTGTCGCGCCGCAGACGATCGACTTCGCTCGCCAGCGCATCCCTGTCCGCCAGCGCGGCCAGTTTTTCCTGCTCGGCCTGCGCGCGCGCCTGCTCGACCTGCTGCATCTGCTGCTGCACGCGCCGCAGCATCTGCTTTTCGCGGCTTTCGCCGGCCGCCCACGCGGACGCACTCAACGCAACAGCGATCAGCATCGCCGGCAGCGCCAGATTGTGTTTCATTGCAGGCTCTCCACGGGCAGGCCGCCCGGCTGGGCTCCCAGTTTCAGCAGCAGGCGCGCCATGTCGAGATCGCCCACCGAAAAGGCCCACCACAAAGGCGTGCGGAATGTGCGATCGCCCCGATCCAGCGGCGCACCCGCGCGCGCCAGGGCCTCGGCGGCGGCATACTGCCCGTTGGCCGCCGCCACCGACAGCGGCGTCAGTCCTTCGCGGTCGAACAGCCGCCAGTCGGGGCGCGCGACAGCCAGACGCTCGATCACGGCGGCATGCCCCATCCGCGCGGCGGCGTGCGCGGGCGTATCGCCGTCGTCGCTCTTGCGGTCCGGGCTGGCTCCGGCGCGCAACAGCAGGTCGACCAGCGCCGCATTGCCGTTTTTCGCCGCCAGGCCCAGCGCAGTATAGCCGCGGCCCTTGAGGCCGGGCACCGCGCCGGCATCGAGCAGGGCTTGCGCGAGTTCCAGATGGTCCTTGCGCGCGGCCTCCACCAGCGGGACATCGCGCCAGTAATCGCCGACATTGGGATTGGCGCCGGCCTTCAGCAGTGCGCGCACGGCCTCGACATCGCCCGCTCGCGCCGCCGCCATCAGCAGCGCTTCGCCGCCGCGCTGCTCCGGCGGCGGCACGAAATTGCCGTCGGCGCGGATCGCGGCAAAGCGCTCGGGTGGCGGTCTTGAGCGCGCCTCGCGCGGCGGCCGCGTCGACGATTCCGTGACCAGCCAGCCCAGTCCGCCGTCCTGCAGCGGCTGGGCCGGCACTGCCAGCGGAAGCAACGCCAGCACCGCGACGGGCAGCCTAGAACCTCGCATTGAGATCGAGCTGGAAGACATCGATGGACAGCGGCAGGCCGCTGATCTCGTCGGACGACATCCACTTCGCCGACAGCCAGGTGTTCTTGAACAGCGCATACGAACCGCCGATGAAATAGCCCTTGTGATTGGTGCCGCCAAGATGGAAATCCGAATCGGTGAAGGCATCGAGCACGGCATCGCGTTCCAGGTAGCGATAGCCGGCGAAGGCCTGCCATTCGTGGTCTTCGAGATACGTGAAGGCGGGATGGCCGACAGTCAGCCTGAATTGGTAGCCATCGACCTCCCCGTCCAGCGACTGGCCGCTGCGCGCCAGAACGGCGGCGCGGTCGAAACCGAAGTTGCGCGCCCAGTCGAGGCTGGCGATGACGTGAACCGGATAGAAATCGGCGAAGTCCGCGACCAGCGAGAGATTGCCGATCCGGAAATCCGAGGCAAGCGCCCACAGGTTGGTCGTGTTGTTGCCGTCGTTGTCGATGTTGAAGACGCTGTTCCCTTTCTGCCGGAACTGCGGAGCGCTGGGGTTGTTGAAGGTGTCGTTCAGCGCCGGATTGCGGATACCCGTGACGTTCTCGTAATGGTAATAGGCGGCGCCGAGCCTGAAACGGGCGCGCGTGCCCGGCACCCATTCGAGCCCGGCCTGCGCGCCGTAGAGCCATTTGTCATGGCCGCGCGCACCGAGGCTTTCCTGGATTTCCTGCAGCGGAAATACGCCGGCGGTAACGAAGGGCCTGAACGCGCGCTGCGGGTCGAGCGCGCCCGGCGCGTAGCGTACGGCCGCGCCTTCGAAATTGAGGTCGTCGTCCCACACCAGATCGCTGGAGAAGAAGGGGTTCGGCATACGGCCGCCCCACAGCGTGAGATCCTCTGCCGGCGTGAGTTTGAGGAAGGCCCGGTCGAGCACCAGGCTGTACTTGTTGCCGGTGGTGCCGAGCGTCTGGTTGGTCGAAACCGGGTCGGCCGTGTTGCCCGTGGCGATGCGCACGCCGGCGTCGACACCGGGGCCGACGCCGGCGTTCAGGGCGAGACGCAGGCGGACCCGCTCGCGGTGACGGTCCTCCAGCGTGTTGTCGATGTTTTGTCCGATCGACTGGAACACGGCCTCGGGCGCGTTGCGCTCGGCAAACAGGTCGCCCTGGTAGCGCAGGCGAATGTCGCCTTCCCATTTCAGGCGGTCCAGCCATTCCGGAACGGCGTTGACGTCGCCCCAGCGTTCGAGTTTGGCCTGGGCCACCACTTCCTGCCGCACCTGTTCGCGTATTTCGCGCTTGACGGTCTCGGGCACGTAAGTGACGCGCACCACGCCTTTCTCCGGCGCCGTTCCTGCAGGCTGCCCGGCCAGCCTGTCGGCTGCCTGCTGTTTCGCCCGGGCGAGCAGGGCATCGGCCGCTTCCTGTTTCAGCACGCCCTGCCCGACCAGCAACTGGATGAGATTGAGCGTGGTCTCGTGCAGCATTTCCACGCGCGCACGATCGTCGTCGGCAGCCCATGCCGGCGCGACACAGGCAGCGCTCACGGCAATTGCCAGCAGTTTTTTGCGTAGTTTCATCTTTCCGTTCTCAAGCGCGCGAAGTCACGCGTAGCCTCACGGGCTGCGGCATGTCGCCGGGCGGCCCCTCGCGCAACGCGCGCATGTCGCGCAGCGCGTCTTTCAACACCTCGTCGGCACGTGCATCGCCGGTACTGTCCACCAGCACGGTGCGGGTCACGCGGCCGGACGCATCGATCCATACCTTCACAACCACCTTGTAGTTCTTGTCCTTCAGCGACTTCTCTTGTCCCAGCGCCCGCTGGAAGGCCGCGTTCGCCGCTTCGTTGAGCAGCGCGTCATACCAGGCCCAGGGATTGCCGTGGCCGCCACCGCTGCCCGCCAGCGTCGGTACGCCGCGCGTTCCGCCGACGTCGATGCCGCCCTCGGCACCCTCGCCGACATTCAGGGGCGCGGGCGCCTCCTGTGCCTGCTGCGGCGCCGGGGCCGGTTCGGGCTCGTCCATCTTCACCTCCTCCTTCACGTCCGGCTCCGGCGGCTTCTGCTCGGGCGGCGGAGGCGGCGGCGGAGGCGGCTTCACCAGGGTGATCTGCTGCACCTTCATCTTCTGCACCGGCCCTTTCGGCGTCAGCCAGTCCTTCAGCCACAGCGCGATCAGCACGGCGGCGGCCAGACCCGCGGCCACGCCGCCCCAGCGCACCCAGGCCGGCTTGCGCTTCGCCTGCTCCATGCCCTACTTCGCGGCCGGCTGGGTCACCAGCCCCATCTGCGTGATGCCCACCTGACCGAGCAGATCGAGCACCTCCATCACCTTGCCGTACTGCACCGTCGTGTCACCCTTGACCACGACCGGCAGGTCGGGCGCGGCGGCATGGGCGGCGGCGAGCTGCGTGCGCAGTTCGTCGAGCGTGACGGGATAGGTATCGAGATAGACCTGGCCGCTGTCGCTGACCGTGATCGCTTTCGTCTTGGGCTTGGCCAGCGCCGGCTGGTCGCTGGCCTTGGGTAGATTGACCTCGATGCCCTGCACCGAGGCGGTGGTCATGATGATGAAGATGACGAGCAGCACATACGCCAGGTCGAGCATCGGCGTGATGTTGATCTCGTCGTAGGGCTGGTCGTCCTCGTGCGCGCTGGCCATGATGGATTCCTCAGCGGGCGTAGTTCTCGGCGAGCCGGGTCACCAGCTCGTCGATGAATACGCGCATGTCCGAGGTGACGGTCTTGATCCGCGAGTTGAGATAGTTGTAGCCGAACAGCGCAGGGATGGCGACGGCCATGCCGGCGGCGGTAGCCATCAGCGCGGCCGCGATGCCGGGGGCGATGGCGTTGACGTTGACGTCGCCGGTGGCGGCGATCACCGCAAAGGTGATCATCACGCCCAGCACCGTGCCCAGCAGGCCGATGAAGGGCCCACCGGAAATCGCGATGGTGAGCAGCACCATGAGCCGCGTGAGCAGGCCCGACTCGCGCACCAGGCCCGTATCGAGGCTGGCGCGGATCGAATCGAGCGCCTGCGGCGAAAGGTTACGGTCCTGCTCCGTCAGGTGGCTGGCGTCGGTGTCGCTGAAACGGCGCGAGAGCTCCTGCGCGGCGATGTGATACAGACGGTACAGCGAGGCGTCGCGAAACGCCCCGGCCATCTGCGTCGATTTGTCGAGCGCGCCCAGATCGGTCGACAGCGTGCGGAACTGCTCCAGGAAGGCCTGATTGGCGCGATCGACCCGGTTCACGTAAATCGCCTTGGCAATCATCACCCACACGGCGATGACCAGCATGACTGCGAGGACGCCGATGGCGACCCAGCCGTCGAGCGTGAGTGCCTGGAAAAGCGTGGCCCAGATGCCGCCCCCCTCGCCTTCGCCGGATTCGTCCTCGCCCAGTGCGACCAGCGCGCCCTCCGGGCCTTGCGCCGCGGCGGCGGCGATCCAGCCGGCCGCGCGGGCCGCGCCGGCGAGCTGGATTTCATCGATCTCGCCGCGATAGCCGACGCCGACCTCGAACGGACCGGCCGGCCAGGCTGCGCCGGCGGCTTCGCCCGCCGGCCTGCCGTCGACGTAAAGCCTGAGCGTGCCGCTCTCGACGACCACCGCCACATGCTGCCAGCGGCCCCCGGCCAGCGGGATCGAGCCCGTCGCGCGCGCCGCCCCGGCCTGCACGTCGAGCGCGCCGTTGACCAGCGCGGCGGAAAAGCCGCCGGCCTGCATCAATACGCCCTCGAGCGCGGCGGGCTTCAGCCACAGCGATACCGTCCAGCCGCCGTTCGCCGGTACCGGCGGCAGCGTCAGGCGCTGCCCGGCCTCGAAGCGGGCGCCGCCGTTGGCGAACGAGGTGGCGACACGGGTGCCGGTAAAGGCCGTGGCATTGCCGCCGGCCGGACCGCTGTCGGCCGGGTTGCCCGCCGTTTCGTCGAAATGGTAGACCGCGCTCGCGGCATCGTAGGTGGCCTTGGCATTGCCGCCTGCCTTGGCCCCGGGGTTGCCGAAATACAGCCAGGCCCGCGTGCCCGTCGCCACCCTGGGCAGCTTCACCCAGACCAGCGCGAGCTGGTTGAGCCCGTCCCATTTCTCGATGTGGAAAGGCAGTTCGGTCGCATCGTCGGCCGCCACCACCCGCAAATCGCTGCCGTCTTCGTTCGCGGCCAGAAAATCGAAATTGCCGGTATGCAGCCGGATCAGCACAGGCACGTCGGCCGCCTCGCCGGCCGGTGCATTCAGCGTGACCGGCTTGCGCACGCTCCAGTCGCCGTTCCACCAGGCGAGACTGGCGGTGGAAAAGCAGGACAGCGACAGGGCGAGGACGACGGCGAGACGGCGCATGGGGCAATAAACCGGATGGGCTTGACCAAGCCCGCGATTATTCCGGCATGGCATGACAGGGTAAGGACGCCGCCATGGGCCGAACGGGCCATGCGCGCCGCCCGGCGACAAAAAAGCCCGCCAGACGGCGGGCTGCAACATGCACCGGCAAGGATCAGGCGCGGCTTCTGCGGCGTGCCATGAATCCGATCAGACCCAGGCCGGCCAGCAGCATGGTCCAGGCTTCGGGTTCGGGCACCGCGGCGGCGTATTGGGTGAAGCCGGGGCTGCCGGTCTCCCCTCCGAGCGAGGCGAATGAATGCTCGAAATCGCCGACGGCGGAAAGCTGCCACAAGCTGGCGTCGTCTGCGCCCAGCGCGGCCGCCGTGCCGGCGATGCCGCTCACGCCATTGGTGCGCGGGCCGCCCGCGGCGCCGTTGTCGGCGTAAGTCAGGCGGTCGATCAGCGTGGCGCCGTTGAAGAGGTTGATCTGATCGGCGCGGCCCAGATTGTGGGTATAGCCGCTCAGAATCTTGACGCTGGCGGCAAGCCCCCAGTCCGCGCGGAAATCGGTGGCCAGGGCCTCGGTCAGAATGACCGATTCGCCGGGGGCGACCAGACCGAAGCCGGAAAGATCGAAGGCGCCGGGCGTGGCGCCGCTGTCGTCGTAGCTCCAGCCGGCGAAATCGACCGCCGTCGTGCCGAGATTGGTGAATTCGACGAATTCCGCGTTGCCGTTGTACATCCATTCGGTGATGCGGACGTCGGCGTGCGCGGCCGTGACGCCGGCCGTCAGCAGGGCAACGATCAGGGCAGGCAGGACATGTGCGTGTTTCATGATGGGTTTCTCCCGGGATGTACCGGTTCAGGCGCGCTTGCGGCGCCGCGCGGCCCAGCCGACCAGCCCCAGGCCGGCCAGCAACATGGTCCAGGTCTCCGGCTCGGGCACCGGCGCCAGGCTGTAGAGCGAGGTCGTGTTGCTGACCTCGTTGGCGATGGCCAGATAGTACTGACCGCCCGCGCTGAAGGCCTTGAGGCCTTCCGGCGCCACGTCGCCGTCGGTGACGATCATGTCGACGAAGCTCGCATTCGCCGGATCGGTGATGTCGTAGATCGCGACCGCGCCCCGGGTGGTGCGCTCCAGCCCGATGAAGGCATACATGCGGCCACCGATCGCCATCAGATCGACGCCTTCGGGTTCGACGCCCTTGTCGTCGCTGCGGCCATCGTCGTAGATGCCCCGCAGGATGGCCTCGGCATCCAGCCGGTTGCCGCTGTCGAATACGAGGTTGCCCGCCGCATCGCGAATCGAGAAGGAACGGCCGCCGAAGGTGTAGAGATCGCCTTCGGCCGAATCGAGCGTGGAGATGTTCAGCTCCTTCAGGTCGGCGGGATAGGTCCCGCTGGCAAAAACATCCTTCGTCCGCGCCTTGTCGCCATCGTCCTCGCGGGTATCGCCCTCGTTCGCCATCACCAGATAGGTCTGGCCACCGATTTCGTAGCTGGCGATCGAATCGGGCTGATAGAAGCCTTTCACATCCGCGCTGCGCAGCAGGATCGTGTTGTCCTTGTGGTTCGGATCGATGGCGTTGCCCGGCAGCGAGAAGTCCTTGACGCCCAGCCCGACCACGCTGGTAAAGGCCTGCGTGCCCAGATCCAGGATGCCGATCGCGTTGTGCTCCTGCAGCGTCACGAAGGCCTGCGTGCCGGCGGCGTTGATTGCGATGTATTCAGGCTCGTAATCCATGCCGGGCGCACGCACACCGGTGCCTGCGACAGGGACGCCGGCAAGACCGGCCGTCGTCGCGGTGCGCGTGCCCATGTCGATGATCGACACGCTGCCGGCGGGATCGTAGCCGCCGTAGACCGTCGGCGTCGCCTCGTTCGCCACCAGAAGCTTGCTGCCGTCCGGCGAGAACGTCAGCATGTCGGGCAGTGCGCCGACGCCAATGATGCTGATGCCCGAGGTCGGCGCACGCGTATTCGTGTCGAACAGCACGACCTGGCCGGGCAGCGTGCGGTCGCTCGCGTTCTCGAACGCCATCGCGGCCATGCCGTTGTAGATCGATACGCTGTTGACGCTGCCGTAGCCGGTGGTGTCCAGGCTCTGCACGAGCGTGCCGGTGGTGGCATTCAGCACGTCCACGCCGGTCACGCCGGCCACCCAGAGCGTGTTCGTCAGGCTGTCGTAGGCGGGAATCTCCGATGCCACGCTGCCGTGGCTGTAGGTCCAGAGCTTGTCGAATGTGAGCGGTGAGGCGGCCTGCGCGCCGCCCGTCAGGGCCAGACCCACAAGGAACGCGGACAAAGGCTTGAGTCGCATGATGTCTCCGTTTGGCAGAAATTGGCTGTTCGCGCGATTCGCGAATCCCGGCAAGCCTAACGGTGCAAGATTGAAGGCCTTGCGTCGGCCGTCGCCTCCGGCATGAGCCATTCGGCTCATGCCGGAGGCATCGCCGCTACCGGCCGGCCGCCCTACTCGCCATGCCCGATCACTTCCGCCGAAATGAACGTCGGCTTGAAGGCCTGCTTCAGCGCTTCGGCCGTGCGCGCGGCCTCCGCCAGGTTTTGCGCCAGTGCGGCCGTACTCGACGACACATCCCCGCCCGCGTTGCTTGCTCCCGAGGCCGCTGCGGTCACCACGCCGGCATCCGCCACCGGCGTGCCGGTCGAGGTGCCCGAGACCGAGATGTTGTCGGCCCCCAGCACCACCTGCGCGGCGATGTTGAGGTTGCCGGCGCGGATGCCCGCGTCGCCGGCGTCGACCGTCCCCCTGGGCGCGACGAGGTCGACGTCGCCGGCGGTACCGCCGGCGACGAACAGCGCGCCGATGCCGCTGCCGGTCACCGCGCCCTGCTGTTCGAGCGTGATGTTGCCCTGCGCATCCACTCGCACGATGGGCGGCGGCACGGCGGATGCGGTTTTTTTGCCCTTGCCGGCGTCGATGTCGCCTTCGCTCGACCAGAGGAGCACATCGCCGCCGCCCACGGTGAGGATGCGCGACTGATTCACCCGCATGTCGCCGCGTGCCGCGCCACTCACGTCGCCCGCGCCGGCAGCGACGATGCCGAGCACGTCGCTGCCGACATCCACCAGCGCGGCCGGCGTGTTGGGCAGCCCCACGATGACGTCGCCACCGGGCGCAAGGAAGGAGATGGCGCCGCCGTTTTCGGACTTGACGCGGCTGGCGAACAGATTGATGTCGCCCGCGTAGCGGGCAAAGCCGCCGCCGGCGTTCCTGTCTTCGATCCCCGGGAACAGCCATGCCAGCGCCGCGTAGCCGCGCGAGAAATCGCCGGCGTAAGGCGCATCCGGCCGGTTGGCGTCACGCCCCGTCTCGCGCAGCGCGGCGAACTGCCAGTCGCGCACCCGTGCGCGGCGTTCCGCCGCATCGAGCTGGCGCACGGCCCGAACGGCGGATACGGCCGCGCCGGCATCGAGCGTCGCGTCGCCGGCAAGCCAGCGCGCCTGCCACAGCGTCGCGTCGTCCGGATCGTCGGGCAACGCGGCCAGGAGACGGTCGAGCGCGCCGTCGTAATCGATGCCGCCGGCGCCAACCCCCGCCGCCAGGTGGATGCCGGCCCCGCCCGCCGGCAGATTGGCGTTGTCGATATTGCCCCGGCTGACGATGCCGCCGGAGGTCCCCAGGTCGATATCCCGTCCGGCCACGATCTCGATGCGGCCCGGCCCGCCCACGCGGACCAGCGAACGGTCGCGGCGGTCGCTGGTCGAGTCGTAGATGAAATCGCGGCCGGCCTCGATGCGGCTGATATCGGCCGCATCGCTGTGCTGCACGAATACGCTGAGATTGCGGATATCGCGGCCGGCCCGTATATCGACCGCCTTCGCGACGTTCAGCACCTTGCCCTGACCGGCCTGATTGACGCCGACAATGTCGCCGGTCGCGGCAAGCAGCCTGGCCGGCGCGCGATCCGCCGCGTGCACCGGAACGGACGCATGGATGTTGCCAAGCGTCGAGAAGGGGTAGATCAGCAGATCGGGCGGGGCCGGGCGCGCCGTCGCGATCTGCTGCACGGTGCCGAGCGGGTTCACCGCATCGGGCACATAGCGCGGATCCATGTCGCTCAGGGCAAGATTGGCGTTCAGGGCGATCGACCCGCCCGCCAGGATATCCAGCGTACCCGCCGGCGACGGGCTCAGCGTGAGATTGCCCGAACCGGCCACGCCGACGGTCACGTCGCCGAGGTAGGCGATCAGCCCAAGGGCCGGCGGCAGGAAGCCGCTCACCAGCGCATTCTGCGTACTCGTCTGGCTGCTTCCGAGCAGATCCGGAAAGGCCGTGGTACTCAGCAGCGCGCTGCCGAAACGGATATCACCCGCGAGGCTTCGCGCTTCCAGTCCCGCGTCCGCGCCATAGGTCGAGAACAGTGTCGCACGCGGATTGCGTACCCCCTGACCGAAAGGCGGCTGCACCAGGTTGCCTGCGCTTTGCGGCAACAGATGCGGGCTGACGATATTGCCGATGTTCACATCCGCGTTCGCGCGCAGGCGGGCGCGCGCGTCGCCCAGCGCCACGATGGCGGCCAGGGGCGGCGTATTGGAATTGATGCGTTCGCTGCCCGGCCGGATGGCGCCACCGGCGCGTATGTCGAGTTCGCCCCGGCCGACGTAATAGCTGCCGCCCAGTACATCGCGGCCGGCCGCGATCGAGAGCGTACCGCCGCCGGTTGCATGCCCTTCTGCGTCCGCCGGGTTCGTGCCCGCGATCCGGGCCTGCGTCGGCAGGCTCGCCGACAGGTCGCGCACGTCGCCGCCGGCCGCGACCGTCAGGTTGCCGCCGCCGAGCGCGCCCACGCCCTGCCTGAACTGGTCGAAACGCACCCACCAGGAAGGCTGCTGGACATACAGTCCGGTCGCAGGGTCGATGGCACCCTGACGGTACAGCCACTGGCTGAAGAGTTGCGCCGACGGCTTTGCGACGACATCGCGGCCCGCCGAAAGCCGTACGTCGCCGCCGTCCACGGTGTAGCTGGCGCGCAGGTTGGCAAAAGGCGCGGTGAACCCGGCCAGCGGATCGGCCAGCCGGCCGGCGCTGTAGAGGGCTGCGCTGGCGTCGGCCAGATTGATGTCGCGCCCCGCGGCGACATCGATGCTGCCCGCCCCGGTGCGAACGAGTTTCCCCGCTGCGAGCCCAACATCGCCCGCATGGCCGGCGGCGAGCGGATCGGCGGCACCGGCGTCCGCCCCCGCCACCAGCCGGTAGGACCAGGCGCGGTCGGCCAGCATGGTGGCGGGCACGGGATTGTTCGCCGGGCAGGCGCCGCCGGTACACGGCGTGGCATGGCTGAAACCGTCCGACAGATTGGCGTTGATTTTCAGATCGCCCGCCGCACGCAGGGTCAGTACGCCGGCCTCGCCGCCGGCGCGGCTGTCCTTCAGATTCCAGTCCTGGGCCAGCGTCAGGTCGCCCGGGGATCGCACTTCCACACCGGACAGCAGATGGAAACGCGGGTCGGCGTCCACGCCCAGCCGCGTTTCGATCGCGCCGTGACTGGCTGCGTATGCCGTATTGTCGGCGTTGATCGCGGCCAGCGTGAGTGTGCCACCGCCGCTCGCCCCCGTGGCGTTGAGCGTATCGATGCCGTCGTAAACCCGCACGGCTTCGAGATCGATGGCGCGTGCGCCGACGATGGCGCTGCCGAGCGTGCCGACCGCCACATCGTTGCCGTCGCGCCGGGCGCGCAGATGTACCGTGCCGCCTGTGCCGCCGGAAACGTCCAGCGTGCTGCCGGGCGCAAGGTCGAGCGCACCGTCGCGACTGCCGAGCCCGATGACGCCGCCGGACGCATCCGCGCCACCCGACCGGGCCAGAAGCACGGCGCCGGCCAGCACGTTCAGGTCGTTGCCGGCATGGAGCGCGATGCGTCCGCCCGCTTCGCCCGAGGCATCGAGCGTGCCGGCCACGCCGATGTCGCCGGCGTCCGCCGCGATACGGATGACTTGCGCCCGCACCGTGTCGCCGGCGGCGATGGACAGGTCGCCACCGCGCACGCGCAGGCTGCGTTCGCCGCCGAAGCCGGATTCGCCGGACACCTCCGTGCCGTCGAGCGCCGCGTTCAGCGCGGAAAAATCGGCCAGCGTGCCGACGTCGATATCGGCGCGCGCGCCTGCGCCGCGTACGCCATCCGAATCGGCGCGCGCCATCCCCCGGAGACTGCCGGCCGTGGCCGCGAACGTGCCGTTCACGGCACGCACCGCCAGCGTGCCCGCATCGCTGCCGGCGGCAGCGGAAACATCGACCCTGGCACCCGTCGCGAAATCGACCTGGCCGGTTTCGCTGACGAATGCCGCCGTGCCGCCCCAGCCGGGTTCTTCCGCGTCGAAGAAAGCGACCCCGCGGCCCGATACGTCGATGGCCGCATGCGCGCCGAGCCTGACGTCGCCGGCGCGCGCCGTGAGACCGATACTGCCCGAAGGCAGTTCGGCCCGGCTGTCGAAGTCGACGCGCGTGCCGCTCAGTGCCCATTTCGCGCCCGGCGCGGTCACGGGGGCCAGCGTGCGGTCGGCGGTGCGCTGCGTCACCGCCAGCGCGCCGGCAGCCTCGATGTGCTGGTCGGCGCCGCGTTCGCCGACGATGCGCGCGGTATTCAGCGTCAACGGCGCATCCGCATCGAGCCTGCCCGCACCCGAGCCGACGATCTCGTTCGCGCTCACGGCAACCGCGTCGAATCCGGCGATGCGCTTGTCGCCCGTACCGAGGGTCAGGGTATCGGCATGGATTTCGAGCATGCCGCTGCCCGGCGGACCGCCGGGTGCGAAGGCCGCGGCATTGTCCGGATTGGACAGGGCCAGATTTCCGGCATTGATGCGCGCAGTCACGCCGGCATTGCCGATCCCGGCCAGCCCCGCGCCCTGCAAGGTCAGGCGCTGCAGCACGGGCCTGCCGCCGACATCGAGCCGCCCCACCGTCACGTCGCCGTAGAGATCGAAGCTGGAATAACTGGTGAGCGTGAGCCCGGCCAGGTCGAGCGCATCGAGTTCCGCCTGACTGTAGGTCAGCCCGGAAACGCCGGCGGGGGCCGCGCCGAAATTGATACGGGTCGCGCCCACGGCCAGGTTTCCGGCGACGGGTGCACCGTCCCGCTCGAAACGGGCCGCCCCGTGGAACGCATTGTCCCGGGTGGCGTCGAGCACGATCGCGGCGGACGCCTGAACAGTGCTGCCTGCCTCGCCGACGAGCGTACCGGCGCTGCGGTCGGGCGACCCGGTCCGTGAAAAACCGGCAACGGTCGAGGCGGCGCGCACGAACGCGCCGTTGCCGTTCGCGGTGTAATGGCCGGCATCGCCGTCCGTGCCCCCGGCCTCGATGGCACTGCCCGCCTTGAGCGTGACGGTGTCGGTGGCGGCAAGCATGATCTCGCCGCCTTTCAGCGCATGCGTCGCGTCGTTGGCCAGCGTCACGGCCTGCGCGCCGACGTCGAACGCCGTCGTCTCGCCGGTGCGGGTACGGGTGGCGCCGAGCAGCAGACTGTCGGCACCCAGCGCGTTCAGCCGGCCGGCGTCGAGCACCACGGTATCCGGCGAAAAACCGCCCGGCGCGCCACTCGACACGGCCAGCTTCAGCGCGCTGATATCGACCTGTCCGCCGCGACCGCCCGTGCCCGGTGCGAAATCGTAGATCGCGTCGAGTTTCAATGCGTCCGCACCGCTGCCGGTGGTGCGTATCGACAGCAGGCCCGCGTCCTGCGGATGCGTCCCCGCCCTGGCGAAAAACTGCGAGGCGCGCACGAGCGCGAACTCGGAACGCGCGCGCACCTGTTCGCGCGTCATCACCTGGACCCCTTGCCAGCCGGCATCGCGCGGCGCGCCGGCGCGGGTGTCGGTGACGTAGCCGGCGGCGACGCGGATGCCATCCTGACGGGTATAGGCCTGTCCGGGCAGCACGCTCCCCTCGCCCAGCTTCACCGCGTAGGCGCCGGGCAACAGCGCATAGTGCGCCGGCAGCAGGGTATAGACGCCATCGGCCAGTCCCGGCACGCCGGACAGATAAACCGCTTCGCCGCTCGCACGGTCGAACCCTTCCTGCGGATCGGCCGGCGCGAAACCGCCCGTATAGCCCGGCAGGATGGCGTAAGTGCCGGCGTCGGCCAGCAGGTCGCGCGAACCGCCCGGACCGACGGTGAATTCATAGGCCTGCAGGTCGCCGCCGCCCGCAAGATCGAATTTCGCGCCGGGGCGCATGTCCACCGTGGCGCCCGTGGTGCGGATGGATTTTTCGTCGAGCGTGCCGACCGTCTGCTGGCCGTCCGGCACGCGCGCGGGGTCGAGGTCGACCACCCACGTCCGGCCGTTCTGGATCTTGCCGAAAGGCAGCAGGCTGCCGGGCGCGGCGGCCACCGAAGTCAGGCTGCCGTCGGCGAAGGCCAGCGTGTCGGCCGCCCGGAAATCGAGCTGGCCCAGGGGTGCCCACACGTTGCCGGCCTGCACGATGTCGCGCGCTTCCACCGTGAGGCTGCCCTGCGCCGAGAACGGCTGCGCCGGCGTCGCCGCGTCGGAATCGAAGCTGACCGTTCTGCCCGGCGCCGCGATGCGCGCCCGGGTATAACTCGCCGGCGCCATCACCGCGCCGTGGAAAGCCAGATCGGCGGCGCTTCGCACTTCGCCCGCCGGACGCGCGGCGCCTGCCGTCGTGCCGCTGAAACGCACCGCCTCGCGGCCCGTCAATTCGGCGCGCGCCATCCCGCCCAGATCGAACGTGCCGACCAGATCGAGCAGGCGCGCGTCGAGCGCGAGCGTGCCGGTCGAAGTCGAAGCGCTCGACGCCGCGCGCCGGATGGGATCGAGATTGCCCACGGTCAGCGCATCCGCGCGCAACGTCGCGTCGCCGCCTGCCGTGAGAATGGCGGCCGCGTCGAGCCTCAGTTCGCGCAGCGGCAGCGCGCCCGCAGCGCCGAGGTCGAGGCCGTTTTCCAGCACGATGGCATCGCGGCTGGACAGATGGATCCGGTCGAAGCCCGCATTTTCCAGGCGCGCCGCGTCGATGCGGGTCTCGCCGTCGTTCTGCCCCGGCGCGATCCGGGCGCCGACGCGCAGACGGGCCGGCACGAGCGGCTGGCCCGGACCGGGTTCGACGTATTCGCCCAGCACGGCCGAGAACAGGCCGCCGCGCAGCCCGGCGTCGCCCCCTGCCGCATCGAATGCGCCGTCCAGCCGGATCGCCCCGTCTGCGTACACCGTCACCGCGCCGGCTTCACTGCCCACCATGCGCCCGGGAGCACCCGTTTCGTTCGGCACGTCGAGCCATACCGGCGCGGCACCGGATACGTCGATGCGCGAGCCGGTTTCCGCCGCCACCCGGGCGCCCGAGAGCGCCACCGTCCCGCCGGCACGCACCGTGCCCTGCGTCAGTCCGCGCGTATCCGGATAGGTCTGCGCGATGCCCGATGCGTCCAGCGCCGCGTGCGCGCCCAGACCGACGTCGAGATCGCTGGTCACCGCAATTGCCCCTCCGCGGGCGATCAGCACGCCGTCGATGTCGACCCCGTTCAATCCGTCGAGCGTCAGCGCGGCTCCCGGGTCGAGTGCAATGCGCGCCCCCGTGCCGACGACGAGATCGCCCGTCTGGGCCGTGTTCTGGCGTGCGCGCAGGGTGAGCGCGGCCGCCTGGCGCACGGTCGCATCGCGCACCGCGAGCACGCCGAAATCGGCGACGTTCGCCCCGCTGTCGCGTACGGCCGCTTCGGGCAGCAGGTCCCGGCTCGTGACGGTCGGAGCGATCTGCGCACCGGCCGCGATCTCCAGCCGCGACAGGGCGTTCAGGGTGTAGCGCGCAAAACCGCCGCGCGAGAAAACGCCGCTGTCGAGCGCGAGCAGGCCGGATGCCGGCGCACCCGTGCCTCCCACCTCGATACGGTTCGCGCCGATTTCGAGCGCCCCGCCTTCCCCGGTACCGTAAGCGTGGGCCGACGCACCATCGAAACCTTCGATACCGAAGCCCGCGAGGACGATATCGCCGCCCTTGCCCCCGTGGAGCCTGCCGTTCGCATCGAGACGCGCGCCGCCGTCGGCGTCGAGCTCGACCCCTTCGCCCAGCACGAGCCGGCCGCGCGCGGCAAAACTGCCGGGACCGTCGGACACCGATTCGGCCCTGAGCGCGATGCGCCCGCCGTCGACCCGCGAGGCACCCGCAGCCGACCCATCCCGCCCCGGCTGCTCGTTGATCCAGACACCGCGCGTGGAAATCGTGACGCCGCCGGTCACGGCCAGGTTCGGCATCGGCAGCGCATCGGCCAGCCGGCCGGCCGTATTGCGCGCCGTGACGGAGATCGTGCCGCCCGCGCTGGCAAGATCGGCACCGATCTCGACGTTCGCACCGACGATGTTCAACGCGCCGCCGTCCGGCGCGCGGATCGCGTCGCGCACGGTCACCGCCTGGTTGGACAGCACCGACAGCTCCGCCACGCGTCCGTTCGCGACCTGCCGCGTATCCAGACTCAGGGTGGACTTGAGTTCCACCGGCAAGACGTCGCCCGGCCGGAAACCCGACGGCAGGCTTGCCGCCGCATGCGCAAGAATCACATCCTGATTGAGTTTGAAGTCCTGTGTGACATAACCGGTTGCCGGCGTCTGGTTGCGGTCCGCGTCGGAAGCATCGTCGTAACCGACGACCCAGCGCGCGCCGCGCGGCTGGATGTCCAGCAGGCGCTGGCGCTCGCCGCGCGTCGTCGCCCCGACGACGGACGGCTGGGCGAACAGCCCGCCGATGGCAAAGGTTTCCAGCATGCCCGCATCCGCACCTTCCACGTCGGCCGATGCGTACCGCAGACTCTGGCCCAGATCGATCACTTCCTGACGGTTCCAGCGCCCGTAGTCGATCACGTAGCGCGTGGCGATGCCGTCGTAGCGCACATCGGCACGCGCTTCCGACGCGTCGACGATGCGGCCGCCGGCGTTCAGCAGCGTGGTCTTCACCTGCCCGGGCAGCACCTTCAGGCTGCCGCCAGACAGGTCGACGGCCGCACCGGATTCGACGACCGCCTCGCCCCTGGAGGCGATCCGCACCGTGCCGCCCGCGGTGGACCGTTCGGCAACCGTGCGCTGCTGCTGGGCCTTCAGGCCCAACAAAGTGTCGCGGGCCACCAGTGTCGGTTGGCCTGCGTCCGATTCCGCCAGCATGCGGTCGACATCGATGTAGATCTTCTGCCCGCGCAGGGGGCCGATCTGGTTCAGCGGCGAATCCTTCAGCTCGTCGCCGCGCAGTTCGACTTCGACCACGCTGCGGTTCGCCGATACCTCGACGCCCCGCAGGCCCGAGACGTCGATGTGCGCGCCGCCGCCGATGTGGAGGCGCGCCGTGGCCGAGGCTGCGCTGCCGCCCGTGAAGATGTCGGTGGTCAGGCCATTGAAATAGTCGCTGTTCGGATTGTCGACCGCGAGCAGTTCCACGACCCCCGAGGGCGCGACGATGCGCGCGCCGGGCCTGCCGTCGCCGTCGCTGCCCTCGATGCGGACATCCTGGCCGAGCACGCGCACCCGCGACGGCTGCTCCAGCCCCGTCCCGGCCGCCCCGTCCTGCGTGGTGGCCGTATCGCCCGTTTCGGGCAGCACCTCGGTGAGGCTGTTCGCGCCCAGCGTCACCCGGCCCGCGCGCGTCGAGCCCGGCGTATTCGTCGCGACGTTCGTGGCCGTGTCCTTGGCCAGCAGATACACCGATCCGCCCGCCACGACAGAGGTCGTCGCCCGCGCGATTCCCTGCTGGTTCACCGCATAGCCCACCATCGTCACGTTGCCGCGCGGCGTCGTCAGCTCGCCAAAATTGGCGACATGCCCCAGCCTGTCTTCCGCCGCATCGGTCAGGCGCACGGTCTGTCCGTCGAGTTGGCCGTCCCGGACGCCGGCATTCGGCGTATCGGCATCCGACAAGCCGGCCGGACTGTCCACCTCGATCAGCAGGCCATTGAGCGTGTCGCCGCCGGATCTCAGATAGACCCTGGACGCAGCCGCCGCGATCACCTGACCGTCCGGCGCCGCCACCGTGCCCCGGTTCACCACCGTCGGCGCGATCAGCATCACCCGGCCCTGGCTGCCGGCCGTGATGCGCGCCCCGTCCATCACCTTGACGAACCCGCGCGCAGCGGAACCGTCGAGCGCGTTTTCGAACTGCGGCTGCGATTCGCCCTGCGGCAGAAAGGTATCGAGAAAGCGATCCTGCATGTTCAGCGTACTCGCCGTGAAACTGTTCAGATTCACCTGCGACCCGTTCATGAACGCGATGCCGTTCGCGTTCACGAGAATCACGTTGGCCTTCTGCCCGGCCGCCTGCGAGATGCTGCCCGCGATCACGCTGGGGTTCATGTCCCAGATGCGGTTGAGCGAGGTGAAATTCGCACCCTGCACGAGCTTGTTGGTGGCCAGGTTTTCCACCTGGCGGAACTGCACGCTGTGCCCCGGACTGAGGTTGAAGCTCTGCCAGTTGAGGATCGCCTTGCCGCCCACCTGGTTCACGTAGGCCTGGGTGCCGTTGATCTGGTAAGACGCCTGCCCGGCGGTCACGAAATCGGGGATGCCGCCGCCCGTGCCCGGCACCGGCAGTTCCGCACCGGCCGGTCCGGTCAGCAGCACACCGGCCAGCGCCAGCGCGGGCCCCGAAGCGGTCTTGCTTCGCCGCCGCGCGGTTTCCGCCACCGGCACCCTCATGCCCGAGGCCGCGTTGAACACCAGACGATAACGGTTGCGGTTCATGGAAGTTCTCCTGAAAACGGCCGGCATTCTCGATTGGCGGCCCGCCGTCTGTCTTGCGTGCTTACGTTAATTTTCGAGTGTGACGTTTCGGTTTCGAGCGCGATGCGCCTCCGGCCCAACCGCTTCTTCACCACTCATAGCCCAGCCGGAAATGCGCGCGCTCGTCGCCGCGTTCCGTGTTGCCCAGATCGTTCAATGCAACCGCCCAGTCGAGGCCGGCGAACGCGCCGTGCCAGCCCTTGAGACGCAGGCCCAGCCCGGCGCCGGCAATCGTGAAACGTGCGGCGGCGGCAATCGGTTCGCGTACGCGCACTTCGCCGCCGTCGAAGAAGGCCAGCAGATACAGTTCGTCGAGTACCGTGCCGATGCGTTTCGCGAAGTTGGGCGTGCGCGCTTCCAGGCTCAATGCAAGCCCGTTTTCGCCCAGCGCGGCGGACTCGACGTAGCCACGCACCGTATCCGCGCCGCCGATGGCGAACTGTTCGTTGGAGACCAGCGGTTGCGAAGCGATCTGCCAGCTGCCCTTCAAGATGCCGCCCCAACCCGACGGCCAGGTTTCCTCGTGCGAGAAGCTGCCGCGCAGGTAGGCATAGTCGGGCCGGCCCTTGTAGCGTTTGGCGGCGAATTCCCGTTCGTCCGCGACCAGGCCGCGCATCTGGAAATTGAAACCCAGGCCGAATTTGGTGGTGCGGCCCGGCGACAGCCAGGTGCCATCCCAGCCCAGGGTGAACGGGAGATATGCGATCGGGCTGTCGAAGCTGCCGCCATCGATGAGCGCGACCGACTGGCTGAAATCCTTGTAGTCGGCGCCCAGGGTCGCAGTGTGAAAAAACCCTTCCCACCGGCTGCGCAGCGGCAGGATGTAGCGCGCGCCGGCGATCACGCCATTGCCGCGCACGCTCAGCGTCCCCACGGCCGCCACGTCGGAATCCGATTTCACCGCGTAGAACGCCAGGTAGTCGCCCGAAGCCAGCGGCCAGGTGTAGCTGGCCGAAAAAACGCGGCTTTCTTCCGTGGCCTCGGGCGCGGTCTGCACGGTCACGCCCAGACCGTGCTGCTTCTGCCACAGGTTGTCCCAGCGCAGGCTGGCGGTCAGCCGCGTGCGCGTGGTGTCCTGGCTGTAGCGGTCGGACAGCTCCACCGCGCCATGCAGCGGCAGACGGTCCTGCACCCTGAGATCCACCTCCACCGTGCCCGGCGTCTTGCCGGGCCGCAGCACCGGCGCGATGTGCCGGTCGGCGGATTTGTTCAGCGCCGCCAGTTCCTTCTGCATCTGCGGAAAATTCGGCACCTTGCCTTCGGCCAGTTCCGGCACGCCGGCCCGGATCTCGCCCAGGCCGAAATAGCGCGACTCGACCACGCGCAGCCGGTCCACCGGCGCTTCCGTCACGGTCAGGCGCACCACTTTTTCGTCCACCTTCTGCGGCGGAATCGCCACCAGCACGGTCAGCCAGCCCGCCGCGTGATAAGCCTTTTCCAGCGCCTCGCGCGCCTGTTCCACGTCGGCCAGGGTCCTGCCCTCCCCTAGATACGGATACACCGCCTGCTCGACGGCGATCGCAGGCAACAAGGTCGTGCCTTCGACCCGATATTCGAAGACGTCGAACCGCGCCTCCTGCGCATGCGCGGCATGCATTCCCCACAGCAGAACCAGCAGGCACCCGTACAGTTTTTTCATTCTCGAACCACGTTCTCCGCACCGGCTCGGCTTTGCCCGCCATGGCAAAGCCGAGCCGTCTGGCCCGGCCATCCGGTTCGGCCAGACAAAAAAACGAAATCCACCCTGCGTCGCCGCAGGGTGGAAATCCGGTTCCGGGCCGCACTGCGCCCGGAACCGATCCATCCAGCCCGTTTACTCGGCCAGGGCCTGGGGCGCGCAGAAGTTGCCGTTGCGCGTACCTTTATGCACTTGGGTTTCGTTGCCCGCATGCGTGAAGACGCCGTTCGCCTGGAAGATGCCGCGGGTGTTCACGGCAGCCGGGTTGGCGAAGGTGTTTTTCAGCGTGGTCAGGAAAGTGCCGAAGCCGGTCGACGAAGGCCACAGCATTTCCAGTTCGGGGGCGGCATCGTAATAGCCGCGCACCACGTTGATCCGCTGGTTGCCGTCCTGCGCCCAACCATCGGCCGCGCCGCCGCCCGCCACGTCCGCAGTGGAACCGACCGGCACCTGATAGGCGTTCGGCGACACGCCGTCGAGCTTCAGGTACTTCCAGCCGGCCGCCGGCGCGTTCTCCAGCGAAATCCAGCCGATGGCGTAGGTGCCCAGGCCGTCGGCGACGTTGTTGGGATTGTTGCCGTTGTTGCGGCGGATCACGCAGTTGCGCGCATCGCCCGTGCCCGAGCCTTCGAACAGGGCGAAGGCGCCACCGAAATCGTCGAAATTGCCGGTGACGGCGTCGCCGCTGGCCGAATTCCAGGCGACCGGATTGACGCCGCCGCCACTGAAGTCAACCGCCTTCGGCGACTTGAAGCCTTTGGTGGGGCTGGCATTACCACAGGAGTTGTTGAGGAAGTAGACGTTGGACGAAGCCTGGGTACCCGAAGTCTCGACGCGGCGGCACAGGTTGATCACGCCGGCATCGCCGGAGAGCGCGCCGTTGGCGACATAGGCAAAGTTGCCGGCATCGATAACCGCCGCGTACTCTTCCTTGCTGATGCTGGGCTGGCATTTGCCGGCGGTGAAGTCGCCGGCCACACAGTCGGCGGGCAGGCGGCCTTCGGCCTTCTGCTTGGCCATCATGGCGTTGTAGAGGCTTTCGGATACCATCACGCCGAAGCCCTGACCGGCGAAACCGCCATTGAACACGGTCGAGGCGGTATCGGTCGGCACGGGGATCGACAGCGCGCCGGTGTTGTTGGCACCGATCCAGATATTGGTGTCGACGTCACTGAGGCCCGCATGCGGCACGATGGCGGTGGTGCTGTCGAGTCCGCACCGCGAATTGACGTCGTCACAGGTGTTCACGTCCGCCCATTTGGTGAGCGCGGTCTGCGCGATGACCGGACCGACACCGTCGAAGGAGCCGTTGGTATCGCGCTTGACCACCGCGAAGGGTGCGGCGAACTGGCCGTCCAGCGAGCTGGTGGTGCAGACGGTGACGCGGCCGTCGCTGGTGCTGCCGTTGATGGTGAGCGACTTCACGTTGGCCGAACCGCCGGCGCAGTTGGCGGCGACAACGTTCGTCAGGGAACCCGACAGCGCGGAGGCGCCGGAAATGTACACGGTGTTGGCGGGCGTCACGCCGAACAGGGTTTGCAGGCTGCCGGTGGCGGCGAAAGCGGGCGCGGCGGCAACGGCGGCCACGGCCAGGGCGATTTGCGACAGTTTCATGAAGAATCTCCTGAGAAGGCAGGGCCGGCGCGCAGATGCGCGCCGGAACTTGCAGGGAAGGAAGCGGGAAATGCGGCGTTCAGATGCGGTTGCGGCGGCGGGCGGCCATGAAGCCGACCAGGCCCAGGCCGGCGAGCATCATGGCGTAGGTCTCGGCTTCGGGGACCGGCGCGGTGGCGTAGGTCAGCTGCGCGGTGGTTGCATCGAACGTCCACTGACCAAGGTATTTGCTCACCGAGGCCTGTTGGGCCGCCGTGGCATTGCCATTGGTCAGGAAATAGAAATTCAGCGCACCATTGACCGAGCCGGCGCTGTTGAAACTGGTCGCGCCGTTCCACTGCTCACCCCCGGCGCTGTAGTTGACGTTCATGGCATCGCCGCCGTCGAACATGTTGGCACCGGCCACATTGAGGTCTGCCCCGTGGGTGCTGTTGGTTGCGTCGTTATTGGATGCATTCACGATGACATCCCAGTTGTCCATGGAGAAAACCTGACCATTCGTCGCGGTGATGCTGCCGGCGAATGAGGACGACAGATAGCGATTGGTACCGGCTCCCGGAAAAGCCGTGGGCGTGCCGTCCATGGCCTTGATGTCGAACTTGAGATCGGCCGCGCCACCGACGGCGGGGGTGGCGAAGATATCCCAGACGCCGCCGTAGTCGATCGTCTGCGTCATCGCGATGCCGCTGGCGGTCGCGCTCATGTCGGTGAAGGTGCCGTTGCGGAAGTCCCACACCAGCTTGATGCCGTCGGCATTCATGTTGCCGGCGGCCCACTGGTCGAGGGTCATGCCCAGATCGACGGTGAAGCTGGCGTTCTGCGAGACGCTCCAGACGTTGGCGAACAGGTCGCCGCCATTCGGTGCGCGGTCGTTGCTGTCGGCGATCTTCGCGTGCGCGGCGCCGGTAGCGGCCAGCATGGCCGCCAGGGCGATCAGTTTGAATTTCATGCGGTGTACTCCTCTTTGAAAAAAGACCCAGAAAGTTGTGACGCTTTCCGCCCCCCTTGGGGCAGGTTTGGCCGGGGACGGCAAACCAACCGGAAACGAAGCCCGCTATCGAACGGACGCAGCCACTGTAGGGGGCGCGGATGACACGCAATGGGGGGATGCGCAACGACAAATTGAGCCGGATGGCTCATTGCCCGCCCGGGATGTTCGGGCGTCCGCTACTCTGCGCTGTCCCGAATGCCCTGCGCGCGCAGGACGCCCAGCGCGATGGCCTTGGCGACGGCCTGGCCGCGAGTGCGGACGACCAGTTTTTTCATCGCATGGCGCAGGTGGTTTTTCACAGTGAGCATCGACAGGCCGAGGATCTCCGCGATTTCGTCGTTGGTTTTGCCATCGCGCACCCAGGCAAGGACCTCGATTTCGCGCGCAGTGACGATGCCGGTCTGACGCCGGCTGGCGCCCTGCGCACGCGCCTCGCTGGCCAGCACGCGCGCCAGCGTCGAAAGCAGATGCGGCATCAGAAGATCGATATAGAGCGCCAGCCTGCCGTCCATCGGCACCCGCACCCGCGAGAAGCTCGCATAGCCCTTGAGATGGCCATGGGTCCAAAACAGGCCATGGAAGGCGACGTTTTTCAGTTCCAGATCGACAAGCCTGGCGTGCCAGCCTTCTGCGTCATGCGGCATTGCGTCGATGAAACGCGGTTCGCCCGTGTGCGCCCATTCCCGGCTCAGTTGCGCAATCAGGCCGGTGCCGGGATGGATCACGCGATGAAAGTGATCGTCCCTGAAATATCGGCATGCGGTAAAACGCTCGTGCAGCAAATAGCCGCTGTCGTCGGCCAGGCCGCACAGCAGGATTTCATGAGGCACGAGCGCCTGCACGGGGCCATGCACCCAGCCAAAGAACTGGTGGCGCAGATTCACCCGCCGCGCGGCAAGCAGGATGCGCGCGAGGTGGCCGCATTCTTCGTCGGTCAGATCGTGTCCCTGGTACATGCCTTTCCCCTGAATGGCCAAGGGTATGCGCAGGCGATGACACATTTTTGACGCAGCGCATGGGATTCGAACCGTTCACATTCGCGCGGCATCCTGCGTCTGCCGTTTCGCGGTCCCGTCGGAGGATGCCGCCCGAGACGGCATAAAAAAGGCGAGCCCTGAGGCTCGCCAGACTGTCGATCCGGAGGGGATCAACGCCGGAGGAAACATCGGTATTGTCGTCTTCCGGCGTGACACAGAACGGGGCGTCGCGCGCACGAAACCTGAGCCGAACGGCTCACCCGGACGCAAACGAAGCGCCGGCCCAAACGGAAGACGGGCAACCCGCAGGCCGCCCGTTTTCCGTTGCGAATCGAGGACGAAGCGTGCCATACGCCCCGCCGGAAAGCCCAAATCAGGGTATGCGGCGACGCGACACCACGAAACCAATGAGCCCCAGCCCCGCCAGCATCAGGGCGTAGGTCCTGGCTTCGGGTACCGGCGCCGCAGCCAGCGCACCGCCATAACTGCCGCCAAGCGTGCCGGTGACGTTGCCCGTCACGACAAACTTGTAGCCCATGCCCGCGCCGAGCATCAGGCTGTCGATATCGAGCATGGTATCGCCGGGCCCGCTTTGCGTATCGCTGGCAAGCAGGGTATTCGCCGCATCGTAGAAGGCGATGGTGAAATCGCCGATGGCGAATTCCTGGCCGGGAAGCATGGGGATGTCGAGCTCGATCGATACGGCCGTGCCCGCAACCGACGCGAGCGGCAGGATGTCGAAGGTGTAGGTATCGAAAATGGCGGCGCCGCCGGAAAAGCTGTTGCCGATGGCGAAGGAATTGCCGCTCAGGTTACCGAGATGGCCCGGGCCGGCGGCAATGGCAGAGCCGGCGGCAGCGGTCATCGCGAGCGCCAGCAGGGTGTGTACAAATTTCATCGGAATTCTCCTGAATCTGAAAAGGCAGCGGAACGACGAACGCGTGGTCGTGCTGGGCAACCGGCCGTCCGCGTTCGTTGTGCCTCTCCCAAGGCCAACGCGGATCCTGGTATTTCCGTCCCTGCCTTGCGACAGGTATGGCTTGATGCACCCGGGCAGTGTGGGGAGCGTTTGTTACACCCCTTGAGGGAAGGGCGGCGAGGGAAATGACTCGTTCGGGCCAGCGTTTGTCCGCATGGCCACTCGATCCGATGCATGCTGCCGCGCATGTCGCCGCGCCCGGCGGAATGCGCGTGCGTCCGTGCGCAAGTGCCCAGGACCTGCATGTTCCGGCAGGCTGGCAACAAAGTTCGCGCGCATCGTTCCGAAACGAAAAAAGACCCGCCATGAAGGCGGGCCAAGGGTGCGCGTGAACGCATTCGAAACCGTCTCCGGCCAGCGGGCCGGGGGCGCACCATGATGGGTCGGATACATGACCGTGCGATTTATTCCGGCATGATCGGGCCCGCCATCTGCCGGCGCCGTCGCGCCGCCCAGCCCAGCAGGCCGAGTCCGGTCAGCATCATGACCCAGGTGTCGGCCTCCGGTACCGGCGCCGCCAGGGTGGAGACGTTCAGGCCCGCATATTTCTTCTCCACGAAAGCCAGCGTCCCCGGCGTTGCGGTCGAGGCCAGCAGCAGGTTTTCGATCGTGACGCTGATCGTCCGTCCATCGAAGACAGAGGCGTCAAGCACGGCCCCCGCCGTCCAGTCGTGGGTGGGCAGCCCCTGCGCCGTCAACGGCCCGTTCGCGGCAATTGCCGCGGTCAGGTCGGCCTGCGGCGCGCTCACGTCGAATGCGCGCAGCTGTCCCCCCACTTCGACCAGGCTGCCGGCGCCGTAGAGCAGATAGTCGCCGCGTTCGATCAGGCCGAGCGTATCGAAAACACGGCCTTCGCGCGCCGTGATGCGAATGTTCGCCGATGCGTGGGTCAGGCTGAAACCCGCGCCGTTGAGCGACTGCGCGGCAAAAGTGGTGGGGGTGAAAAACAGCGTGTCGCCCGACACGCCTGGGGTCCCGAACAGGCCCGGCAGGGCATCGTCGAAACTGAAATCGACCGTGCTTCCGGCCAGGGTCACAGACGCCGAGACTGCGGGACCGGACAGGGTCGAACCGAGCATGAACATGCCCGCGACCAGAAAACTCACGCGTTTCATGGATCACTCCTGGTTGTCGGGGTGGCATGTTCGACACTGCCGGCCGCCCACCCGCGGCACGACCCGGCATCGGTAAACTGGCCGGCCCTTGCGGCCCGCCGGCCCGCCCGCCGGGAATTCGGCGAACAAAGCCTGCGCACGCCGCGCGGCATTCGGGATTCGCAACGCCGCGACGGCGTGCGCATGAGAAGCCCCCGGGCAGGCGCCCGGCGACATGGGGACGAACGGAACGCGGGAGACATTCCATCCAGGCATCCGCAAGGATGCCGACTGCTTTTCACGCGCACTGCCACTGCTTTTTTTCGCGATCCGAAGGCCGGCCCAACCGGCGTCCGTTCGCGTTATCAGGTTCCTGCCTACACCGTATCGTTTGTCCGGCCATCGCCCGCAGGCAGACCCGGGCGCACGCCCGGCGGCAACCGCAACGACAAGGACGCGCGGCGCCAGCGGGCGTGCGCGCGGAACATCGTCCAGGGACGACCAGACGGGGCAGCCCTTCCCGAGAGGAACGATCCGCCCAAAGGTACCGGTGGAACGGTACCCGACTGCTTTTCACGCGCACTGCCATTCGCTGCTTGTTCGGATGCAGCTTTTTCGTTGTGTCGCTTCGCCGCCGGGCCGAGCCCGGCCGACTTGCAACTGTTGGGCATCGTAGGCCCGGAATGTTGCACCGATGCGTGCCGTCTCGCGCCATGCAATAAGCCTTTCGGCTCATGCGCGCCGTGTCCAACCCGGTTGGCCGCCCCGGTTTCCACCCGGTTGCTTACCGCGACGGCGCCGCTCGACCACCATGCGTTCAGGACTTCGCGCGAGGTGCGCGGCCATCGAACCCAAGGAGCAAACCATGAACATTCCGACTCTTTCCCTGCTGGCCTGCGGGCTGTTTCTGGGTACGGCGCATGCCGAAGGCGCGCCGCCGACGGGATTCGACCGCGTCGGACTGACAGGCGGCAAACCCGCGGCCGTTCAGCCCGTGCGCCAGGCCGCGCCGGGCGAGACCCGCCGCACCGACGAGGCCGTGCTGCCGGAACGGCGTCGCGAAATGGCGCGCCGCCTGGTCTGGCTGATGCTGAGCGCGCGCTGATGCGGCTGGCGTTGCAGCGTGCCGGACGGGCCGGCTGCGCGGCGGAATCCGGTCTTGCGGACAGTCTTCGCCGCCTGTTCGAAGCACTGCGCGCCCGGATGCCGCCCCGGCGCACAGCCCGGTTCCGGGCGGAAACCGGGCATCCCGCCGCAACCGCCTGCCGGCCGATGTCAAACGATGCATCGATTCCGGGGCGGCGCTGCCAGCGGGCGGATCTCGATCATCGGGACCGCGTCGTCGCGCTCGCCTTGCGCAAGGAACGGCTGGTAGGCCCGCCGGCGCGCGGTCTCGGCCGGACGGGCGGCCGGCCGCTCAAGCGCGGCCGCCGCTTCGACTGCACCGGATTCGGCCCGGATGGTCTTCAGTCGCGGATGTCGCCGTCCACGTAAAGCCAGCGGCCGTCGTCCGTGCGGACGAAACGGCTGGTCTCGTGCAGCGTGAAGGCCCGCCCGTTGAGTTTGTAGCGTGCGACGAATTCCACCGTTGCATGCCCGGCCCCCTGCACGGCGTGCGATTTCACGGCGAGGCCCAGCCATTGCGGGCGCGGCGCCGTACCGAGGCCGAGGTCCGCCGGACAGGTGTCGGGGTGCCAGGTGGCGCGCAGGTAGTCCGCCAGCCCGCGCACATAGGCGGTATAGCGCGAACGCATGAGCCGCTCGGCGTCGGGTGCCGGAATGCCGCCATGAAACGCGCCGCAGCACTGCGCATAGCCCAGGCCCGATCCACAGGGGCAGGCGTCGTCCACCGGCTTCTTCATGATGCGGGGCAGCGCAGCTTCGGTTTCAGCGCCGGCCACACCGCATCGAGCATCGCCCCCTGCGCCTTCTCGTTGGGGTGGATGCCGTCGGCCTGCATCATGCCGGCCCGGACGCCCACCTTGCAGACGAAACAGGGTACGCGCGCCACGTTTTCCTCGCGCGCGAGTGCGGTGTAGAGCTTCGTTACGGCGTCGGCGTAGGCACGGCCGTAGTTGGGCAGGATCGGCGCATCGAGCAGCACCACCCAGGCGCCGGCCGCCCGGCTCTGGCGGATCAGCGTGCGCAGGTTCTCGCGGATCGCGGCCGGCGGGGTGCCGCGCAGGGCGTCGTTGCCGCCCAGCTCGATCACCACGCCCTGCGGCCGGTGCCGGGCCAGCGCCGGCTGCAGCCGCTGCAGGCCGTTCTGCGTGGTATCGCCCGCCACGCTGGCGTTGACCGCGCGCCAGCCCGGCGCCTGCTTTTGCAGGCGCGCGTCGAGCCTGTCCACCCAGCTTGCGCCATTGGCGAGGCCGTAGCCGGAACTCAGGCTGTCGCCGAGAATCAACACCGAACACGGCGCCGCGGCCGCCCATCCCGGCACTACCAGCCACGCGCACAATAGCCACACGCGATAATTCATTTTCATCACTTTCAGAGCACACACAGACATGACGCCGCCCGACAGCGCCCGGTTCCCCGCATCCATCGTCCAGGCCCGCGCGCTGTCCCAGCGCGTGCCGACCGCCGACGGCCTGCTCGCCATCCTCAGCGATGTCGCGCTCGACTTCAAAGCCGGCGAGACCCTGGCCATCACCGGCGCTTCAGGCTCGGGCAAGTCCACGCTGCTGGGCCTCCTTGCCGGACTGGATATCGCCAGCGCGGGCGAAGTCCATCTCTTCGGCGAACGCCTCGACACGCTCGACGAAGATGCGCGTGCGCGGCTGCGCGCCGGCCGGGTCGGCTTCGTCTTCCAGTCCTTCCAGCTGCTGCCGGCGCTGACCGCACTGGAAAACGTGCTGATGCCGCTCGAGCTCGCCGGCCACGACGATGCGCGCACACGCGCCGCCCACTGGCTGGAACGCGTGGGGCTGGCCGCTCGTGCACGCCACACGCCGCGCCAGCTGTCCGGCGGCGAGCAGCAGCGCGTCGCGATCGCCCGCGCCTTCGCCACCGACCCCGAGATCGTCTTTGCCGACGAACCGACCGGCAACCTCGACGCCGATACCGGTGCGCGCATCGTCGATCTGCTGTTCGAACTCAACGCTTCGGCCCACACCACACTGGTACTCGTCACCCACGACGCGACGCTGGCGGCGCGTTGCCAGCGCCGGCTGCATCTGGTCGCCGGCCGCGTACAGGACACGGTGAGCGCATGAATTTTCTCCGTCTCGGCCTCTGGCTGCTCGGCCGCGAACGCGCGAGCGGCGAATGGCGCGTGCTGCTGCTCGCGCTCGTCATCGGCGTCGGCAGCGTCGCCACCACCGGCTTCCTCGGCGACCGCCTGCAGCGCGCGATGCGCGACGAAGGCGCACGCTTCCTCGGCGCCGACCTGCTGGTGACCAGCCCGCGCCCGGTCGAGAGCTGGCCGGACAACCCGCTCGCCACCGCGCACGCGGTCGAGTTCGCCAGCATGGTCAGCCGCGGCGACGCCTTCCAGCTCGCCACCCTGCGTGCCGTCGACGACGCCTGGCCGCTGCGCGGCACGGTGCGCATCGCACCGCGCGCGTTCGCGCCCGGCACCCCCGGCCGCGCCCTGCCGCCGCCGGGATCGGTCTACGTCGACCCGCAATTGCTGCCGCTGCTGGACGCGCAGGTCGGTGACAGCGTGCGGATCGGCGAGGCCGCGTTCCGCATCGCCGGCGTGGTGGTCGAGGAGCCGGGCCAGTTGGGCGGCGTGTTCGGCCTCGCGCCGCGTATCTTTCTGCGCGCCGACGAGCTCGAACGGACGCACGTGCTGCTGCCCGGCAGCCGGGCGACCTATCTGTACCAGTTCGCCGGCGTGCCGGCCACGCTCGACGCCTTCGCCCGCGCGCTGAAAACCCGGCTCGACGACACGCAGCGCGTGATCGGCTCGCGCGAAGGCGTGGAAACCCTGCGCGGCGCCTTCCGGAACATGGACGCCTATCTGCAGCTCACGGCGCTGATCAGCCTCTTGCTGTCGGTGGCGGCGATCGCCATCGCCGCGCGCCGCCACGCCTTGCGGCACTACGACCAGGCCGCGCTGCTGCGCTGCTTCGGCGCGACCGCGGCGCAGTTGCGCGTGCTGTACGCCACGCAACTCTTCGCGCTGGGCGTGCTCGGCAGCCTCGCCGGCGCGGCGTTGGGCGCGCTGGTGCAGCAGGCGCTGGGCGGCCTGATCCTGCCCGACACGCTGGCGCGCCTGCCCGCGCTGGGCTGGCGGCCGGTCGGCGTGGCGGTGGCGAGCGGGCTGCTCGCGCTGGCCGGCGCGGCGCTGCCCGCGCTGATGCGCCTGATCCGCGTGCCGCCGCTGCGCGTGCTGCGCCGCGACCTGCCGCCGCTGCCGCTGTCGGCCTGGCTCGGCGCGGCGATCAGCGGCGCCGCGCTGCTGATCCTGGTCGTCGCCTACGCGCGCGATCTCAAGCTCGTCAGCGTCTTCGTCGGCGCGCTCGCCGCACTGGCGCTGGTGCTGGCGTTGCTGGCACGGCTGGCGCTCGTGGCGGGCCGCGGCATGCGGACGGTGAGCCGCGGCCCGCTGCGTTTCGGGCTCGCCCAGCTGCTGCGCCACCGCTTCGACAGCACCCTGCAGCTCGGCGCCTTCACCCTCGCGCTCTTCCTGCTCGGCCTGCTCGCACTGGTGCGCACCGATCTGATCGAAAGCTGGCGCACGCAGCTGCCGCCCGATGCGCCGAACCATTTCCTCGTCAACATCGCGCCGCACCAGCAGGATGCGGTGGCCGCCTGGCTGGCCGATCACCACCTGCAGGCCTCGGCGCTCTACCCCATGGTGCGCGGCCGGCTGATCGAAAAGAACGGCCAGCCCATCGCCGACACGCTGCCGCCCGAAGACCGCGGCGACAACAGCCTGCGACGCGAACTCAATCTCACCTGGACCGCGAGCCTGCCTGCCAACAACGCCGTCACCGCCGGCCGGTGGCATGGCGACCGCCGGGTCGGGGCACCCGCGGGGGGCACGCCGTCGGGTGCCCCGCTGCTGCGCAGCGACCCTTCCGCAGAGCTCTCCGTCGAATCCGGCATGGCGGAGCGCCTGCATCTGGCGCTCGGCGACACGCTGGGCTTCCGTATCGGTGACCAGACCGTGGCCGCACGCATCACCAGTATCCGCAACGTGAAATGGGACTCGATGCAGCCCAATTTCTTCGTCATCTTCGCACCCGGCATGCTCGACGGCCTGCCCGCCAGCGGCATCGCCAGCGTGCGCGTGCCGTCTGGCCCCGGCAGCCCGATGTCGGGCTTCGTCAAGGCATTCCCCGGCATTACCGTACTCGCGCTCGACAAGCTCATCGCCGACATCGAGGCCGTGTTCGCGCGCATTCTCGCAGCGATCCAGCTGCTGCTCGGCTTTCTGCTCGCGGCCGGGCTGGCGGTCGTCGTCGCCACGCTGCTGGCGAGCCTGGACGCGCGCCGCCAGGAAGCCGTGCTGCTGCGCACGCTGGGCGCGCGGCGCGCCTGGCTGGCACAGGGGCTCATGAGCGAATTCGTCGTGCTGGGGCTGCTGTCCGGCGTGCTCGCCAGCGTCTGCGCCGAGATCGCGATGGCGCTGATCGCGCACCGCCTCTTCGATCTGAGCCCGCAACTCCATCCCTGGCTGTGGCTCGTGCTGCCGCCGCTCGGCGCCCTGCTGGTGGGCGCGAGCGGCTGGCTCACCACGCGGCACATCGTGCGCGTGCCGCCGATGCAGTCGCTGCGGGCACTGGGCTGACGCGCGCAACGCCATGGCGGACCTCCTGCTGATTCCCGGAATCGGAGGACATCCGCATTTCCACCAGGCGCTCGTCGACGGACTGTCCCGGCACCACCGCGTCCATACCGCGCCGCATGGCGATTTCTTCTCGCAGCCCTTCGCCGGCCTTGCACCGCACACGGCGTACTGGCGTGCGCGCCTGCAGGCCGTCGAAACGGACACGCTCACCGTGGTGGCGGTGTCCTTCGGCGCCCATATCGTGCCCGGACTGCTGCAGGCCACCGGCCCGGCCGTGCGCCGGATTGTCCTGATCTCGCCCTGGCTGCCGCGCATGCCCGGCCGGCTGGCCTTGGCGCTGGCCGGCGCGGTACCGGAACGTATCGCCGCGCCGTGGCTGGCCCGCCGTCTGATGCGCTGGTCGGAAGACACGGGGGATGCCGCGGCCATCGCGCAGATGCGGACCGCGCTCTACGACGACCCCGGCCGGGTAGCCGTACGCTGGCACCGGCGACTGCTCGCGATCCGACAGGGGCTCGACTGGACCCAGCTCGACCGGCTGGCGCGGACGCTGCCCGTCGACCTAGTGTTCGGGCAGGCCGAAATGCTCGGCCGGCTTCAGCGGGCCCCCGCCGGCGCACTGGCGGTGCGCCATCCGCACGTGCGCGTCCGGCATGTCGCCGGCGGCCACGAAATCGGCCAGCAGTGGTCGCCGGCGCTCGCGGCCGCTTTCGACGCGATTCTGGCCGGCGAATAACGGATAATCGGCGGCAGTTCCCTGTCCGTCGACCGCCGCCATGAAACGCTACCTCGTCCCGGCCCTGGCCTCCGTGCTCGTCACCTTCGGCCTGTGGTTCTACACCCGCGACAGCGTCCAGTCGCTCATCATCGGGCTGCTCACCCATCTGACCTTCCTCGTCATCGAGCATCTGCAGGTCATCGGCAAGGTCTCGAAATACCTGGACACACACAAGGGCCTGATCGAATCCCCGGACATGGTCGTCTCGGCCGCCACCCGCATGCGCACCCTGGAAAACAGCGGCGGCCCCTTGCGCAAATGGATCGCCGAACGCGCCTTCGTCCGGCTGAACGACCGCCTGGGCGATCTGGTCGGCGAACGCTGGGTGGAAAATTCCGTCGAGCGGGTCATCGAGATCACGGAAAAGCTGTTTGCCCCCGAACACTGCGCCCGCACCTATCGCGGCACGAGCATCGTCACCGATTACAAGGCCTACTGGCAGACCATGCTCGGCCAGCGCTACCAGAAGTTTGCCGAGCAGGCGATCGCACGCGGCGTGACGGTCAAGCGCATCTTCATCCTCGACGATGCCCGGGAAATGGATGACATCGCACCCCTCATGCGGGCACAGGCGGCGGCAGGCATCCAAGTGCGCTGCCTGCTGCGGGCGGACGCCCCCACCGGCGCGCCGCTGAGCGACTACGGCATCTGGGACGACCATGCCGCGATGCAGCTTTCGGAAGCGCGGCACGCGGGCTCGGCCTTCCGCGCCACGCTCATGCTCAACGCATCCGACGTACGGCATCTGGCCGATACCTTCGATGCGCTGTTCGAGGTGGCGCAGACGCCCGACGCCTCCCGTATCGCCGGCACCCCGTCCCGCCCCGCCGGCGGCTGATGGGGCCGGTCCTCGTCACCGGCGCGGCGGGTTTCCTCGGCAGCACGGTCTGCCGGCAACTGGTCGAGGCCGGCCTGCCGGTCCGCGCCTATCTACGTCCGGGCACCGCGCACCCCACGCTCGACGCCCTGCCGGTGGAACGCCACTGGGGCGACATCAACGATACCGTCGCGCTGCGGCGAGCCCTGCACGGATGCTTCAGCGTCGTGCACACCGTGGTGCTCGGACGCTACAGCCGCCGCTATTGGAACGCGCTGCACCGCATCAATGCACAGGGCACGCGGAGCGTGCTCGAAGCCGCCGTCGCAGCCGGCGTCGGGCAGGCCGTGCTGCTCGACACGATCAGCGCCTTTCCCGCCGCGCGCGATTCTGCAGTGCGCGTACCGGATTTTGGCATCGAGGCGGCCGGCCTGTCGCGCTATCCCTACCTGCACAGCAAACGCGAGGCGCGCCGTATTGCCGACGCCTTCCGCGACGCGCTCCGCGTCGTCTCGCTGTACTGCTCGCCGCTGTACGGCGCAGGCGACAAGCACAACCACACCGGCGTCATCTTCCAGGCCCTGCAGCGCCACCGCTTCGCGCTCGCCCCGCCCGGCGGCACGTCGGTGGTGTGCGTGGAGGATGCGGCACGCGCCTGCGTGCTCGCCGCAACGCGCACGCAGGCCTCGACCCGGCTCGTCGTCTCCAGCGAACACTGGTCGTTCCGTGCGCTGTACGACCGCATCGCTTCAAGCGTGCGTCCGGACGCGGGCGTCCGCTGGACAATCCCTTCCTGCTGCTTTTACCCGGGTATCGCGGCGGCGACCCTGCTCGACCGGCTCGGCAGCGGTTCGCAGTTCACGCCCTATCTGGTGCGCAACGGTTTCCGCTTCCGCTGTTTCGACGCCACGGATACGCAGCGCAGGCTCGGCTGGACCCCGCGCATCGCTATCGGCGATGCGATCGACATGCAGACCGACTGGATGCGGCGTCACGGCCACCTGGCGGCAGGCTGACGCCGCTCAGCGATGCAGCCGGCCGGACGCCGGCTGCAAATCCGCCGCAACCGCTTCGCGTTCGTCGAACACGAAACAGTTGCCATGGAAATGCGCGCCGCCCACCTCCTCGAAATACTTGAGAATACCGCCCTCGAGCTGGTAGACCCGTTCGAGGCCGATCGACTGCATGTGGATCGCGGCCTTCTCGCAACGGATGCCGCCGGTACAGAACGATACGACTGTCTTGCCGGCGAAATCCGCGCGGTGCGCGGCGACGCGTGCCGGAAACTCGCTGAATACGGCGATGCCGTACGCGACGGCATGCTCGAATGTACCGGCCGCCACTTCGTAGTCGTTGCGCGTATCCAGCATGACCACCGGCCGCCCCTCGTCGTCGTGTCCGCGATCGAGCCAGCGCTTCAGCGTCGCCGCCGCCACCGCCGGCGCGCGCTGGCCCGCCGGGCGGATCACCGGCATTTTCATGGTGATGATTTCCTGCTTCAGCCGGACGCGCAGCTTCCTGAACGGCGCCTCGGCCGACAGGCTTTCCTTGGGCGCGAGGTCGGCGAAGCGCGGGTCGGCGCGCAAATGCGCCACGCCCGCATCGATGGCCGCGCGCGACCCGGCCAGAAAGACATTGATCCCTTCGGGCGCGAGCAGCACCGTACCCAGCAGGCCCAGCCCGCGCAGATGCGTGTCGAGACCGGCTTTGAGCGCCTCGCGGTCGTTCAGGACGACAAACTTGTAGCAGGAAATGTTGACGACGGTCACGGACAGTCCTTGCGAAGAAGGCGGGGATTTTATATGAGGGCCCGAAAACCCGGACTGGGCGGCCGCTGAACGGCCGGCCCGCCGCGCCTGGGGAATCCGGGATAACGCGGCGCAGCCGCGCAGCGCGTCCGCTCTCTATTGCCTAACCCCTGACCCCTGCCTTTTGCTACCCTTCCGCCATCACCCCGACCCGATCCCCCGACATGGACGAACACCTGCAAACCCTGGAACACGCGCAACGCACTGCAATCGATCTGGCCATCCAGTTCGGCCCCAAAGTGCTGGTGGCCTTGCTGATTCTCGCGATCGGCTATTTCGCGGGCCGCTGGATCGGCCGCGTCGCGGATTCGATGCTGGCGAAGCTGGGACTCGACGCCGGCCTGCGCGGACTGCTGGTCCGCATCGTGCGTATCGCGGTGCTGGCGCTGTTTCTGGTCATGGCCCTGCAGAATCTGGGCGTACAGCTGCTGCCGCTGCTGGCGGGGCTGGGCGTGGCCGGCGCCGGGGTGGCGCTGGCGATGCAGGGGGTGCTCGGCAATCTGGCGGCGGGTCTCACCATCATCTTCACGCGGCCGTTCATCATGGGCGAATACATTTCCATCGCCGGCGAGGAAGGCATCGTCGAGGAAATCAAGCTCTTCAACACGACGCTGAGCCATCCCGACCGTTCGCGGGTGGTCATTCCCAATCGCAAGATCGTCGGGGAAATCCTGCACAACTACGGTTCGCTGCGCCAGCTCGACGTCGCGGTCGGCGTCGCCTTCGATACCGACCTGCCGGCCGCGCTGGCCGCAATCCGCGCACTGCTCGCCGCGCACCCGAAAGTGCTGACCGACCCCGAGCCCGCGATCCGCGTACTCACCCTGGCGGAATCCGGCGTGCGCATCGCGGTGCGCCCCTGGACGACGGTAGCGGACTTCGAGGACACATCGAGCGAAATCACCCAGACGGTGCTGGAAACCCTCCGCATGCACGGCGTCGTCCTGTCGCTTCCGCAGCGCGAAGTGCGTCTGCTCAACGCAGAATGAAGCGCGCACCCGCCCACCAGCCCGCCGCCTATGCCGACCCGCTGGCCGGGGTACTGCGGCCGGGGCAGTCGGTCGAACTGCTGAAGGCGCTGCACATCCTCACCCGCGACGGCAGACTCAACCAGGACAGCCGCCGCAAGCTCAAGCAGGTGTACCACCTGTGCAACTTCATCGAACCGCTGATCGACGAGGTGCTCGGCCGCCAGGACACGCTCCTGCTGGCCGACCACGGCGCGGGAAAATCCTATCTCGGCTTCATCCTCTACGACCTGTATCTGAAGACCCGCCCGGGCGCACAGATCGTCGGCATCGAGACACGCGACGAACTGGTGGAGAAGTCGCGCGAACTGGCGGCCCGGCTGGGTTTCGGGCGCATGCGCTTCCTGGACACCACGGTGGCCGAGTCGACCCGGACGGACGTCCTGCCCGATCGCTTCGACATCGTGACCGCACTGCATGCCTGCAACACCGCCACCGACGACGCCATCCGTTTCGCCTTCGCCAAAGAGGCCCACCACATCGTGCTGGTGCCGTGCTGCCAGGCCGAGGTAGCCGCGGTGCTGCGCCGTCACAAGAACGCGAGCTTCGGCAAAACGCCGCTGTCGGAAATCTGGCGCCATCCCATCCACACCCGCGAATTCGGCAGCCAGCTCACCAACGTGCTGCGCTGCCTGCAGCTGGAAGCCCACGGCTACCAGGTCAGCGTCACCGAACTCGTCGGCTGGGAACACTCGATGAAGAACGAGCTGATCGTCGCCAGCCACACCGGACAGCCACGCGGCGATGCCCGCGTGCGGCTGGCCGCAATCCTGGAAAGCCTCAACCTCGACGAGCTGAAACCGCGTTTCCTGGACTAGCCCGATGCCGCCCGAACGCCTCTTGACCGTCCGCAACCAGGCCACGGGCCGGCACACCCCCCGGACAGCCGGGCGGCCCGGACAGCATCCGGATGGAACCCGATCGCCCTGTCCGCATCCAACGGGCATGCATTTTCCGCTCTCCCGCTCTCTCTGGCTTGCATTCGCCGGCGCCGTGGCGCTCGCAACCGGTTGCGCCACGCCGCAATACCAGACCACGGTGCGCTTCGTCCCTCCCACCGACGCCGCAGGCCAGGCCTGCATCGCCCGGTGCGAAGCCACGAAGACGGCGTGCCAGGCCGACTGCCAGGCGCGCTACGCGGCCTGCGCCAAAGAACTCGACCCCGAGGTGGAAACGCGCTACGGCGAGGCGCTGAAAAAATACGAAACCGACCTCAAGCAATACGCCGTGGCACTGCGGCGCTACGAACTGGATCTGCGGCTCGACTGGTACCGCGCCTGGCCGTACCGTCACCCCTACTGGCCCTATTACGGCTGGGGGGCATGGTGGCCCGGGCCCGCCTATCCGCCGCCGGTCCAGCCCGCGATGCCGACCCGCGAAGGCGTGCGCGCCGGACTCGAAAAAACCCGTTGCCGGGCCGATTGCGGCTGTCTGCCCGCCTACGATGCCTGCTACGTCGGTTGCGGCGGCCAGCGCATCACGGAGACGCGCTGCGTGAAGGACTGCCCACCGGCCGACACAAAATGAGCGGACAACAAAAAACCCCGGCGAACCGGGGTTTTTTGTTGTCCATAACCGTTCAGGCGACGATCTGGATATTCGATGCCTGCTTGCCTTTCGGACCGGTCGTCACCTCGAAGCTCACGCGCTGATTTTCCTTCAGCGAGCGGAAGCCCTTGGCACTGATCGCGGAGAAGTGCGCGAAGAGATCTTCGCCGCCGTTATCCGGGGTGATGAAACCATACCCCTTCGCATCGTTGAACCACTTGACGGTACCCGTTTCCATCTTTTTCCCATCCATAAAACTGATAAACAAAGTGACGTTGACTTGTGCCTGTCGATCGACTCAAGGAAAAAGCCTTACCAGAGGTACCGCGTTTCAGGTCTTGAACCAAAAGACAGGCGATTCATAACACAGGCGAAAGCGAACGCCAAGGATTTTTTTCAGGCCCCCGTTTACCCGCCTGAAGGGCGCAGGATCAGGGTATCGCCGCGCTGCGTAAACTCCATGTGGCGCAGCACGCTCATGCCCAGGAGAATCTGCATGTCGCCCATGCCCGGATTGAGACTGGCGGGCACGTTGCGGACCACGAAAGGCCCGAAGGCCAGGGTATCGATACGGGTGGCGCGCGTGCTCACCGTACCGTTGGCGGTGACCGAGGTCTGGTAGGCGCCGGGGGTCAGTCCCAACGGGCCGGCCAGATGCGCCGGCACCGACACGACCGTGGCGCCGGTATCGAGCAGAAAGGTGACCGGACGCCCGTTGATCTCCCCCGGAAAGATGTAGTGCCCATGGCTGCCGCGCTTGAGCACCAGCTCGGCGGCCCCCGATGCCACGGCAAGATGGCGGTTGGGGTTGTCGCGCGCCTCCAGCGCGTGGCTGAAATACAGCCACAGCATGCCCAGCACCACCAGACTGGCGGCGAGTGCCATGCCGCGCCCCATGGCGCGATGCGGGTTGGACGGGGGTTCGGGAGTTTGCATGCGTTCGTCGGTCGGATGATCGTTCGGGCCGGACAGATCCCGAAAAGTTCGTGGCCCCGACTATATGCAAGCCGCCCGCCTTCCGGAAGTGCCGCTATCCGGACTGCCCCCGACACCATGCATGCGAGCGGCACGTCCCGCCCGGCTGTCCCGGCGTATCAGCCGTGTGCCATGCGCGGCTGGCAGAAATGGCAGTGCGGCGCGTCGCCGAAGATCTCGCGCAGATAGCGCGTTTCGATATGCAGCAGACGCTCATGGTCGCCGGCTTCGAGATAAATGTCCGGCTGGGCCGTCAGATCGTCGTCCCATACCATTTCCACGCCCCATGCGTTCGGCAGGCCGGGGACCACGCCCGGCTCGCATTCTCTGAACAGACGCGCAATGCTGTCCTCGCTGGCGAGGCTGAATTCGACGCCGTGATCGAGCCCCAGCCGGCCAAGGTGGATTTCCTGATCGGCCGGGATCATCGCCACCATCTGGCAGTCGCGCCCATCGAGCAGCACACCCTTGGCGATGCGGCCCGGCAACACCCCCATGGCGCGCGCCGTTTCGGCGCTGGTATGGGTGTGCGGGTGCATGACCAGATCGAAGGGAATATGGTGCGCATCGAGAAACCGTTCCATGCGGTGCAGTGCTTTCATGATCCTCTCCTCGGCAACGGGTTGAGCGGTTTTCACTATAGTTCACCCGCGCCCTGCGGGAGGGTTTCCGCGAATCCCCCGGTTTTCGCTACATTCCGGAAAATGCCCGTACGCATGAAACCCGACGCCCGCTTCTTCGTCCTCATCGCCCTCGTCGGCGGTTTCGCCATCCTCAGTTCCACCCTGTCGAAGACGCCGGTGCTGCCGCTCTTTGCCGAAGCGCTGAAGGCGACGCCCTCGGAAATCGGCTGGATCGTCATGGCCTCGACCCTTCCCGGCGTGCTCGTCAGCTACCCGGCCGGCGTGCTGTCCGACATGCTCGGCAAGCGGCGCCTGCTCATCGCCTCGCTGGTCGTCTTCGCCACCGCGCCCTTCCTCTACCTGCTGGTCGCCAACGCCTGGCAGCTCATGGCCGTGCGCTTCTACCACGGCTTCGCCACCGCCATCTTCGGCACCGTCGCCTCCGCCGCGATTGCGGAACGCTACGTCGCCGACCGCGCAGCCCGCCTGTCCACCTATTCCTCGGTCACCATCGTCGGCCGCTCGGTCGCGCCCTTCCTCGGCGGCGCGCTCATCTCGCTGGCGAGTTTCCACGCCGTCTACCTCGCCTGCGCGATCAGCGGTGTGATCGCCTTCGCCGCGGGTCTGCTGCTGCGCGACGGACACGACGAACACCCCCATGCGCGGCGCGCACTGCCCGGCTTCTGGTCCAGCCTCGTCGCAGTGCTGAAGGAACGCGGCATCCTGCTGGTGAGCCTGGTCGAGGCGGCGCAATACCTCGTGTTCGGCGCCATCGAGGCCTTCCTCGCGCTGTACGCCTCGTCGCTGGACATTCCCGCCTGGCAGATCGGCATCATCCTCGGCGTGCAGCTCGTCAGCATCGTCTTCGCCAAGCCGCTCATGGGGCGGCTTTCGGACCGTATCGGCCGCACCGCCGTCATCGTGCCGGGGCTCTTGATCGGCGCCGCCAGCGTGGCGCTGCTCATCCTGGCCAAAGATTTCGTCAGCCTCACCCTGCTCAGCCTCGTCTTCGGCATCGGCTTCGCCACCGTCACCTCGTCCACCACCGCGCTCGTCGCCGACCTCACGAAAGACGGCCGCTTCGGCGCCTCGATGGGCGTGCTGCGCACCGTCATGGACGTCGGCCAGTCCATCGGCCCCGTACTCACCGGCTTCGTCGTCGGCATTGCCGGCTACGCCAGCGCCTTCGGCATCCTCGCCCTCATCCTCGTGCTGGCCAGCCTGCTGCTGGGCGCACTCCCCCGGCACGCCGCACCGTAAGGATTGTTTACCGGGCAGGCGCACGGCCGCGCATCGAACCCGACCCGCCCGCGCTATAGTGATACCGTCCGTTTACCGGGAGTCCGCCATGCGCCTGTACCTTGCCTTCGCCGCCCTGCTGTTCGCCGCCCCCGGCTTCGCCGCCGACCGGCCGGCCGGCTTCGACCTCCATGCCGCCGCGGCACCCGCCGCCTGCGCCGCTTCAACCCTCAAGGACAACATCCAGGTCGCCCAGCTTGCCTGTTGCAAAAAGAACAAAGGCGTCTGCGGCTGCCGCGCCGGCAAGATCGTGTGCTGCGACAACACCGTCAGCAACGAGCCGGGGTGTACGTGCCATGGGGATGAGGGAATCGTGGAGTAAGGCGCCCTAATCCGACCGGATCGGATGGCCTTGGCATGACTGACATACCCATTTGCATTTAACGCGACACGTTATATCATTCGTGCATGATCCTGTCGTTCAAATGCGCTGATACGCAAGCGCTCTTCGCTGGCGCCATGGTCAAGCGCTTCGTGAACTTCAGAGTTGTCGCCGAACGCAAGCTGCAGATGCTGCACCGGGCCGCGCAGCTCGATGATCTACGCGTCCCGCCGCAGAACAGGCTGGAAAAGCTGAAAGGCGACAGGAAGGGGAACTGGAGCATACGCATCAACGATCAGTGGCGCCTGTGCTTCCGGTTCGAGAACGGCAATGCTTACGACGTGGAAATCGTCGATTACCACTGAAAGGAGTCGATCATGGCCATCGTGAACGGCATGCGTCCGATTCATCCGGGCGAAATCCTGCGCGAGGAATTCATGGTTCCGATGGGGCTGTCGGCCAACGCGCTGGCCATCGCCCTGCGCGTCCCCGCCCCGCGCGTCAACGACATCGCGCGCGAACGCCGCGCCATCTCCGCCGACACGGCCTTGCGCCTGTCGCGCTACTTCGGCACCAGCGCGGAGTTCTGGCTGGGCCTGCAGTCGGATTACGACATGAAGATCGCGCTGGCCGAGAGCGGCGAGCAGATCAATCGCGAAGTGTTGCCGATCGAGCAGGCTGCTTGAGGGGCGAAGACGAAACGTGTTCTGCCCCCGATTTCCAAGACCGCCATCGCGCTCGCCAGCAACCATGCAGGAGTAATCAGCATGGGTAAAGCGACCGCCAGGACGAAGACCGTAACCTACGACATCGCAGAGCAATTGCGCACGCCCGGAAATAGCTGCCTATCTCAACGCCTGGCTGGAAGAAGCGCCGGACGATGCCGCTGGCATCGCCCGTGCGAAAGGCATGTCGCAGGTGGCGCGGGATGCGGGACTAAGCCGGGAGAGTTTGTACAAGGCGCTCAGCGAGAATAGGAACCCCAGCTTTGCGACGGTGCTGAAGGTTGCGCGGGCGCTGGGGGTTCGGCTGCATGCAGAGGCTGCCTAATGCTGACCGCTTATTAGCGCCTAGCGGAAATTATCGATGACTAGGCTTAATGAAATAAAAGACCAAGCACTACTTGAGTCGAAAATACGATATGTGAATGAAGTATGGTCTTCCTGGAGAGGGGCACGTCTTCAATCGCTCAGTAGAATTACCAGCTACCTGTTCGTTATTAATACTGGGGTTACTAGCCGCGTTAACTTATGTTGCAACAAAGGGCGCAAGTGACGGAATCCTAATATCGATATGGCTATTTGCCTTTGGGACTTTCTGCAGCGTACTCCATGCGACCCTTGATTATTACCTCACGGAAATATCTTTCTCCGCTTACCGAAGAGATGTAGCCAGCCTCTACGAACACAAACTCGATTGGGAAGTTTTTGTTGATAGAAACGAGCATCGTCCACCGGCAGATTGGCTATTGCACCTTGTAGGTTGGCTCGGCGGCTTGGCTTTTTTTGTAGGTCTGGTGTATGGGTTACAGCAAATACCTAACACCTAAGATTGTAGGAGTACGTTCCATGCGACTTTGCCCCGTCACTTGCTCCCCGCCACCCAAACCCCATCCCACCCCGCCTCCGGCGGCGACTGCCGGAACGCCGCGATCCGCTCCAGCATGACCTGCGCCGGCCGGTCGCCCGGCATGGCTGAGAGACACGATCTGAACGCCGCTTCGGCCGCTTCCCAGCCCTGCGCGCGGTAGTGCGCGAGTCCCGTTTCGTAATCCCGCACGGCGGTGCGCGCGGCGTCGTTCAGATCGCTGGCGAGGCCGAGCAGTTCGTGCACTTTCACCGGCTCCTGCTTGCCGGCGACGCGCAGGCTGTCGATCTCCCTGAACGCCAGGCTGTCGCCGGCGAGCGTGCGCGTGGCGTCGCTGACGAGGATGCGCGTGCCGTAGAACTTGTTGGCCTGTTCCAGGCGCGAGGCGAGGTTCACGGTGTCGCCGATGACGGTGTAGCCGCGCGAGGTTTCGGAGCCGATGTTGCCGACGGTGACGTCGCCGCTGGCCAGCCCCATGCGCACGTTGACCGTGGGCAGGCCATGGGTAACGCCGAAGAGTTCGGGCAGTGCGGCGCGGAAGGTGTCCAGCCGCGCCATCTGGTCGAGCGCGGCGAGGCAGGCGAGGCGCGCATGGTCGGCAGGCTCGACGAAGGGCGGCCCCCAGAAGGCCATGACGGCGTCGCCGATGTATTTGTCGACGATGCCCTGGCGTTCGCGCACGCCTTCGGACATGAGCGTGAAGTAGCGGTTGAGGAAACGCACGGCCATGTCCGGCGTGAGACCCTCGCACAGTTGGGTGAAGCCTTCAAGGTCGGAGAAAAACACGGTCATGGTCTGCCGTTCGCCCTTGTCGGCGGCGATGCGGTTCTCCAGCAGGTTCCTGACGATGCGCGGGTCGACGTACTGGCCGAAGGTGGCGCGGATGCGTTCCTTCTCGCGCAGGCCGCCGACCATGTGGTTGAACGAGGCGGCGAGCGTAGCCAGTTCGTCGTGGGTGCGCACCAGGATTTCGACGTCGAGATCGCCCGCCTCGACCGCGCGGGTACCCCCCAGCAGGCGCTTCACCGGATCGACCAGCGAGCGGGTGACGAAGGCCGCGAAGATGAGGCCGAGCGCGCTGGCGATGGCGGTGACGATCCAGTTGAGCGTGGTGGCGCGCTCCTCTTCCTTCTTGGCCTGGCTGGCGGTGTCCTGGGTGAGCTTGTTGAGCGTGTCGATGGCCTTGCCGATTTCGATGTCGACCGTGTCCTTTTCCTGCAGCAGGGCGTCGCGTACGATTTTTTCCGAGCGCGGCGTGCCCTCCTCCGCCTCGATCTGGAACTGCCGGAAACGCATGTGGAAATGCTGGCGCGCGGTCTGGATCGCCGGCAGCTGCTTGCCCAGGATGGCGAGCGTGACGCGGTCGAGTTCGATGTCCTTCTGCGCCTCGGCTTCGGCAAGCATGCGCAGCGAGGAATCGATGATCTGGTCGGCGTTGATGCCGCGCATGTCGAAGCCGGTGGATTCCTTTTCCAAATAGGCGGGATCGGGCTTCGCGGCATCCATGCCCGCCATCACCCGCTCCATGTGCACCATCTGCTGGCGGATGAGGATTTCGACGCTGGCCACCTGCTGCTGCAGCGGCAGATAGGTATCGGCCAGCGCGCGCACCTGGTTGTTCAACTGCCGGAAATTGAGCACCGACAGCCAGGTGACGATCACCATCAACACCAGCAGGGCCAGGGTGATGCTGAATATCTTGAGGCTGATGGGCAGGCGCATGGGCGTCCTCCGGCGTCGGTTCACAAAAGCGGCTTCAGGGGCAGCAGCTGCCACAACCGGACCTGGCCGCGCTTGGTCAGCGGCACGTAGCGGTCGGGTTCGTCCGCTGCGCGCCAGCTGTTCTCGGGCCGCATGTCGGCTTCCATGATCGCGCGCAGGCGGCGGGCAAATCCGGCGTCGCGCACGATCGCGCCGACTTCGGTATTGAGGTTTTCCGAACGCGGATCGAAATTGAACGTACCAATGTAGGCAACGCGATCGTCGACCGTCATGCTCTTGGCGTGCAGCGCGAACACCGGCGGCACCTCGGGCGGATTGGCGCGCGACATGAGATTGCCGCGGTTGGCCGGATCGGGTTTGTATTCGCGGATGTCGAGCCCCATCTTCAGCAGTTCGCGGCGCTGGTTGCGGTAGCCGGAGAAGGCCTGCAGGTTGTCGGTGGAGGCAAGCGAGTTGGTGAGGATGGACACCTTCACGCCGCGTGCGACGGCCGCCTCGAAGAGCGCCTTCGCACGATTCGACATCACCAGATAGGGCGACTGGATGACGATGGATTCGCGTGCGTCGCTGATCAGTTTCGCCAGCGCTTCGCCACTCCTGCCGCCCCCTCCCAGGTGCCAGCGGTTGCCGTTCTTGCCCGGAACATCGTGGATGAACTCGACCTGCGTCCAGACGATTTCGCGGGCGATGCGGCGGAAGGATTCGGGTGTGGCCTGGATGGCTGCGCGCACCTCGGGTGCGAAATTCCCGGGGCGGGCTGCATAGTCGTGCAGTTCACGGTAAACCTTCTGGACCTCCGCATCGTTTACCGAAACGTTTTTCTTCATCAGACCCAGGCCATCGAAGCGTTTCTCGACCGGCACGGCCAGCGGGCTCGCCCAGAAGGCCTCGAAATTCGCACGCATGGCCTGTGCCGCATCGCCCACCAGCAGCACGTCGCGGTCGCGAAAGGTGTAGTCGCGGTCGTAGTCGAAATACTCGTCGGCCATGTTGCGCCCGCCGGTGATACCCACCTGCCCGTCGACGATGAAGGTCTTGTCGTGCATGCGCTGGTTCACGCCGCGAAAGTCTGTCGCCACGTTAAGCAGGCGCTTGTGCAGCGGCGTGCCGACCTTGTGCTTGGGGTTGTAGATGCGGATGTCGACGCCGGGGTGTGCGGCCAGCGCGAGCAGCGTCTTGTCAGGCGCGTCGATCAGCAGGTCGTCGACCAGCACGCGTACCGCGACACCCCGATCGGCTGCACGCAGCAGCGCCTCGGTGGCAAGAATGCCGACGTTGTCGCTGCTCCAGATGAAATACTGCACCTCGATGCTGCCACGCGCGTGATCGGCGAGCCAGGCGCGCGCCAGCAGCGCTTCCTCGCCGGTGTCGAGAATATAGGCGCCGGTCCGGCCGGGATGCGCGGCGATTTCGGCGTCCACGTAATCCATGCCGGCGGGCGCGGCGACCGCCACGCACCATCCGGCCCACCCCAGTATCGCCAGCAACAGCAGGGCGCCGCGACTTGCTCCGATCATGTTCCTCCCGGATATACGGCTCGCCGACAGGCCAGCCCAGCACACTGGACGATTGTATCGATTCGACGTGGCGATGCGGCTTCTTTGCGCCGACGCTCTCCCCGCACCTGCGACAGAATGCCACATCCCGGCGCCCGGACAGGCCTCCTAGAATCCGCCTCCAGAATAAGGGAGCGCAGAATGAACACGTCGCATGTACTGATCCTTGCCGGATGTCTTGTGGCAGGTGGCGCGAACGCCAGCTGCGGCGCCGCATTCTGTTCCAGTTCGAACGACTGGCTGGCGCTCACCCAGGATGTGACGGCGGGCTGGCGCGTCTGGGCGCAGGCGGAATATCTCAACCAGAATCAGCTGCGCGACGGCACGAAGGCGATCTCGCCGCAACAGATCACCGCACACCACGCAGAGGTCAAGACGATCAACCGGAACGCCCTGCTGGGGCTGGATTACGGATTTGCACCGGCCTGGAGCGCCAGTCTGATCCTGCCGTATTCGAACCGGGACCATTTCCACATCCACAATCATCACGGCACCCCCATCCCGGAAACCTGGCAGTTCGACAACGTCGGCGACATGCGGATGAAACTGCGTTATCAACCCGCCCAGCGCGCGGCGGGCGGGCTGTCGTGGAATCTGCAAGGCGGGCTGAAACTGCCGACCGGCAGGATCGATGTCCGCAATGCCGACGGCGACGAAGCCGAACGCAGCGTCCAGCCCGGCACCGGCACCACCGATCTCCTTCTGGGCGGCGGTCTGGCCGGCGCGCCGCTCTCCATGCCTGGCAATCTGTTCGCCAACCTGACGCTGCAGGCGCCGCTCTACGAAAAGGACGGCTACCGTCCCGGGTGGCGGATCGGTGCGCAGGCCGGCTGGCTGATGCCTCTGAACGGCAAACTCGATCTGATCCTGCAGGGCAATGTGCTGCACGTTGCGCGTGATCGCGGCGCGCAGGCCGAGCCGGACGACAGCGGACGGATCGAAGTGGCGGCGGTTCCCGGACTGGCGTATGCGTGGTCGCGCCGGCTGACGGTATACGGTCAGCTGGAGTTGCCCGTTTACCAGCGGGTCAACGGCATCCAGCTCACCCACGACTATGCAGCTTCGTTCGGCGTGAGCCTGCTGCTGAACTGAGCGTCGCGTCAGCCGTGCGCCGGCACCGCCGGCGTACCGCGCACCACGTCGCCGCATTGCGCGCGGTGGCGCAGGGCATGATCCATGACGACGATGGCCATCAGCGCTTCGAGGATGGGTGTGGCGCGGATGCCGACGCAGGGATCGTGGCGGCCATGGGTAACCACGTCGATCGGGTTCCCCGCACGGTCGACGGAACGCCCCGGCAGACGAATACTGGAGGTGGGCTTGATCGCCACGTGGCAGACCAGATCCTGCCCGCTGGAGATGCCGCCCAGCACGCCGCCGGCATGGTTGCTCAGGAATCCGGCCGGCGTGATCTCGTCGCGGTGTGTGGTGCCCTTCTGTTTCGCGACGGCCATGCCGTCGCCGATCTCCACGCCCTTCACGGCATTGAGTCCCATCAGCGCGTGTGCGAGGTCGGCGTCAAGCTTGTCGTAAAGCGGCTCGCCCAGGCCCACCGGCACATTCTCGGCAACCACGGTGCAGCGCGCGCCGACCGAGTCGCCGGATTTGCGCAACGCGTCCATGTAGGCCTCCAGCTCGGGCACGATGGCGGCGTTGGGCGCGAAGAAGGCATTGCCGTCGATCTCGTCCCAGGACACGAAAGGGATCTCGACCTCGCCCAGCGCGCTCATGTAGCCGCGGATGCGCACGCCGTAGGTCTCGGCCAGCCATTTCTTGGCGATGGCGCCCGCGCCGACGATGGGCGCAGTCAACCGTGCCGACGAGCGGCCGCCGCCGCGCGGATCACGGAAGCCGTATTTCTGGGTGTAGGTGTAATCGGCATGGCCGGGACGGAAAGTGTCGGCGATATTGCCGTAGTCCTTGCTGCGCTGGTCCTCGTTGCGGATCAGCAGCGCGATGGGCGTGCCTGTCGTCCTGCCTTCATAAAGACCGGAGAGAATTTCGACCGTATCCGACTCCTGGCGCTGCGTCACGTGGCGCGAAGTGCCCGGCTTGCGGCGGTCGAGGTCATGCTGAACGTCGGCCGCATCGAGCGTCATGCCGGGCGGGCAACCGTCGACCACGCAGCCGATGGCGGGACCGTGCGATTCGCCGAACACGGTGACGCAGAAGAGTTTGCCGAGTGTGCTGCCAGACATGGAATCGATCGTGAACGGAGCCGTGGAAATGGCCGGAAGTCTAGCACAGGCGCGGTTTTCGGCGATTTTCGCGAAATTGCCTTGAACTCGCCGCAACCAGGCTGTTCTATTGTTAAATTTCCAACCGACGAGGATCCCGCATGAACATCCCGCAACAGGTCGCCGCGCTCGGCCAGAGTCTGTGGCTCGACAACCTTTCGCGCAGCCTGATCCACGACGGCACGCTCGCCCGCCATATTGCCGAACATGCAGTGACGGGGGTGACCTCGAACCCATCGATCTTCCAGAACGCGCTCGCCAGCAGCCCCTATTACGCCGAGGATCTGGCCCGCCTGAAAGGTGCCGAATCGAATCCCGAGCGGCGCTACGAGGCGCTGGCAATTCCCGACATCCAGGCCGCCTGCGACCTGCTCGATCCGGTCTACGAACAAAGCGGCGGATACGATGGCTACGTCAGCCTGGAAGTTGCGCCGCGCTGGGCGAACGACGCCTTCAAAACAGTGGAAGAGGCCCAGCGTCTCGCCACGGCGGTCAAACGCCGCAACCTGCTGGTCAAGGTTCCCGGCACACCGGCAGGCGTACAGGCCTTCGAAGCGCTTACCGCGCTGGGCATCAACGTCAACGTGACCCTGCTGTTCTCGCTGGCGCAGACGCAGGCGATCTTCGATGCTTACATCCGCGGCCTGACCGCACGCATCCGGGCCGGCATCGACATCCGCAGGAGCCGCGCGGTGGCCAGTCTCTTCCTGTCCCGCGTCGATACACTGGTCGACGCGCAGCTCGACGCGATCGGCACGCAGGAAGCGCTGGCCATGCGCGGCAAGGCGGCCGTGGCGATGGCCCGGCTCGCCTACCAGGCCTATCGCGACACGTTCCACGGCCCCGCTTTCGCCGCACTCGCGCAACAGGGCGCCACGCCGCAGACGCTGCTGTGGGCCAGCACGGGCGTAAAGAATCCTGCCTACCGCGACCTGCTGTACGTGGAACCGCTGATCGGCCCCGAGACGATCAACACCCTGCCCGACAAGACGCTCGCCGCACTGATCGATCACGGCAGACCGGCCGTACACGTCAACGAAGGTACCGACGAAGCCCGGGCGCAGTTCGACGATCTGGCACGACTGGGCATCGACATGGAGCACGTCGGCCTGCGCCTGCAGAAAGACGGCGTCGATCTCTTCGAAACGGCATTCGGCAAGCTGTTGCAGGAAGCGGCCTGACACAGGCCGGCCGGAACTGGCGCACAAACATTTCGTTTATGCCGCGCTAAAAAATCTTGAATGGACAGGCGCGCACGGCAGGCAGAGGATGGCCGTTCGGAACCCGGTTCCGAACCTACACCAAATCCAAGAACCCGATCCCTAGCCTGAGGAAACAATGACTTTTACCCGCCTGCCCTCGCGCAACCTCGAAAAATCCGCCGCCCTGCTGCGTCCCGCCTGCGTGCTTCCCGAACGCGTCACGCTGGACAACTCCGCGCTCGACGTGATGACCGATTTCCGCCGCCTCACCGCGTTCATCGCCACGCCGGGCGACACCATAGCCCAGGCCGAGGAACGCATGCACCGCCGCAAGGTGAAGCTGCTGTTCGTGATGGACGGCGAAGACCGCGTGGCCGGGCTGGTCACCAGCACCGACATCCACGGCGAAAAACCTTTGCAGATCGTGCAGAGCCGCGGCATCCGGCGCGACGAAATCCTGGTCGCCGACATCATGACGCCGGTCGACCGGCTGGAAGCCGTCGATTACGACGACATCGCACACGCCCGCGTCGGCCACGTGCTCGAAACGCTGAAGGCGCGTGGCCGTCAGCATGCGCTGGTGATCGAGCAGGCGAACAGTCGTCAGATGGTGCGCGGCCTGCTGTCGCTCACCCAGTTGTGCAAGCAGCTCGGCGTGGTCGTGGAGACCGCGGAGATCGCGCACACCTTCACCGAAATCGAGCAGCAGCTGGTCCACGCCTGACGCCTCGTCCGGCGGCGCGATTCGGCCGCGCCGCCGGCACATGCCCGGCATGTCTCGACAGACCGGCATCCGTCATCGATACGGCGCAGCCGAAGTGTTTGCCGGCTGCATGCGCCGCAGTTCAGCCCGCGTGCCGGCGACGGCACCTGATAATCGCCGTGCCGCAAGGCCTTTCCCCTCGGGCGGCCGCTGCGCCGGCAACGCCGTGAGGCCCTGGCCGCAGAGACACCCTCGACCCGTCACGGTTTTCCATCGCCGCGTCTTGTGCTCAAATCGCCCCTTGACCGGCAAGGCGGAGCCGATGCCGGCGGAGTGAGACACCCTATCGATACCAAGGGACGGTTCCCGAGAACCGTTCCACAGCCGGCCGGTCCCGTGCCATGCGCACGCCGGTCGCGAAAGGAAACAAGCCGTACCGCCGGCCGCGCGTCCCGGGCCGCCACGCCATCATGACCATCACCGTCAGCGAACTCATCGTCCGGTATCTGGAACGCCTGGGCATCGATCCGATCTTCGGCATGCCCGGCGCGCACATCCTGCCGGTCTACGACCGGCTGCGCGATTCGCGCGTCCGCTCCATTCTGGTCAAACACGAACAGGGCGCCGCCTTCATGGCCTGCGGCTACGCGCGCATCGCGCACCGGCCCGCCGCCTGCATCGCCACCGCCGGGCCAGGCGCGACCAACCTCGTCACCGGCATCGCCAACGCCTACGCCGAGCGCCTGCCGGTACTCGCGATCACCGGCGAAACCTCGACCTACATCTTCGGCCGCGGCGGCCTCCAGGAAAGCGCGGGCGAAGGCGGCACCATCGACCAGGTGGCCCTGTTCAAACCGATCACCCGTTACGCCCGGCGCATCGAGCGTACCGACTATCTCGGCCAGGTGCTCAACCAGACCACACAGGCCCTGCTCGGCCGCGCGCCCGGGCCCGTGCTGCTCACCATCCCCTACAACGTACAGAAGGAGCGCGTCGATCCTGCGGTGCTGGACCAGGTGCATATCCCCGCGCCCGGCCCGGCACCGGTACCGGCGATCGATGCGCTGGCCGCGCTGGTCCGCGATGCGCGCGCCCCCATGATCGTCGCCGGCGATGGCTGCATTCGTGCCGGCGCGCGCGACACGGTGGCCGCGCTGGCCGAGACCTTCGGCATCCCCGTCGCCACCAGCCTCAAGGCCAAGGGCGTGGTCGCCGAAGGCTCGCCGCTGGCGCTCGGCTGCCTCGGCGTCACCTCCGACGGCGCCGCGCGCCGCTACCTCGTCGAACAGGCCGACCTGCTGATCGTGCTCGGGGCAAGCTTCAACGAACGCACCAGCTACCTGTGGGACACGCAGCTCACCGGCAACCGCAGGATCGCGCAGGTGGACCGCGATCCCGCGCAGCTCGGTCGCGTGTTCCAGCCCGACGTGGCGATCTGCGGCGACATTCTCGCGGCGGTCCGCGCCCTGCACGACGCGCTGACGGACATGGACATGCCGCGCAAGCCCCTGCCGGACAACCGGCTGCCCGCCGCCCCGGACGAAACATCGCCCGACGATGCCGCCTTCGCGCTCGTCCGCGCCTTCTTTGCGCAACTGGCGGACCGCTTTCCGGAAGACACGATGGTGTTCGACGACAACATCGTTTTCGCGCAGAGCTATTACGCCGTCTCCGGACGCAACCACTATTTCCCGAACACCGGCGTCTCGTCGCTCGGCTATGCCCTGCCCGCCGCCATCGGCGCGCGCTGCTTCGCCCCGGACAGCCCCACCTTCGCCATCCTCGGCGACGGCGGCTTCCAGATGTGCGCCACGGAGATGATGACGGCGGTGAACTACGGCATCCCGCTCAACGTAGTGGTGATCAACAACGGCACACTCTCGCTGATCCGCAAGAACCAGTTCCAGCACTACGGTGAACGCTACATCGACTGCGACTTCGCCAACCCCGATTTCGAACTGCTCGCGCGGTCATTCGGCGCGTCGCATTACCGCGTCGCCGATCTTGCCGGCCTCGACGCCCTGTTCGCGAACGCCGACCTCGAACGCGGCCTCAACCTGATCGAAATCCTGCTCGACAAGCAGGCGTTCCCGCGTTACCTCACCACCCGCTAGCCTCGCGCTAGAGCAGCTTCGCCAGCGTCAGCAGCGCGCGATCCAGTTGCGCATCCCAGACGCGGGCGCACGACAGCCGAATGAAATTGCCGTATTTGCCGCTTGCCGAGAACAGCGGTCCGGGTGCGACGCTCACGCCCTGGCGCAGGGCGCGGCGCGCCAGCGCGACGCTGTCCGTCCCTTCCGGCAGTTCCACCCAGAGCACGAAGCCGCCCTGCGGCTGCGAAATGCGCGTGCCTTCGGGAAAGACTTCCATCACGCGGTCGCTCATCCGCGCCACGGCGCTGGCGTACTTGCCGCGTATCTCGCGCAGATGGCGCTCGTAGCGACCGCCGGCCAGCAGGTCCGCAACGGCCAGCTGCGGTGCGGTCGGACTGGCGATGCTGGTAACGTATTTCAGATATTCGACGCGCGCATGGTGCCGGCCGGCCGCGATCCAGCCGACGCGCAAACCCGGTGAAAGCGTTTTCGAGAACGAGCTGCAATAGAGGATGTCGGCGCGCGGCGCCAACCCCTTGCAGGTCGAAGGGCGCGGCACGCCAAACCCCAGATCGCCGTAGACGTCGTCCTCGATCAGCGGGACCCTGTGACGGCCAAGCAGACGGATCAGCGCCCGTTTGATTTCGTCCGGCATGCAGTAGCCGAGCGGATTGCCGTAGTTCGGCGCAAGTACGCAAGCCCTGACCGGCCAGCGTTCGAGCGCAAAGGCCAGCGCGTCGAGCGCGGGGCCGTCGCGCGGCCGGGCGGGAATCTCCAGCGCCTCCAGACCAAGCGATTCCAGTACGTGCAGCAGGCCATAGAAGGCCGGCGATTCCACCGCAACGACGTCGCCCGGCCGGGTCACCGCACGCAGGGCAAGACTCAGCGCCTCCTGACAGCCCGTCGTGACGACGATATCGTCGGCCGCGACACCGGCCCCGTTCTCACTCATGCGCCGGGCGATCTGACGGCGCAGCTCGGGCGCGCCGGGCGGCATCATGTAACCGGCCGCCTGCGCGCGCCGCGTGCGCATCACCTGCGCCATGGCCCGCCCGATCGCCTGCGTGGGCAGAAAGGACGGATCGGGCACGGCGGCCCCGAGCTGGACGATGCCGGACGTATTCGCCGCCTTGATCAGGGTCATCGCCATCGCCTGGCCGGTGACAGGGCGGGGCGGCACCGCGCTGGCACCGGATTCGGCTTCGATCGGCTGAATCGGCCGTTGCGCGCGAACGTAGAACCCCGAACGCGGACGCGCCTCGATCCGTCCCTCGTCCAGCAGCGTCTGGTATGCAGTCACCACAGTCACCACGCTCACGCCGCGCGAGCGCGCGAGCGCCCGCACACTGGGCAGACGGTCGCCAGCCGCGTACACACCGCGTTCGATGTGCTGCGCGATTTCATCGGCCAGCTGTCGATACCGCGATCTCATGCCCTCTCCCGTCCTGTACAGATCGCGCCGTTCAGACCATTACAGTCTTGCCATTGCCCATTCTGTATCTATTAAAAACAAACATTCTGAATCTGTAACCATAACACGCCGTGCCCTAGGCTTGCATGAGCCCATCCCCGAGGACGATCTCCATGACGCCAGCCGACAACAACGAACCGGATCCGGTACGACGGAAACGCGACGGCGTCATCGACATCGCGTACTACGTCCACCGGGCCGGGCGGCTGCGCACGCGCTGGATGCGCCGTCTGATCGGACGGATCGCACACTTCCGGCAGCGGCGCGCGGCCGAGGCCGAACTGCATGCACTGGATGCACGCACGCTGCACGATATCGGCATCGCGCCGGGGGATATTCCGGCCATCGCCAGCGGCGTCTATTTCCGGGACGACGGTCGCAGGCAACGCGGCATTCCCGCTGCCCACCGCCCGGCAACGCCCGGATCGCCGGACCGGGCGGCCGCATTTCGCCGGAGCTGGATCGACGCCTGGAACCGCCGTGACCTGGACGCGGTACTGGCGCACTGCACCGACGACTTCGAGTTTTCCTCGCCTGTCATCGGCGCGTCGGCCGGCCCGTCAGGCCGCAAAGCCGCCCGCGCGCACTGGCAGACGATCCTGTCGAACCGGCCGGCGTTGCGTTGCGGGCGCGTCGAAACGCTCGCGGGCGTGGATTGTCTCGCCATCCTGTACCGGGGACATGGCGGCCTCGCAATCGAAGTATTCCAGTTCGACGGCAGCGGCCGCGCAACCCGGGCACAGGCGCTTTACAGAACCTGAATCGCGGGCCCCGGACCCCATCGCCCCATCGTCAGCCGGGTTGACGCATGCCGGAGGCTCCGGCACAGTCGGTGCCGGACTTCCCACGAGATTACGCATGGATACCGCGCAGCTGTACCGGCAGCTCATCGAGAGCGCCGGCGAAGACGTCACCCGCAATGGCCTGCTGAAAACCCCCGACCGGGCCGCCTCCGCATTCAAGTTCCTCACCCAGGGCTATACCCAGTCGCTGGACGAGGTGATCAACGATGCCGTGTTCGATTCCGACAACGACGAGATGGTGATCGTCAAGGACATCGAGTTCTATTCGATGTGCGAACACCACATGCTGCCCTTCGTCGGCAAGGCGCACGTGGCCTATCTGCCGCGCGGCAAGGTCATCGGCCTGTCGAAGATCGCGCGCATCACCGACATGTTCGCGCGCCGCCTGCAGATCCAGGAACAGCTCACCAAACAGATCGCCGACGCCATCCAGACCGCGACCAACGCCGCCGGCGTCGGCGTCGTCATCGAGGCCCAGCACTTCTGCATGATGATGCGCGGCGTGCAGAAGCAGAATTCGTGGACCCTCACCTCGATGATGCTCGGCGCTTTCCGCGACAACGACCGCACCCGCAAGGAATTCCTTCAGCTGATCAGCAAGAAAAGCTGAACCGCAGGGCCGCGGGGCCGCCGCCCCGCGGCGTTCAATGCGGGCGCGTCTGAAGCAGCAGTTGCTGGATCAGGTCGAGGCGTTTTTCCAGCTCGGCCACGCGGCGCTCCAGAGCGGCCTGCCCGCCCTCTCCCCTGCCCCCGCAGCAGGCCATGCCGCCCGCCCCGCCGTGTTGCATGTCTCCCATGCCGGCATGCATCGAATGATCCATGCCCCCCTGCCTGCATTTTTCGCAACCGCCCTGGGTCTGGCTGCCGGACCGGCTCTTGCAGCAACCGTTCATCCCGCCCATGTCCTTCATGCCGGCATGCGCCATTTTGCCCATACCGTCATGCCTGCATTTTTCGCTGTCGCCCTTGGCCGCCGGGGACGGCGCGATTTCCGGCACGTTCGGCACGCCGTCACCCGGCGGCGCTTCCTGGGAGAATACGGCTGGAGACATGGCGAACATGGCTGAGAACAGCAGAACCGACAGTATTTTCATGGGAAGTCTCCAGATGATTGATCGCATATCGAACAGCCCGTGCAAAACGCAAGGCTGGCGCGCGACGGTCCGCCCCGCGCAGGACGAGTATATTTCACACCTGCGCAGCCGGCTCGACACCGGACGGGCGCCCCCCTGCAATTTCCCCGGATGCCGCCATGAACCGCCTGCCGGTCCGCTTTTTTTCCGCCTGCCTCGGTCTGGGCCTGCTCGGTTCCGCCGCGATGGCCGCCACGCTCGAAGACGTGCTGGCGCGCCCAGCCGCACCGGGCGGAGTGGTGTTTGAAATCGTCGACCGCGACCCCGATGCGCTGGGCCTGGCGTTGCCCTGGGTCAGGCAGGCCGGCGAGCGCCTGCGGGCGCGTTATCCCGGCCTGCCGCTTGCACTGGTCGCACACGGCCAGGAAATGTTCGCCCTGCAGCAATCGCAACGCGACCGTCACGCGCAGGTACATGCGCTGGCCGAAAGCCTGAGCCGCGACCGGGACATTCCGGTCCACGTGTGCGAAACCCACGCCGGCTGGCGCGGCCTGGGTGCGGAAAGCTTTCCCGCTTACATCAATGTCGCACCGAGCGGCCCGGTGCAGATCCGCAATTACGAATTGCTCGACTATGTGCGCATAGTCGTGCCGCGCGCCGCGGCGTCCGGGCCTCGCTGAACGCTCAGAACGGCGGCGGCGATTCGAATGCGCACGTGGCGCCGGTGAATGGATGCGGCACCGCCAGCGCAGCCGCGTGCAACAGCAGACGCGGCGCCTGCGCGCGGATCGCCGCAGGCGCGTAGAGCGGATCGCCCAGCATCGGATGCCCCAGTTCGCGCAGATGGACGCGCAGCTGGTGCGAACGCCCGGTCACCGGCACCAGCTCCACCCGCGTCGCATCCATCGCGGCGTCATAGCCCAGCACCCGCCAGCGCGTGACGCTGGGTTTGCCCCGTTCGCGATCCACTTTCTGCAGCGGCCGGTTCGGCCAGTCGCAGATGAGCGGCAGCTCGACCGTACCCCATTCCGTTTCCGGCGGCGACAGCCGGCCCGCCACCAGCGCGACGTAGCGCTTTACCACCGCGCGGGCGGCAAAGGCGCGCGACAGCGTGCGATGCGCCTCGGCCCCACGCGCCAGCGCGATCAGGCCCGAGGTGTCCATGTCGAGCCGGTGCACGATCCGCGCATCGGAGAATTCGGCCTGCGCCCGCGCGGCGAGGCAATCGGCCTTGTCCGGCCCGCGGCCCGGTACCGAAAGCAGGCCGGCGGGCTTGTCGACGACCAGCAGCGCGTCGTCGGCGTACAGCGGAACGAAACCGCTCAAGACGCGAGCCGGTCGAGCAGCGCCATCCCCCACGCGACCCCGAACCCGTTGGTGTCGCTCGCCACCGCGCCCAGGCCGCCCTTGCAGATGTGCGCAGCCAGATCGACGTGGATCCAGGGCGTGTCGCCGACGAAGCGCAACAGGAAGCGGGTGGCGAGGATGTGATCGGCCTCGCCGTCGAGCGTGCACTGCTTGATGTCGGCCACGTCGGAATCGAGCGCGCTGTCGTAATCCGCCGGCGCGGGGAAGGCGACGACGCGCTCGCCGGACTGCGCGCCCGCGCGCGAGGCCTGGTGCGCCAGCGTCGAATCGGTGGCGAAGATGCCCGACATGCGCACGCCGACGGCGACGTGCATGGAACCGGTGAGCGTAGCGAAATCGACGATCTGCGCCGGCTTCTCGCGTGCCGCGAGCGCAAGCGCATCGGCCAGCGCCATGCGGCCTTCGGCGTCGGTGTGGACGACCTCGATGGTCGTGCCGTTCAAGGCCTTCACGATTTCGCTCGGCCGGTAGGCGTCCGGCCCGATATGGTTTTCCGCAATGGCGAGCCAGGCGTCGATGTTCACCGGCCGCTTCATGCGGCTGACGGCCGCGAGAATGCCGAGCACCACCGCCGAACCGTTCATGTCCTCGTTCATCCGCTGCATGTAGCGCGCAGGCTTGAGATTGTGGCCGCCGGTATCGAAGCAGATGCCCTTGCCCACCAGCGCCAGCGGGCGCGTCTTTTTGCTGGCGGCGCCGCGATACGACAGCCGCACGATCGCGGCATCCTTCACCGGCGACCCCTGGGCCACGGCACAGAAAGCGCCCGCGCCCATTTTCTTCAGCTTCGCATAGGGCAGTTCCTCCACCGCCCAGCCGTATTCTTTTGCCAGCGCCCTGATCCGCTTGCGGTACGCAGCGGGCGTCAGTGCGTTGGGCGGCAGCGCAGTGAGCGCACGGCACAGCACGTTGCCCTCGGCAACGGCGCGCACGCGGTCGAGGCTGCCCTTCGACGCATGGCCGTGCACCGCAACGCGCTTCACCGCCGGATCGGCTTTCGATTTCTGCGCCGGCAGCGGCACGCCGTTCACCAGCGCGACGTAGACCGCCGCCGCCGCCGCCCATGCCTTGAAGGCAGCCTCGCCGAACACGGCCAGCGCGAGCGACCGGGGATGCTCGGCCAGCAGCGGCGCGAGCGCCTTGCGGATCTGCTCATGTGCGGCGAAGGCATCGGTCTCCGGTGCCAGCATGGCGTAGGTGGCGAGCGTGCCGCCGGGCAGCTGCAGCGTCACCGGCGTCTTCGCCAGCGCGTCCGGTTTCATGCCGCGGCGCTTCAGCGCATCCCGGAGCGCAGCCCCGCCGGGCAGCTCGGACAGGCTCTTCCCGGCCGGCAGCAGCAGCAGCGCATGGCCTGCCGAGGCGAGTGATTTGGCGGAGATTTCCTGTTTGTTTTCAGCGAGTTCGGGCAGCATGTCGAATCCTTGGAGGCGGCGTTTTTCTTGATGGTTGGCGGGGTTTCCCGGATAATTCGCCGTTTGCCGAATTAACCGGCGCCGATTGGCCGGCGCTGGATTTCCCGAACCCAAGAACAAGGGTAACCGAATGAAGATTGAAGACAAGAAACGTGTGCTGCGCGAAATGGTGTTGCACCGGCGCTTCGAAGAGCGCTGCTACCAGGCCTACATCGAACGCAAGATCGGCGGCTTCCTCCACCTCTACCCCGGCCAGGAAGCCTGCTGCAACGGCGTGATGGAGGCCGCACGGCCCGGCCACGACTACGTCATCACCGGCTACCGCGATCACGTTCACGCCATCAAGTGCGGGGCCGATCCGAAGGAAGTCATGGCCGAGCTCTACGGCAAGGAGACCGGTTCCTCGAAAGGCCGCGGCGGCTCCATGCACATCTTCGACGCGGGCAAGCGCTTCATGGGCGGCTACGCGCTGGTCGGCGGTCCCTTCCCGCTGGCCGCCGGCATCGCCAAGGCCATCCAGCTGAAAGGCGGCGACGAGATCGCGATCTGCTTCCTCGGCGACGCGGCCAACAACCAGGGTACCTTCCACGAGACCATGAACATGGCCGCGCTGTGGAAACTGCCCGTGCTGTTCATCTGCGAAAACAACCTCTACGGCATCGGCACCTCGATCGAGCGTTCCACCGCCGTGATCCATCAGCACAAGCGCGTCTGCGCCTACGGCATCGAGGCCGCAGAATGCGACGGCCAGGACATCGACAAGGTCTATGCAGCCGCCCGTCTCGCGGTCGATCACGTCCGCAGCGGCAAGGGCCCCTACTTCCTCGAACTGATGACCTACCGCTATCGCGGCCACTCCATGTCGGATTCGCGCGGCTACCGCTCGCGCGAGGAGGAGGAACTCTGGAAGCAGCGCGACCCGATTTTCATCCTGCGCGACCGCCTGATCGAAACCGGCGAAATGAGCATGGCCGACTACGAAGCGATCGAAAAGGAAACCGACGCCTACATCGAGAACGAGGTCATCAAGTTCGCCGAGCAGTCGCCCGAGCCGCGCGTCGAAGATCTCGAGAAATACGTTTTCGCCGACCGCGAAACCCAACTCCCCTGGCTCACCGGCAAGGCCGCATAAGTTTTCAGGAAAGACAACATGGCAAATATCATGTACTGGGAGGCGATCCAGCGCGCCCACGACGAAGAAATGGCGCGCGATCCGCTCGTGATCTGCATGGGCGAGGACATCGGCGTCGCCGGCGGCACCTACAAGGCCACCAAGGGCCTGTACGAGAAATACGGCCCGCTGCGCGTGATCGACACGCCCATCTCCGAGAACGGCTTCACCGGACTGGCCATCGGCGCGTCCTTCCTCGGCGTGCGGCCCATCGTCGAAATCATGTCGGTCAACTTCGCCTGGCTGGCGATGGACCAGATGTTCAACTCCGCCGCCAAGGTGCGCTACATGTCCGGCGGACAGGTCGCCGCCCCCTGCGTGTTCCGCTCTGCCGGCGGCGCCGCCCACCAGCTCGGTGCGCAGCACTCCGCGCGCATGGAAAAGGTATTCATGGGCATCGCCGGCCTGCGCGTCGTCACCCCGTCCAATCCCAAGCAGGCCTACGGTCTGCTCAAGTCGGCGATCCGCTGCGACGACCCCGTGTTCATCAACGAACACGAGCTCATGTACAACATGAAGGGCGAAGTGCCGGACAGCGAATACTTCCACCCGCTGGAAGGCTCGGACATCGCCCGCGCCGGCACCGACGTGACGCTCTTCGGCTACAACATCTCGGTGCACTGGTGCCTGAAAGCTGCTGAAATCCTGGACAAGCAATACGGCATTTCTGCTGAAGTCGTTGACCTCTATTCGCTCGCCCCGCTCGACCGCGACGGCATCCGCAAATCGGTGAGCAAGACCCACCGCGCCGTCATCGCCGAAGAAGACGAAGCGCCGGTCGGCGTCGGCTCCGAAGTCATCGCCATCATCAACGAGGAATGCTTCTTCGAACTGGACGCCGCGCCCGTGCGCGTGCATTCCGCCCTGGTGCCGCAGCCTTACAACCACACGCTGGAAAAGGCGACGATTCCCGATCACGAAGACGTGGTGAAGGCCGTTCTGAAGCTCTTCGGCAAGGCGTAACTACGCGGGGCATGGGCGGGGTGCAAGCGCCCCGCCCATGCCTTGCACCCCACTCCTCACGGAAACAGACACATGTCCCAACACTATGCGATAACCATGCCCCAGCTGTCCGACACGATGACCGAAGGGGTGGTCGTGACATGGGAAAAGCAGGCCGGCGACCGCGTCGAGCGCGGCGACATCGTCGCCACGGTCGAAACCGACAAGGCCATCATGGACGTCGAGGTGTTCAAGGCCGGCTACCTCGCCGGACCGCTCGCCGACGTGGGCGCCACGGTCGCCGTGGGCGGCGCGCTGGGCTACATCTCCGACACGCAGGGCGATCTCACCATTGCCGCCGACGAGGTGGTCGAGGAAAAAGCCCAGACCGAAATGATCCCGCACCACGCCGGCACGCCCATCGTGATGCCGCAGCTCTCGGACACGATGACCGAAGGCGTCGTCGTCACCTGGGAAAAGCAGCCCGGCGAAGCGATCAAGCGCGGCGACATCGTGGCCACGGTCGAAACCGACAAGGCCATCATGGACGTCGAAGTCTTCCAGGAAGGCTTCCTCTCCGGCCCCATCGCCGACGTCGGCAGCGTGGTCGAAGTCGGCCATCCCATGGCCTTCATCGTCGACGACGCCGCCAAGGCCAACGACACCGGGGTGACGATCTCTGCCGACCACAAGGTCAAGGACACGCACAAGGTCGCGCCGCACCCGGCCGACAGGCCCGCCCACATCCCCACACCCAAGACCACGCCCGCGCAGATCGCCGCAAGCGGCAACCAGCCGCCGGTGCCGCGCGTGCCGGGCCGCCCAGCTTCACCGTATGCGCGCAAGGTGGCCGCCCAGCTCGGCGTGAACATTGCCGGCCTGGCCGGCTCGGGGCCTTCCGGCGTGATCGTGGCCGCCGACGTGGCGCGCGCGCGGCCGTCCATGCAGGAAGTGGCGCACTCGCTGCCGCAGGTCGACGTGCCCGGTCAGGGTCGCGCCATGACCTCGATGGAAAAGGCCGTCTCGCACGCGATGGCCGCCTCGCTCACCCTGCCGACCTTCAACGTCACGGTGAACATCGACACCGGCAAGCTCACCGCCGCCGCCAAGGCCAACAAGGTCTCGGTCACGGTCGCCATCGCCAAAGCCTGCTCCGTGGCCATGGCCAAATTCCCGCGCATGAACTGGGCCTACCAGCCGGTCGACAAGCTGGTCGAACGCGCGAATCACGATTTTGGCGTGGCCGTCATGTCCAACGACGGCGGCCTCGTCGTGCCTATCCTCCACGGCATCGAGAAAAAATCGCTGGCCGCGCTGCAGGGCGACTGGACAGGCCTGGTCGAACGCGCCCGCGTGCGCAAGCTCGCCCCCGCCGAGTACGCCAACCCCACCTTCACCATTTCCAACATGGGCATGCTGGGCGTGTCGCACTTCACCGCGATTCCCACCCCCGGCATCGCCGCCATCCTCGCCATCGCCGCGAACGGTCCTCAAGGAACCCCGTTCACCATCACCGGCGACCACCGCGTGCTGAACGGCGCCGACGTGGCGCTCTACCTGGCCACGCTCAAGCAGACCATCGAGGCACCCGACGCCTGGATCGCGGGCGAAGGGTCAGGGAATGCCGCGACCGCAGCGGCCAGCCATACGGCTCCCGCCGTCTCGCCCATTCCCGAGGGCAACTGGGACTATCCCGTGGTCGTCATCGGCGGCGGCCCCGGCGGCGAAGACTGCGCGCGCGACCTGGCCGACCACGGCATCAAGGTCGCCATGGTACACAACGAACCCTTCCCCGGCGGCGAATGCCTGTGGCGCGGCTGCATCCCGTCCAAGGCGTGGCGGGCCGCGGCGGACAACATCCGCAACCGCGCCCACGACGCGCACATGGGGGTCGACGGCACCGCCGAACCCCGCCTCAACTGGCAGCAGGTCGAAGAGCACCGCCGCTGGGTGCAAACCTCGCGCGGCGAAATGGCGCTCAAGGCCGACAAGGGCATGAAGATCAACGTGATCGAAGGTTTCGGCGAATTCGTCGACGCCCACACGCTGAAAGTCACCGCGCCCGACGGCAAGGAAAGCCAGCTCACCTTCGGCGCCGCCGTCATCGCCACCGGCGCGCCCGCCTTCGTGCCGCCGATTCCCGGCGCGCGTGAAAACCTCGCCACCGGCGGCGTCGTCACCTCCGACACCATCTGGAATCTGGCGAACCCGCCGAAGAAAATGGCCATCGTCGGCGGCGGCGTCATCGGCGTCGAAATGGCGCAGATCTTCCGCGACTTCGGCACCGAAATCCTCATGCTCGAGCGCCAGCCGCGCATCCTCGCCGAAATCGAGGAAGAAATCGGCAAAACCCTGATCGGCCTGCTGGAAAAGGAATTCGCCGTCGTCACCGGCGCCTCCATCGACAGCGTGTCCGGCAAACCCGGCGCCATGCAGGTCGGCTACAAAACCGCCGAAGGCGAAGCCAAAACCTTTGACTGCGACCTCGTGCTCGTCGCCACCGGCAAGCGCCCCGACACCGCGAAACTCAACCTCGACAAGGCCGGTATCGCACTCGACGGCGCCGCCATCCAGGTCAGCACCAGCGGCCAGACCAGCGTGCCCCACATCTTTGCCGTGGGCGACGTGGTCGGCGGCTACATGCTCGCGCACACCGCCGCCACCCAGGGCCGCGTCGCCGCGTCCAACCTGTTGGGCCACGGCGGCACCTACGACCAGGACAAGGATTGCGGCGTGACCTTCTCGCGCCCGCAGGCCGGCTTCGTCGGCCTGAGCGTTGCGCAGGCCAAGGCCAAGGGCATCGACGCCGTCGAAGCCAAAATGCCCATGAGCATCGACGCCAAGGCCATGATCACCGGCGAAACCGACGGCATGCTCAAGCTCGTGGCCGACAAGGCCACCGGCCGCATCATCGGCGTGCACTTCCTCGCCGACCACACCGATACCCTCATCGGCATCGGCGTGATGATGGTGGCCGGCGACATGACCCTGACACAGGTCGCCAAAGCCATCTTCCCGCACCCCACGCAAACCGAACTCTTCGGCGAACTGGCGAGAAGATTGTTGAACCGGCTGCGACGGACGGCGAAGCGGTAAGCTGTCGGGAACTTCAAACGAGACAAGGGCCGCGATTGTGGCCCTTGTCTTTTGTTGGGGGGATGACTGTTGTTCGGCCATTGCGGCCGGTGGGGCTGACCAAATCCAATGGCCGGTGTCGCGCTGATGGCTGCCGTTGACGCGGTTCTCTGCCTGAACGGCAGCTTTGTTCACTGGTGATGGACGGCACCGACCCTTAACGGAGGTAGCCGAACAGCGAAAGCGGCCGCTCAACGCTTAGCTTAATCGGCTGGCGGCGCGAGCGCCAAGCCCGAAGTGAGGCGGCATTTCCGCCGGTCCGGTTGAAGCGCCAACGAGGCATGATAGCCAGAAATGAAGCTTAATTTCCCCCAAAAAACCAAGGAAGCCGTGGTCCGTTCCCTATTATTGAATAACCATTGGGTTATTTATTGCGCTCATTATTCTTTTTCCTGTGGAGCAAGTTTTTCGTTATCAGGTTTCTTGTCCGGACCACGCTCGACATAATATGAGTAACCGTATTCCCCTTCGGCCAGGGCCAGATGTTTTGCGCCTGTGCTTTTACATAAATACTCAATATCGTTGACCGAGCCCGGATCGATAGTAACGATTTCAAGTATTTCTCCGACTGCTAATCGACGCAGTGAACGGGCGGTATGGATCAGCGGAAGTGGGCATCCCATGCGCCTGGCATCAAGAGAGTCTGCGATCTGTGGATGTATTGGCGCGATGGGCAGGTGTTTGCCTAACCCATGATTTTGAAATTTTGGCGATGTCTTTTCACTGGCGGCAAGTTGTGCGGCATCCATGGTTGAGACGACCCAGCTGGGAGCTGGTGTATTGCCATAGATGTTGCACATCGAGGTGAGGAATCTTGGGTTAAAAATCCGGATTAATGTCGGCGCTGTTAATGAGTCGGTGAATACGAGTCCGCAGTAGTTTCGTGGATGTGCCTGTCGAAGGTAGGCATTAAGTGATTGCAGAGAAGACGCGAGGTCACCGCTGGTATCGACATCTTTGGATGGTTTATCACCAGGCAGAGGCGTGTCATTACTGTAAAGACGCCACTTCGTGTCATCCGAATGCTGGATGATGCTGAAAATCTGGTCGAGGACCTGCCAGTCAATAATTCCCGCAAGTGTTCCGGGCATTAATTCAACAGACTGATTGGATGCGCTATTTGTTTCTAACACGGTAAAAGTCATATTGTTTTATCGCCGCTCATTTGACTTAACTCACTTTTGGCCAATTGCTGCCGTATCCCCTTGTCGCTTTAACCCTCTAGCAATCAAGAGGGGAAATAAGGCGAGCCCATGTCCTTGCTCGCCTCGGCCACCACGTCGCCATCAAACAGCTTGACGGTGAGGCTGGCACCCGCAGCTTTGGCGAAGTCGGCCAGCATGCCCACGGCATAGTCCCGGGCGTTCTGCACGGAATCGAATTCGTAGAACCCGCCGACGGAGTGGGTGTTGATGCCGCTCAACCAGGTTTTGCTGCGCAGTCCCGGCACGGTGTGCATGGCGGGATTGGCCTCCCGCCAGACACCCTCGCTGAAGGGTACTGACACTTGGAATTCGGCATAAAGAAAAACACGGTTTGGCTGGGTCATGATGGGCTCCTGGGTTGCGGCTTGTTTCAACGAGCCTCATCTTCTATTATCTTTTTGGTATTGATAATCCATTGCGCGGTTAACAGAATGTTTCTGATTTGTTGAGAATATGCTGATCGAGAACATCTCCGACCTGATGGTGTTTACCCAAGCGGTGAAGGGGGGAAGTCTCAGCGCGGCCGGGCGTGAGCTCGGTATTTCGCTCGCGGTGGCGAGCAAGCGGTTGCAGCGTTTGGAAGAACAGCTTGGGGTGCGCCTGCTCAATCGCTCCACGCGCCAGCTCAGCCTGACCGATGAGGGGGCGGAGTACTACCACTACTGCGTGCGCATCCTCGCCGAACTGGAAGAGGGCGAGGAACGGGTGACACGCGGCAGCAAGGAGCCCAAGGGCAACCTCAAGGTCACCGTGCCCGCCGCCTTTGGACGCTTGCATATTGCACCGCTGGTACCGGAGTTTCTGACGCGCTATCCGGCAATCAAGCTCACCCTGCACCTTTCCGACAGTCTGGTGGACATCATCGACCAGGGTTACGACCTGGCGGTACGCATCGGTGAGTTGAAGGATTCGAGCCTGGTCGCCAAGTCGATCGGCCTGGATCGCAGGGTGGTCGTCGCCACGCCATCCTATCTGGCCCGATACGGCGCACCGCGCACTCCGCAGGAGCTGGCCGGACACAATGCCCTTCTGTTTGCCGGCACCGACCATTGGAGCTTCACGGGCCCGAGTGGAGAGGAGGTGAACATCAAGGTCAGCGGCAACCTCGATACCAACAATTGCGATGCCCTTCGCGAGGCGATCTATGCCGATCTCGGGCTGGCGCTGCGCCCGCTGTGGGATGTATGGAAGGATCTGCGCGATGGCGGGCTGGTCCGGCTGCTACCCGCTTATATACCGCCCGTCTATCCCATCAATGCGGTTTACCCAAGCCGGCGCCTGATGCCAAAAAAGACCAGAATATTCATCGAGCACCTGCTGCAGCGATTTGGCCCCATCCCTTATTGGGATGATCTTGTCGGCGAGGCACCAGCCGATGCGGCGCGCACCAGCTAATTCTGAGAAGACCGAACCTGCGGGTCAACGACCGCTCCCGAATGAGTATGCAAACGAATGGCCGCTATCGAAGAAAATTCTGAGGGGCGGGTTGTGGCCGGTTGTACGCATCCAGCCTGCACCCCTGAAAGCAGCCGTCCGCAAGTCGGCACGACAATCAGACTCCCATCAACCACGAAGGAGTCTGACATGGAAGCCAATCAATCTCGTGAGCCTTGGAACAAAGGCAAGCTGGTCGGCCAAAAGCCACCACTCAAACCCAAGGACATCTGGGCCATCCGAATCCACCTTCAGAACGAACATCGCGTTCGTGACCTGGCCATGTTCAACCTTGCGATCGACAGCAAGTTGCGTGGATGCGATCTGGTGAATCTCTACGTTCGGGACGTGACACACGGCAACCAGATATTGCCCCGCGCGATGGTCGTGCAGCGAAAGACTCAACGCCCGGTGCAGTTCGAATTGACCGAGCCGACCAGGTCTGCTGTATCGGCATGGATCGAAATGGCGAATTTGCGGCCGGAACACTATCTGTTTCCCAGTCGCCTGGCGAAATCACCTCATGTCTCTACCCGCCAGTACGCCCGCATCGTGCATCAATGGGTCGGCGCCATCGGACTCGATTCGACGGTCTATGGCACGCACACCATGCGGCGGACCAAGGCGACACTGATCTACAAGCGAACCAAGAACCTAAGGGCTGTCCAGCTCTTGCTCGGCCACACCAAGCTGGAGAGTACAGTTCGATACCTTGGGATCGAGGTCGATGATGCCCTAGAGATCTCGGAGCAGACTGAAATCTAGCGATGCATCCCTGCGGTCGCATGGCGACCAAGTGCGACCGCGCTTCGCTACTCCCTCTTCGGGTAGTCGAGGACGACGTTCGCTGGCTGTACGTCACCGATGGTTGCCCATGATTTCGTCTCGAACGTGAATTGCGCAACGGCGCACGTCGGCAGCAGGGTGATATCGCTGGACAAGCGATGCGCAAGCTCGGAGAACTCAGGATTGTGGCCAAAGAGCATCACGCACTTCAGCTTGTCATTGAGCTCACCAACAACCGCAAGCAGGGTCTCGGGCTCGGTTGCATACAGGCGGCCATCCACGACGATATCCTTGGCCTTATAACCGAGTTCCTTGGCGATGATTTGCGCCGTCGCAAGCGCTCGACGCGCGGGGCTCGACAGGATCAGGTCGGGTTTCGCTTGTTGCTTCGCCAAGCGCTTGCCCATCATGGGTGCGTCACGCTTGCCGCGGTCGGCCAACGGCCGGTCCGTGTCGGGCAGGTCAATGCCATCCCAACTCGACTTGGCGTGACGGACAAGGATTAGCGTTCTTTTCATCGAACCCTCTGTGACGACTGTTCGTGGGATTTTGCCACCGCCTGCTTATGGGGAGCATGGCGAACTCCCGTAGTCAGCGAGAAGCGGAAATCCAGCTTGAGGACCCGACCCTCTCTTGGTCGGCCGAAGCGGACGTCGCGGATCAGCCTTGTCGGGTAACGGACAGAACGGCTTAATGAGACGATCGTCTGGCGCTTCAGAACGTGATGCTGGCGATCTTCTGCCACGCTCCATCGGGACTGTCGGAAATCTCAAAGCCTTGCCCCCTGACGAACGCGAGCATGTCGAGATTGCTTGCCAGGATGCGGCCCCACATCTTTCTGAGCCCTTGGCGCTTCGCGGAATCGATCAGTGCGCCCATGAGCTCATGGCCGATGCCGTGGTGGCTCCACTTGTCAGCGACGACGATGACGAATTCGCAGCTTGTCCGGTCAACCTGGATAACGTAGCGCGCCGAGCCGATCACAACCTCGTCCGGACCTCGGGATGCGACGGCGATCAGGTGCGCACCGCGATCGGGGTTCATCACGCACGCGTGCAAGGCCTCCTCGAGGTCGTCGTTGTAGTCACCCTGGCCGAAACGGAAGTAGCGTGCGGATACGGACAGGGCCTTGACGAAGGCGATCAGCTTGTCGGTGTCGGACTCGACAAGGCGACGCACGGTCAGCAGAGCGCCGTCGTCCGTGGTCGTGATTGTCGGCTTGTCCATCCGGTCTGCTCCGGTTTTTGTGATTCGTTAATCGATTGTTCGTTACGAATTTAGTAAATTCAGATGACATTATTGTGACGCTACGCTTCCAGGCGCACAGCTGACATTCTGGCCCTTCGATCGGGACGGCCGAAGCGGGTTCGCCTCCTGGTACCGGCACCGCCGAGGCTTGCAGTCTCAAGGCTGCAGCATGTGGGCTGCTGCGGTCGGGCTTTCCTGAAATACTCCGCTGCCAATGCTTCCTTTCGTGCCGCTTGCACATCTGCCCGCGGGGAACAATAGGGTGCAAACCACGGGTTCCCCAATGACCGCTTCGAGAAAAAGTCGTCGTTCATCAGCGAGGGGCGAGCCAACGACCGGTCTTGCGAATACAGCGGACACGGTCAATCGTAAGGCCGTTGTCGCCTTTGGCCGATCTCCAGCCAATCAGACCAAATCGTCAAATAGCCGACCCACCTCTCGCCCCCGCGCCAAACCTACCAATGACCGCCCACCCCTGGCCATGCCAGAATCCGGGCTCAGATAACGCCCACCCCGCTCACCATGCGCCCGATCCAAGCCCGTTCGCTGCTGGCTCTGGCGGTGTCGCTGGGGGTTCATGCGGCGCTTTTGCTGTGGTCGGCGCAGCCGCCCCGTTCGCCTGTCGAGCCGGAGGTGTTCCAGATGCGTCTGGTGCAGCCGCCCCCACCCGAGCCGGCGCAGGTGCTGCCCAAGCCGCCCCACAACCAGGCCGCGTCCGAACCCGCCAGCGAGCCTCCACCCGCGCCGCCGCGCCGGCCGGCCACGCTGGCTGCGCCGCCCGCGCCCACGGCGGAGGACTGGCAGCTTGCCGCCACTTATACGCTCAAGAACAGCAAGCGTTACCGCTACAACTGGGGTCAGCAGGTGCGCAGCATGATGGGCACGGCGATTGCGGGCGAGCGCCAGGGTCTGGTGCGCGTGCGGGTGGAGATTGCACCCACGGGCAAGCTGGCCCGTGTGGAGGTGCTGTGGTCCACGTCCGATCAGGTGGAAAAGCTGGCGCTGGATGCGATACGGGCCATGCCGCCGTTGCCGCCCACGCCCACGGGCGAGCCGCTGGTGTTTGAAAAAACCATTGCGCTGCTGCCGTTTGAAACGGGCTGGCCGCCCATCTACAAGTACGACTGCCTGCCCGACCCGGTGGCGTTCCGGAATCCTTTTGCGCAGAACGGTGGCCCGCCGCCTGCGCCAGCGCCCTCGCCTGCGGCGCGAGCGGCCACGCAGCCGGAATGCCCCGACACCGGACCGGACAGCATCGAGGCCGAAGAAAAGGACATGGAGCGCCAGTTCAAGGAATGGCGGTCGATGGACCTGGAGCCACGCTGACCGCTGCGGGTAGCCGCTCCGGCGGCTTTATTGCGGGCGAGCCACCGAGCCCCGGTAATACGGTTCGCACGTGCCCGGCACCACCTGCTTGAACAGCCGCACCACCGGCCCGGCCAGTGTGCGCAGGGTGCTGGGGCGCTCGATTTCGGGCCGGGCAAAGCTGCCGCGTATGGCCTGGCGAACGGTGGCGCACCCGTCGCTGTCCAGCAGCGCAACGGTCACACTGTCAAAGCGCTGGTCAACCAGATTCAGCCGGCCCTGCATGGCCACGCGATGACGCTGGGTGGCAATGGCCACGTCCTGTGCCTGCAGCACGCCGCGCGATACCGACCAGTCGGACACCAGGGTGCGGATGTCGCTGCGCCCCTTGAGCCCGCCCAGAATGCTGGCGAAATCGTGGCCCTTGGTTACGGCCAGGCCAATGGGGCCGGCCAGCAGCACGGCCCCCACGTCGACCAGGTTGAAGCGCTGGCTGTCTTCAAAGCGGTCAAAGGTTTCGTCGAGGTCAACGCCGTGCAGCACGATGCCGCTGCCACGCAACGACACCTTGCCCTGCAGGCTGCGCTTGAGCGCAGACGCGTCGCGGCCCTGCATCGTCAGCGATGCGGCAAAGTCCGCACGGCCTTCGGGTGCCTGCTGCCCGGGCTTGAGTGCCAGCGCAGCGGCCAGACTGAACTGAGGCAATGCCATTTCCATCTGCACAGTGGGCAGGTCGGCCGTGAAATCGGCGCGCACGCTGCCATTGCCTTGCGCGCCGAACAGGCGCAGGCGCAGCGGGTCCAGGGTGTAGACACCCCCATCGGCAACGAGCGAAGCGTGCAGGTCGGATACGGTCTGCCCCGCCGTTTTCAGCGTGGCGCAGGCGAGGTCGCCATGCAGGGCAAACCTGCGCCGGGCATCGGCAGCAGGGCCACCGGCAAAGGCGATATCACGCAGGTCGAGACGACAGGTGCCGGCATCGACGGTGCGGCCGCTCTGCCGGTCGACATAGCGCACCATCGCATCGTTTGCCGACAGCCGGCCGAGCCGGAAGGCGCGCGCGGGCTTGTCGCCGGGTTCGGCCCACTCGAAGTTGTAGCGGCCGTCGGCATCGCGCTCGATGTTGAGCACGGGCGCGCGCAGCGTCAGCGAATCGAGTTCGATACGGCCGGCCAGAAGCGCCCGCCAGCTCACGCCGGCACGCACCCCTTTCACGGCCAGCAGTGCGGTGCCGCGATTATGCACGCGCAGGTCGTCGATGCGCACCCGCAGGCCGGGGTAGAAGCCCAGCCCGATGTCGCCGCCGATGCGCACCTCCATGCCGCTTGCCTGCGACGCCGCCGCTTCGATACGCGGCTTGTAGGCATTCAGATCCACGAGCAATACGAACGCGAGCGTCGCCAGGATCAATGCGCCAGATATGACAGCCAGAAAGCGGGAGCGCGAAACAGGCATGAGAGGACGAAGCGGCAAGGATCAGGATGGCGACAGCTTGAAGACGATTGCCACAAAAGCCAAGCAGGCTGCGTGAAATTTCCCGGACAGGGATACGCAAACAAAAAGGGCTGCACCGCAGCCCTTTTTGCCGGCGCTCATCGCGTCACTGCCCCATGGCGGCACGCACGCGCTTTTCCAGTTCGGGCGTATCGGCGGTCAGGTAGACGATCCAGTAGCGCGCGCCGTCGATGGCCGGGTCGCCCGGATGCGTGCGGCCCGTGCGCAGCACGAACGCGTTCTCTTTCGGGTTGACGACGTGCAGGCTGTCGCCCTTGTCCAGATCCCAGTAGAACGGGCTGGCAAAGGTCTTGCGCCGCAGGAAGGTATCCATGGTCGAAGTGGCGACGTCGCCCTGCCATTCGATCTTCAGGCGATTGCCCTCGAGCAGGGATACTTTGGTCTGCGCAAGGCCGAGACTGTTCTTGATGATGGGCTCGCCGCGCACGAAGTATTCCTCGATACGAACAGCGGCCGAAGTCTGCATGAGCGCCTTTTCCTCGACGGCCGGCGGCTGGGCGGCGGCCTGTACCGGAGCCTCCGCCGCTGCACGCGGTGCGGGGCGCGATTCCGAAGCGGTCCGGATGTCCTTGCGGATGACCGACGCGATCGTCTCGTCGCTGAAACCCGCTTCCTTGAGTTTCAACACCCTGTCGACGTTCCCGTAATCGTGCTCCACCATGAAGCGGATGACGTCTTCGCCCAACCCCGAGGTCTTCAGGCGGGTCAGCTGATCGGTGCTCAGTGTGGCCAGCGCGGCGCCGGAAGCGATCAGGGCGCAAGCGCCGATCAGGGACAGGATGCGGATCTTGCTTGAAACAGTCACGTTATGTCCTCCTTTTATGGGTATTGCACCGCCCGCCTCGACCAGGCGGCGACGCCTGGACGGATTATGCCTCAATGCGGCGTGCGCGGACCGCGCCGGGCTCAGTCCAGCAGCCCCCTGAAAAACAGGCGGATGCCGTCCCACATGCGGCGGAAGAAGCCGCCTTCCTCGACGGCCTCCAGGGCGACCAGCGGCGCCTGGGCCATGACCTTGCCTTGTGCGTCGGTCAGCTCGACGGTGCCGAGCTGGGCGCCGGCAGCCACGGGGGCGATCAGATCGCCCGGCTTGAGCGCGATGCGCGTCTGGTAGCCTTCGCCGCCGCGCTTGGGCAAGGCAACGGCAAAGTCGGATGCGACACCGGCCTTGACGCCGCGCGCCGCGCCCTTCCAGACCGGCACGTCCTGCACGGTTTCGCCGTGTTTGTAGAAGGTCTTGCTGGTGTAGAAGCTGAATCCGTAGCCGAGCAGTTTGGCCGTCTCGCTGGCGCGGGCGGCTTCGCTGTTCGTGCCGAACACGGCGGCGATCAGGCGCTGGCCGTCGCGCCTGGACGAGGCGACGAGGCAGTAGCCTGCTTCTTCGGTATGGCCGGTTTTCAGGCCGTCGACGCTGGGGTCGCGCCACAGCAGGAGGTTGCGGTTCGGCTGCCGGATATCGTTCCAGACGAATTCCTTTTCGGCGTAGAGCGCGTAGTGCGTCGGGTCTTCGAGGATGATTGCGCGGGCGATTTTCGCCATGTCCAGTGCGCTGGAGTAGTGATCGGGGGCGGGCCAGCCCGTGGCGTTCGCGAAGTGGGTATCGGCGAGACCGAGCCGTTTGGCCTCCTGGTTCATCAGCGCGGCGAAGGTGTCTTCGCCGCCGGCGATGTGTTCGGCGAGCGCCACGCTGGCGTCGTTGCCGGACTGCACGATGATGCCGCGCATGAGATCGTGCACCGAAACCTGGTTGCCGACCATGACGAACATCTTCGATCCGCCCATGCGCCAGGCTTTTTCGCTGATGGTGACGAGATCGCTTTCTTTCAGGCGGCCGCGCTGCATTTCGCGCGCGGCGACGTGGGCGGTCATGAGCTTGGTCAGGCTGGCAGGCGGCAGGCGCTGGCTGCCTTCGTGGTTGACCAGCACCTGGCCGCTGGCAGCGTCCATGAGCACCCAGGATTTAGCGGCGAGCGGCGGGGCGGGCGGCACTTGCGCCCATGCGGCGGGAGCGAAACCGATCAGGGCAAGGAAGGCGAGACGGCGGACGGCGGACAGGGCGGTCGGGTGCATGAGTCGAGTAGCGCGGGTGAAAAACGGCGAAGGCCGCATGTTACCTCCAAGAGTCTGTTCAACGTCTTTCCATGGCGCCGGCCGGGCCGCCTCGGCCAGGTGTTCGGCCGCGGGCCGCATCCGGACTGATGGTGCTGCAGGTAGGGCCGGGTTCCGGGCACTGGCGGCATGCGCGCTCAGGCGCCGCCCGAGGCTCCCCAGCGCGCCCGGTATTCATCCTGCCAGAACCACTTGTCCTCGCCGAAGGCGGGCCGCAGCTGGTCGAGCCAGGTGGCCCCGGGGTCGTAGCGCGCAAAGAACGGACGCTGCACCCAGTCCGGATTGCGCCCCTGGATGAAGCGCAGGGCGAAGACCTTTTCGCCGGCGACTTCGGTCACACCCTGGATTTCGACTTTGCCGGGGGCGGCGCTCATGCTGGGGCCGCGCGCGGTGCGCGCGAGGCCGGATACGCGCTGCATCGCCTCGCGGTAAATCCGCCAGACGCGTTCGAGCGGCACTTCGAAATAGCGCCGTGCGCCGGTGTCGCGTTCGACGAACAGGTAGTAAGGCACGATGCCCAGTCGGGTCTGGGTGCGCCAGAGTTGCGCCCAGACGTCGGCATCGTCGTTGATGTGGGCGAGCAGCGGGCCCTGGGCGCGGATCGTCGCGCCGGTGTCGCGGATGCGGCGGATTGCCGCGCGCGCGACCTCGGGTTCGAGCTCGCGCCAGTGGTTGTAGTGCGCCATCAGGGCCACGTGCCTGCCCGCGCGGACCAGCCGCTCGAACAGGCGCAGCAGGGCGTCGCCTTCCTCGCCGAGAAAACGCTGCGGCCAGAAGGTCAGCGACTTGGTACCGATCCGCAGCGTCTGCACATGCGCCAGCGCGGGTTCCAGCAGCGGCTCGATGTAGCGCGCCAGATGCGCGGTCTTCATCACCATCGGATCGCCGCCGGTCAGCAGCAGATCGCTGACCGCGGGGTGGGCCGCCAGATAGCGGCGCAGCAGCTCGGCTTCGCTGCTGGCGATGCGCAGCGACTTGTCGCCGACAAACTGTGCCCAGCGGAAGCAGAAGCTGCAGTAGCTGTGGCAGGTCTGCCCCTGGCTGGGAAAGAACAGCACGGTTTCGCGGTACTTGTGCTGCAGGCCGTCGATCCGTTCGCCGTCGCCGTCGCGCGGCACGTTGAGCGCGATCTGTCCGGCCGGATGCGGATTCAGCGCGTCGCGGATGCGGGCGACGGCGGCGTCGAGTTCGTTTTTCGGCACATCGCGTTTCAGAAGGCCGGCAATCTCGTCGAAATGCGCGGCCTCCAGCATGCCGCGCTGCGGGAAAACGAGCTGGAAGACCGGATCGTCGGGCACATGCCGCCAGTCGATCAGCTCGTCGAGCACGTACTGGTTGACGCGGAAGGGAAGCACGCTGGCGACGACCTGCATCTCGAAGCGCAGATCGGACGGCAGGGCCTGCAACTGCGGAATGCGTGGCAGATCGCGCGCGGTGTGGACAACAAAGGGGCGGTCGACAGCGGGCAGCGCCGCCGCCAGCTTGAGGGGGGTCTGGATAACGGACATGGGGGGTCTACTTGCGACCGGCGGCGTCGGCACCGCCTTCCGATTCAAAACAGGGGTTACATGTTATTTGCCAAACTAGTTTTTAACAAACATTATTTGTGCAATGACTCAATCCATACGCGCAGCCGGAGGCCGTTCCGGCACGGCTACAATGCCGGGACCCTCGGACGCTTCGATTCAATGAACTCTCTGCACACGCTCACCCGGCACATCGTGATCGCGATGCTGGCCGGCATCGCGCTCGGCGTCGCGCTGAACCAGATCGGGCCGCCGGCCTGGGTACAGAGTTTCGTTCTGGACGGCGCGCTCGGCGTGATCGGCACGCTCTTCGTCTCGGCGCTGAAGATGATGGTCGTTCCGCTGGTGTTCGTGTCGCTGGTGGTCGGCGTCACCGCGCTGGGCGATCTGTCCGCGCTGGGCCGCATCGGCGCCCGGACGCTGGGGCTGTATCTCGTCACTACGGCGCTGGCCATCAGCATTGCGCTCACGCTGGCCGTCGTCATCGGGCCGGGCCACGGTTTCGACGCCGGGCAGACCGAGGCGCAGTTCAGCGGCAAGTCCGCGCCGCCGATCACGCAGGTGCTCACCGACATGGTGCCGACCAATCCGGTGGCCGCGATGGCGGAAGGCAACATGCTGCAGATCATCGTTTTTGCGCTGCTGTTCGGCGTGGCGGTCACGATGGCGGGTGTGCGCGGCACCCACGTACTCAATCTGTTCAACGATCTCGACGCGGTCATCATGCACATGGTCGAATGGATCATGCGGCTCGCGCCCTGGGGCGTATTCGCCCTCATCACGCCAACCTTCGCCTCGCAGGGGCTCGATCTGCTGCTGCCGCTGGCTGCCTATTTCCTGACCCTGGTCGCCGCGCTTGCGATACAGCTGTTCGTGACCTATCCCCTGCTGGTGCGGACGCTGACGCGGCTCGATCCGCGCCGGTTCCTGGCCAAGCTGCGCGACCCTGCGACCTTCGCGTTCTCCACCGCCAGTTCGGGCGCCACGATCCCGATCACGCTGCGCACGGTAGAAAAGAAAATGGGCGTGAACAACAGCGTTGCGTCGTTCACCGTGCCGCTGGGCGCCACGATCAACATGGATGGCACGGCGATGATGCAGGGCGTGGCAACGGTGTTCATCGCCAATGTCTACGGCATCGATCTTTCGCTGACCGATTTCCTGATGGTGGTGCTGACCGCCACACTCGCCTCGATCGGCACCGCCGCCATTCCCAGCGTCGGGCTGGTCACGCTGACCATGGTGCTTGGCCAGGTCGGCCTGCCGGTCGAAGGCATCGCCCTCATCATCGGCGTCGACCGTCTGCTCGACATGCTGCGTACCACCGTCAACGTCGCCGGCGACTGCGCAGTCAGCACCATCGTCGCCCGGCAGGAGGGTGCGCTCGACGAAACCGTCTACAACGATCCGCACGCAGGCTCGGTCGACGCAGCCACGCGCCGGATGCCGGCCGCTTCCTGATCATGGTCTATTCCCTGCTTCGCCCCGCCCTGTTCTCGCTCGAACCCGAAGACGCGCACGGCCTCACCCTCGCCGCACTCGATGTCGCGCAGGCACTCGGCACGCTGAAATGGCTGCCGCGCGCCGAAGGCCGGCCGGTGCGGGTGATGGGCATCGATTTTCCGAATGCCGTCGGCCTGGCCGCCGGACTCGACAAGGACGGCGCGCATATCGGCGCGCTGGCCGCACTGGGATTCGGTTTCGTCGAGATCGGCACGGTGACGCCGCGCCCGCAGCCCGGCAACCCCCGGCCACGCCTGTTCCGCCTGCCCGAGGCGGAGGCGATCATCAACCGCATGGGTTTCAACAACCGCGGCGTGGACAATCTGGTCCGCAACGTCGAAACCAGCGGCCATACGGGCGTGCTGGGCATCAACATCGGCAAGAACAAGGACACGCCGAACGAACGCGCGGTCGACGACTACCTCGCGTGCCTGGACACGGTATACGCGCATGCCCACTACGTGACGGTGAACATCTCCTCGCCCAATACGCAGAACCTGCGCGAACTGCAGAAAGACGAGGCGCTCGACGCGCTGCTTTCGGCGATCAAACTCAGGCAGTCCGAACTCGCACAGCAGCACGGCAGGTACGTGCCGATCGCACTGAAGATCGCCCCCGATCTCGACGACACGCAGATCGCCGCCATCGCCGCGCTGCTGATGATGCACCGCATCGATGCGGTGATCGCGACCAATACCACGCTGGCGCGCGACGCGGTGGCCGGCCTGCCCTGTGCCGGCGAGGCCGGCGGCCTGTCCGGCGCGCCGGTGCGCGAGGCCTCGACCCGCGTGATCCGGGCGCTTGCGCATCACCTGAAGAACGAAGTGCCGATCATCGGCGTCGGCGGCATTCTCTCGGGCGAAGATGCTCAGGCGAAAATCGATGCGGGCGCGAGTCTGGTGCAGCTGTATTCCGGCCTGATCTACCGCGGACCCGGACTGGTACGCGAATGCGTCGCGCGGCTCGCCCGTTCCTGACCGCATTGCTTGCCGGTCTCGCGCTCGCCGCAGGCGCCGCGCAGGCCGCTCCCGAGCGGCCCACGCTCGCCGGCTTCGATCAGCCTGCGCTCGCGGCCGCGCAACTGGGCGTGATCGTCAACGACGACGACCCGGACAGCGTGGCAATTGCGGCCTATTACATGAAAAAGCGCGGCATTCCACCGGGCAACCTGATCCACGTGCGTTTCAGGCCTGGCCGCAGCGTGCTCGGGCACGCGGAATTCGCGACGCTCAAGCGCGAGGTCGACGCCCGGACCCCAAGGGCGGTACAGGCCTACGCGCTGACCTGGGCACAGCCCTGGCGGGTCGACTGCATGTCCATCACCAGTGCTTTCGCGTTCGGCTTCGACCCCGCCTACTGCGCGGACGGCTGCAAACCGACGAAGCCCAGCCCCTATTTCAACAGCGGCAGCGCACGCCCCTGGGATGCCTATCGGGTGCGGCCGGCCATGAGCCTCGCCGCCGAGAACGTGGATGAAGCGAAAAAGCTGATCGACCGCGGCGTCGCCGCCGACGGCACGAATCCCGGCGGGACTGCGTATCTGGTCAGCACGACCGACAAGGCGCGCAACGTGCGGGCCACGGAATACCCGGCGGTGACGCAGGCGCTGGGCCGCACGCTGCCGGTCGAAACCGTCGAAACCGATGCGCTCGAAAACCGGCCGGACGTGATGTTCTATTTCACCGGTGCCACGCATGTGGCACACCTCGACAGCAACGCCTTCCTGCCCGGCGCGATCGGCGACCACCTCACCTCGGCCGGCGGCGCATTGTTCGGCGGCAGCCAGATGTCGAGCCTGAAATGGCTGGAGGCCGGCGCCACCGGCAGCTACGGCGCAGTCGTCGAGCCCTGCAATTTCCCCGCCAAGTTTCCCGTACCGGGCGTCGTCATGGCGCACTACCTGCAGGGCGAGACGCTGATCGAAGCCTACTGGAAGAGCGTCGCCATGCCGGGCCAGGGACTTTTCATCGGCGAGCCGCTGGCCCGGCCGTTTGCCGGCGTGCGCCAGCGCACCGACCTGCCGGGGCTCGCCCTCGAAGCACGCCTGTTCCCGCCCGGCGCGTACGAGCTGCGCGCCGCGCCGTCGCCGATTGGGCCGTACCGGCCTGTCGGGCGTGCGGCCGTCACCGCCGGCACGCGCACGATCCGCCTCGATCAGGCGCCCCCCGCCTACTACCGTTTCCAGCGCATCGAACCGGACCGGCCGGCAGAGCGTCCATCCCGATAATTCCGTTCAGACAGAGACAGCCATGCGTATCGGCATTCCCAGGGAAAGCAAGGACAACGAGTACCGCGTGGCACTGACGCCCGAGGGCACGCACCGGCTGGTCGAAGCCGGTCACGCGGTCATGGTCGAGACCGGTGCGGGCGCTGCGGTCGGCTATCCGGACCCGGCCTACGAGGCAGCCGGCGCGATGCTGACCGATGCCGCCGGCGCCTGGTCGTCCGATCTCGTCGTCAAGGTGAAAGAACCGCAGCCGGACGAATGCCTGCACCTGCGCGACGGCCAGCTGCTGTTCTGCTATCTGCATCTGGCCGCCGCGCCGCACCTGGCCCGCGACCTGATGGCGCGCGGCGTAACGGCGCTTGCCTACGAAACCGTGAGCGATGCGGCGGGACGGCTGCCGCTGCTCGCCCCCATGTCCGACATCGCCGGCCGGCTGGCGCCGCAAATGGGCGCGCTCGGCCTGCACAAGACGCATGGCGGCAACGGCAAGCTGATCGGCGGCCTGGCGGGCGTGGCGCCGGCGCACGTGGTGGTGATCGGCGCCGGCATGGTGGGGCTGGGCGCCGCGCGCGTCGCGGCCGGACTCGGTGCGCGCGTAACCCTGCTCGACCGCCAGGCCGACAAGCTTGCGCACGCCGAAGCCCTGTTCGGCGCAAGGGTGGCGACGCACTTTTCCTCGCCTGAAGCGATCATGGGCTGCCTGGCCGAAGCGGACATCGTCATCGGAGCGGCGCAGATTCCCGGTCGCCACGCCCCCCGCCTGATCCCGCTCGATCTGCTGCACTGCATGCCGCAGGGATCGGTGCTGGTGGACGTGGCCATCGATCAGGGCGGCGTTGCGGAAACCTCGCGTCCGACCACGCACAGCCAGCCCTTCTACGTCGCCGAGGGCGTGGTGCATTACTGCGTGACCAACATGCCCGGCGCGGTGGCGCGCACCGCCACCGAAGCGCTCACCCATGCCACGCTGCCCTACGTGCTGGCCCTGGCCGAGCGCGGGCGCGCCGCGCTCGACGACGATGCGGGCCTGCGCGCCGGCCTGCATGTGCACGCCGGACGCATCGCGCACGCGGGGCTGGCCCAGGATCTAGCCGGCCGCTGATCCCGTCTCCGCGACATCGAGCCAGACGCGCGTCCGCACGCGGCCCGCGTCGTCGAAATCGTAGACACAGGGCACACCCGACGGAATTTCCACCGCCTCCATCGCCTCGGCCGACAGGCCGTCGAGATGCATGATCAGGCCGCGCAAGGTATTGCCGTGGCTCACGACCAGCAGACGCTGGCCGGCCCGCAGCGCGGGCAGCAGCACGTTTTCCCAGTACGGCAGCGTGCGCCGCTGACAGTCGCGCAGACTCTCGCTGGCCGGCAGATCGGCGGGGTTCATGCCCGCATAGCGCGGATCGAAACGCGGATGGCGCGGATCGTCCGATGCCAGCGGCGGCGGCGCTTCGGCATAGCCCCGCCACCAGCGCCGCGAGGCCGCTTCGCCCCAGGTGGCGAAAATCGCCTGTTTGGCCAGCCCCTGCAAGGCGCCGTAATGGCGCTCGTTGAGCCGCCAGGTTGCCCGCACGGGCACGTCCGGCGCGTCCATCGCCGCCAGGACGGCCTCGGCCGTCTGACGGGTACGCTGCAGGACGGAGACATGCGCAGCGTCGAAACCGAAACCGGCGCGCGCAAGCGCCCTGCCGGCCCACCGCGCTTCGTCCAGCCCGATGCCGGTGAGCGGAATGTCGGTCCAGCCCGTGAAGCGGTCGGCCAGATTCCATTCGCTGTGGCCGTGACGCAGCAGCACCAGTTTCATTCGGGTGCGCCGGTCAGCACCGTGCTCAGGTGATGGCGGTCGGCCCAGGCTTCGAGGCGCCAGCCCTGCGCGCCGATGCGAAACCAGTTGAGCGCGCAGTTGGGAATCTCGAAATCGCGCGGCGTCGAAAGCGGTCGCCCGGTGGCACGGCGGTAGAGGATATCGAGCACGCCGCTGTGACTGACGGCGGCGACGGTCTGGCCGGCATGGCGGCGCGCCAGACCGTCGATGCAGGCGGTCACCCGTGCCGCAAAGACGCGCAGCGATTCGCCGGTGTCGAAAGCGTAATCGGGATCGCGCGCAAGGTAGTGCGCATAGGCTTCCGGATGGCGCACGGCCGCCTCGGCCGCAGTCAGGCCCTGGAACAAACCGTAGTGGCGTTCGCGCAGCGCCGGTACGGGCAACACCGGTTCGTCCTCGCGCGCGGCGAGCGCCTGCGCCGTCTCGCGCGCCCGCGCGAGGTCGCTGCTGTAGATCGCGGCGAATCGCTGGTGCGCGGCGTTGAAGGCCATCGCCAGCGCCTGCGCCCGCCCGGTGGCATTGAGCGGCACGTCGGTATGCCCCTGGATGCGCTTCTCCGCATTCCAGTCGGTTTCGCCGTGGCGGATCAGGCAGAGCCGAAGCGTGCCGGCCGGGACATCCCCCATATCAATTCCACAAAACTGAGCTATACCGAATCTGACACAAAAAGATAAGGCTGTCAGTTTTGCGGGCGCGCAACACCCGCCCCTGCTGATGCCCGTCGCCCGGTGCGGCAACAAGTTGACACAACTTGATATAAGAAGATATATTTATCCATATATGTGCATCCTGACGGATTTGCATGGATTCAACCTGTCATCACTCACGGGAGACGTGTATGGAAGCGACTACCTATAATTACAAGGTCGTCCGGCAGTTCGCCATCATGACGGTGGTATGGGGCATCGTCGGCATGCTGGTCGGTCTGATCCTGGCCGCGCAACTGATCTGGCCGGATCTGACCTTCGGCATCGAATGGCTTTCGTATGGCCGCCTGCGGCCCCTGCACACCAACGCGGTGATCTTCGCCTTCGGCGGCTCGGGCCTGTTCGCCGTGTCGTATTACATCGTGCAGCGCACCTGCCAGACCCGGCTGTGGGCCGAGCCACTGGCCGCCTTCACGTTCTGGGGCTGGACCGCGGTGATCGTACTCGCGGCGATCACCCTGCCGATGGGCTACACCAGCAGCAAGGAATACGCCGAGCTGGAATGGCCGATCGACATCCTGATCACGCTCGTGTGGGTGGCCTACGCACTGGTGTTCTTCGGCACCATCGTCAAGCGCAAGACCAAGCACATCTACGTCTCCAACTGGTTCTTCGGCGCCTATATCCTCACCATCGCGCTGCTGCATCTGGTCAACAGCGCCGAACTGCCGGTCTCCCTGACCAAGTCCTACTCGGCCTATGCCGGCGTACAGGACGCAATGGTGCAGTGGTGGTATGGCCATAACGCGGTGGGCTTCTTTCTCACCACCGCCTTCCTCGGGATGATGTACTACTTCATTCCCAAGCAGGCCGGCCGCCCGATCTATTCCTACCGCCTCTCGATCGTCCACTTCTGGTCGCTCAACTTCATCTACATGTGGGCCGGCCCGCACCACCTGCAGTACACCGCGCTGCCCGACTGGGCGCAGTCGCTCGGCATGGTGTTCTCGCTGATGCTGCTGGCGCCGAGCTGGGGCGGCATGATGAACGGCATCATGACGCTGTCGGGTGCCTGGTACAAACTGCGCACCGACCCGATCCTGAAGTTCCTCGTCACCGCACTGTCGTTCTACGGCATGTCGACCTTCGAGGGCCCGATGATGTCGATCAAGACGGTGAACGCGCTCTCCCACTACACCGAATGGACCATCGGCCACGTGCATTCCGGCGCGCTGGGCTGGGTGGCGATGATCACCATCGGCTCCATGTACTACCTGATCCCGCGCCTGTTCGGCCGCGAATCGATGTACAGCACCAAACTGATCGAATGGCATTTCTGGCTGTCCACCATCGGTGTCGTGCTCTACATCGCCTCGATGTGGATCGCCGGCGTGGCGCAGGGCCTGATGTGGCGCGCGGCGAATGCCGACGGCACGCTGACCTACAGCTTCGCCCAGGTGCTGAACACGATGTATCCGTTCTACGGCATCCGTCTGCTCGGTGGCGCGCTGTTCTTCGGCGGCATGCTGATGATGGCCTGGAACGTCTTCAAGACCGTGGCGCAGGGCCGCGTCGTCAACGATGCGCCCATTCCCCAAGCCGTTCACGCCTAAGGAGGCCCGACCATGCTCAAGCACGAAACCATCGAAAAGAACATCGGCCTCCTGATCGTGCTGACCATCCTCGTGGTCAGCATCGGCGGGCTGGTCCAGATCGTGCCGCTGTTCTTCCAGACCTCCATGACCCAGCCGGTGGCGGGTCTCACGCCCTACACGCCGCTACAGCTCGCGGGACGCGACATCTACATCCGCGAAGGCTGCGTCGGCTGCCATTCGCAGATGGTGCGTCCGTTCCGCGCGGAAACCGAGCGCTACGGCCACTACTCCGTCGCCGGGGAATATGTCTACGACCGGCCTTTCCTGTGGGGCTCCAAGCGCACCGGTCCCGATCTACAGCGCGTGGGCGGCCGTTATTCCGACGCCTGGCATTACGCGCACCTGATGAACCCGCGCGATGTCGTGCCGGAATCGAACATGCCGGCCTACCCCTGGCTCGACCGCCCGCTCAAGGACGCGCATATCCAGCAGAAGATGCGCACGCTGAACTGGGTCGGCACCGGCTACACCGAACAGCAGATCGCCGATGCGCCCGCCGAACTGGAAGGCAAGACCGAACTGGATGCGCTGGTCGCCTATCTGCAGGTGCTGGGCACCCACGCCCCCAAAAACTGAGGCGGCGATCATGGACAGCGGAACGCTGAGCGGCATCGTCACCATCGTTTTCATCGTGGTGTTCATCGGCATCGTATGGTGGGCCTACAGCCGCGCCAACAAGGAACGCTTCGAGGACGCCGGACGCCTGCCCTTCGCCGAGGACGAGCCCCCCGCCCAACAAGGAGACAAGAAATGAGCGATTTCACGAGCGGCTTCTGGCCCATCTACATCAGCCTCATCACCCTGGTGAGCATCGTCGGCACCTGGATCTTCCTGAAGATGCAGACGACACGCAAACTCGCCCCCGGCGAAAAGCCGGAGCTGATCGAGCACACCTGGGACGAGGATCTGCAGGACCTGAACAATCCGTTGCCGCGCTGGTGGCTCGGCCTGTTCTACAGCACGCTGGTCTTCGCGCTCGTCTATCTGGCGCTGTGGCCGGGCCTGGGCAACTACGCCGGTCTGCTCGGCTGGACCTCGAAGGGTGAGTACGAGGCCGAGGTGAAGGCCGCCGAAGCGAAGTTTCAGCCGGTCTACGCCGGCTTCATGAAGCAGGACATCGCCAGCCTGGCCGCCAACCCGGAGGCGCACGCCATCGGCCGGAATCTGTTCCTGACCTACTGTTCGCAGTGCCACGGCTCGGACGCAGCCGGCGCCGCCGGCTTCCCCAACCTGACCGATCACGACTGGCTGTACGGCGGCGACCCCGACACTATCAAGGCGACCATCACCGATGGCCGCAACGGCGTGATGCCGGCGATGGGCGAGGCGCTCGGCTCCGACGGCACGAAACAGGTTGCGAACTATGTGCTGTCGCTGTCCGGCCGCCCGCACGATCTTGCACTCGCCGAAGCCGGCAAACAGAAGTTCGCCGACAACTGCGCCGCCTGCCATATGCCCGACGGCACCGGCATGGCGGCGCTGGGCGCCCCCAACCTCACCGACAAGGTATGGCTCTACGGCGGCAGCGAAGCTGCGATCATCGAGACCATCGCCAAGGGACGCAACGGCGTCATGCCGGCCGCGGCGCAGACACTGGGCACCACGTCGAACCGCGACGCCAAGCTGCACCTCCTGGCAGCCTACGTCTACGGCCTGTCGCAGAAACAGTGAGCGGCAATCGATAAGCGACATCCGCCGGGGCCAGCCCCGGCGGGCCGCTAGAGCGCATTGCGGGCAGTGCGCTCCAGCGGCCCACCACGAGACGAAGCCACGAAGCATGGCAGCGACAGACGACAAACAGGCCTCGAACGAGGCGCCGATCGAGCAGCAGCTCTACGCGATCCGGCAGACGATCCAGGCGCGCGCGGTACACGGCGTGTTCGCCAACTGGCGCATTGCGCTGGTGCTGTTGACCCAGGCGCTCTACTACGGGCTGCCCTGGATTTCGTGGGACAACCGCCAGGCGGTACTGTTCGATCTGGCGGCCCGCAAGTTCTATATTTTCGGCCTGGTGTTCTGGCCGCAGGATTTCGTCTACCTCACCGGCCTGCTGATCCTGTCGGCCCTGTCCCTGTTCCTGTTCACCGCCGTCGCCGGCCGGCTGTGGTGCGGCTATGCCTGCCCGCAGACGGTCTACACCGAGATTTTCATGTGGGTGGAAAACTGGTTCGAGGGCGATCATATCGCGCGCCGCAAGCTCGATACCTCGCCATGGAACGCCGCCAAGCTGAAGAAGCGCGGCCTCAAGCATCTGGTGTGGTTCGTCATCGCGCTGTGGACGGGCTTTACCTTCGTCGGCTATTTCACGCCGGTCAAGACGCTGGCGGCCGAAGTGGCGTCGATGGGCCTGGGTCCGTGGGAAACCTTCTGGATCCTGTTCTACGCCTTCGCCACCTGGGGCAACGCCGGCTTCATGCGCGAACAGGTGTGCAAGTACATGTGCCCCTACGCGCGCTTCCAGAGCGTGATGTTCGACTCCGACACGCTGGTCATCTCCTACGATCCCGGCCGGGGCGAGCCGCGCGGCGCACGCAGCAAAAAGACCGACTACAAGGCCGCCGGCCTCGGCGCCTGCGTGGATTGCGGCGTCTGCGTGCAGGTGTGCCCCACCGGCATCGACATCCGCAACGGCCTGCAGTACGAATGCATCGGCTGCGCCGCCTGCATCGACGGTTGCGACCAGATCATGGACAAGATGGGCTATCCGCGCGGGCTCATCCGCTACACCACGGAAAACGCGGTGAAAGGCAAATACTCCGACCAGAGCATCATTCGCCACATCCTGCGGCCGCGCACGCTCATCTACACCGTTCTGCTGGGCACCATCGCCGCCGCCTTCCTCTACAGCCTGGCAACCCGCGTGCCGCTGCGCGTCGATGTGGTGCGCGACCGCGTCGCCCTGTCCAAGGAAACCGACGACGGCCTGATCGAAAACGTCTACCGCCTGCAGATCATCAACAAGGACAACGCCCCGCATCGCTACACGATCGGGGCAAGCGGCATCCCCGGCCTCAAGGTCGTCAGTGCCGGCCGCGAGATCGCCGCCGCACCGCTGGAAACCATCGACGTGCCCGTGAGCCTCGTTGCCGATCCCACGGACCTGAAAGGCCGTTCGATCGAAGTCACCGTCCACATCCAGGCGGCCGACGACGCGCGCATCCGCGACGACGTGTCGACCAAGTTCTTCAACCGCTGAACCGTACGGGAGCGCTCCATGACCCCATCGACCGCATCGACGCACAAGCCCTGGTACCGCGAACCCTGGCCCTGGTTCCTGATGAGCCTGCCGGCCACCGCCGTGATCGCGGGCCTCAGCACCGTCTGGATCGCCGTGACGCACTACGACGGCCTGGTCGTCGGCGACTATTACAAGGCCGGTCTCGCGATCAACCAGACCCTGGCGCGCGACGCCGCCGCCGGGGCGCGCCACCTGCAGGCCACGATCCAGAGCCGGAACGGTGCGCTCGACATCGCGCTGAGCGGCCGCATGGATCACTGGCCTGACCGGCTGGCCCTGACGCTGGCGCATCCGACACGCCAGGGCCAGGATCAGGCGCTGACGCTGCAACACGCCGGCGATGGGCACTATCGTGCCGCCCTGCCGGCATTGCACCCGGGCAAATGGCACGCCCAGATCGGCGACCCAGGCTCGACCTGGCGCCTGTCAGGCGTCGTGTACGCGCCGTTCGATCAGGCTGTCGTGCTGACCGCCGCCACCGTTCATCAATCACAGGGAGACTGAAATGGATGTCGTACTCGATCTGCTCTTCACCAGCGGCATCGGCCTCTTGAGCCTGTTCACGATCGTGTTCATCATCGGGATGGGATTCTTCCTGTCGTTCTGGCTCAAGCGCAAGATGAACGAACCGAAACAGGAATGACCGTCCATCCGACGAGGAGCGCGCGATGATGCAACGCCTGATCCACATCCTGTGGCCATCCTTCCTCGTAGCCGGGGTGGCCGACATCGTTTTCACCAGCCTGTTCGACCCGCTGGAGATCATGTACCGGGGCGAGCCGCTGATCGAACAGCGCATCGCCGCCTATACCCTCGGCTTCTTCATCTTCTGGCTGCTGGGCATCGCGTCCAGCATGCTGACCTGCTATTTCCAGCGCGGCGCGGACGAGATCAACCGCTGCCCGCTGCCTGCCACCCGGCGTCCCGAGGGCTGCCCCAAACGCGAAGGCGGCGGGGACTGCTGCTGACGCCTTACGGGCCGGTACCGGATTCGGCCAAGCCGAGGTCGGGCGCTTCATCGTCGATCACCGACACCCGGTTGCGCCCTGCATGCTTGGACACGTAGAGCGCACGATCGGCCTGCCGCATCAGGCTGTCGAGGTCGTGCGCGCCGTGCATGCCCAGCCCCGCGACGCCGATGCTCACCGTCACGCCTTCGGGGCATTCCCGGCATTCGAGCGATGCGGTGAGCATGCGCAGGCGCTCGGCCAGCGCGCAGGCATTGTCCCGGTTCTGCCCGGGCAGCAACAGCATGAATTCCTCACCGCCGAGACGGGCGAAGATATCGCTCGACCGCAGCGTGGTGCGGATGGCATTGGCAAAGGTCTGCAGGACCCGGTCGCCGGCCTCGTGCCCGTGCACGTCGTTGACGCGCTTGAAATGGTCCAGATCGAGCATGACGGCTGAAACCGGCATGTCGAGACGCAGGGCGCGGTCCACTTCGATGCGCGCCATCTCCAGGAAATGCCGCCGATTGCTTGCCCCCGTCAGGGAGTCGACCGAAGCCAGCTCTTCGAGCAGCCGGTTGGCGATCTGCAGTTCCTCGGTCCGCGCACGTACCCGTGACTCGAGTTCGAGGTTGAGCTGCCAGATCGCTTCCCGCGATTCGCGCAATTCGCGCTCGTGCGTCTGCAGACTTTCGTTGCGGTCGCGCAGCTCCTGCAACAGCGCGGCCAGGGCCAGCGACACGAACAGCAGCGTCGCCAGATACTCCTGGACGCGCAGAACCGTGGCTTGCGGCAGCTCCGAATGGAACGGCCCCAGGCCCGCCAGATTGGCGAGAATGGCGGCGACGGCAATCAGCAGGCCGAACGCGGCGGTTTCCCATACCCCCAGACGAATCGCCGGCCAGAGCAGCAGCGGCAGCATCAGGAAAGGACTGTCGAGCAACCGCCCCGTCTCGCCGCCGCCCAGCACGAATATCCGCCAGGCCAGCACGCCGGTGACCACAAGGATCGCTGCGGTTTCCAGTATCCGCAGCGGCCGCAGTGCCGACCGTCCGGAGAGCCAGCCCAGCGCGAGCGGCACGACCATCAGGACGCCGAGACTGTCTCCGACCCACCATATCCGCCAGTACGACCAGAACGAGGTCTGCGCATCCCCGTCCATCGCGTAGATCGCGGCCCCCGGCAAGGCGGCGAGGCCCGGCGCCAGCAGCAGCGCGACCCCGCCGAACCAGATGACGTGCCGCAAGCGGTCGAAAGTGAAAGGCTGGGCCAGCCGGCGCAACACGAGCGCGGCCAGCAGGCATTCGAACAGATTGACCGCCGCGAATCCCAGTGCCTGCCAGAGCGTGAAGGCAGGCAAATCGGCAAGCACTTCGGCGAGCACGGCAGCACCCAGATAAAGCGGCCAGTCGCGCGCACGCGCGACCAGCAGGGCAGCCAGCAATATGCCGTTCGGCAACCAGAAAATGGCAATGCCTTCGGACATCGCGGAAGCCGCCACGCCAAGGCGCGCGCCCGCAAAATAGAGCGCGCCTGCCAGCAGGGGATAGAAAAATCGCCGCGTTGTCATGGTTGCATGCGCACTTTACCGCAAGCCGCGCGCAAATCTGCGACAGCCGGTCGGCAGGCATGGCGAGAGAGCCGGCAGGCCGGCGGGGCATACTCAGGCCGTGCGCGAATAACGCAGCCGGTCGCCGGTGGCGGCTTCCTTCAGGTAGCGGTCGAAGCACATGCCGATGTTGCGCAGGAAAAGGCGCCCGCGTTCGGTGACCGCAACGCGTTCCGTTCCCAGCTCGACCAGCCCGTCGTCGGCCAGCGGCTGCAGATCGGCCAGCGCCTCGGCAAAGTAGTCGGCGAAGCCGATGTCCCATTCGCGGCCGAAGGCCGCAAAGTCGAGTTCCAGATCGCACATCACGCGGGTGATCGCGTCGCGGCGGATCCGGTCGTCGCGGCTGAGCCGGATACCGCGCTCGACGGCGAAGCCGGTATAGCCCACGCGCGTCTGATAGCGCTTGAGGTTCTTCTCGTTCTGCATGTAGACGTCGGCGGTCTGGCTGATGCTGGAGACGCCGAAGGCGAGGATGTCGCTGTCCTTGTGCGTGGTGTAGCCCTGGAAATTGCGCCACAGCGTCTTGTTCTGCTGGGCGCGCACCAGTTCGTCCTCGGGGCGGGCGAAATGGTCGAGGCCGATGTTCACGTAGCCGGCCTCGCCCAGCCTCTCGTTCACCGCCTGCTGCAGGCCCAGGCGCACCGCCGCATCGGGCAGGTCGGCCTCCTGGATGAGCTGCTGGTGCTTCTTCATCCAGGGCACGTGGGCATACGCGAACACCGCCAGACGGTCGGGCGCCCATTCGACGACCTGGGCCAGGGTGCGGCGAAAACTTTCGACCGTCTGCTTCGGCAGGCCGACGATGAGGTCGAGGTTGATGCTGGAAAATCCGAGTTCGCGCGACCAGTCCATCACCTGCCGGATGAGTTCGGCGGACTGGATGCGGTTGACGGCCTGCTGGACCGCCGGGTCCATGTCCTGCACGCCGAACGACACCCGGTTGAAACCGGACTCGCGCAGGGCTTCGAGGTGCGCGCGGGTCAACTCGCGCGGATCCACCTCGCAGCTGATTTCCGCATCCGGCGCGATGCGGAAATGCTGTTTCATGATCGCCATCAGCCTGCGGATGTCGTCCGGGCTCAGATAGGTGGGCGTACCGCCGCCCCAGTGGAGCTGGTGCGCCACGCGCGACGCATCGATCCGCGCCGCGGTCTCGGCCATCTCGCGCTCGATTGCGGCGAGATAGGGCACGGTCTTGCCGTAATCGCGGGTGGCGACCATGTTGCAGCCGCAGTAGTAGCAGAGCGAGTCGCAGAAGGGGATGTGCGCGTACAGCGACAGGCCGCGCCCGGCGGCCGATGCGGCCAGCGCCTCGGCCCAGTCGGCTTCGCCGAAACCGGTGTGGAAGTACGGCGCGGTAGGGTACGAAGTGTAGCGCGGCCCCGGCACGCTGTATTTGCGCAGCAGATCGAGCGTCGTAGGCATCCGAAATTCACCCGGTCAAGTTAAGGATATTTTTGTCTTTTTATCATATCCAGCCCCGGAAATCCAGCCCGCCCGAGGCGGTTTGCGTGAATTGCGGTAAAGTTCGGCCTTGGCCACCCGTTGAATATCGAACCCCGCACCGCACCCGACCGTTCTCATGCATAGCCGCTCCGTTTCGCCGCGCTATCTGATCGCCTCGCTGCTGCTCTGTCTGGTCTGCGCCGCGCCGGTCCGCGCCGACCCGGCAGGCGATCTTGCGCAACGCGTCTACGACCGCCCCAACGGCCGCGACCTCACCACACTCGGGCGCATGGTGCTGACCGAACGCGGCCGCGCACCGCGCATCCGCGAACTCGTTACTTACCGGATCGACAAATCCGGCGGCGAAACCGCGAACCTGATCCGTTTCCTCGATCCCGAAGACATCGCCGGTACCGGTTTGCTGAGCCTCGACAAGGCGGACGGCAGTACCGACCAGTGGCTGTATCTGCCTGCGCTCGACCGCGTGCGCCGGATTTCCAGCGACCGCAAAGGCGGCCGCTTTGTCGGTTCCGACCTCTATTTCGAAGATCTTCAGGAACGCAAACCATCGAAGGACCGTCACCGGCTCCTGGGCAGGCAGACCGAGAACGGCATTCTTTGCGACGTGCTGGAAAGTATCCCCGTCGAGACGGGCGAATCGATCTACCTCAAACGTATCAGCTGGATCGACCCGGCGACTGCCATTCCGCAACGGGTCGATTATTTCGAACGCGACGCCGGCACACCCAGCAAGCGATGGCTGCTGCGCGCCAAGAAACGCATGCAGGGCTACTGGACGCTGACCGACAGCCGCATGGTCGATCTGGAAAGCGGACACGAAACCCGTCTGGTCATCGACACCGCGCTGTACGACCAGAAACTGCCCGCCAAACTCTTTACCTCGCAAACGCTCGCCGACGAGCGCCTGGAATCGGACTACCGCCCATGAACAGACTGCTTTTGACCCTGAGCCTGCCGTTCGTCGCCCTGGCCGCCCACGCCGCGGACGATCTGCCGCCGCCCCGCGCCGCCATCCAGGAAGCGGCGGACGATCTGCCGCCCCCCCGACGCACCAGCACGCGGGCACCGGCTGCCGCTGAAGCCGCTCCGCCGGCCGCCGCCGCAGACGAACTGCCGCCCCCCAGGCGCACGGCGCGCAGCCGCGCACGCAGCGCGCAGCCGACGCTCAAATTCGGCATCGACGATCTGCTGGCGGAAACTGGCGTGCTGCCCGACGCTGCCGAAGCCGACACCTATTCCACGCTGCGCGTCAGCCCCTATGTACAGTGGCAGCCCAGCCGCGACTGGGAATTCCGCGCCGGCGCGCGGCTCGACGGCATGTCCCAGGCCGGCGGGCGGACCGGCCACGACGAACTGCTGGCCGACTACAGCGACACCTACGTGCGCTACCGCAGCGGCGATACCCGCCTGACCTTCGGCGCCCAGACCATCATCTGGGGCCGGGTGGACGAAATCCCGCTCGCCGACCGCGTCAGCCGCGCCGATCTCACCCGCTTCGCGCTGGACGATCTGGCCGACCGCCGCCGCGCCCAGCTTGCGGCACGCTGGGAACAGACCATGGGCGAATACAAGCTCGATGCGGTCTGGCTGCCCGTGTTTCGCGGCGCGCAGCTGCCCGATCCCGACAGCGTCTGGAGCCCGGTCAACCGCACCACGCGCCAGATCATCGGCATCGACCCCAGCCTCACCACCGGCTGGCTCGGCGCCGCGCGCATCGAGGACAATGAACACGGCAGCGGCGGCGGCGCAATCCGCCTGACCCGGACCGGCGAACCCTTCGATTTCGGCGTCACGCTGGCACGCACGCGCCAGTCGCTGCCCTACTACCGGATCGACGTGCCGACGCTCACGCTCACCGCGGTCCACCCCTTCAACAATTTCGTCGGCGCGGACATGGAAATGGTCAGCGGCGGCCTGACCTGGCGTATGGAAGTCGGCTACACCGACAATGTGCCCTACACGCAGCCGACGACCGTCATGGACACGACCCACGCGCTCGACTGGATCGGCGCACTGGAATTCTTCCCGGGCGGCGGCGATACCCGGGTCAACCTGCAACTGGTCGCGCATGCGCTGCAGACCGACCGCGCCTCGCTCGAACTGAAGGAGTACTACGGCGCCAACGGCGAAGTCGAGATCCCCTTCGCCAACGGCCGCTGGAAGGCCGCCATGCGCTTCGCCACCGGCTTCAACGTGCGCGACGTCTATCTCGGTCCCAAGATCAGCTACGTGGGTTGGGAACCGCACGAAATCTATCTGGCCGGCCATTACTTCGACGGCGAGAACCGCACGCTCGGCGGCTTCCACCAGGACCACTCGCTGATCACCCTGGGCCTGCGCACCCGGTTCTGACCGCACCCGTGCCATGGAGACACTGAAAGCCTGGCTCGACGGGCGGCGCATGCTGCCGCCCTGGGTGGCGATGGGTATCGCGCTCGTCGTCCTCGCGGTCTCCATTCCCTATGTCCTGAAGCTGCATTTCAACAACGCGCCGGACATCTATTCGCCGTCCGATTCGCCCACGATCCAGCTGCGTGCGTCGCTGTTCAAGGAATTCCCCAACGACGAAACGATCGTCGTGCTGTTCGAGGGCGACGACCTCTACACGCCGGGCTTCCTGTCCGCACTCGACCGCGTCGCCCGGACCATGGAACGCCACCCTTCGGTCGACCGCGTGCTCACGCTCACCACGGTCGAGCACATCGAAGCCACCGACGACGGCTTCGCCGTCGCGCCGCTGGTCGACGCCCGCAAACTCGCCTCGCGCAGTCCCGCGCAATGGAAGGCCCGCGTACTCGGCGACCCCTTTGCGCCGGGCCTGCTCGCCTCGCGCGACGGGCGCGCCGTCGCGCTGGTCGTGCGGCCAAAATTCCTGAAAGAGAGCCTGGCACGGCGCGACGTGCTGATCGCGCTCGACGAGACCGTCGTCGCCGAGAAACTGGAGACCCACCGTACCGCCACCGCCGGCACGGTGGCGCAGACCGTCGAGGAGCTGCGCTCGCTGTGGCGCGACAGTGCCATTTTCATTCCCACCACTTTCCTGATCGGCATGGGCCTGTTGTGGTGGGTGGTCGGCCGCGTCCGGCCGGTTCTGATCGGCGGGCTGGCGATGAGCGTAACGGTCGCCGCCAGCGTCGGCGGGCTGGTCGCCACCGGCCAGCCCTATACGCCGGTGACCGCGATGATTCCGACGCTGATCGCGGCGTACACCACCGCCACGCTGCTGCATCTGTATGCCGCCATCCAGCGCGCGCGCATCGCACTGCTGCCGCGTCCGCAACGCATCGCCCGCGCACTCAAGGAAACCCTCGTGCCGGGACTGTTCAACGTGCTCACCACCGGTGCCGGCATGCTGAGCCTGTTGTGGGTGGATATCCCGCCGGTCCAGGCCTTCGGCCTGTCCGGTTCCATCGGCACGCTGATGGTATTCCTGGTCGTGTTCGTGCTGATGCCGCCCATCCTGCTCAAATGGGACGTGCCACGCTGGCCGCGCCGCCGTTCCGGGCTCGCCAAGGCACGTCGCATCGCGGCGGCCGTTTCGGTATTCAGCCTCCGCAATGCCCGCTGGGTACTGGGGGGCACCGCACTGCTCATCGCGGTCACGATTCCGCTGGCGATGCAGGTAAAGGTCGAGTCCAATCTGATCGAGTTCTTTTCGCCCAAACACAGCATCAGCCTCGGCACCGAACGGATCGAAAGCCGGCTAGCCGGCGTCACCGGACTGGAAATCGTGCTGACCGGCGCAGGCCGCGACGCACTCAAGGACCCCAGACGGCTGGCCGAAATCAAGGCACTGCAGCAATGGCTGGAGCAGCAGCCCGAAGTCGACCGCAGCCTTTCGGTCGCGGACATGATCGAGGAAATGAACCGCGCGCTGAGCGGCGAACCCGCCGGTGTCGATGCATTGCCGACCAGCCGCAAGCTGGTCGAACAGCTGATGCTGATCTACGACGGCAGCGACATGTTCGAACTGGTGAACCGCGAATTCCAGCGCGGCCGCATCGCCATGAGCCTGAACGTCCACGGTGTGAACGAGATCAGCGCGGTCATCGACCGCATCAAGGCGCATCTCGCCGCCCATCCGGTCGAAGGCGTGCAGATTCGCATGTCGGGCTACGGCCAGCTGTTTGCCGACCAGACCGATCGCATCGTCAACGGCCAGCTCAAGAGTTTCTCCTCGGCCTTCATCCAGATCCTGCTGCTGATGGCGCTGCTGTTCCGTTCGTTCCGCGGCGCGCTGATCTGCCTGATCCCGAATCTCGCGCCCCTGTTCTTCATCTTCGTGGTGATGGGCGTCACCGGCGTCGCGCTCGACGTCGCCACCGTACTGATCGCAGGGGTCATTCTCGGCATCACCGTGGACGACACCATCCATCTCTATCACGGCTATCTCCACCGTATCCGGCATGGTGTCAGTCCGGTGTTCGCGATCATACGCAGCGTGGAAAGCTCGGGGCGCGCGGTGATCGCGATCTCGGTCGTTCTGATCGCGCAATTCAGTCTGCTGGGCCTGTCTGATTTCAGGCCGACCGCGCACTTCGGCGCCCTGTGCGCGGTCGGCCTGTTCGCAGGTCAGGTGTTCGAGCTGCTGCTGATGCCGGCGCTGCTGGGCCTGCGCCTGCCCAGGCAGGACACGACGCTCAAGGCACGTTCAGCCTGAGTGCGGCGAATTCGTCGCTGTACAGGGCGAATTCGTCGCCCGAGGCAAACTGCCAGCCTTCCAGATGGCCGAAATCGGCGCTGGACCGGGGCTCCAGTTCGAGCGTGAAACGCTTGGACGTGGCCAGCGTGGGATTGCGCACCGACAGCGCTACCGTCAGGTAGCGGTCGCCGGTATTCTGGATCACCGCGACCAGCCCCTTGCCCAGCAGGGACGAACGAAAACTCACGACCACCGGCAACGCGGGCTTGGCCGCGACTGCCGACTGGTAGTCCGACTCCCGGTAGCTCAGCTGCTGGCGCAACTGTTCGACTTCGCGCTGCCGGGCGAGCAACTGGTTGCGCGTCTCGGTGAGATAGCGTTCGGTCTGCTGCCGCGTTTCGATTTCCTTAGACAGGCGGCGCTTGGCCTCGCCCAGATCGACATTGAGCATGAAGGCATACAGCGCAAGGCCGCAGACCATCATGAACAGCACCGCCGCCGCCAGCAGGGCGGCGAACAGGCCGCGCCGCCGTGGCGCAGCTACAGCCACGCCTTCGCTCATCCCGTGTTGCGCATGCCCGCAGCGATCGCGTTGATCGATCGTTTCAGCGGCGTGAGCCAGGTGTCCTGCTCGGCCTCCCACACGCTGCCGGTGCGGTAGCGTTTCAGCATGCGGACCTGGATGTGGTTGATCGGGTCGATATAGGCCCGGCGGCGCGACAGCGACAGCGCCAGTTGCGGGTTGTCCTCAAGCAGGTTGCCGACGCCGGCCACAGTCTTGACGCAATCGACCGTCAGGGCGAATTCGTCGGCAATGGTACGATAGATCGCCATCGCGTTTGCGTGGTCGCACAGGCGCGCGTATTCCTCGGCGATCTCGATGTCGGCCTTGGTGAGCGACATCTGCACGTTGGACAGCAGGCTGCGGAAAAACGGCCATTCGCGGTGCATTTCGCGCAGCTGCGCCAGACCGTCCGCATCGGCATCGATGAAGGTCTTGAGCGCGCTGCCGATGCCATACCACGCCGGCAGCGTGTGACGCGACTGCGCCCAGCCGAAGACCCACGGAATCGCGCGGATCGAACCGAGCGAACGATCGGCTTTTTTGCGATGCGACGGCCGGCTGCCGATGTTCAGCGTACCGATCTCGGTAACCGGCGTGCTTTCGTAGAAATAGTCGATGAATCCTTCCATGCCGAGGAGCGCACGATAGCTCACCTCGCCCGCTGCGGCGATGTCGCGCATGCGATCGAGATAGGCCTGCGGGTAACGCACGTCGCTGTGGGCCAGCGCGGTCGCGCTGGCTTTCAGCAGACCGGTCACGCCCATGCCGATCTCGTAGTTCGCGGTTTCGGGATTGCCGTACTTGTAGTACAGCATCTCGCCCTGCTCGGTGAACTTGATCTCGCCGTTCACGGTACCCGGTGGCTGCGACAGGATCGCGTCATAGGTCGGACCGCCACCGCGTCCGACGGTGCCGCCGCGACCGTGGAACAGCCGGCATTCGACGCCGTAGTGCTGGGTCAGCGCGATGATCGACAGCTGGGCCTGATAGAGATTCCAGTTCGACGCCAGGATGCCGCCGTCCTTGCACGAATCCGAATAGCCGAGCATGACTTCCTGACGGTTGCCGTTGGCCGAGATCAATGCGCGGTAAACCTTGTTCGACAGCAGCGCATCGAGGATGTCCTCGCTGTGCTGCAGATCGTCCACCGTCTCGAACAGCGGCGCCACCAGGATGCGGCAGAACCACTCGCTGCCGGTGTGGCCTGCCAGACCGACCAGCCGCGCAAGCAGCATGACTTCCATCACATGGCTGGCGTGGTGCGTCATCGAGATCACGTAGGCGCCGAACAGTTCGTCGCCCACTTCGGCCTGCAGCTTGGCCATGCGGCGGAACACCGCCAGCGCCTCGCGCGCCTCCTCGTCGAGCACGGCGTCGTTGATCTGGATCGGGTCGATATGGCCGATCCAGGCCGCCAGCCGCGTCACGCGGTCCGCCTCGCTCGCGGATGGATAGTCGAAGCCGGGATCGATCTGCTGCAATACCGCGGTGACGGTGCGCGTATGCACCGTGGACTCCTGGCGAATGTCGATCTGCAGCAAGTGGAAGCCGAAGCTCTCCGCCAGCCGGATCAGCGCCTGCAGATCCTGCATGGCCACCAGGCGGTCGCCATGGCTGATCAGCGAGTCGCGCAGCAGGTAGAGATCGTCGACGAAATCGCCGGCCTTCTCGTAGGCCAGATGCGGCTTGAAGCTCGGCACGTCGGCCAGACTCTGGTGCACATAGGAACGGTTGGCGTCCAGCCGCGCCAGCATGATCGCCGTCATGCGACGGTAGGGTTCGCGGCTGTAGATCTGCACGGCGGTGCCGCGGAAGACCTGATCGCCGAACTCGGATTCATACTCGGCCAGGCGTTCCTGGAACGCCGCCGAAGGCGTGCACCAGTCTCTACTGTGCGTGAGCGTCTGCCGCAGATCGAGCAGTCGCGCACGGTACTCGTCGAGCGCGGCCTGCATCTGCGTATAGACCGTCCACTCGGTAACGTCGGCGGTGACGAAGGGATTGCCGTCGCGGTCGCCGCCAATCCATGAACCGAAGCGGATGAAGCTCGGCACTGTCACCGGCGCCCCGCTGTCGGCGTTGACGCCGAAGTGTTTGCGCAGCGCCTTCTCGAAGAAATGGTAGGCCTTGGGGACCGCCTCGAACAGGGCCTCGCGCACGTAGTACAGGCCGTTGCGCACCTCGTCGCGGACTTCCAGTTTGGCAGAGCGCAGTTCGTCGGTCCGCCACATCACCTGAATCTCGGCGGCCAGCTGCGCTTCGAACTCGCGTTGATCGTTCACGCCCAGCGTCGGACTGTAGAGCTGATCGCAGATCAGAAAGACGCGGCGCATCCCTTCCATCACCGCGCGGCGACGGGCTTCGGTGGGATGCGCGGTGAACACCGGCGCGTAATACAGGCGGTTCAGCATCGCCTGGAAAGCGGCGGCGGTCATGCCCTGCGCCTTGAGATCGCCGACGGTGCGATCGAACGAGCCTTCCCACAGGGGCATGCCGTGCGACAGCATGCGGCGGCGGTTGCGGTGGGCAAAGGCCTCTTCGGCCACGTTGACCAGTTTGAAATAGCTGGAAAACGCACGTACCACCAGTTCGACCTTTTCGGCGGACATGGCGTCGATCGTCGCCATCAGATCGGTACGGCGCTGCTGGTCTTCCTGCTGGTGGAGTTCGGCGAAACCGCGCCGCAGGGTCTCGACGGTCTCGAACACGTCTTCGCCGGCGAACTGCAGCAGCACCTGGCCCAGCAGCGTGCCCAGGAGCTTGACCTGCGCGCGCAGGTGATCGTCGGTAAGCAGGTAATCCGGTGCGTTCATGGCGGCAGCTGGCTTCAGCGCCCGTTGAATCGGGAAGCGGCGTATTTTCTCACAGGCCCGCCCATCACCCAACCGCGCGCCGGGCGTTGCGGAACATGCGCATCCACGGGCTGTCGCCGGTCAGCGTATCGGGCTTCCACGACATCTGTACCGCCCGCGCCACCCGTTCGGGATGCGGCATCAGGATACTGAAGCGGCCGTCGCCGCTCGTGAAGCCGGTCAGGCCGCCGGCCGAACCGTTGGGATTCATCGGATAGGTTTCCGCCGGTATGCCGCGATGATCGACATAGCGCAGCGTCGCGCGCGCCTGCGCCGCATGCGCCGGATCCCTGAATTCCACCCGGCCCTCGCCGTGCGACACGACGATGGGCATGACCGACCCCGCCATGCCTGTGAAAAAGAGCGAAGGCGAGTCGAGCACCTCGACGAGGCTGAAGCGCGCCTCGAACTGCTCCGACAGGTTGCGCTCGAAACGCGGCCACGCCGCCGCGCCGGGAATCAGGTCGTGCAGCTGGCTCATCATCTGGCAGCCGTTGCACACGCCCAGCGCGAAGGTGTCGGCGCGACCGAAGAAGGCGGCGAACTGGTCGCGCGCGCGGGGATTGAACAGGATGGATTTGGCCCAGCCACCGCCCGCGCCCAGCACGTCGCCGTAGCTGAAACCGCCACACGCGACGAAGCCGGCGAAATCGGCCAGATCCGCACGGCCCGCCAGGATGTCGCTCATGTGAACATCGAAAGCGGAAAAACCGGCGGCGTCGAAAACCGCAGCCATTTCGACGTGCCCGTTCACGCCCTGCTCGCGCAGAATGGCCACGCGCGGCCGCTGTCCGGCGGCGACGTAGGGCGCAGCGACATTTTCGGCAGGGTCGAAGCACGGTGCACAGCGCAGGCCGGGATCGGTCGCGTCGGCGTGGGTCGCGTATTCCTGCTCGGCGCAGACCGGGTTGTCGCGCAGCTTCGCCAGTTCATAGCTGGTGCGCCCCCAGATGCGCTGCAGATCGGCGCGCGCCGCATCGAAAACGACATGCTCCCGCCGCGCCAGACGGATCCGGTCGGCATTGCCGGGCTCGCCGATGATGTAGAACTCGCCGCGCAGATCGGCGGCAAAGAAGGCAGCCATCACGGCCTGCGTATCGCTGCGGCGCACCTGCAGCACGGCGCCCGCTTCTTCGCTGAACAGCACATTGAAAAGGCGCTCGGTATAGCCACGCGGGTCGTCCATGTCGGGCTCGGGCACTCCCTCTTCGTCCGCGTCGTGGCGAATCTTTTCCGAGCACAGCTCGTCGATGTCGATCTCCAGCCCGCAGTGTCCGGCAAACGCCATTTCGGCCAGCGCAACGAACAGGCCGCCGTCGGAACGGTCATGATAGGCCAGCAGTTTGCCTGCGGCATTGAGTGTCTGGATCGTGTCGAAAAACGCTTTCAGGGCGGCGGGTTCCGGCGCGTCCGGACACTGGTCGCCCACCTGCTTGAAGGCCTGGGCGAAGCTCGATCCGCCGAGACGGTTCTTGCCCAGGCCCAGGTCGATCAGGATCAGGTCGGTCTCACCGCAATCGGTGCGCAGTTGCGGGGTGAGCTGCCGCGTCGCGTCGGGCGTGACGGCGAAGGCCGATACCACCAGCGAGACCGGCGCAGTCACCTGCTTCTTCCCGCCGCCGTCCTGCCACACGGATTTCATGCTCATGGAATCCTTGCCCACCGGGATGGCAATCCCCAGCGCCTGGCAGTACTGCGACACGGCGGCGACGGTGTCGAACAGCGCCGCGTCCTCGCCGGGGTGGCCGGCCGGCGCCATCCAGTTGGCCGAAAGCTTCACGTCGGACAGTTTTTCGACGCGCGCGGCGGCGAGGTTGGTGATCGCCTCGGCGATCGCCATGCGGCCCGAGGCCGGCGCGTCGATCAGCGCCAGCGGGGCTTTCTCGCCGATGGAGAAAACCTCGCCGCGCAGGGTCCGGTAGCCCGCGAGCGTGATCGCGCAATCGGCCACCGGCACTTGCCACGGCCCCACGCACTGGTCGCGCGCGGTCAGCCCGCCCACGCTGCGGTCGCCGATGGCGATGAGGAACATCTTGGACGCCACGCCCGGCATCGCCAGCACGCGGTGCACCGCATCGTCCAGCGCGATGCCGTCGAGCGCCAGCGGCGCCGGCGGATTCTGCCGGTGCGCCACGTCGCGCGTCATCTTCGGCGGCTTGCCGAGAATCACGTCGAGGCCCACGTCCACCGGGGCATTGCGGAAATGGCTGTCCGTCACCAGCAGATGGTTGGCCTCCGTCGCTTCGCCCAGCACCGCGAAGGGGCAGCGCTCGCGTTCGCAGATCGCGCGGAATTCGTCGAGGCGCGAAGGCGGAATCGCCAGCACGTAGCGTTCCTGTGCCTCGTTGCACCAGATCTCGCGCGGCGACATGCCGGATTCTTCCGACGGCGCGGCACGCAGTTCGAAGCGTCCGCCCTTGCCGCCGCCATGCACCAGTTCGGGCAGCGCGTTCGACAGGCCGCCCGCACCGACGTCGTGAATCGACAGGATGGGATTGGCTTCGCCCAGCTGCCAGCAGCGGTCGATGACTTCCTGTGCGCGCCGTTCCATTTCGGGGTTGCCGCGCTGCACCGAGTCGAAGTCGAGGTCGGCCGCATTGGCACCCGTGTCCATCGACGAAGCCGCGCCGCCGCCCAGGCCGATCAGCATGCCGGGGCCGCCCAGCTGGATCAGCAGCGTGTCGGCGGGCAACATTTTCTTGTGCACGTGGTCGTCGCGGATCATGCCCACGCCGCCCGCCAGCATGATGGGCTTGTGGTAGCCGCGCCGTTCGCCGGCCACGGTTTCCTCGAAGGTGCGGAAATAGCCCGCCAGATTCGGCCGGCCGAATTCGTTGTTGAATGCCGCCGCGCCGATGGGGCCTTCGAGCATGATCGCCAGCGGCGAGACGATACGGTCGGGCTTGCCGTAGGGGTCGGTCTCCCAGGGCTGCGTGCAGCCGGGCAGATTCAGGTTCGAGACCGAGAAACCGCACAGGCCCGCCTTGGGTTTGGACCCGGTACCGGTCGCCCCTTCGTCACGGATTTCGCCACCGCTGCCGGTCGCGGCACCGGGAAACGGCGAGATCGCCGTCGGGTGGTTGTGCGTCTCCACCTTCATCAGCACGTGGGTCAGCTCTTCGCTGTAGGCGTAGCCACCGTCTGCACGCGGGTAGAAGCGGTCGATCGCCGCCCCCTCGATCACCGACGAGTTGTCGGAATACGCCACCACCGTGCCCTCGGGGTGCGCCGCGTGGGTATCGCGGATCATGCCGAACAGCGACTTCGACTCATGCTTGCCGTCGATCACCCAGTCGGCGTTGAAAATCTTGTGGCGGCAGTGCTCCGAGTTGGCCTGCGCGAACATCATCAGTTCGACATCGCTGGGGTTGCGTCCCATGCGGGTGAAGTTCTCCACCAGATAGTCGACTTCGTCGTCCGACAGCGCCAGGCCCAGCGCGCGGTTGGCCTCGGCCAGCGCGGCGCGGCCGCCGGCCAGCACGTCCACCGAGGTCATCTCGCGTGGCGGCACGTGGCGAAACAGCACGTCGGCGGCCGCCAGCGTCGGCAGCACGGTCTCGATCATGCGGTCGTGCAGGAGCGGCAGCACGGTCTTGAGCGCCGCATCCGCCAGCGGCGCACCGGCGGCATCCAGCAGTCGGAAAGCCACGCCGCGCTCGATGCGCTTCAACTGGGCAAGGCCGCTGTTCCTGAGAATGTCGGTCGCCTTCGACGACCACGGCGAGATCGTGCCCGGCCGCGGCGTCACCAGAATCTGCACCGTCTCGGCCGTCGGCGCATCGGCTAGCGCGCCGTAGGCCAGAGTCGTGTCGATCTGGCGTTCGGCAGCGGCGTCGAGATCGCCGTCGACTTCGAGAAAATGCCAGAAACGCGCCTCGACGCTTTCCAGCGTCACACCGCATGCGGCGGCCTGTTCGCGAATTTTGGCAATACGGAAGGGCGACAGCGCGGCGCTGCCGGGGCACGAAACGATGCGTGACATGAGGGTCTGGGCGGGCGGGGCAAAGACGCTATTTTACCGTTTACCGCGCCAGAACGAATCCAGCCGCCGGCCTTCCGGGCTCAGGCGGAAAGGGCCATCCGCAAGACGACCTGTCTAGGGTTTTGCCGTTTCGGGCCGCCCCGTCCGGGCCTGTTTGCGCCAGAGATCAAGGCAATCCAGACCGCAGAAATGGTGCACGTAATCCTGCGCGTCGGCGACGTTCACGGCATCGGCCGGCACTTCCTTCAGGCAGATCGCGCAGCGGATCGCAGCTCGGGGTGCGGCGCCGGGCGAAGGGTTCGCGGGACCCCTCTCCGGCATGCGGGCAGGTTTGTCCATACGCGGCTCCTGTTGCGGGAACAGGCTTTCACTCTAGTCGCCCGGGCGGAAATGGAAAGCGCCGTCGCACCGCATCCCGGGACACGGCGGAAAGCCTGCCGATCCCGGCCGCGCCTTCCGGACGGGTGGGTGATCGGCGCATGCCGCATCAGCCGCCATGCGCCATCGTGCGCTCGATCCGCCGGTCGGGCACCAGCCACATCAGCGCCACCAGCACATAAACAGCCTGGCCCCAGCGCTGGTCGCAGGCCGTAAGCGCAATGCCGCACAGGTAAAGGACAGGCGAAATCCTGCCTTTCCAGTCGCTGCCGATGGCCCGTTTCAGAATCGAATCCGGTCCCTGTGCGGCGATGATCGCCCGCTGCAGTATCCCGTAGGCAAGCGCCGCCCCCAGCAGCACGATGCCGTAGAACCCCGTCGGCAACGCGGCGAAATGGTTTTCTCCCATCCAGCCTGTGGCAAAAGGCAGCAGGGACAGCCAGAACAGCAGGTGCAGGTTGGCCCACAGGATGCGCCCGGACACTTTCGTGCTCGCATGAAGCATGTGGTGGTGATTGTTCCAGTAGATGCCCACGTAGACGAAACTCAGCACATAACTCAGGAAGACCGGCACCACCGGCCCGAGCGCGTCGAAGGTCGGACTGTGCGGAACCTTCATTTCCAACACCATGATGATGATGGCCAGCACGCCATCGCTGAACGCTTCGAGTCTGCCCTTGCCCGTGACGCCTCCCGTCGACACTGAAGCGGTCCTCCGCCACCCGAAGGGGGAGTCTACACAGCGGCGACGGGTGGCGCGGGATAAATCACGCCCGGCGGTCGCGGCGCGCGCGCTAGGACTTGCCGGCCGCGAGTGCCTTCACATCCGCCGTGGTCAGCGGATTGCCCGCGATGCCCCAATCCCCGCTTTTCACTTCTTCCACCACACACCATGTCACCGGGCGCATGTTCTCGCCTTCGATCGATACCATGGCGTCGGTCAGTTTGCGGATGATTTGCTGCTTCTGCTCGGACGAGAACACACCTTCGATGATTTTGACCTGGATTAGCGGCATGGCGGCTCCTTTATTCCTTCCTTGTCGGTTTACGGGGCGGACGTCGAACGCACCGACGTACCCCATCGTCGGCGCACGCAGGCCCGCCATTGCCTGCCGGCAGGCGCGTTCTGCGTGAAAATTACGTCAAGGCATCAATCGATTTCAGGAATCGAATTGAGATTAGCGATCAGGCGCCGCTGCAACAAGCTGGGATAAACCCTGAGGCCGCAACGACGAAGGGAGGACATGGCCGCTGTCAGCCCGGGCTTGCCAGCTTGAGCCCGGCAATACCCGCGACCACCAGAATCAGGCTGACGAGTTTCAGCGGCGTCGCCGCCTCGTGAAAAAGGATGATGCCGGCGATCGCGGTACCCACCGCCCCGATGCCGACCCATACCGCGTATGCCGTGCCCAGCGGCAGCGTCCGCAAGGCCACCGCCAGCAGGTAGAAACTCGCTGCCATCGCAGCCAGCGTAATCAGCGACGGCCACGGCCGCGTGAACCCCTCGCTGTATTTCAGGCCGATGGCCCAGACGATTTCGAACATCCCCGCGAGAAACAGCACCAGCCAGTTCATGAGTCGGTTCCCATAAGCTGCAGGGCCGTCCCCGCGTGTGCATGCTTGCGGCCGGGTCGTCCCGGCCGCCCGGCATCCTTCAGCCGGAACATTCGCGCGTCGCCTCGGCCGCCTGCCTGAAGTCTGTCGGGTGCGGAGCGAAACCCCGGGCAACCGGCCCGGTCGACGCCGATGGCATGGTACTGAAAGCGCGTGAAATTCGCATCCCGGCGGCCTGCGCAGGCGAGGCTGCGCCGCTGCCGCGGCGCCCGGCCCGCTTTAAAGCGAACGGCCGTCGAAATGGCGCACCGGAACGGTGTCGGGGTCGATCCCGTCGAGGCAGCGGATATTGACCGCGGCCATGGCCGTGCCATCCGGGCCGACCCCCTCGCCATAGGGGTGGATGCCGCAGGTCGGACAGAAACGGTGTTTCACGTCGCCCTTGCCGAAGGTATAGGTCGACGCCGCGTCTTCCGGCGAGCGCAATTTCAGGGCACTGCGCGGCACGAACCAGAGCAGCGCCCCCTTGCGCTGGCAGATGGAGCAATTGCAGGCCAGAGCGTCGCCCATCTCGCCTTCGATCTCGAACGACACCCGCCCGCAGTGACAGCTTCCCGTATAGGTCATGGCACGCCGCCTTTCATCAGTAGGTTGACCACAAACCGGCCGCTCCGCAAAACGCGGCTGCGGCCGCATCACCACAGATACATGCTGGCCTGGCGGTTCATGATACGCAACTCGAAGCTTTCGCGGCATGCGGTGCGGGCGGCGCCGTAGCAGACGTGCAGCGGCAGCAGATGCTCTTCGCGCGGATGGCAGAAACGCGCGCCCGGCGCCGCGGCCCAATGCACCAGCCGCCGTTCACGTTCCGCTTCCGAATAATCCGCGCGGGTACAGGTCTCGTGCAGCCAGACTTCGAATGCCCGGTTCCGCTCCCGTGATTCGGGGGTTTCCGCCGCGAAGAAGGCGCGCAGGTTGTGGAAGGAAAACCCCGAGCCGACGAGCAGGATGTCTTCGCCCAGATGCCCCAGCGCCTGTCCCATCCGGAGATGCTCGGCGGGGTCGAGCGAGGCAAGGAGCGACACCTGCACGCAGGGGATGCCGGCCTCGGGATACATGATTTTCAGCGGCACGAATACACCGTGGTCGAAGCCGCGCGCCGCATCCGATACCGGATGCATCCCGGCTTCGTCCAGCAGATCGCGAATCGTTTGCGCCAGCACGGGGTCACCGGGACAGGGATAACGGATCGAATAGGCGGCCTCGGGGAAGCCGTAGTAGTCGTAGATCAGCGGCGGCTGCGCACCTGCCGTGAGCGTCGGCTGCGACGCCTCCCAGTGCGCGCTCGCCACGACGATGGCGCGCGGGCGGGGCATGCGCGCGGCAATGCCTTGCAGGCACGCGACCATTTCCGCATGCCCGGGATCGCCCAGCAGCGGCAGCGGGCCGCCGCCGTGCGACAGGAAAAACGCCTGGACGGAATTTGTCATCGTTGCGTGTCCTGGAAGGGATGATCGGGCGTGCGGAATTCTGCGGCGTCAGGGACGGAGCGCGCCATTCCGGGCCGCTTCGCTGTCGACCGCTTTCACCCATTCGGCATGGGCGCGCCGCAACCGTTCCATGATAGCCGGATACCGGTAGGCCAGATCATTCCGTTCGCCGGGATCGGCCCGGACATTGAAGAGGAAGGCCTGATGGCCGTCGACGAGCAGCTTCCAGTCGCCGTCGCGCACGGCCGTCTGCGGACGGTTGCGCGTATGCGTACGCCAGAACAGCAGGCGTTCGACCGGCGGCTCGCGGCCGGCCAGGACCGGAATCCAGTCGATGCCATCGAGATGCGGATCGGCCGGAGCAGGCGCACCGGCCGCCTCCAGGATCGTGGCCGTCAGATCCATGGTGATTCCGACCTGTGCCGAGACCTGTCCCGGCGCGATCCGCCCCGGCCAGCGCAGGATCGTCGGCACGCGGATGCCACCCTCCCACAGGGTCCATTTGCGATGGAACAGCGGCGCACTGCTGGAAAGCCACTCGCCACCATTGTCGTTGGTGAAGATCACCAGAGTGTTGCCGGCGATACCGAGCCGGTCCAGCGCATGCAGCAGTTCGCCCACGCCCCGGTCCATGCGCTCGACCATTGCTGCGTAATCCGCGCGCGTGCCGGCCAGCGAGCCGTCCGCACGCTGCGGATGCGCATTGTCGGCCGCCGCTTCGGGCGCGTCCGGCCGCTGGAAAGGCCAGTGCGGCGCGTTGTAGGCCACGTCGATGAAGAACGGTCGGCCGGCGTGCTTTTCGATGAAGCCCACGGCGCGCGCCGTGATCAGGTCGGTGCTGTAGCCCTCCTGCCGCACGGGCCGATCGTTCTCCCACAGATCGGGCCGCTGATAGGCGTCGTAGTGATGGTAATAGTCGTGAAAGCCGCCCTTGAGCCCGAAGAAATAATCGAAACCATGGGCGTTCGGGCTGAACTCGGGCTTGTAGCCGAGATGCCATTTGCCCACCAGCGCCGTCGCGTAACCGGCGTCCCCGAGCCGTTTCGGCAAGCTTCGCCCGTCGGCCGGCAGCCCCAGTTCCGCGCCCGGGCTGCCGGGGCCGGGAATGGCAAGATCGAGCCCGTAACGCTGCTGGTAGCGGCCCGTCATCAGCGCTGCACGGGTTGGCGTGCAGAGCGGGCCGTTGGCATAGAAATCGGTAAAACGGACGCCCTCGCGTGCCAGCCGGTCGAGATTGGGCGTCGAGATGTCCTGCGCACCATAGCTGCCGAGATCGGCCCAGCCCAGGTCGTCCGTCATGATCAGCACCACGTTGGGCCTCGATGCATCGGCGGCCTGCGGCCGGGCCCAGGCCGGCACGGACAGAAGCAGCAGTACGAACACGAACAGGCAGCGGGGCATTCCGGTTCCCGGAGACGAGGCGGCATCTCCGCCCGACCCCCCGATTGTCGTGTTGCCCGCGCGTGCGGGCAATCCGCGTTTTCCCTATGCGCGCCGCCCTGCCCGTTCTTCGGGCCCGTCAGGCCTTTTCCGCGACGATGGCGTAGCGGCCCCGGTTTCTGCCGCCATCCGGTCTGTCCATGAATTCCGCGATCACGGAACGGCAGCCCAGATCGAGGAGCATCCGGTCCACGGTTGCGGGTGTGTGCGAATCGTAGAAGAACGTCTGCCCGAACATCGTGTCCGTGAACGCGGGCTGGTCGGAGCCGCCGACCGTAAGCATGAGCCGGCCCCCGGACGGCAGGCGCCGCACAAGCCCGTGCAGGATGCGCGCATGATCTGCGCGCGCCACATGGAAGAGCGCATCCCAGAGTATCGCGCCCCGGATACCGGCCGGCGGCGCATAGACCTCCATGGCGGACAGCACCCACTGCGCCTGCGGCAGGCGCGCACGCGCGATATCGAGCAGCGCCTCCGACTGGTCCATCCCCAGCACGCGCCGTCCCCGGGCGGCGACATACTCGGCCATCGGCCGCCCGCTGCCGCAGCCCAGATCCAGCACGACAGCCCCCTCCGGAACCGCCGCCAGCACCGCATCGAGATAAACCCGCTCGCGACCGACGAAACCCTGGCGGGCGGCGTCCCAGTCCTGCGCGATGATGTTGTAGGCGTCGCGGTTCATGTCGGGCATTTTCGCCGATGCGATGCCGCATCGGGCGTGCCCGGCCCACGATGGCGGCCGGTGGGTGTATATATGCGTCCTGTCGATACCGCTTCGCCAAACCACGCCATGGCCACGCCGCTTGCGTCCCTGATATCGCCCCCGCTGTACCCCGCCGCCGCGATCCGCGCCGCCGAGCAGGCCTGGCACATCACGCACCCCGACGACACGCTGATGGAAAAGGCGGGGGCGGCCGCGGCGGATTTCGCGGCCGCGCGGGCCCTGGATACCGGCGCGCCGATCCTGGTGCTCGCCGGGCCGGGCAACAACGGCGGCGACGCCTTCGTCGCGGCGCGGCAGTTGGCGATGCGCGGATTCCGGATATGCCTGGTGAGCCGCGCCGACCCCGCGCGTCTGCCACCCGACGCAGCGCATGCGCATGCAGCCTGGCGCGCGGCAGGCGGCGCCTGTCTGGCGGACATCCCGCCCGGACAGCCCTTCAGCCTGATCGTCGACGGCCTGTTCGGCGTGGGCCTCGCGCGCGACGTCACCGGCATTGAAGCGCACTGGATCGAAAAAGCCGATGCGCTCGCCTGCCCGAGACTGGCGCTGGACGTACCGAGCGGGCTGGATGCGGACACGGGCCGCGTGTGCGGCATCGCACTGCGCGCACACGCCACGCTGAGCTTCATCGGCGCGAAACCCGGCCTGCTCACCGCCGACGGCCCGGATCATGCGGGCGAGATTCTCGTGGATACGCTGGGCGTGACGGCGGCCGCTGCCGCCGGCTACGCGCTCACCCGGCCCGAGCCGCGCCATCACCTGCCTCCGCGCCCGCGCAACAGCCACAAGGGCCTGTTCGGTCACGTGGGCATCGTCGGCGGCGCGCCCGGCCGGGTCGGCGCTACGCTCATCGCCGGCCGCGCGGCACTGGCCCACGGCGCGGGCCTCGTCACGCTGGGGGTGCTGGATACGCGCGTGGCCGTGGATTACAGCGAACCGCGCCTGATGTTCGCGTCCCCCGAGAAACTGGTTCACGAACGGCTGACCGTGCTTGCCATCGGCCCCGGACTCGGGCAAACCCCGCCCGCCCGCATCCTGCTGCAGGCTGCGCTCGCCGCGCCCTGTCCGCTGGTACTGGATGCCGATGCACTGAATCTGCTGGCCGGCGACGCGGCGCTGGCCGAAGCGGCCGCGCGGCGCGCAGCGCCGACCCTGCTGACCCCGCATCCCGGCGAAGCGGCACGTTTGCTGGATTGCGACACGGCCACCGTGCAGGCGGACCGCATCGCCGCCGCAGGCACGCTGGCAGCGCGCTTCGGCGCGCATGTGGCCCTGAAGGGTGCGGGTACGGTGATCGTGCACCCGCACGGCCGCTATGCGATCAACACGACCGGCGGCCCGCACCTTGCGCAGGCCGGCTCGGGCGACCGCCTCACCGGCCTGACCGCCGCGCTGCTCGCGCAGGGCATGACGCCGGTCGACGCGCTCGAAGCGGCCGTATGGCGGCACGGCAGCGAGGGCGATCAGCCCCGCCCGCCCTGATCCTGCAGCAGTGCCCTGACGATGCGCTTGAGGGCTTCCAGCGCCGCGTCGGGCGTGGCGTCGAACTGCGCACGCACGATGGCGCCGTCGATGGCCAGCGCCACGGTCTGCGCCAGTTTTCCGCGCCGGCGCGATGCCGGCAGCACCGTGGCAATGGCGGCAGTCATGTCGGCCTTGTGCGCGCGTGCGATGTCGACCACCTCGGGCAGCGTGCCGGCGAGCTCGCCGACGCTGTTGATGAAAGCGCAGCCACGGTAGGCCGGATCGCGCAGCCACTCGCCCACCGCCGGCACGATGGCATCCGGTCCGCCGCCGTGACGTGCCAGCGCATCCGCGAACCAGCCTATCCAGCGCGCGTGGCGGTAGTCGAGATAGGCGCGGATCAGATCGTTCTTGCTTGGAAAATGACGATAGAAAGTGAGCTTGGCCACACCGGATTCGGCAATCACGCGATCGATGCCGGTGGCGCGCACACCGTCACGGTAGAAAAGATCGTGTGCGGTGCGCAGGATGCGGTCGCGGGCGGCGGGCGGTGCGGCGGAATCGTTTCCGGAAGTCATGCCGGCATTGTAGACAGATCTGTCTACACCGGCTAGACTGCGGCGCAGGTAGACAGGTTTGTCTACCTGTTACCGAACCGTACGAGGAGACCACGATGGAAACCAAGCCGCCCCTGCCCCCTTTCACCGAGGAAAGCGCCCGCCAGAAAGTCCGCATGGCCGAAGACGCCTGGAACACGCGCGATCCGTCGCGCGTCGTGCTCGTCTACACGGAAGACACGCGCTGGCGCAACCGCGCCGAGTTTCCGGTCGGACGCGCCGAAGTGCAGCGTTTTCTCGAACGCAAATGGGCGCGCGAACTCGACTACCGCCTGATCAAGGAACTGTGGGCCTTCACCGGCAGCCGCATCGCCGTGCGTTTCGCCTACGAATGGCGCGACGACTCGGGACAGTGGTACCGCGCCTACGGCAACGAGAACTGGGAATTCAACGAACAGGGCTTCATGATGCGCCGCTTCGCCAGCATCAACGACCTGCCGATTGCGGAAACCGACCGCAAGTTCTTCTGGCCGCTGGGCCGCCGTCCGGACGATCATCCGGGGTTGAGCGATCTCGGTCTGTGAGACAGCCGGAAACGCGCGCCATGCACGACGCAAACAGTCCGGCAGGGCTGCATGAAGGCGAAATCGAAGCCCAGCGCCGGTTTCATGGCGGCCCGGTCTGGGAAGAGACGCAACTGGCGGCGATGCTGCGCGATCGCCTGCCTGCCGCCTGGATACGCTTTCTGGAAGAACAGCCGTTTTTCTTTCTGGCCACGGCCAGCGCACAGGGCACATGCGACTGCAGCTTCCGGGGGCGCGAAACACGCGCCTCGGGCGAACCTTGCCCCCTGCTGCGCGTGCTCGACGAACGCACGCTGGTATTCCCCGATTTCAGCGGCAACCGGCTCTACAACTCGCTTGGCAACATCCTGACCAACCCGCATGTCGGCCTGCTGTTCGTCGATTTCCAGCAGCGGATGCGCCTGCGGGTCAACGGCCGCGCGCGCATCGTCGAGGAGGCGGGGGCTTATGCCGACATCTGGCCGACCGCATTGCGCTATGTGTGCGTGACGGTCGAGCAGGCCTACCCCAATTGCAAGGCACGGATTCCGCGCCTGATTCCGGCGCCCGTACCGGACGCCTGGCACGACGACTGAACGGAACCGTCGCATCCCGGCCCGGCGCGCCCGGCCTGCCCGGACGACAGGCCGGGCTGCATGCGCATCAGCCTACGCGCGCTTTCAGGTAAGCGGCGAAATCCTCGCTGACCTCGCTGTGGCGGAGCGCGTACTCCACCGTGGCCTGCAGGTAGCCGAGCTTGCTGCCGCAGTCGTAGCGCACGCCGTCGTAGGCATAGGCCAGCACCTGCTGCTCCTTGAGCAGCGCGGCGATCGCGTCGGTGAGCTGGAGCTCGCCGCCGGCGCCGGGTTTCAGATTCTGGATGTGATGGAAAATGCGCGGCGTAAGGATGTAGCGCCCCACCACGCCCAGGGTCGAAGGCGCTTCGTCGGGCTTGGGTTTCTCGACGATGGCATTCACCCGCGAGACGCGTTCGGCCATCGGGGTGGCGTCGACGATGCCGTAGGCGCCGGTGTCTTCGCGCGGCACCTGCTGCACGCCCAGTACGGAGCACTGGTAGTAGTCGTACTGGTCGACCATCTGCTTCATCACCGGCGGCACGCCGTCGAGCAGGTCGTCGGCGAGCAGCACGGCAAAGGGCTCGTTGCCCACCACAGGCTGGGCGCACAGCACGGCGTGCCCGAGCCCCAGGGCTTCGGCCTGGCGGATGTAGATGAAGTTGACGCCGCTGGGGCGGATCGACTGCACCAGCTCCAGCACGCGTTTTTTGCCGCGCGCTTCCAGCTCGGTTTCCAGCTCGTAGGCCTTGTCGAAGTGGTCCTCGACGGTGCGCTTGGTGCGGCTGGAGATGAAGATGATGTCGGTGATGCCTGCGGCCATCGCCTCTTCGACTGCATACTGGATCAGCGGCTTGTCGACGATGGGGAGCATTTCCTTGGGGCTGGCCTTGGTGGCGGGCAGGAAGCGGGTGCCGAGGCCGGCGACGGGAAATACGGCCTTGGTGACCTTGATCATCGCGATGCTCCCGCGAACGTGTTGATGACTGAATCGAATCTCTGCATGTCTCTTCCCTGAAATGTCCGATCAAAAATCCAAGTTGCCCTGCTCCGCAGGCTTGTTGTTTTCCGGGGAGGCTCCACTCTCCAGCAAGGCCAGCAAACCGGCCTCGTCGAGCAGGGCCACGCCGAGCGCCTGCGCCTTCTCGAGCTTGCTCCCCGCTTCAGCGCCGGCCACGACGTAATCGGTCTTCTTCGACACCGAACCGGCCACCTTGCCGCCGGCAGCCTCGATGCGTTCCTTGGCAAGCTCGCGCGTCAGCGTGGGCAGCGTGCCGGTCAGAACGAAGGTCCGGCCGGCAAGTTTACCTGCCGATTGTTGCATGCCGGCCGTTTCGGGCCAGGTCACGCCGGCTTCGCGAAGACGGCGCACCACATCCAGATTGTGCGGTTCGGCGAAGAACTGCCGGATCGATTCGGCGACGATGGGCCCCACGTCGCGCACCGTCAGCAGGTCGGCCTCGTCCGCTGCGATCAACGCGTCGAGACCGCCGAAGTGTCGCGCCAGATCCTTGGCCGTGGTCTCCCCGACATTACGGATGCCCAGCGCGAAAATGAAGCGCGCCAGCGTGGCGGCCCTGCTCGCCTCGATGGCCGCGACGAGGTTGGCGGCGGATTTCTCTGCCATGCGTTCGAGCCCGGCCAGCGTGGCTGCATCGAGGCCGTAGACGTCGGCGGGCGAATGGACGAGGCCTCGGTCGACGAGCTGATCGACGAGCTTGTCGCCCAGACCTTCGATATCCATCGCACGGCGGCCGGCGAAGTGCAGCAGCGCCTGCTTGCGCTGCGCCGGGCAGTAGAGACCGCCGGTGCAGCGCGCGACCGCCTCGCCTTCCAGCCGCACCACATGCGAGCCGCATTCGGGGCAGGCCGGATAGCTTTCAAGGATGCTGAAGCGCGGCGGCTCGGGCTGCGGACGCCGTTCCGCCACCACCGCCACCACCTCGGGGATGACGTCGCCCGCGCGGCGCACGATCACGGTGTCGCCGACACGCACGTCCTTGCGGTCGATTTCGTCCTGGTTGTGCAGCGTGGCGTTGGTGACGGTGACGCCGCCGACGAACACCGGCGCGAGGCGCGCCACCGGCGTCAGCGCACCGGTGCGGCCCACCTGCACGCCGATGGCTTCGACCGTGGTCATCTCTTCCTGCGCCGGGTATTTGTGCGCCACGGCCCAGCGCGGTTCGCGGGTGACGAAACCCAGCTCGCGCTGCCGGTCGAAGCGGTTGACCTTGTAGACCACACCGTCGATATCGAAAGGCAGACTGTCGCGCCGCGCCTGGACATCGTCATGGAAGGCCACGAGCGCGGTGGCGCCATGGCAGATCCGGCGTTCGTCGCTGACCGGCATCCCCATGTCACGCAGCGCATCGAGCGTGGCGTAATGCGTAGCGGGCTGCGCGGCCCAGCCGCGCACCTCACCCAGTCCGTAGGCGAAGAAGGACAGCGGGCGCTGCGCCGCCAGCTTCGGGTCGAGCTGGCGAATGCTGCCGGCCGCGCCGTTGCGCGGATTCACCAGCGCGGGTTTGCCGGCCTCGCGCTGCTTCGCGTTGTAGCGTTCGAAATCGTCGCGCCGCATGTAGACCTCGCCGCGCACTTCGAGCACCTCGGGCGGCGCGTCGAGCGCGAGCCGCAGCGGTATCCGGTGCACCGTGCGGACGTTCTGCGTGACGTCCTCGCCGGTTTCGCCGTCTCCGCGCGTGGCCGCCTGGACCAGCACGCCGGCTTCATAGCGCAGGTTGATCGCCAGGCCGTCGAATTTCAGTTCGGCGGCGTATTCGACCGGCGCATCGTCTTCCGCCAGCCCCAGTTCCTTGCGCACGCGGGTGTCGAAGGCCGCCGCACCTGCGGCGGTGGTGTCGGTTTCGGTGCGGATCGACAGCATGGGCACGGCATGGCGCACCGGAGCAAACCCGTCGAGCGCCCGGCCGCCGACACGCCGGGTGGGCGAATCGGGTGTGTCGAGTTCGGGATGCGCCGTTTCCAGTGCCTGCAGTTCGCGGAACAGGCGATCGTATTCCGCGTCCGGAACGGTCGGCGCATCGAGAACGTAATAGGCGTGGTTGTGGCGTTCGATCTCCCGGCGCAGCGCAGTTGCGCGCGCCAGGATGTCCGGTGAAACCATCAGGAGAAGAGCCGCAGCGCGCGCCGCGAGCCGGAAGGCACGCCGCGCGCTTCCATGCGTTCGTAGATCTGGGCGAGCTGGGCACGGATCTTGTCGATCCCGGCGTCGGTGAGCGGGCGCAGGTTGTCGTCCACCAGGATGCCGCCGACCTCGTTGGCAAGCCGGCGGCCGAAGGTGACCATGCCGTCGAACACCTTGATGCCATCGGGCACGCGCGGCACGTCGAATTGCAGGGTCACGCCCTGCGAGGTCTGCCCTTCGTGCACATCGCCCGCAAAAGGTTCGGCATCGTGGTTGCACAGGGCGTAGAGCGGCTCGCCACGGCTGTCGAGCAGCTGGAACACGCCGTCCGCACCGAGTTGCATGCCGCCGCTTTCCGCCTCGCGCACGATCCGCTGCAGATTGACCGAACCGTCGCCGCGCGCCACGATGTTCAGGCCGATCAGCACATCGACGTCGACGCAGAAACGGTCGATCGACTGCGCGCGCTCCAGCGCATCGCCGATGTCGTCGCAGGCGATCCGCAGACGGTGCGCATTGGCGACACCGGTCAGCGCACCGCACAGGGCGCTCATCTGCTCTTCGCCGGCCGCACCGTTGCGATCCGCCAGCTGCAGGGTGACGACGAGCTGCTGGTAGTGCGCGTCGCGCCAGGGGTGGACCTCCTCCCAGTCGGCCGCACCGACCGGAAGCCCATGCCAGCGCACCACCTTGCCCAGCGCGCGTACCTGATTGAAGGTATCGGCGAATACGCTGGCCAGGATGCCGTCGCCCTGCAGGCGCACCCGGTATTCGATGAGCTCGTCATAAGGCACGACAGCCGGATTTGCCGGGCGCGGCGCACTCTGTGCCGGGGCGGGCGGTGCGGGCCGGGGCGCAACCGGGCGCGGTGGCGGTTCGGGCGCGGATACGGTTTCGCGGGGCGGCGCGGCGACAGGCACCGGGGCGGGCGGCGGTTCGACATGCAGGTGCGGTTCGTCGATCGCGACGATGACGTCGGGCATGGATTCGCCGAATACCGGTTCGTCCATGTCCGGTTCGATGCGGTCGCGCGGCGACGGGCCAGCGTCGGGCATCAGCGGATCGATGTGCGGCGGGTGGAAAGCCGAATCCGCCTGCCTGCGGAAGCGCCGTTCCTGCCACCAGTTGAACAGAACCACCGCCGCGACGATCACGGCGCCCACCACCAGCAAGCCTATCTGCAAATCACTCATTCGCTTTTCCCGTCTGGATCGGGTGAGATGTCACGACCCGGACGAACCATTCGTCCGGCGCGATCATGCCCAATTCGTTGCGTGCGCGTTCTTCGATTGCATCACGTCCCTGCTTGAGATCGCCGAGCTCGGCGATCAGTCCGTCGTTGCGGGCCTGCAAACGATGGTTCAGGGTCTGCTGGCCCACAATCTTCTGCGCGCCTTCGTGTACTTTCAGCCAGCCGCCCTCGCCCAGCCAGAGGGGATATTGCAGCAGAACGATGGCCAGGCCCAACGCCCAGGCGAGCCCATGCGTGCGCAGCCGCGCACCCAGCCGCTTCCATCCGGTATTAGCCGCGCTGGCGGAACGCATCGCGTCCGGGGTAGCTCGCCGTATCGCCGAGTTCTTCCTCGATGCGCAGCAGCTGGTTGTACTTGGCCATGCGGTCCGAGCGCGACAGCGAACCGGTCTTGATCTGGCGCGCGTTGGTGGCGACCGCGAGATCGGCGATGGTGCTGTCCTCGGTCTCGCCGGAACGGTGCGAGATCACCGAGGTGTAGCCGGCCTGCTTGGCCATCTCGATGGCCTGGAAGGTCTCCGACAGCGTGCCGATCTGGTTGACCTTGATGAGGATCGAGTTGGCGATGCCCTTGTCGATGCCTTCCTTGAGAATCTTCGAATTGGTGACGAAGAGGTCGTCGCCCACCAGCTGCACCCTGGTGCCGAGCTTGTCGGTCAGCTGTTTCCAGCCGTCCCAGTCGCCTTCGCCCATGCCGTCCTCGATGCTGATGACGGGATACTTGTCGCACCAAGCGGCGAGGTAGTCGGCCATTTCGGCCGAGGTCAGTTTCTTGCCTTCGGATTCGAGATGGTAGCGGCCGTCCTTGTAGAACTCGGACGCCGCGCAGTCGACGCCGATGGCGACGTCGATCCCCGGCTGCAGGCCGGCCTTCTCGATGGCCTGCACGATCAGCTTCAGCGCGGCCTCGTGCGATTCGAGGTTGGGCGCGAAACCGCCTTCGTCGCCGACCGTCGTCGCCATGCCCAGGCCGTCGAGCAGCTTCTTCAGCGCATGGAACACTTCCGCGCCGTAGCGCAGGGCTTCGCGGAAGCTCGGCGCACCGACCGGAATGATCATGAATTCCTGCATGTCGATGTTGTTGTTGGCGTGTGCACCGCCGTTGATGATGTTCATCATCGGCACCGGCAGCGCCATCGGCGCGGCGCCGCCCAGGTAGCGGTAGAGCGGCAGGCCGGCCTGCTCGGCGGCGGCGCGGGCGCAGGCCATCGACACGGCGAGCAGCGCGTTCGCGCCCAGGCGCGACTTGTTCTCGGTGCCGTCGAGTTCGATCATGGTCTTGTCGATGAAGGCCTGGTCCTCGACGTCGAGCCCGATGATGGCCTCGCAGATTTCGGTGTTGACGTGCTCGACGGCCTTCAGCACGCCCTTGCCCAGGTAGCGGCTCTTGTCGCCGTCGCGCAGCTCGATCGCCTCGCGCGAGCCGGTCGAGGCGCCGGACGGCACGGCCGCACGGCCCATCACGCCGGATTCCAGCAGCACGTCGGCTTCAACAGTGGGATTGCCGCGGGAGTCGAGGATTTCCCGGGCGACGACATCGATGATTGCGCTCAATTTCTTTCCTTACGTTGCTTGGGTCAAGAGATGGCGGACACGCGGCCCGCCCGCTCCTCCGTTCAGATTTTCATCAGTTCGTGTTCTGCGAATCCGCGCTGTTTCACCAGCGCGTCGATTTCCTTCAGCGTTTCCAGCAGTTCTTTCATCATGCCCAGCGGCCAGGCGTTGGGGCCGTCGGACAGCGCGCATTCCGGGTTCGGGTGCGTTTCGGCGAACAGCCCGGCCACGCCGGTGGCCACCGCCGCGCGCGCCAGCACCGGCACGAACTCGCGCTGGCCGCCGCTCTTGGTGCCCTGCCCGCCGGGCTGCTGCACCGAGTGGGTAGCGTCGAACACCACCGGGCACTGCGTGGCGCGCATGATCGCCAGCCCGCGCATGTCGGACACCAGGGTGTTGTAACCGAAGCTGACGCCGCGTTCGCACACCATGATCTGCTCGTTGCCGACGGCGCGCGCCTTGTCGACGACGTTCTGCATGTCCCACGGGGCGAGGAACTGACCTTTCTTGATGTTGACCGGCCGGCCCTGCTTCGCCACGTTCTGGATGAAATTGGTCTGGCGGCACAGGAAGGCCGGCGTCTGCAGCACGTCGACCACGGACGCGACTTCTTCCAGCGGCGTGTCCTCGTGCACGTCGGTCAGCACCGGCACGCCGATTTTCTGCTTCACTTCGGACAGGATGCGCAGGCCTTCTTCCAGGCCCAGCCCGCGGAAGGACTGGGTGGACGAACGGTTGGCCTTGTCGAACGAGGATTTGTAGATGAAGGGGATGCCGAGCGCCACGCACATTTCCTTCAGCTGGCCGGCGGTATCCATCGCGAGCTGCTCGGATTCGATCACGCAGGGACCGGATATCAGGAACAGCGGCTTGTCCAAACCGGCTTCGAAATGACAGAGCTTCATGCGCGCTTCTCCTGTTGGTAGGCCAGCGCGGCCTTCACGAATGCGCTGAACAGCGGGTGGCCGGTACGCGGGTTGCTCGTGAACTCGGGGTGGAACTGGCAGCCGACGAACCAGGGATGCACCCCGGTCGGCAGCTCGACCATCTCGCACAGGTCGGTTCCCGGCGCACGCCCGGCGACGACCAGGCCTTTGGCTTCGAGTTCGGCGAGCAGGATGTTGTTGACCTCGTAGCGATGGCGATGGCGTTCGACGACGCTGTCGGTACCGTAGATCTGCCGGGCCAGCGATCCTGCCTTGAGCGCGCAGGGCTGCCCCCCCAGCCGCATGGTGCCGCCGAGATCGGATTGCGCACTGCGCTTCTCGACCTGCCCGGTCCGGTCCAGCCATTCGGTGATGAGACCGATGACGGGATGCCCGGTCGCCGGATCGAATTCGGTGGAATGCGCATCGGCCATGCCGGCCACGTCGCGCGCGTACTCGACCACGGCGAGCTGCATGCCGAGACAGATGCCCAGATAGGGGACACGATGCTCGCGCGCGTAGCGGATCGCCGCGATCTTGCCTTCGACGCCGCGCTTGCCGAAGCCGCCGGGCACGAGGATCGCGTCCATGCCTTTCAGCACGTCGATGCCGCCTTTCTCGATCTGCTCGGAATCGATGTAGTGGATGCGCACGCGGGACAGCGTGTGCATGCCGGCGTGGATCATCGCTTCGGACAGCGACTTGTAGGATTCGGTCAGGTCGACGTATTTGCCGACGAAGGCGATGTCGACGGTGTGCTGCGGATGCTCCAGCGCGTCGACCAGCTTCTTCCATATCGAGAGATCGGCGGCGCGGGCGAGAATGTCGAGCTTGTGGCAGACGATCTCGTCGAGCATCTGCTCGTGCAGCATCGCGGGAATCTTGTAGATCGAATCGGCGTCGCGCACCTCGATCACCGCCTCGGGCCGCACATTGGTGAAGAGCGCGATCTTGCGGCGTTCGTCCACCGGAATCTCGCGGTCGGCACGGCACAGCAGGATGTCCGGCTGAATGCCGATCTCGCGCAGCTCTTTCACCGAATGCTGCGTGGGCTTGGTCTTCAGCTCGCCGGCAGTCGGGATGTAGGGCAGCAGCGTGAGATGGATGAAGCAGGTATTTTTCGGACCGTCCTCGAAGCTCATCTGGCGGATCGCTTCCAGGAAGGGCAGCGATTCGATGTCGCCCACAGTGCCGCCGATCTCGACCAGCGCCACGTCCGCCCCCTTGGCGCCTTCGCGGATCGACAGCTTGATCTCGTCGGTGATGTGCGGAATGACCTGCACCGTACCGCCGAGATAATCGCCCCGGCGCTCCTTGTCGATCACCGACTTGTAGATCTGGCCGGTGGTGAAGTTGTTGCGCTTGCTCATGCGCGCGCTGGAGAAACGCTCGTAGTGCCCCAGGTCGAGGTCGGTCTCGGCGCCGTCGTCGGTGACGAACACCTCGCCGTGCTGGAACGGGCTCATCGTTCCGGGGTCGACGTTGATGTAGGGATCGAGCTTGAGGAGGGTGACGCGGATGCCGCGCGATTCGAGCAGCGCAGCGAGCGAGGCGGAGGCGATCCCTTTCCCGAGGGAAGAAACCACCCCACCTGTGACAAACACATACTTCGTCATGTCGTATGGCAGGGGCGGGTGATGACGGATTTTACTCCATCGACCGCAACCGCTCAATGACACGCAAGCCGTGCGCCGCCCGCCCGCGCAGGCGCATCCTCCTCTGCTGCGCGCACGTAACAGATTGATTTACGCACGGTTTTCATCCCGGCTTGAACATCACCTGGCTGCGATTCAGACTTCTCTTACAAGGACGGCGAGCATTCGCTGACGGGCAGGCCCGGACCGGGCACACAGAATGTTGCCAGGCACAGCGCCAGCGGTCGCGCCAAATCCGGCTTTCGGGAACGCCTGGGAGGATATGCGGTCGACCGGGGTTGTGGAACATGAAACCAACCAAAAGGAATCGGACAATGCAAAGCAATCGTTTCTTCCTCTCCATGGCGATGGCCAGCCTCATGTCGGCCGGATTCGTCTCCGCCCATGCCGCGCAGGGCGACAGCAAACAGGGCGTCTTCTACGACCCCAGCAACCCGGCCAGCCCGACCGGGAAAACGACCGGCTACGAACTCTACCGGACCATCGGGTGCCCGGGACGTCAGCTGCTGGACAAGGAATGTCCGCCTGAAAAGGACAGCGATGGGGATGGCGTCGTGGACAGCCAGGACAAATGCCCGGGTACGCCGCCCGGGCGCAAGGTGAATGCCGACGGCTGCGAGATCGACAGCGATGGCGACGGCATCGTCGATGGCGACGACAAATGTCCGACCGTGTATGCCAAAACGGCGGACGGCTGCCCTCCGCCGCCTCCGGCCGCCGCGCCGGCGCCCGCTCCGGTTGCGGAGCCCGCGCCGCAACCCGCTCGGTCGGCCGTCGTGCCCGCACCCATGCCCACTCCCAAACTGGTGCTCGACGATGTGAATTTCGACTACAACAAGGCCTCGCTGCGCACCGAAGCCTTTGGCAAGCTCGATCGCGCCGTCGGGGAAATCCGGAACTGGGGCGATGGCACGGTTGAAATCGGCGGACACACCGACAGCCGGGGCAGCGCAGAGTACAACATGGAGCTCTCCCTGAAGCGCGCCGAAACCGTCAAGCGCTATCTGGTCGACAAGGGCGTACCGGCGGAGCAACTGGTCGTGAAAGGCTACGGAGAAACGCAGCCCGTCGCCGACAACGACACGGAAGCCGGTCGTTTCCAGAACCGGCGAGTCGAATTGCAACCGGTGAAATAAATCCCGGCCCCGGCCCTTGGCGGAAATGCGATCCCGTCCGGGGCCGGGCGGGCCCGTCTCTCCAGAGCGGGCGTACGCCTAGGGGCGGACCCGTTCGATCAGGATTACCGCGTTGCGCGTACCGATCTTCACGTCGGGCAATTCACCTTCCAGATCGCCGGAAGCAGCTATCGGTCCGCCGGATTTCGAGATACGCGCGACCAGATTCACCCGCTCATGGGCGGAGAGCACATTGCCCGGATTCATCGCGGCGCTGTCGTCCAGCGTGAATGCCAGCGGCAGATCGCCTGCCCGTGCGCGGATCGCCGCAACCGGCGGCCCCCCCGCCGCGGCGCGCGCGAAGACGAACAGCACATCCTCAGCCCGAAGCTGCGCACGCAGGCCGGGAGCGATATCGACCTTGCCGGCGATCTGCGCGGCGGCCTCCCGGTCGGCCGGGGCCGGCATGACGGCCGTCTCCGGTGCCAGCCCGGCCAGCCGGGCCGCCTCCTCGCGCACGCCCAGGATGTCCTGCGCATAGGGCAGCTCGGGCGGCAGCTGGGCATGGAGCCGCGAGAAATAGTCGTGCGCCCGCGCGTAATCCCGGTCGTCCAGTGCGCGGAAACCGGCCAGCTCCAACCCTTTCATGTCGTTTGGATCGGCCGCCAGCGCGCGCCGCACCCAGACCATCGCCGCATCGTCCACCCGGCCCGCATTCCCCAGCGCCAGGGCTTCGGCATGGCCGGACAATACGGCGGCATCGCCCGGCAGCAGGACGGCAGCCTTTTCGTAGGCACGCGCGGCCTCGCCCCAGCGCTGCATAACGCCGTAACTCTTGGCCAGCATGACCCAGGCCTCGGCATCGTCGGGATTCGCCTCGACCTTGCGTTCGACGCGTTCGACCAGTGCGCCGAAATCGTGTCCGGCCCCTGCCATGCCGGCCGGATGCGCCGCCGGCCGGGCGGTCAGCGCGGCCGGCGTACCGAACACAAAATACAGTCCCAGCGCGGCGAGCGGAAATGCCAGCGTGAGACCGTAACCGAGACCGCGCCGGCTCGCAGCGGCCGGTGGCGCATCGGCCGGCACCGCCGGATCGAGCGCATCGCCGGCCAGCCGGGCGGCGAGTTCCCTGCGGGCGGCGGCGAATTCGTCCGCGTCGAGCCGGCCCTGCGCGTGCTCGGCCTCCAGTTCCCGCAACTGGTCGCGATAGACGTCCACATTCGCCGCGCGCTGCGCCATGCCGGGCTGCGCGCGCCTGCGCATCAGCCCCGGCAGGACCAGGGCCAGCGCGACCGTGCAGGCCAGCGCGGCCAGAGCCCAGAACAGAATGGAACCGGAAAGTACGTTCATGGATGACGGTCCTCGAGCAGTCGTTCGGCATCGGCCAGCCGATCGGGGGAAGGCATCGGTTCCGGCGGACGGCGCGCGGCCAGCCGGTACCAGACGGCGGCGGCGATGCCGAGAAAGGCCAGCGGGCCCAGCCACAGCAGCCAGGTGAGCGGCCTGAACGGCGGCCGGTAAAGCACGAAATCGCCGTAACGCGCGGTCAGATAATCGATCACTTCGCGGTCGCTTTTGCCGGCCCGGATCTGCACGCGAATCTCGCGCCGCAGGTCCCGGGCGAGCGCGGCCTGCGAACCGGCGAGCGATTCGTTCTGACAGACCAGGCAGCGCAGATCCTTCGCCAGTTCGACCAGCCGCGCTTCGACGGCGGGGTCGTCCGCATCGGGGTCCATCGCCGCCGCGGTTGCGGCCGCCATCGCCAGACACAACGCCAGAAACAGCCGTTTCATAAGCCCAGCGCCTTCAGTTCCGGCTCGAAACGGTCGCGCCACACAGCAGGCGTGATCGGGCCGATATGCTTCAGGCGGATGATGCCGTCGCGGTCGATCAGATAGGTTTCCGGCGTGCCGGTGACGCCGTAGTCGATGCCGACGCGACCGTCCCGGTCATCCGGCACCGCAACGTAGGGCGAGCCGGTCCGCGCGAGCAGCGCCGCCGCTTCGCGCGCGTCGTCCTTCCAGTTCAGGCCGACGATGGGCACGCGGTTCTCGCGAGCAAGCTGCATGAGCGTGGGATGCTCCTGCCGGCACGACACGCACCACGGTGCCCACACGTTGAGCAGCCATGCCTGGCCGCGCATCGTTTCCGGCCCGAAACTGCGCCCCGGCTCGCCGACCAGCGGCAGCGAAAATGCCGGCGCGGTGCGGTCGATGAGCGGGGACGGCACTTCGCCCGGATTCAGGAACAGCCCCTTGGCGAGAAACCCGGCCAGCAGGGCGAACAGGGCAAGCGGCAGCCAACGCTTCATCTCAGGCGCCCTGGGCGGCGAGCTTGGCCGCCGCCCGCGACGCGGCGCGCCCGAGGCGATAGCGGCGGTCGGTTGCGGCCAGAAAGCCGCCGATGGCCATCAGCAGCGCACCGAGCCAGAGCCAGTTGATGAAGGGTTTGTGAAACAGCCGCACCGACCACGCCCCCTGATCGTCGAGCGGCTCGCCCAGTGCGACGTACACGTCGCGGAAGAAATTGGGATGCACCGAGGCTTCGGTCATCGCCATGCCCGAGGCGGTGTAGACGCGCTTTTCCGGGTGCAGCGTCGCCACCCGGGCACCGTTGCGGCTGACCTCGACGGTGCCGCGCATGGCATGGAAATTCGGGCCCTCGCGCGGGCCGGCGCCGCGGAAGGTAAAGGTGTAGCCGGCCAGTTCGGCGCTGCCGCCGGGCGCCATGCGCACGTCACGCTCGCTGGAATACGCCGCCACCACCGCGATGCCCGCAACGCCCACGGCCATGCCGAAATGCGCGAGCTGCATGCCCCAGAAGGCACGCGGCAGATCGCCGCCGCCGCGCAGCCGGTCGCGAAAAGCCAGGCCGACCGTATACGCGATCCATAGGGCGAGGCAGAAGCCGAGCGCCGCCCAGGGCTTGAATTCGTCCAGCGCGAAGGCCAGCGCGAAACCGCTCGCCAGCACCGCGGCGAACGGCCATTTCAGGCGGGCCGCCACGTCGGCCAGCCGGCCGTTCCTCCAGCGCGCCAGCGGGCCGATGCCCATGAGGAACAGGGCCGGCGCGATGAGCGGCACGAACACGGCATTGAAATACGGCGGACCGACGGAGATCTTGCCCAGCCCGAGCGCGTCGACGACGAGCGGGTACAGGGTGCCCAGCAGCACTGCGCCGAGCGCGGCGATCAGCAGCACATTGTTGGCGAGCAGCAGCGACTCGCGCGAAAACCCGCTGTAGCCGCCGCCGGCGATGATGCGCGGCGCGCGCCAGGCGTAGAGCGCGAGCGAACCACCCACGACGACGACGAGAAAGCCCAGGATGAAGGCGCCGCGCGCCGGGTCGGTGGCGAAGGCATGCACCGAGGACAGCACGCCGGAGCGGACGAGGAAAGTGCCCAGCAGCGACAGCGAGAACGTGGTCAGCGCGAGCAGCACGGTCCAGGCCTTGAACACGCCGCGCTTCTCGGTGGCGGCCAGCGAATGGATCAGCGCCGTACCCGCGATCCAGGGCATGAAGGACGCATTCTCCGTCGGGTCCCAGAACCACCAGCCGCCCCAGCCCAGTTCGCGGTAGGCCCACCAGCTGCCGAGCACGATGCCCAGCGTGAGGAAGGTCCATGCGGCGATGGTCCAGGGCCGCGACCAGCGCGCCCAGGCCGCATCGAGCCGGCCCGACAGCAGCGCCGCGATGGCGAAGGCAAAGGCGACGGCAAAGCCGACATACCCCATGTAGAGCATGGGCGGATGGATGATCATGCCCCAGTCCTGCAGGAGCGGATTCATGTCGTTGCCTTCGATCGCCGCCGGCAGCTGGCGCTCGAAGGGGTTCGAAGTGGTCAGCGTGAAGACGATGAAACCGATCGAGATCAGCCCCATCACGCCGATCACGCGCGCCGCCATCGCATCCGGCAGGCGCCGCGAGAACACGGCCACTGCCGCGCCCCAGAAGGCCAGCATCAGCACCCACAGCAGCAGCGAACCTTCGTGCGACCCCCAGGTGGCCGTGAAGCGGTAAAGCTCCGGCAGCCGCGAGTAGGAATTGCGCGCGACGTTCAGCACCGAAAAATCGTTGACCATGAACGATATGGCCAGACAGACGAAGGCCACGAGCACGAACCCGAACTGCGCCAGCGCAGCAGGGCGGGCCACGGACATGAGCGCGGCGTCGTTGCGCCAGGCGCCGGCGAGCGGCAGCATGGCCTGTACCAGCGCCAGCAGCAGCGCGACGATCAGGGCGAACTGGCCCAGCTCCGGAATCATGCGGCCTCCTGCAATGCGTGGAAACGGGTTCTCATTCAGCCACCGTCGACTGGGCTTTCTGCGCCTGGGCCACCGCGTCGGCGGCTTCGGGCGGCATGTAGTTCTCGTCGTGCTTGGCCAGCACCTGGGTGGCGGTGAAATGGCCGTCGTCGCCCAGCCGCCCCTCGGCGACCACGCCCTTGCCCTCCTTGAACAGATCGGGAAGGATGCCCGTGTAGGTCACGGGAATGGCGCGCGCCGTATCCGTCACCACGAAATTCGCCGTCAGGCCGTCGGCCTGCCGTTTCACGCTGCCCGCCTCGACCAGCCCGCCGATGCGGAAGGTACGCGCCGTCGGCGCTTCGCCGTTGGCCACCTGCGTGGGGGTGAAGAAGAAGACCAGATTGCTTCTGAAGGCATTGAGCACGAGCGTCGTCGCGATGCCGACGGCGACGACCGCGAATGCGATCAGGGCGAGTTTGCGATGACGTGCCTGCATGGCGTGTCCCTCTATCCTTGCGTATCGAATCGATTCATGCGTTCGAGCATGCGCTGCGCCTCGCGCCGGCTGCGGCGCAACATCCAGAGTTCGCCCGCGATGCACAGTACGGTCGCGCCGTACGATCCCCACACGTACAGCGCATAGCCGCCCATCGCCCAGAAATCGCTCCAGCCTGCCCAGTTCATGCCTCGTGCTCCATCTGTCTCACCCATTGCGCCCGCTGCTCGCGCGCCAGGATCAGCGTACGCACCCGGGCAAACGCCACGGCCAGCGTGTAGAACCAGGCAGCGAGCGCCATCACGAGCATGCCCCAGAGCATCGTCTGCGCCATGCTCGGCGCACGCGTCAGGCTGACTGACGCGCCCTGGTGCAGCGTGTTCCACCAGACGACCGAAAAATAGATGATGGGCACGTTGACCACGCCCACCAGATTCAGCAGCGCGCCCGCGCGGTCGGCGCGGCGCGGATCGTCGATCGCCGCCTGCAGCGCCATGTAGCCCATGTACAGGAACAGCAGGATCAGCTCGGACGTGAGCCGCGCATCCCAGACCCACCAGGCGCCCCACATCGGTTTGCCCCAGAAGGCGCCGGTCCACAGCGCGAGAAAGGTGAACAGCGCGCCGGTCGGCGCGAGCGCGCGCGTCATCATGAACGAGAGCCGGGTATTCCACGCCAGCCCGATGGCCGACCAGAAAGCCATGACCAGATAGATGAACATCGACATCCAGGCCGCCGGCACGTGGATGAAGATGATGCGGTAGCCCTCGCCCTGCTGGAAATCGGTGGGCGCGACAAAAAAGCCGATGTACAGCCCCGCGGCGGCCAGCGCGGCGGCCAGCGCGGCGAACACCGGCACCAGCCGCCCGGCCAGCGGGTAGAAGATCGACGGGGATGCGTAGCGGTTCAGATTCAAGGCAGCCTCGCCATGTATTCATTCCAGGGAAACGTTCAGGGCCTGGGCGCAGGCCCAGGGCGCGAGCAGCAGCGTCAGCGCGAGCAAGGCCCCCAACAACGACAGGTTCGCCTCGGCGCCGGTTCCCGCAAGCGCGCCACCGATCGCACCAGTTCCGAAGATCAGCACCGGCACGTAGAACGGCAGGATCAATAGCGCAAGCAGCACGCCGCCCCCCCGCAGGCCCAGCGTCAGCGCCGCGCCGATGCTGCCGAGCAGGGACAGCACCGGCGTGCCCAGCGCCAGCGATGCGACCAGCGCCAGCAGCGCCGCCGGCGGCAGGTCGAACTGCAGGCCGAGCACGGGCGCGATGACGATGAGCGGCAGCCCGCTCACGATCCAGTGCGCGAGCGCCTTGCCGAAGGCCAGCAGCGCGTGCGGATACGGCGCGAGCATCAGTTGTTCCAGCGCGCCGTCCCGATGGTCGTCGGCAAACAGGCGGTCGAGCGACAGCAACGCGGCCAGCAGCGCGGCCACCCACACCACGCCCGGCCCGATCGCGCGCAGGGTCTCGGGTTCGGCGCCGATGCCCAGCGGAAACAGGCTCGCGACGATGACGAAGAAAAACTGTGCGGTCAGCCAGTCGCCGCGCCGCCGCGTCGCCAGAACGATTTCGCGCCGCACGATCGTGTAGACGAAACTCAGCATGCGCCAACCCGCAGCGTGCGCGGTACGCAGACACCCAGCGCCAGGCGCTGATGCGTGGTGACGACGGCCAGGCCACCGCCTGCCAGGTGCGCATCCAGCAGGGCCTGCACCATATCGACGCCCTGCGCGTCGAGGCCGGCGAGCGGCTCGTCGAGTATCCACAGCCGGGCGTCGGCCAGCGTGAGCGCGGCCAGCGCCACCCGGCGGCGCTGGCCGAAGGACAGCACGCGCGCCGGCAGTTCCGCACAGCGCGCGAGCGCAACGCGATCGAGCGCACGGTGCGCCGCCGCGTCGTCGAGCGCGCGCCCGCGCAACGCGGCGGCGAAACGCAGGTTTTCCAGCGGCGTCAGATCGGCCTTGATGCCGTCCGCATGGCCCAGCCAGGCCAGCGCCCGGCCGTAATCCTCGCGCACGGCACGAATCGGCGCGCCGCGCCAGCGCACCTCGCCCGCGGCGGGCAGCGACAGGCCGGACAGGATGCGCAGCAGACTGGTCTTGCCGTGACCGTTGCCGCCGACCACCAGCAGGGCTTCGCCGGCCGACAGTTCGAAATCCAGATCCTCGAACAACCTGCGTTCGCCCCGCTCGCACGCGAGCCCGGCAGCGGCCAGCACAGGCACGGATTCAGCGCGGGAAGCGGAAGGCATGAGCCCCGTTCCTTTCCGGCCCCAGCCATTTCAGAACCTCGTCCAGCCCACGCGCACCGGGCCGCGCCCGGGCCGTGCCGGCAAAGCGCAGCTCGCCCGTCAGACGCCACGCCCCCGCGCCGTCCAGATCGAGCGGCCCGTCCAGCGTGCGCAGGCGCAGCGCGAGTGCGGCGCCCTCGCCCACGGCCTCGATCCGGTGACGGCCGAGCGCATGGCGGGCGAAGCGCGCATCGCTCCAGTCGACGCGCGCCGTTCCTTCGATCGCCGTGCGCGACAGCTGCAGCGCATCGCTCGCGACGTTCAGCTCACCGCCGAACGGCAGATTCGCGAACGCGGGATCGAAACGCAGCAGCCAGGACAGCATGGCCCGCGCCTGCACCTGACGCAGGGCGACGCGCCCAGGCCCCAGCCGCACGATACCGTCGGCGGCGGCCTGCGTCGCGTCCAGCGTTTCCATCCGCACCGCATAGCCGAGGCCGCCGGCCAGCAGTTCCGACGGCCGGAAACGCCATGTCAGCCGTGCGGCGACAGGCTGCGCGCCGAGCGTGACGGCGGCATCGGCCCGGCCGTTCCAGAACGAGCCCTGCACCTGCGCGAAACGCACACCCGGCAGACGTTCGGCCGCAAGTCCGGTCATCAGGCTGGCCGGTGCCCACGCCAGCAGCAGCGCGCCATAGACCGCGGCAGCCAGCAGATAATGCGGCCAGCGCAGCCGGAACGCCGGGGGTTCCGTCTTCATCCGCCTGTCGCCAGCACGGCTTCGGCGCGCACCGCACCGGCGCCGCCGCTCGCTTCGGCCTGCGCGTATTCGACGCGCACGCCGGCCTTCTGCGCCGTATCGAGCCACGCGATCCAGTCGTCGAACGCCACTTCGGGCAAGCGCACCCGCACGCGTTGCGCATCGAGCGGCACGATGGCCTCGATGCGCGCACGCAGACCGCCCGCCACGGCGAGCGCCTCGATGCGCGCGGCAAGATCGCCGCTGGCCGGTGCCGCAGGCCGCGCACGCAGGGCGGCGACCGTCTGCCGGTCTGCTGCGACCTGCTGCGCCTGCGCACGCAGCGCCGGCAGCGCCGCGCGCAGCTGCACGCTTTCGCGTTGCACCGGCAGCCACAGCCAGGCATAGCCGAGCAACAGCAGCAACAGCAGCGCGCCACCGCCGAGAATCCGCCGTTCGCGCGGCGTGCGCGCATTCCAGAAATCGGTCCATTGCGCCTTCATGCCGCCCCTCCCGTCACCCGGATGCGCACCGCATCGTCCGCGCGCCGCGACTCGGCTGCGAGCCCGGCCTCGCGCAGACGTGCGAGCAGCGCATCGTCGGCCGCACCGGGCGCGAATTCCAGCGTCAAGGTCTGCGCTTCGTAACGCAGGCCGCGCAGACCGCGCCGGTTGGTCTCGTCGAATGCCTGCGACGCGCGTGCCAGCAGCGGCAGAAAATCGCGCGGCGTGGTCTGGCCTGCCGCGCGCTGCAGCTCGGCCAGATTGCGGCGCATCTGCAAGGGCGCGTCGACGACCACGCGCGCCTCGGGAAAGGCCGCGCGGAAATCCGCCTCCATCGCGGCGCGCAGCTGCTGCCGCTCATGGCGGAGCTGTCCCCATTCGATCAGCGTGGCGCCGCCGTGCACGAGCGCGATCAGGCCGAGCAGGATCAGCGGCAGCCGCAGGGCCTGGCCATCGCGCCGCGAAAACGTGGCCGGCGCAAATGCGCCCTGCAGCAGATCGATGGCGCCGGCCGTGTCGACGTGCGCGCCCAGCGGCGTCCATTCGGCGCCCGCCTCGACCGGCAGCGCCAGCGCGCGGCTCCAGACCGCCGCATCCGGCAGCGGCGCACCCGCGCACGGGCGCAACAGCAGGCGCGCCGGTGCGGCAGCCGGGCCGTCGGGCGCGGTGCGCGCCGCGTCGAGCGCCAACGCGAGGGCAACGGGCGGCTGCCCGGTTTCGCCGGCGTCGAGCGCAAATCCGCGCTGCGTGCCGGTGCGCAGAAAGCCGCCGCGGCCCGACCACGCGGCCACCCAGCCGGCTTCCGGCAGCGCGGGCAACAGAGTTTCGGGCCAGGCATGGGCGGGCTGCAGACCGGCGGCGCGCAAGCGTGCCAGCACCGTGCCGAGCCAGGTCTTGTCGATCACCGCCAGTGCGGTCTGGCCGTCGGCCTGTTGCGCACCGGCCGCAACGTGCACGCTGTCCGGATCGACGCCCAGCCTGTCCTCGACGGCATACGGCAACAGCGCCGGCAACCGGCGCTTGCGGCCGCGCGGCAGACGGGCCTGCGTCAGCAGCACCAGTTCGGCCGGCACGACGATTTCGCATTGCGAATCGCGCGGCAGGCCGGCCGTCGGCGAAGCGCCGCCGTCGAGCCGCTCTCCGCGGCTGCCGAGGCGGCTCCAGGCCAGCGCGGCGTCGGGGCCGGCCTCCGGCCAGTCGGCGGGGATGTGAATGCGCAGCAGGCTCATGAAGAAAAAGTCATCGGGTTCACAGGTTCTTTTGCCAGACCAGCGTGGGCCAGACCGACTGGCCGCGTTCGAGCAGGGCTTCGAACCCCACGCGCGCGCGGTCGAAACGGGCATGCCCCGCAACGAGGAAATAACGGCTGCCGACGGCGGCCACGCTGTCGTCGAAGGCCAGCGCCGCGGGCGGCAGGCGCTGGCGGAAATCGTCGAGATCGCGGAAAGGCCGGCCGTCGCGGGCGTCCGTCAGCGTCTTCGCCTGTTCCAGGGTCAATCCGTCGACCAGCGCGGCCAGCACTTCCGGCGGCGCGGTATTGACGTTGACCGGCGTCGGCACCGGCAGGACGCTGACAAACGGACGCAGCCGCTCGACGCGCACCCGGTCGAAGCCCTGCACGCGGTACAGGCCGTCCACGGTCGTCAGCGGCCGGTTGGCGGCACGGTAGGGCGGATCGCGCGTCAGATAGTGGCCGTCCTCGGCGCCGCCCGGATAGCGCACCTCGCTATCGGCATCGATCCAGTCGACGACCGCGTTGTCCAGATCGGGCGGCAGGCCGAGCTGTTCGAGCAGACGGCGGAACACGGCCCCGTCGGCCTCGCTCGCCTGACCGCCGCGCACCAGGCTGTTGAGATTGAACAGCCCCTGCTGGTCGCGGATCGCACCGCTCAGCTCGCCGCCGTCGGCCGGCAGGGGGGCGAGGGCCTGCGCCCAGTCCTCCTGCAGGTGGTCGGTGCCGCCCGCGCGCGCATCCTCCGCCAGCAGGGCGCGCGCCCATTGCAGGGCGGCGAGCGCAACGGCGCGGCCCTGCGCCTGCGCCGCCAGGTTTTCGACCTGGCGTGTCCACAGGTGCTGCTGCCAGGCGACGAACGCGGCCAGGCTCGCGGCAAGGGCGACCACGAGCATGGCGGTGATGACGGCGAGTCCGCGCTGGCGTTTCATGGCAGGGCGAAGATCCGGGTGAGCGTGCTGCCGTCGGCGAGCTCGACGACGACTTCGAGCGCGGCCGGCAGCGGCGCGGCGCCGCCGGCCGGCCAGGCGGGATGCCAGACGCCGTCCCGGCCCAGATAGCGCAGATCGAAACGCCGCACGCGGTCGAGCAGCGCGTTGACGACCGGCTCGCCGCGTACGCCGCGGTCGAGTACCGGCCACACCAGCTGCTCGATGGCGCCGTCGCGCAGCCGGTAGCCGTAGCGCAGCACATCGGCGGCCGCGCCGGTCTGCCAGGCGTCGCCCATGCGGCTGAATTCGAGCTGCGCCTCGTCCGCTGCCGGCGTGCCCTGCCAGGCCGGCAGGCGGCGGTCGACGCTGTCGCGCACCGGCCGGTCGACCGCCATGCCGACGTCGCGCTCCAGTTGCGCGAAGGTCAGCGCAATGTCGCGCCAGCGGCGGTTGTCGTCTTCCAGATGCGCCTGCGTGGCAAAAGCGGCGTTCAGGCCGCGGAAGGCGAGCACGGACATCAGCGAGAAGATCAGCAGCGCAACCAGCATCTCCACCAGGGTGAACCCGCGCGCGTTCACGAGGCTGCCTCCCGCACGAGGTAGCCGGTGAGCCGCGCGAGACCGTGTTCACTTCCGGGCCGGGCGACCTGGATGTCGATACGGCGGAACGCCGGATTGGGCGTGCCGGAAACGGTCTCGCGCCATGCCAGTTTCAGGCCGGCCTGCTCGGCTTCGCCGCTGCGCGTGCCGGTGTCCGGCCAGGCATGCCGCGCCTGCAGTTCGGCCAGCCGGTTCTGCGCCACCCACTCGGCGAGCAGGCGCTCGCGCAGCTCGCCAGAACCGGCGGCCAGCATGCCCATCGCCCGGCTCGCGGCAGCCAGCGCAACGGCGAGAATGGCCAGCGCCACCAGCACCTCGATGAGGGTGAAGCCGCGCACGGCGCGGCGGCGCGCGTTCACGACGCCGCCCCGAACGAGGTCTCGACCCGCACGCGGCCGAGGCTGTCGCCCCGCAGCCGCGCATAGGCGGCGTTGAGCGCGAAATCCGCGCTGAAGGGTGTGCTGGCGCCGGACGGCAGGAACAGCACGCGCGCGGCGCCCGCCTCGTCCGCCTGCCCGGCGCGCCAGTCCATCAGGCGCACGCCCGCCGTCGCGTCGCGGTCGCGCAGCGCGTCGTCGTCGTCGCCGTACGGAACCCACGCGTCCGCCGCGTCGCGGCGCCAGAAACGATAGCGCGCGCGCTCGACCGAGAAGGCGATCGGTTCGCCGGTGGTCACGGCCTCGTCGCGCGCCTGTTCGAGCAGCACGGCGAGGCGGCGCATCTCGGTCGTCAGCGTATGTTCGTCGTCGGGCGCCAGCCGCACGCCGGCGAGGCCGAGCATGATGCCGACGATGACCAGCACCACGAGCAGCTCGATCAGCGTGAAACCGCGCTGGCTCACAGCATCCACGATCCGATGTCGGCGTCGTTGCCTTCGCCGCCCGGTGCGCCGTCCGCGCCCAGGCTGAAGATGTCGATCTCGCCGTGCAGGCCGGGGTTGAGGTACTGGTAGGGCGTGCCCCAGGGGTCGTGCATCAGGCGTTCGAGATAACCGCCCGCCTTCCAGTTGCCCGGCACCGGACCGCTCGTCGGCCGCTCGACCAGGGCTTGCAGGCCCTGGTCGGTGGTGGGATAGCGCTGGTTGTCCAGCCGGTACAGGTTCAACGCCTGGCGGATGGCGGCGATGTCCTGCTTGGCGGCGACGACGCGCGCCTCGTCCGGCCGGCTCATGATCTTGGGCACGACCAGCGCCGCGAGGATGCCGAGGATCGCCACCACGACCATGATCTCGATCAGCGTGAAGCCGCGCGCGATGCGTATCCGGGGGTTCGTCGCCATGCCTGTCTTTCCTCCTCGTCGTTCGGGCACGCGCTCAGCGCGCGAGCTGGTTCATCTCGAAAATCGGCAGCAGGATCGCCAGCACGATGACCAGCACCACGCCGCCCATCGCCACGATCAGCAGCGGTTCCATCAGGCTGGTCAGGCCCATCACGCGGCTTTCCATCTCGCGTCCCTGCTGGGCGGCGGCGCGCTCCAGCATGTGCGCCAGCCGGCCGCTCGCCTCGCCGCTGGCGATCATGTGCACCAGCATGGGGGGAAACAGGCCTGCTGCGCCCAGCGCGCGGCTGAGACTGCCGCCCTCGCGCACGGTGCGCGCCGCCTGTTCGACGGCCTCGCGCATCGGCAGATTGCGCACCACGCCGGCGCCCGCGTGCAGGGCATCCAGCAGGGGCACGCCGCTGCCGACGAGAATGCCGAGCGTGCTCGCGAGCTGCGCGCTGTTCACGCCGCGGATCAGGGCGCCGGCCACCGGCAGGCGCAGGAGCATGCGGTGGAAACGCATGCGCCGGGGTGGGTGCCGGAGCAGGCGGCCGGCACCCCAGCCCGCGGCGGCCAGCCCGAGCAGCCACAGCCAGCCGCTTGCCTGCATGAACCCGCTGGTGGCGATGAGCGCGCGCGTGAGCCAGGGCAGGGTCTGGTGCGTGCTCTGGAACACGTTGACGACCTGCGGCACGACGTAGACGAGCAGCCCCAGCACCACCGCGCCGGCCACCACGGTGACGATCGCGGGGTAGATGAAGGCGAGTCCGATCTTCTGGCGCAGCGCCTGTCGCGATTCGACGTAATCGGCCAGCCGCTCCATTACTTCGGCCAGCCGGCCGGAACGTTCGCCGGCCGCGACCAGCGTGACATACAGCTCCGGGAATTCGCGCGGAAATTTCTGCAGCGCGCCGGCGAGCGGGAAACCGGCCAGCACCTCGCCGCGCACGCCGGCGAGCACCTGGCGCGCATGGTCGCCGTCGGCCTGTTCGATGAGCGCATTGAGCGTCTGCTCGACCGGCAGGCCTGCGCCGAGCAGGGTGGCGAACTGGCGCGTGATCAGGCTGAGCTGGGTGGCCGACAGGCCGCGCCGCCAGCGCGACGTGCCGCCGGCGGTGCGATCCGCGCCTGCCACCGGCGCCACACGGGCCACCGCGAGCCCGCGTTCGCGCAGCCGCGCACGCAACTGGCGCGCGGTGTCGGCTTCCTGCACGCCCTTCCGCAGGCGTCCGGCATCGTCGTAGGCTTCGTAGCGGAAGGCGGCCATCGCGATTCGTCCCGTCAGCCCTCGCGGGTGGCGCGGAGCACTTCCTCCAGCGCGGTTTCGCCGCCGCGCACCCAGCGCATGCCGTCCTCGCGCATGCCGACCATGCCCTGCTCGACGGCATAACTGCGCAGGGCCTGCTCCGGCGCGGCGTCGTGGATCATGCTGCGCAGCGTTTCGTCGACCGTGAGCAGCTCGTAGATGCCGGCGCGACCGCGGTAGCCGGTGCCGTTGCAGGCCGGGCAACCGACCGCGCGATACAGCGGCGCATCCGCATCCTGCAGGCCGGCCAGCGCGCGCTCGGCGGCATCGGGCGCGTGCGGCGCCCGGCAGGCCGGGCACAGACGCCGCACCAGCCGCTGCCCGAGCACGCCGAGCAGGCTGGAGGCGAGCAGGAAGGGCTCGATGCCCATGTCGACCAGACGCGTCACCGAACTGGCCGCGTCGTTGGTATGCAGGGTGGCCAGCACGAGGTGGCCGGTGAGCGAGGCCTGGACGGCGATCTGCGCGGTTTCGAGATCGCGGATCTCGCCGATCATGATGACGTCGGGGTCCTGCCGCAGGATGGCGCGCAGGGCACGTGCGAAATCGAGTTCGATGCGCGAATTGACCTGGGTCTGGCCGATGCCGTCGAGGTCGTATTCGATCGGGTCTTCCACCGTCATGATGTTGAGCGTGCGCGCATCCATGCGCGACAGCGCCGCGTACAGCGTGGTGGTCTTGCCGGAGCCGGTCGGCCCGGTCACGAGAAGGATGCCGTGAGGACGATGGATCAGCGCGTCGAGGCTGGCGAGCGTGGCGTCGCGCATGCCCAGCCGCCCCAGTTCCAGACGGCCCGCCTGCTTGTCGAGCAGGCGCATGACCACACGTTCGCCGTGGCCGGTGGGCAGCGTGGACACGCGCACGTCGACCGGACGGCCGCCCAGGCGCAGGGTGATGCGGCCGTCCTGCGGCAGGCGTTTTTCGGCGATGTCGAGCTGCGCCATCACCTTGATGCGCGACACGATGGCGGCATGTAGCGCGCGCTTGGGCTCGATCACGTCGCGCAGCGCGCCGTCCATCCGAAAACGCACCACCGAGCGCGCCTCGTAGGGTTCGATGTGGATGTCGGACGCCTGTTCGCGCAATGCCTGTGCGAGCAGCGCGTTGAGCAGGCGGATGATGGGGGCGTCGTCCTCGCTTTCCAGCAGGTCGGCGACTTCCGGGATGTCCTGTGCGAGCTGCTGCAGGTCCATGCCCTGTTCGAGATCGCCCACCAGCGTGGCGGCATGGTTGCCTTCGCCGCGGTCGTAGGCGCGGTTGAGCGCCTCGTCGAAGCGCGCCGCGTCGAGCAGGCGCGTGCGCAGGGGCCGCCGCAGCATGCGCCGCAGTTCGGCCAGCGTGGCCGGCTGCGCCCCTTCGCGCAGCCACACTTCGACCGCATCGTCGTGCGCGCAGGCGACCAGCGCGCCATGCGCCCGCGCAAAGCCGTAGGGCAGGAGCGCGACGAACTGCGGATCGAGGGTCGGAAGCGCCGGCGTGTCCATCGGATCGCTCAGGGCGCCGGCTGGGGCGCGGGTTTCAGTTCGGGCAGCAGGTCCATGCGCATCTCCGGCAGGGCGAAGTGCGGCGCCATGCGGAAGTCGGCCTGGCGCTGGCGGATGAATTCGTAGCGGTCGCCGGTCAGCACGTCGGCGCTTTCCGAATCGCGCAGCACATGCGGCCGCAGAAAGACCATCAGGTTGGTTTTCTGGCGGTTGCGCGTCTCCGAGCGGAAGAGATGGCCGAAGAGCGGAATGTCGCCGAGCAGGGGGACCTTGTCGACGCCATCCTGCACGCGGTCCTGGATGAGTCCGCCGAGCACGATGATGCGGCCGTCGTCGACCAGCACGGTCGAATCGATGGAGCGCTTGTCGGTGATGACGTCGGCGGCGGTGGTCGTTTCGCGCAGGCTGGAGATTTCCTGGTAGATCTGCAGCTTGACCGTGCCGCCCTCGGACACCTGCGGCCGCACCTTGAGCGTGAGACCGACGTCGCGGCGCTCGATCGTCTGGAAGGGCGTGGCGGTAGTCGACGAACCCGTCTGTGCGTACTGGCCGGTGATGAAAGGCACGTTCTGGCCGATCACGATCTTCGCCTCCTCGTTGTCCAGCGTCAGCAGGTTCGGCGTGGAGAGGATGTTGGCGTTGGCGTCGGTTTCCAGCGCGCGCGCCAGTACGCCGAGATTGGTGACGGTCCCCAGGCCGGGAATGTTGATCGTGCCGTCGACCACGCCGATATTGAGGCCGCGGCCGACCGTGCCGAGATTGGCGGCTGCGTCGATGATGTTGACGCCGGTGCTGCGCGCCCCCAGGTTGGTGCCGCCGATGAGGTTGGTGCCGCTCTTGTTGACGCCGCTCAGGTCCTGCCACTGGATGCCGAATTCCGCCGCCTTCTCGGCGGTGACCTCGACCACCAGCGCCTCGACGTAGACCTGCGCACGGCGCGCATCGAGTTTGTCGATGACGGCACGCAGGCTGTTGTACCCGACGTCGGGCGCATTGATGACGAGCGAATTGCTCGCCGTGTCGGCGATGATCATGGCAGTGCCGTCGCTGCCCGGAAGCGCCGAGGCAGCTGCGGATGCAGCCGTGCCGGCGGCCTGCGACGACACCGGCTGCGCAGCGGCCTGCAGGCGTCCGCCGACGAGGCTGCGCAAGGTCTCCGCGAGCTTGCCGGCCTCGGCGTTCTTCAGATAGACGACATGGATGTTGCCGCCGAGCGCGCCCGGCACGTCGAGCCCGGCGACCAGTTCACGCAGGGTCTGCAGGCGCGAGGGGCTGCCGCTGCGCACCAGCAGGGCGTTCGAACGCGCATCGGGCACGATGGCGAGCCGCGCGGCACCGGCCGCCTGGCCGTCCGCCGCTGCGCCGTCGGCCATCAGGCGGCCCAGCGATTGCGCCAGATCGACGGCGGACACGTGCTGCAGCCGGATCACCGTGGCGTCGCTCTGGCTGGGCCGGTCGACCGATTCGATGATCGCGCCGATCCGCCGCAGGTTGTCGGCGTAGTCGGTGATGACGAGCGTGTTGCTGGCTGGCAGCACGGCGATGGCGTTATTCGCGCCGATGAGCGGCCGCAGCACGGGCAGCATCTGCGCGGCGTTCTCGTGCTGCAGCGGATAGACCTGGGTGACGATGCGGTCGCCGCGCTCGTTGAGCTCCTTGCCGCGAATCACGCTGTAATTCTGCTTGGCCTCGACCTCGGGCACGATCTTGGTGGCGCCCTGCCCTTCGATGGCGGTAAAGCCCTGCATGCGCAGCGCGGACAGCAGGATGGGATAGACGAGGTCGCGCGACACCGGTTTGGCGGAGGTGATGATCACCGTGCCCTTCACGCGCGGATCGACCACGAAATTCCGGCCGGTAAGCTCGCCTACCGCCTTGATCACCGACGGGATGTCGGCGTTCACGAAATTGAGCACGACCGCGTCGCCCTGGGCGTGCGCGAAACGGGGCAGGCACACCAGCAGGCAGACCAGCGCGAAAGCAGTCAGATGGCGCAGGCGGAAGAGCATGGCGTTCGGTTCCATCGTCACGGTTGCAGTCTATAGGAAAGAATCAGGGGCTTGCCCTGGCGTTCACCGACCAGGGTCACGCGCTGCAGGCTCGCGGCGTCGGCCAGCAGCCGGGCGAGATCCTGCACGCTGGCCACGGGGTTGCCGTTGACCATGCGCAGCGTATCGCCGTTTTGCAGCCCCAGACGCGCGGCGAACCCGCCGGCATCGACCGCCTCCACGATAAGCGCGGGGCGCCCTTCGTCGCCGTTCGAGCGGATCTGCGCGCCGAGCTGCTGCGGATTGGCGATTGCCCGGTCGATCTCGCCCGGCGTCAGCGTCATCGCGCGCGGCGCATCCGGCCCGCCCGAGGCCTGTTGCGCTTGCGGACGATCCAGATCGAGACGTTCCGCCACGCCCTGGTTGAGCAGCAGCACATGATCGGCCGCCACTTCGCTCAGCACCACGCCCGGCTGCACTTCGGCGCCGCGCGCAACGGGCCGGTCCTCGCCGTCCACGCTGAGGATCGCCATCGCAGGCCGGCTGTCGGGGGCGGCAAACACGCCGTGCAGCTTGAGATTCAGGGTCGTCGTGCGCGCGACCGGGCGGGCATCGGCCGTCGCCGCTTCACCGAACAGACGCGCGTGGCGGATCGCCCCGGCGCCCGGCGCCTGCGGCGCGACGGGTGCCGCGGCCTGCGTCGTTCCCGGTGCCGCGATGCGCCAGGTCCAGTGCGCGAGCACGGCCGCCAGCATCAGCAGCAGCGCCAGATTCAGCAGCGCCCAGCCGGCGCGCGGAATGCCGAACGCTCCCGGCATGACGGCGGTCCGGTGCAGCGGCGGCAACGGATTATTCCTCGATGCCGTAGCGCTTGACCTTGCGCCACAGCGTCGATTTGTCGATGCCGAGAATGTCGGCGGCAAGCGCGCGGTCGCCGCGCGTCTCGCGCAGCGTCTTGCGGATGAAATATGCCTCGATTTCTTCCAGGCTCTGCGGCGGCAGGTAGTCGAGCGCACGGCTGCGCTGGTCGCGCTGCTCGCTCAATTTGGCCGGCAGCACATCGGCGTCGATGTGCTCGGATTCCGTCAGGATGATCATCCGCTGGACGACGTTCTCCAGCTCGCGCACGTTGCCCGGCCAGTCGTAGCGCATCAGGGCGCCGAGCACGGCGGTGCTGACGCCGGCGATGTGCTTGCTCAGCCGCAACGCATGCTTGTTGAGAAAATAGTAGGTGAGCAGGGCGATGTCCTCGCGCCGCTCGCGCAGCGGCGGGATGGCGATTTCCATCACGGACAGCCGGTAGAAGAGATCTTCCCGGAACAACTGCTGTTCGACCAGCTCGTTCATCGGCCGGTTGCTCGCCGCCACCACGCGCACGTCGACATGCACCGGCTCGGTGGCGCCGGTCGGATAGAAATTGCCGTCCTGCAGCACGCGCAGCAGCTTGGCCTGCAGCGCCATCGGTGCGTTGTTGATTTCGTCGAGGAACAGCGTGCCGCCGTTGGCCACTTCGAACAGGCCGGGCTTGTTGCGCTCGGCACCGGTGAATGCGCCCTTGCGGAAGCCGAACAGCTCGCTCTCGATGAGGTTTTCCGGGATGGCCGCGCAGTTGATCGCCACGAAGGGGCGTTCGGCACGCTTGCCGCGCAGGTGGATCTGGCGCGCGACCAGTTCCTTGCCGCTGCCGCTCTCGCCAAAGATGAGCACGCTGGAATCGTAGGCCGCGGCGGCGTCGATCAGGCGGTCGACCTGTTCCTTGCCCTGCGACTGGCCGATGATCTCGCCGCCGTCCTCGTAGGCGCGGCGCTGCTGCCGCAACCGCTGGTTTTCGGTCGACAGCAGCCAGTAGCCCAGCGCCTTTTCGACGACGCAGCGCAGCTTGACGATGTCGAAGGGTTTCTGGACGTAGTCGTAGGCGCCGTCCTTCAGCGCCGCCACGGCGGATTCGACGGTGGCATAGCCGGTGACCAGCACCACCTGGGTCAGCGGATCGCGCGCCTTGGCAAACTTGAGCAGGTCGAGGCCGTCGGCGCCGGGCATGCGCAGGTCGGTCACGACCACGGCGACCTCATTGTTCTCCAGGAAAGCCATCGCCTCGTTGGCGTTCTCTGCGCCCGCGATCCTGAAGGTCATCGACGACTCGGCCAGTACGGTGAGCATCAGCTCGCGCATGTTGCGGTCGTCCTCGGTGATGAGAATGGTCGGCAGGGCCTCGGCCTGTACGGCAACCCCTCCGGCGGATTTTTCGGTGTGCTGCGGATTGCCCTTCATAGATTCGCGCGCTTGAGATCGACAGCCGGCAGCTTGATGATGAAGCGTGCCCCTCCGGCATGGTTCGCGTCATAGGCGATGAAGCCGCCGCGCTTGGCGACGATGGCCTGGCTGATCGACAGACCGAGCCCGTAGCCCTGCCCCACTTCTTTCGTCGAGAAGAAAAGATCGAAGAGCCGGTTGCGGATGTCATGCGGTACACCCGGGCCGTTGTCGGTCACGCTGACCGCGACGTAGGACTCCTCGCGCCAGGTCCTGACCGTGATGCATGGCTGCTCGGTGGCGTTGAGCGCGTCGATCGCGTTCGCCAGCAGATTGGTCAGCACAATGTCGAGCTGGCCGCAGCCGCCCTCGGCGATGAGGCGGTCCGGACTCAGGTCCATGACGATCTCGATGCGGTAGCGCTTCAACCGGCAGTTGATGAAGGTTTCGATCAGCTCCTGCGCGAGCTGGTTGAGATCGCAGGTCTCGCCGCAGCACTTGTCCTTGCGGGCATAGTTCAGCAGCTCCTGCACGACGCGCGAACAGCGCTGGGTCTCGTCGGCGATGATGCGAGCATAGCCCCCGAGCTTGGGATTCTCCGCCGCGGCGCGGTCGAGCAGTTGCGCGTAGCCGAGGATGTTGCCGAGCGGCGTGTTCAGTTCGTGCGCCACGCCGGCGGCGAGCTGTCCCATCGCCACCAGCTTCTCGCGGGTGGCGACGCTTTCCATGAGCTGCCGGTATTCGGTGATGTCCTGCAGGATCAGCACACCGCCCATGTCGTTTTCCTCGTCGTTGTAAAAACCGAGGTTGAGCGAGAAATAGCGGGTGACGCCCTCGACCCGCAACGCAATTTCCTGATTGCTGATCGTGTGCTTGTACAGAAAGGCGTCGCGCAGCAGCTCGCGGTCGCGCTCGTTCAGCTCCAGCAGCTCGAACAGGTTCGCGCCGATCAGGCCGCCGGGGTCGACGCCGAACATCGCGTCGGCCTGGCGGTTGGCGATGGTGATGCGCAAATCGTCCGCAAGGCTCAACAGCCCACCCGGCAGGCTCTGCAGGATGGTGTTGCTGCGGTTGCGTTCGTTGAGAAAACGGCCCTGGCACTGCTCGACCGTCTGGAACATCAGCCGCAGCGTGGACATCGTGGTGTTGTATTCGGGGATGAGCCGGCCCGCGCTGGTCCAGCCGTTGGCACCGCCTTCGGCCGGCTCGAGCAGTCCCTCGCGGGCACCGTGGATGCCCGCCTCCAGCCGGCGCAGCGCAACCAGTTCGCCCACCAGACGGACAGCCGCGTAGGACAGCACACCGAACCCCAGTGCGCTGATGCCCCAGAAATGCGGCGACTCCAGCCAGTGCGGCGCCCACCAGGCGTAGAGCAGACCTGCCGCCAGGGCAACCGCCAGCGGAATCAGGAAACCGGGCAGGTCAAGACCGCCCGGCCGTCTGGCCGTATTGCGTAAACTCAAGGACTTGATGGCCATACCCTGTCTTGATCCCGTCTAAAAGCACGGTGGCCGCCAGACACCACGGCGGCCACCCGGTACAGCGTGTGCGGCCTTCCGCCGGTCAGAAGATGAACTGCAACCCCAGCGTCGCCTGCTTGTAATCCTGCAGGGCGGGATTGGTCGGATGTTCGGTATCGAACGAGATGTCCGCGTACTCGAACGTAATCTTCAGTTTCTGGCCGTCGATGTAATAGTTGGCGCCCACACCGTTCCACGTCTGGTCATAGTATTCAGCAAGACCGGTCTTGGCGCCATAGTCCGATTTTTCGTGCCGGCCGAAGAACTGCAGGCGCCCCATGCCCACCTTGCCCGGCAGCATGTAGCCGCCCTTGACGTAGTAGCCCTTCAGGTCGCTGTTGACGGCAAGCGACGGGTCCGGCGTATCGTTGAAGGCATTGCCCGTGTCGTACTTGAAGTACGCGCCCGACAGGGTGTAGACCCCGCTCGGTGCCGGATATTCCATGAACGCGTCGACGGTCCAGGCCTTGTAGTCCTTGACGTTGCTGCGCGACGGATAGTTGCCGTAGGCGACATCGGACTGCATGTCGTAGGCCGCACCGACGGTCAACACCTTTTGCGTGCCCAGATAGGTGCCCAGGTAGCCGTAGTTGAACTCCGGCTCCCAGAAGCTGTAATGCACCCGCGTGGTGATGCGCGGCCGGTCCTTGGGTACGTATTCGTCCTCGCGGCCGTCCGCAATCATGACGCGGTACTGCAGATGGGCATCCATCAGATTGCCCCAGATCGCGAGGCCGGTATCGCGGCTGCCGCCGAACGGGGTATAGGACAGCACTTCCGCCCGGTCGAGCGTCAGCGGCTCGAGGCAGCCTTCGAGGTTCTCGCGGGAGAAGGTGTTCTTGAAGCGGCCGACGATGAAGCGCAGGTCATCGCGGTAATCCAGGGTCACATAGGCATCGCGGTAATAGATGCTCTTGTTGTCCTGGCCCAGCTTGCTGTCGTTGCCGGCCTCGAACTGCGCGTAGAAACCGACATAGTCGTTGTACTGCCCCGAGAAGGTCACGCGGTTGCGCCGCAGAAAGGCATCCGTCGATGAACCCGAATCCGTCGGCGAAGTGAATCCCTTGTACTGCATCCAGCCCTGCAGGGCATAGGTAAAGGTCAGCGAGCCCTGCTCGCCGAACTCGATCGTCGGTCCGGCGAGCGCGCTCGCCGGCACCAGGCCCGCCAGCAAACCGGCCACGATGGTCTGACGCAACCCCCCAGTCTTCTCCGCAATTATCTTCATCACTTGCCTCCCGAAATGGCTTGATATACGCCCTGAACCTTGGCCAGATCGGCCTTGTGGCAGCCGCCGCACGCCTCGGCGCTGCCGAGCGGCTTGGCCAGCAGGTTCTTGTGCGCCATGTCCTGCTTCATCATCCTCGGGTTGCCGCTATGGCAGCCCACGCAGGAATTGTTGACCTTGGCATGCTGCGCATGCCAGGGCGCCGTGGCCGCATCGGTCTTGGGTGCTTCCGCACGCTTGCCGTTGTGGCACTTGAAGCAGCTCGACGCCCCCAGGCCGCACGCGTTGACCAGGCCGATCGGCGACAGTGCCGACGCGTGCTGCGCCAGCGCCGCAGTCGCTTCGCCCCCCCAGCCCGCGACCATACGGTCGCCCGTTTCGTCCGAACCCGTGCCGCCGACAGCCAGCACGGCCGCAAGCGCGCTCACGGCCGCGAACGCGACACCCGCGCGCCAGTATTTTCCGAACCGAATCCCTTTACGGCTGCTCTTCATTCACCTCTCTCCTTTTGCTCATCGCGATGTGTGCGACGGTCCTCCCCGGGCGGTAGATTCGCGTCGTCTTGCTGGGAAAATCTTGCCTCGAACGCCGCCTGGATCTCCCGCTCTCCAGTGTTCGAATTGCAGGAACAGACCGGCCCCTTGGCACGAAACTTCAACCGGGGCTTCTCGATCGTGTCGAGCGTCGCCGCACCGGCCGTTCCTGCCAGCAGCAACAGCGCGCACGCCGCCACCATGGTCCGCCTGATTGTTGTCACCCCCGTCCCCCGATTCATCGGTTGCCCCTTCTAAAGCACAAGCCATGCCTGAATAAATTAATCTTGTTTTTCATAAGGATAACCAACCCGTGCTCACCTCCCTGCATTGCAGAAGGCCGTCCGCGTCACGCAATCTTTCATTTTGCAATCCCGATCTCCCCGGCAGTGAGGGCCGCGCCAGCGTCCACCGAGGCCCGCATCAGCTCGTACCGTTTTCCCTCCACCTCGGCCAGCGCCTGCCGCAGCAGCACGACCGCACCCGCGGGGAATGTGTCCGCCCTGTTCAGGCTGTCGCGGAAAATCCGTTCGTAATGTTCCCCCGGGGACACATTGACGACGAGCTCCAGGCGCCAGTCCTGCCCGCTGGCCTCGAAAGCCTGCGCGAATTCGCGCGTCGCGCCTGCGGGGATGCGGGTATCGGCGATCTCGCGGGTGATCTGCGTATCGACCTGCCAACCGATGAGCTGCCGTCCCAGTTCGTGTACGCCGCCGTCGGCGCCCTTACGGTAAAACACCAGCTCGACCTTGGGCACCATGTAGGTGGGAAAATGATGACCCGCTCCCCGATTTCGCACACGTGCGCGGGCACGGTAATGCGTATCGTCAAGACGGTCGAGCGCGAGCTCGACCGCGATCGCCTGGCGCGTCATGTCTGGATCGTGAATGCCCCGCCACTGATGACGGCGGTCGGGCATGTGGCAGGTCTGGCAGGTCTGGCGATCCGGCCCATCCTGCGCATAGGGGCTGGCGAGCCACTGCCGGTAGGTGTCTTCTTGCAGTTTGCCGGCGATGCGCGGCCCGTCGTCGGGAAACTGGTGGCAGTGGGCGCAGAAACGGCTGTCCTCGAAGGCGTGCGACACGACAAACCCGTCATGCGGACTGTCGGGCACCCCACCCTGCCGGGGCGGCGGCCCGAACCGCTGGTGGCCGCGCACATGGCAGGCCGCACAGACCAGCCCCTGATGCGCCAGATCGGGCGCGACATAGGCCGGGGGCGCCTGCGCAGGCGCGTTGGGCCAGCCCAGTTCCCGCGCCACCAGGGCCTTCTGCTCCGCAAGCGGCGCATGGCAACGCAGACAGCGGTTGCCCTGCGCCTGATCCATCAGTGCGAGCTGCCAGCGCAGACCCGGGCCCATCGTTCGGCTGTGCAGACTGGCATGCCAGTCTGCGTACTGCGCCGTATGGCACTGGCCGCAGGCTTCGGGGTGCAGGGAAGCCTCCAACGCGGAGAAATGTCCGGGCGGGGCGCCCTGGGGCGCCATCGGCTCCTGCCAGTGCTGCGCCAGAAACGCGTCCGTATCGGGCGATGCCTCACGGCCGCATCCCGTCAGGCTCATCGCCACGGCCAGCCCGCCCAGCAGGCGCCTCCACCCGGTCCACGTCCCGTTCATCGCATTCATGCACGCGCCATAAAAAAGCCCACGTTATACCGTGGGCAAGGGAGGAGTACATCAGACGAAGTAATTTTTACCTTAACCGCCGCAGGGATTGCTCGGTGCGCCACCACCACCACCGCCACCGCCGCCGCCGACGCTTTCGCCCGTCTTGTAGGCCTTGTCGGCGTTGACGATCGCGTTGGTGTTCGTGGCATAGGGGTCGACGATGGTCCGTGGTGCAACCGTCCCCGTGCTGGGCTTGAAGAAGGACACGAGGTCGGTCCGCCAGGGCGAATCGGCCGGCAGGATGTAGTTGCCGTTCGAATCGAGAATATGCGACAGCGAGTTCCATTCGACCATGGCGCCATCATAGAAACGCACGGGCTTGCCGAGAATCACGGTGCTGGCGACGCCGGTGATCATGGCGCGGAAGGTCGTTTCGCAATAGACGTAGATCGTGTCGCCCGGCTGATAGGCATTGCCCGTACCGACCAGGTTGTAGCTGCCGTCGACGAAACCGACGCCGAGCGCGTTGGTGTCGCCGTTCAGCATGGCTTCCAGCTCGGCTTTCGGCCGGTAGGCAAACCCTTTCGTGCTGTCCAGCATATGCGTGTACTGCAGTTGCAGTGTGCCGCGCGGGTGGCCCTGACGCGAACCGCTGTTCTGGAAGAACTGCATGTAGTTATTGGGATTGACCGGCGCGCAATAGGCAGTTGCACACGCCTGGTTGCCCGCCACGTCGGTATTCGTGTCCTCTCCGCTTTCGACCATCTCGCCCGAAGCAAACTGCGCGAGGCTGCGCGCATCCCAGATGAACACGCCGTCGTTCTTCACGTTGGTGTCCGTGCCCGGCAGAACGGCCATCACGTCCTGCACGGTCGCCTGAAGCTGCGTGTTGTCGACCTTGAGGCTCTTGACCGAGATCGAGCCGCTGTTGGGTGCCGTGCTGGCCGTCGCCTGGAAATCGCCGCCAGCCATGCCGTTGCCGTTGAGCCACTGGTTGCCGCCGTTGAGTATCGCCAGATTCTTCTTGTCCACCCCCCAGTAGCGCAGTGCATACCAGATACGGCCCTGCGCCATGGCATTGCCCGTGCTGCCCGTGCCCATCGCCGCGACGATCATGTCCTTGGCGGGATCGATGTTGTACTTCTTGAACAGCGCATCCATCGTGGCGCCGTCCGGCACCATGCTCTGCGTCTCGATCACGCCGTTGCTGCGCGTCTGAATCCACTCCGAAGACGGCGACAGGTAGGTGAAGACGCTCGTGCCGTCGGGCTTGACGTATTCCGCGCCCGCCGGGCCTGCCGATGCCTGCAGAATGATCAGCTTGCCCGTGATGCCGGCCGGCCGCTCGTTCGCCCAGTCGTCCTTCCAGCGCTTCAGCGTCTCGGCCGTGATCAGGCCGTTGACGTTGTCGTTGTAGTCGCTGGCCGACACCTGCGTGATCGACGCCGGTGTATTGACCGTGATCTGGCTGGCCGGTGACGACGTATCCGAGCCACCGCCACCACCGCAGCCGCCCAGGCCCGCCACCATCGCCAGAACACCCAGTCCTACTGCGCTCAACCGCATTTTCCGCATATCCATTAATCCGTCCTCCGTCCTTTTCGCTTTTCCACAACCCCCGGTTTTTCACATCGGCCGGCCGCCTGTTCGCGTCGCCCGGCCGGTCGCATGGCACCTCAGTTCGAGGCGCCCCCTCCAATCGCAGACGGCTTCAGCACGACCGGCTTCCAGCCCTGTTCCAGCGCATCCAGCAGCGTCTCGCTATCCGCAACATTCACATCCCGCACCTCGGCCCCCGCCGCACGCAGGGAGGCGGCAAGCGCATCCCCCGCCGGCGGCCACGCGAGGTGAACCAGCACAATCCGTTTATTCGCGCTCATACGATGAAAACCACGTCGTTATCAATGATCTGGCGGGCCAGAACGCCCATGCCCGAAGACGAGGCTTCAAGCTCGTCGAGCGGCACCTCGGCGAAGGCGAGTGCCTCCATCTGCTCGGCCACGGCCGGTTCGTCGGGCAATTTGCCCCAGGCGACGATCCTTACCGCGTCGTCGAGCAGCGTGAGGCCACTGGCCATGCGCAACGCCTCCGCCTGTTTTTCCGCGGCGACCATGAGAATATTTTTCCTATCCGTCATCGCCCGCCCCTCAGAACACCAGAACCCTGTCGCAGGTGCGCACCAGTTCCGCATCCTGGTACTGGCCGCCGACCACGACCACATCGGCCAGCGCCTGCAGATCGAAGTGCTCTGCGCCCAGCCGCTCGACGCTGTGCTCGCACAGGGTGATCCGGTTCGGATGCGCCTGTGCGCGCGCAACGAAACCCGGATCGTTCAACAACCGGACGCCGGTATCCGTCAGAAAACACAGCGGCGTGCGCCCCCTGCGGGTCGCCGCATCGAAAAGCGCGCCGACCTGCGGGAGAAACCGTTCGTCGGTGACGACAATGCCCAATTCCATGTCAGGCCTTCCGGATCTTCCAGACGAAGGAACCGCTGCCTTCCTGACGTTCGAACAGGTCGTTGCCTTCCGATTCGCACATGGCCGCGATCGACTCGCCCGAGGAAGGGTTGTCGAAAACCAGCGTGAGCACCTCGCCGCTCTCGATCTTCTGCAGGGCTTTCTTGGTGTACATCTGCGGATGCGGGCAGGTATAGCCGCACACATCCAGCTTCCATTCGTGGTCGCCCACCTTGTTGAAACTCATTGCCATGCTGTCTCCTTCTCGTATGTGTCGATTGCCTGAAACATGAAAACTGTGCGCCGGTCAGAGATCGCAGCCGCCGGCCATCTTCGCGGCGCTGCGATCCATCCACCAGGCGAAAACCTTCACCCCCACATAGGCGCCGATGATCATGCCGACCAGGAACACCCAGCCGCTGGGGTCGCCGTTGGTCACGGTGGCGAAGAAGGCGCCGATGTTGCAGCCCATCGCGAGACGCGCACCGATGCCCATCAGCGTGCCGCCGACGAGGGCGAAGAAAGCGGTTTCCCAGCTCGGCAGCTTCCATTTGAATTCGCGCCGGGAGAGGGCCATGATCATGGCGCCGAAGATGATGCCGATCGACATGAAGCCGGGTGCGTTCAGCAGCGGGTTGGGCAGACCGTTGTCGAGACCGAAGAAGACGTCGTCCATCATCTCGATACCGAGCTTGGACATCACCCAGCCGCCCCACTGCGCTTCCTGCGTGGTGATGTACCAGTAGCCGGGGTCGAACACAGTCTCGTTGAGCGACAGGCCGTCGTGGTAGCCCATCGCCACCAGCAGCTCGCCGAAGTTGTCGATGCCGTAGTGCTCGCGCAGCACGCCGGTAACGTACATGTGCAAGCCCGCCAGGATGCCGAGGCCGATCCCGGCAATGGCGGTATTTTTCGAAGCCGTGCACATCGCCCAGATGCCTGCGAGCTCGTCGCCGAAGCCCGGATTGGCCTTGCCGGTACGGCGCAGATAGCCCTTGCGGTAGTAGAAGCCGTACAGCGCGGCGAGAATGAGCACGACCGGCAGGATCGCGGTGATCAGCGTGTTGTAGACGATGATGCCCGCCGGTCCGGCCTGGCCGAAGATTTCGGCCGTCGTGGTGCCCTTGAGATCCCACACGTAGCCGGTCGTGAAGATATCGAACCAGCCCCTGGTCACCGACAGCTCGGGCGGCATGTCCTTGGCCACGGCCGAATCGATCCAGGCCTGCGGCACCAGCGCGTCGTACCAGCCGCTGGCGGACACCACGATCGCCTGCGAGAACGAGATCGCGACGATCACCAGCATCGAATTCATGTTGCCCTCGCCCGCCTTGTAGAGCGAACCCGACGCGCAACCGCCGGTGAACACGATGCCGAAGCCGAAGATGGCCGCGCCGACGAGGACGTGCCAGCCCATGGCATTGGGGTGGAAGGTACTGAACCCGCTCAGGCTGACGATGGCCGCAACCACCGAATACAACGCCACCGCGATCATCACGCCGACCGCCATGCGCGGCACCTTCACCGCGAACAGGTCACGCACGGCCGAAGCCATGCAGAAGCGCCCGTACTGCAGCAGCATGCCGTAGGCCACGCCGAACCACACGTACACGAGCATGTAGAGGAAACGCGTATCCACGGCCAGCGCCCAGACCGACAACACGACGACGAGCGTCAACACGCTCAACGCCTGCATATTTTCCCTGCGCAACAGCCATGCCGACGATGCGGGCACGGTGGTTTCTGACGCCGTATTCACTGCTTATCCTCCTTGACCAAACAAAATTTCCAAGCCCGCACACCAGGCATCACAAACCCTTGCGCAAATAGATCTGCCAGCTGTCGCCGCTGCGGATCGTCGCGAGATGCGTGCAATACAGGGTTTGCGCCAGCGCAGGGAAGCCCTCGACCGCGGTCGGGTTGTCCGACACCACCTCGATGACATCGCCCGGCTCGACCTCGCCCAGCACCTTGAGTGTCAAAAGCTGCGGCCGGGGGCACATCGCGCCGAGACAGTCGACCGTCCGCACCAGACGCACCACCCCCACACCCGGGACATCGACATCCCGCGCCGGGTAGATCGAGACCCGCTCGACCTGCCTGTGCGTTCCGGTAAACCAGGCGACACCCTGCATACACGTTTCCCCTGTTTTTGCGAAAACCTTTAAGCACAGCCCATGCCAGAATCCTTTTCCCTTATTAATCATGGTTCTGATCCTTTTCTCGATTTAAATGGCGCGGGAAAATGCAATCCGACTCGCCGGATTGTTCGTTATGACTGATTTTTGCAATGGACGCGCGCCGGGTGCCGGAGGCGTTTGAGCGCCGGGGAACGGACATCGGATTCAGGGGCGGGAAACGGACGGCTTCGCCACACCGCATGGCTTCATGAAAACGCGGCGACGCCGCACGAACCCGCTTTTCCCGAATCCCGGCTGCCGCTGTCGCTTAACGCACCAGCCGCTTCCAGGTCGCCAGCACCGTGTCCGGGTTGAGCGAGATCGAACCGATCCCTTCCGCCACCAGCCAGTCGGCCAGATCGGGATGGTCGCTCGGCCCCTGGCCACAGATGCCGATGTACTTGTCCCGCCGCCGGCAGGCGGCGATGGCTTCGGCCAGCAGACGCTTGACCGCCGGGTTGCGCTCGTCGAAGCCCTCGGCGACGAGACCCGAATCGCGGTCGATGCCGAGCGTAAGCTGGGTGAGGTCGTTGCTGCCGATGGAAAAACCGTCGACGTGGTCGAGGAAGGCGTCGGCCTGCAGCACGTTGGACGGAATCTCGCACATCATTACCACGCGCAGGCCGTTTTCCCCGCGCGCAAGACCGTTGCCGGCAAGCAGGTCGACGACGCGGACGCACTCCTCGACGGTACGCACGAAGGGGATCATGACTTCGACATTGGTATAGCCCAGCGTCTCGCGCACCTGTTTCAGGGCACGACACTCCAGTTCGAAGGCGGGACGGAACAGCGGCGATACGTAGCGCGCCGCACCGCGCAGGCCGAGCATGGGGTTTTCCTCCTTCGGCTCGTAGCGGTCGCCGCCCAGCAGGTTGGCGTATTCGTTCGATTTGAAGTCGGACAGGCGCACGATCACCGGCCGGGGCCAGAACGCGGCAGCGAGCGTGGCGACACCCTCTGCGAGCTTGTCGACGTAGAAACGCACCGGGTCGGCATAGCCCGCGACACGCGCGTCGATGCCGGCGCGCAGGGCATCGGGGAGTGTTGCATAGTCGAGCAGCGCCAGCGGATGCACGCCGATCATGCGGGCGATGATGAATTCCAGCCGCGCGAGCCCGACACCGTGATTGGGCAATTGCGCAAACTCGAACGCACGCTCGGGATTGCCGACGTTCATCATCAGCTTCGCTGGCGGCTCGGCGAGTGTGCCGACAGTCAGCGTCTCCACGCTGAAGCGCAGCTGCCCGGCATAGACCGTGCCTGTATCGCCTTCGGCACAGGAGACGGTGACCGCTTCGCCGTCTCTCAGCACGCGGGTGGCGTCGCCCGTGCCGACGACGGCAGGAATGCCGAGTTCGCGCGCGACGATGGCGGCGTGGCAGGTGCGCCCGCCGCGGTCGGTGACGATGGCGGCCGCACGCTTCATCACCGGCTCCCAGTCGGGGTCGGTCATGTCGGCCACCAGCACGTCGCCGGGCTGCACGCGTTCCATCCCGGCCGGGCTCGCCACCACGCGTACCGTGCCCATGCCGATCTTTTGCCCGATGGCACGGCCGGTGATGCGTACCGGCCCGGTTTCCTCCAGCACGTAACGGGCATCGCCGCCGGCATTGCGCGCCTTCACCGTTTCGGGCCGCGCCTGCACGATGAAAAGTTCGCCGGTCTCGCCGTCCTTCGCCCATTCGATATCCATCGGCCGGCCGTAGTGCGCCTCGATGGTCATCGCCTGCCGCGCGAGGTCGAGCACGTCGGCATCGGCGAGCGCGTAGCGGCCCGCCAGGTCGGGCGGCGTGTCTTCGACGGCATTGGCGCCGTCCCGCCACACCATGCGGATCGCCTTGCCACCCAGCTCGCGCCGCACGATGGCGGGATAACCATCGGCGAGGCGCGGCTTGTGGACATAGAACTCGTCCGGGTTCACCGCGCCCTGCACCACCGTCTCGCCCAAACCATAGGCCGCCGTGATGAAAACGACGTCGCGAAAGCCGGATTCGGTGTCGAGGGTGAACATCACGCCCGCACTGGCGAGGTCGGAACGCACCATGCGCTGGATGCCTGCCGACAGCGCCACGTCGGCATGCGCGAAACCGTGGTGCACGCGGTAGGCGATGGCGCGGTCGTTGTAGAGCGAGGCGAAGACCTTGCGCACGTGTTCGAGCAGCGCCGCTTCGCCGCGCACATGCAGGTAGGTTTCCTGTTGCCCGGCGAAGGAGGCGTCGGGCAGGTCTTCGGCGGTGGCCGAGGAGCGCACGGCGACCGACACGGTCTTGCCCAGCGCCCGATAGGCCTCGACGAGGCCCGCTTCGAGTTCGGGCTGCAACGCCGCCGCCTCGACCCAGCCGCGGATTTCGGCACCGGCCGCGGCGAGCGCGGCCACGTCGGCCACATCCAGCGCGGCCAGCCTGGCATGGATGCGCTCGCGCAACCCGTTGCGGTCGAGAAAATCCCAGAAAGCCTGCGCCGTGGTCGCGAAACCGCCGGGCACTTTCACGCCCGCACCGGCGAGACTGCGGATCATTTCGCCGAGCGAGGCATTCTTGCCGCCTACGCGCGGCACATCGGCCATCGACAGGCGATCCAGAGGGACGATATAGTCGGCGGGGTTGGCCATGGGTCGGTTCTCCATATGCGTGTCGTCTACTGCGTGTCGGATCACACCGGCGTCACCGTCGAAGCGGTGGCGAAGAGCGTGCTGTCGCAGTTCCCAGATTTCGAGTTTAGCCGGATTGCGCTGCCCTTCGTGGACAGCGTGGGCAAGGCGCGCGATGCGGCTTCACGGATCGCCGCCACGCCGGATGCGCTGGTGTTTTCCTCGCTCACCGACCCTGCGGCGCGGGCCGCGTTGCGCGAGGGCGGCGCACCGGTGCTCGACGTGTTCGAGCAGCTGGCGCCGGCGGTCGAAGCCGCACTCGGACGCGCCGCCGTCCCCGGCCCCGGGCACACGCACGGCATGGCGCCCGACTACGAAGCCCGCATGGACGCGGTGAATTTCAGCCTCGCGGCCGACGACGGCCTGCAGCCCGGGCGGCTGGCCCAGGCCGATCTCGTGCTTGCCGGCGTGTCGCGCGTCGGCAAGACGCCGACCGCACTCTATCTCGCCCTCCAGTACGGGCTGGCCGCCGCCAACTACCCGCTCACCCCGGAGGATCTGGCACGCGACCGCCTGCCCGGCTGCCTGATCGAAATCCTGCCTCGCCTGCGCGGCCTGACGCTCGCACCCGAACGGCTGGCGGCGATCCGCGAGGTGCGCTACCCGGGCAGCCGTTACGCCAGCCCCGGACAGTGCCGTACCGAACTGGACGCCGCCGCGGCGCTGTTCGCCCGCCACGGCGTACCCGTGCTCGACGCCACCCGCATGTCGGTGGAGGAAATCGCTGCCCGGTTGCGCCACGGACTCAAGTGAGCCGGCCACACTGCCGAAATAGCGGATAGCGGCCCCTACGGAAAATCCCATGCCCAAGGACGACCTGATCATTACCGGCACGATGGAGAACGGACGCCCTTTCCGTCCCTCGGACTGGAGCGAGCGCCTGTCGTCCACCCTGGCGAGTTTCCTTGTCGATCACCGGCTGCGCTACTCGCTGGCCGTGCAGCCCTGCATCGTCGACGGCGAACGCTGCCTGGTCGTGGCCCGCTGGCTGGAGGACGCCGATCCGGCCGCCTATGCCTACGTCATGGGCTTCGCACACGACAACCGGCTGCGCATCCAGATCGACCGCCGCAGCGGCGACCGCGCATTGCGGCCGCTCTGACAGCGCGCGTCTGCTCAAGCCATGCGCTGGCGCGCGGCCTCGAACAGCGCGACGGTCAGCGCCGCCGCCGCGTTCAGCGACTCCACCCGTCCCGTCATCGGAATCCCCACACGCGCCCGTGCGGCACCGTGCACCGCCGACGACAGACCGGCCCCCTCATTGCCCACAATCACGGCAACCGGCCCGGTCAGCACGCGCGCATAGAGATTGTCCGCGCCGTCCAGCGCCAGCGCGAGACTGTCGCCCGCGAAACCTGCCAGCCATACCGGCAGATCGGCGACGGTTTCCAGCGGTAGCACGAACTGCGCCCCCTGTCCGCCGCGCAGCGCTTTCGGCGACCAGGGATCATGACAACCCCGGGACAGCACCGCGCCGGTCGCGCCGGCGGCAGCAGCCGTACGCAGCATCGCGCCCAGATTGCCCGGATCCCGGATGTCTTCCAGCACGGCAACGAGCGGCGTGCCCGGAATATCCGGCGGCGCAAGCCAGGCGGCTTCCGCCAGCAGACCGCTGGGCATGGCCACGGGCGACAGTTCGGCAAACAGCGCATCGGGCATCACCAGATGACGCGCGCCCGCACAACGCGCCTGCAACGCTAGCGGGCGTGAAGCATCCATCGACGCCGATCGCACCACGGTCTGCGGCTGCCCGCCCGCATCCAGATAGGCTGCCAGCAGATGCTCGCCGTCGAGCAGCGCCATCCGCGCTTCCCGGCGTGTCCGTGCCGAATCGGCCAGTTTTTTCAGCCGCTTGAAAACGGGGTTGTCGCGCGAAGTGACGGTGTGCTCGTTCATGCGCCGATTATCCCTCAACGCCGGGCCGCACTGGCGTACACTCCCGGACGGGCGGCCATCGTGCCGCCAGCAACGCCCCGATCCCGCATGCGCATCGTCCTCATCACGCCCTACGGCCGCGAACACCGCAACGGCAACTGGCACACCGCCGCGCGCTGGGCGCGTTTTCTGCGCGCGGCCGGCCACACAGTGCGCGTACAGGTGGAATGGGACGGGCGATCCGCCGACCTGATGCTGGCGCTGCACGCGCGGCGCAGCTACGCCGCGATCCGCGCCTTCACCGACGCCCACCCCGGCCGGCCGCTGCTGCTGGCCTTGACGGGTACCGACCTCTATCGCGACATCCGGACCGATGCGCAGGCGCAGGATGCGCTCGAACGCGCACACCGCATCGTCGTCCTGCAGGACCGCGGCATCGACGAACTGCCCCCCGCACAGGCCGCGAAAACCTGCGTGATCTACCAGTCCGCGCCCGACATCGCCCCCCGGCCCGCACGGGGGGACGGCTTCGGGGTTCTGGCGATCGGACACCTGCGCGAGGAAAAGGACCCGTTTCGCCTTGCGCTCGCCACGCTGCATCTGCCGGCCACCTCGCGCATCCGGGCCACCCACCTGGGCCGTGCCCTCGATGCGGCAATGACCGACGAGGCACTGCGCCTGCAGGCCGCGCTAACGCGCTGGCGCTGGGCCGGCGATACGCCGCATGGTCGTGTGCTGGCCCGGCTGGCGCGTGCGCAGCTGATGGTGATCAGCTCGCGGATGGAAGGCGGCGCGAACGTGATCTGCGAGGCGCTCGCCGCCGACGTGCCGGTGCTCGCATCGCGCATGCCGGGCAATGTGGGCATGCTGGGCGAAGACCATCCGGGCTATTTTCCCGTGGGCGACGAACGCCGGCTGGCGATCTTGCTGGATCGGGCGGAAACCGACGCCGGCTTTCTTGCAGCGCTGCGGCGGCACGGCCGCGCGCGCCGCGAGCGGATGCAACCGGCACGCGAAGCAGCGGCATTGCAGGCGCTGGTCGCGGCGCTCGCCGGCTGAGGGCAACAGCGTCAGAAGGTCAGGTTTACGGCAACGTTCAGCGAGCGGCCACGACCCGGCAGGCTCATGCCCCAGGGGATGGCATTCAGGGACATGGCATTTCCCTGGCCGATGTAAGCACCACCGAGCGGTTGCAGATAGAAGGTATCGAACAGATTCTCGACTTCGAAATCCACGCGTAGCTGCTTCCATTCCACGCTACTGCGCAGGTTGAACAGCGCATAGCCTGGCGTGCGTACCTCATTGCGCACCTGCGAGATGTGGTCCTTGGCGGCTACGCCCTGCACCTCTGCGGTAGTCGTCCAGCGGCCGAGCCGGTTCACCAGGGCGAGCTTCGCATTGAGCGGCATCATGTGATAAAGGTTGTCGCCCGTGTCGAGGTTTTCGCCACGCACATAATTCAGCAGCGCATTGACTGTCCATTCGCCGCCAAGCCGGCCCAACCGGCGATGCGCCGAGAGGTCGAAACCATAGAGCCGCGCCGACTGATTGACGTACTGCAGCAGCACATATTTGTCGGTCGGGGTCAGATAGATCGGTGTGTTGCAAACCGGCGGCCCACAGCGGCGCGCATCGATATAGTCTTCGACCCAGGTCGCATAGAGCGTCGCCTTGACGCCCCACTCCGCCGGATTGGCAGCCTTCCAGTCCACACTCGCGCTCGCGGTGTGCGCGACCTCAGGCTTGAGATCGGGGTTGCCGACATAACCATTCCCGTCACCGACGAAGTTGTTCATTGCCGCCGCCATGGCGAAAGTCGACCAGGGATAGCGTTCGTACAGGCTGGGAGCGCGGCTTTTGCGCGCCAGCCCGAACTCGTAGCCCAGTCTTTCAGTCTGCATGTAACGCGCGAGCAGGGTCCAGTCCCAATTACGGTCGGTACGGTCGCGGTCGGCTGCGTTGAAGCGGTTGGCATCGTTCAGGTAACTGCCATTGCTGTACCCCTGGACCTCGCCAGCATCCGAGCGTACCTGGTCATGGCGCAGGCCGATCTGTGTCAGCCAGGCGGGCGACCAGCGCGTTTCCCATTCCGCGAACACGCCGATGCGGTCGCGCTCACCATCGCGAATATTCCAGAAATCGTCGCAGCACATCGCGCCGGGAAACGGCCCCCCGATAGGCGGCCACCAGTCGTCGAGCCGGTAGCGCTGGTACTCGCTGCCGATACGCAGCGTGTCGGCATCCGACAGCAATACCTCGGCCTTGATCGTACCGCCGAGCTTGGTTGCGTGAGAGCTCATTGGCATCATCATGCCGAAGAAGCGATCTTCCAGCATGTCCATGCGATGATCGACGCGCTGCCGGAAAATCTGGGCCTCGAGCTGTCCCCAGTCGAAGCCGCCGGTTGCACGCAGGTTGATGAGGCGGTTTACGTTGGCCGGGTCGCCCTTTGTGAGCAGATAGTTGCCCGGCACGGTCGGATCGGCGGGATCGGGCACGCTGGAAACCATGTCCATGCGCTGGTTCGGAAATCCTTCGTAATCGAGCGCCTGTTCGCTGACGCCCAGTTCGACCAGCCAGTCTCCCTGCTGGGCCGCCAGATCGAGCGCCCGGTTACGCGCTCCGCGATAGGCGCTCGACGCAACCTCGTCCGCAGGCACCGGCCGTGCGCCAAAATTCTGCCAGACACCGGGCAACTTGAACGGACCCGCCGCCTCGTAATTGTCCGAACGCGCGCCCGACTCCGTGTAGGCGAGCGCCAGCCGCTCGCCCGCCAGCGATGCCCGCAGGTTGTAGCCGCGCGCATCGCCGTTGCTGCGATAGAAACCGCCGAGCTGGCCTTCCATGCGCAAACCGCCATCCGGCGCGGCGAATTTCGGCGGAGCGGATTTCACCTGGATGGCACCGCCAATACTGTCACCGCCAACACTGACCGGAGTGATGCCGGCGAACACATCGATTCGCTCGACCCGCGACGGATCGATGTAAGACAACGCAGGGTTCATGTGATTGGGGCAGGCCGCCGCCAGGTCCATCCCGTCGACCTGCACACGCAGACGTTCGTCGGCCAGGCCACGCAGCACGGGCAGACTGGAAATCCCGCCTGCGCTGTATGTGCTGACACCGGGCACGTTCTCGAACAGCCGGGCCGTATCGCTGCTGAAAGCACGCGGGGCCACCAGGTCCGCGTTGGTCAGCGTGGCATCCGCGCGCATCGCATCATCGGGACTGGCGGTCACCACGATGGTCGACAGGGGCGTCGGTTCGGCCATGGCCGTACCCGTACCGAACGCCGAAAAGCCCAGAACCATTCTTGCGAGACATCCCAATCTCGCCTGCTTGCTGCCGATCGCGGAAATCATTTCGTACCACCCATGCCCTCGTAACACAGCCGGCGAACAAAGATCCGCCGGCCATGCACGTCGTTACTCGGTTGGAATAAGCTCAGCGCCGCGAGCGCCGGCGAGCGGCATAGCCCACCAAGCCCAGACCGGCGAGCAGCATGCCCCAGGTTTCAGGCTCGGGCACGGCAGCGGTAATGGTCTGCGACAGCGGATAGCCGCTCATCGTGCCAGCCAGGCCATAGCCTGCGACCGACGTGCCGGTCATGCACACCGCCCCCATCATGCCGCCCGGTGCGCAGTCGGCATAGGCCAGCTTGTCGATCTGCGCCTGGGTCAGGGCAGCCAGAGGATCATCGGGCACAAAAATCAAAGCATAGGCATTGCCTGGATTGGTAGAACCAAAACCATAATAGATTCCTTGGGCGTCGATACCCGCTTTCGGAGACCAGCCATCCCCCTTTCCCAGTAGACCCGTCCAGAACGTATTCGTATCGGTATTCCGGAACGCCGCGGCAAACGTCCCGCCCAGCGATGCGTCGTACCACGACACCAGCTGATTGGAGAGCGTGAGCCAGGTCATGTTGTCGTTGGGATAGGCGACGGGGTCGCCCGTCATCGATTCCGACAGTACCCCCTGCAGGCCTGAAACGGTTTTGGTATGCGTGTCGTAATCGAACGAGCCGATGAAGATCGTGTCGCGCGGTTGGGTATCCGGCTCAAAGAAAGTCAGCGTGACATTATAGGTTTCAGTGTGAGCCTGGGCAGGCAGGCTGCCCAGCAGGGCCAGGGTCGATGCAACCAACAGTGCAGTTTTCATGACGGTCTCCTCAATGTTATGCAATCAGCGACGGGCGCGACGGCGCACCGCCAGCCCAACGAAGCCCAGGCCGGCCAGCAGCATGCCCCAGGTCTCGGGCTCCGGCACGGCAGCGACCGTGATCGACTGCATGACGGGATAAGTGCCCTGCATGGTGCCGCCGGACAGGTCGGGCTCGGTACCGACCCAGCCGGTCATGCACACCGACCCCATCATCAGGCTGCCGGTCGTGCAGTCGCCGTAGGCCAGCCGGGCGGTCTGCGCTTCGGTCAGTGCGGCGGTGGGATCGCTCGTGTTCACGAAGATCGTGACGTAGGCATTCTGGTTGCCGAAGGTGGCCGTGCCGCCGGTCGCGAAACCGCCGCCCGAGAAGACATCGGTCGTGTTCTGGTGGAAGACCGAAACGAGCACGCCGCCGAGCGCCGCGTCGTAGACCGAGGACAGCTGGTAATCGAGCATGCGGAACGCGGTGTTGCCCGTCATCGCCTGGCTCAGCGAACCCATCAGGTTGGTGACTTCGCCGGTGTGCTCGTTGAAGTCGAAGGTGCCCACGAAAGTCGTGTCCCAATCCGGATGCGATACATCGTAGACGACCTGGTTGTAGATCTGCGTAACGGAGTAGGTGACTTCGTGCGCAAGCGCCTGAACGCTGGCGCCTGCCATGAAAACGGCCGAGGCCGCGGCGGCTGCGCGAGGCAGAGAACGGTTTTGCCAGAACGACATCTTGTTTCCCCTGAACGTAGTGATCGTTGACTTGTAGGTGTTGCACCTACATGTCGGGGGAGGATATTCGGATGGGCGTGGGTGACAATGAGGTATTTTGTCGCACCCCTGCGACCCGGCGCGCCCGGGAACCGGATTCAGTCTTCGGCGAACAGGGCGTCGAACAGGCGTTTGCGCTGTGCCGCGTCGAGTCCTCGCAGGACATCCACGGCACGCTCGGCGACCCGGGGATCGCCACTTGCGGCATAGTCCACGGCGAGCGCGCGCCATACATCCGCCAATGCCGGATCGACCGTGCGCAGGCGCTCCAGTGCGCGCGCGACGCCGGCCCGGCCGTACGCAAGATAATAGGTCAGTCCCAGATTGCGCCAGGCCTGAACATAGTCGGGGTCGGCATCGACCACGGCACGATAGGCCCGCAATGCCTCGCGCGGCCGACCGCTGTCGCGCCAGGCATTGCCGAGATTGTTGCGGGCGCGCGCATCGTCCGGCGCAAGCTGAAGATTCCGCTCGTAGGCCCCGATCGCTTCGGCAAGCCGGCCCAGCGCTGCATAGGCCCGCCCCTGAACGAACCAGGCAAGCGGATCGGCGGGGTCGCTGCGCGCCCAGGCCTGCCCCAGCGCCAGCAGGCCCGGCCAGTCCGATCGCCGTTCCAGTGCCCGTGCTTGCGCCACCCAGCGGGGATCGGCCGGCGTTGTCTGTGCTGCGGGCCTGTCCTCAAGACCGAAAGTCTGCACGCCTGCCGCAGCGGGCGCCGGTGAACCGCCCAGCGATGCGCCTGCCAGCAGGGCGAACAAGGCGGCGATTCTCATGTGCCGCCGCGTCACACGCGGACAAAATACGGCAACGCGACAAGCACGGCGCCGATACCGATCATCGCAAGCCGGCTGGACACGAAATACGGGTAGATCATGAGCGCCAGACCGCACAGCAGGGGCACGACAGTCTTTTGCCGCTTGCCGTACACGAAGAATCCCAACCCTGCCGAACTGAACAGGAGACCCCACAGGAGCAGGCTTGCGTCCATGGCAATCCGCCTAGCTGCGCTGCCGCACCGTCTCGTACAGACACAGGGCGGCCGACACCGAGACGTTGAGGCTTTCCACCGTGCCGCCGATGGGAATGCGCGCAACCTGATCGCAGCTTTGCTTGACCAGCCGGCGGATGCCCGTGCCTTCCGCCCCCAGCACCCAGGCGATGCCAGTCGTGCAGTCGATGCCGGAGAGCGTCTGTTCACCGTCCATGTCGGCCGCGATGACCCAGATGTTGCGTTCCTTCAAGTCTTCGATAGTGCGCGCGAGGTTGGTGACCATGAGATAGGGCACGGTTTCCGCCGCGCCGGAGGCCACTTTCTCCACCGTGGCATTCAGCCCGACGGCATTGTCCTTGGGGGCAATCACCGCATGCACACCGAATGCATCGGCCGAGCGCAGGATCGCGCCGAGGTTGTGCGGGTCGGTGACGCCGTCGAGCAGCACCAGCAGGGGCGGGCCCTGGATGGCGTCGAGAATGTCGTCGAGCGAATGCGACAGCACGACGGGGCGCACGCGCGCGACCACGCCCTGGTGCCGCGCCGCTTTGCCCACCAGACGCTCCAGCCGGTCGGCCTCGACCTGCGCGAGCTTGACGCCGGCCTCCTTCGCCTGATGCACCAGATCGCGCGCGCGCGCATCGCGCCGGGTGAGATCGAGGTAGATGTCCAGCACGCCGCCCGGGTCGTGACGCAACCGGGCCAGTACGGCATGGAAACCGTAGATCAGCTTTTCGGCGCCCTTCCCGCTCATTTCTTCCGGCCGCCTGTTTTGGCCTTCGCCGCTTTCGTCGCGGCCGGCTGGGTTTCGGCGGGTTTCGCTTTGCCCGATTTCGCCTTCCCGGCGGATTTCGGCCGCTCGGGTTCGGCCGGCGCCATGTCGACCCACTCGATCAGGCTGAAATCGATCTTGCTGGTCTCGATGTCGGCACGCATGGCCTTGATGCGCACGCGATCGCCCAGGCGATAGCGTTTGCCCGTCCGCTCGCCGAGCATCCAGTGCTTGGCCTGGTCGTAATGGAAGTAGTCCTGTCCCAGCTCGGACACGTGCACCAGGCCTTCGATGAAGATGTCGTCGAGCGCGACGAAAATGCCGAAGCTGGTCACCGCGCTGACGGTGCCGTCGTATTCCTCGCCGATGCGGTCGCGCATGAAATAGGTCTTGAGCCAGGCATCGACGTCGCGGGTGGCGTCGTCGGCGCGGCGCTCGGTCATCGAGCAGTGCAGGCCGATTTCCGCCAGGCCCTTGCCGGGCAGCTTCTCGCCCTTGAGCACTGCCTTGATGCCGCGGTGCACCAGCAGATCGGGATAGCGGCGGATCGGCGACGTGAAGTGCGTGTAGGCCTCGTAGGCCAGGCCAAAGTGCCCCTTGTTGTCGGGGCTGTACTGCGCCTGTTTCAGCGAACGCAGCATCACGGTCTGCAACAGGCCGTGGTCCGGGCGATCCTTGATCTTGTCGAGCAGCGCCGCGTAGTCCTTGGCGTGCGGCTTGTCGCCGCCGCCGAGGTCGAGGCCGAATTCGGCCAGGAAGCCGCGCAATGCGGCCAGCTTCTCCGGCGTGGGGCCTTCGTGCACGCGGTAGAGGGCGGGCTGCTTGTTCTCGTGCAGGAAATCCGATGCGCAGACGTTGGCCGCGAGCATGCATTCCTCGATGATGCGATGCGCATCGTTGCGGATCACCGGCACGATTTCCTTGATCTTGCCCTGGTCGTCGAAAACGATCTGCGTCTCGGTGGAACCGAAATCGATGGCGCCGCGCTTGGCGCGCGCCTTCAGCAGGGTGCGGAACAGTTTGTCGAGCGCCTGCAGGTGCGGCATCAGCGCCGCCTGCTTCTTGTCCGGCTTCGTTTCGCCCGACAGCCAGCTCCACACCTGGTTGTAGGTGAGGCGCGCATGCGAAAAGATCACCGCGGGGTAGAAGCGGTACGACTTGATGTTGCCGGTACTGCCGATCTGCATGTCGCACACCATGGAAAGACGGTCGACTTCCGGGTTCAGCGAGCACAGGCCGTTGGACAGCGCCTCGGGCAGCATGGGAATGACGCGGCGCGGGAAGTACACCGAGTTGCCGCGGCCGTAGCCTTCGGTATCGAGCGCGTCGCCGGGCTGCACGTAGTGGCTGACGTCGGCGATGGCAACGACAAGGCGGAAGCCGCTGCGGCCGAGCGGTTCGCAATAGACCGCGTCGTCGAAGTCGCGTGCGGTTTCGCCGTCGATCGTCACCAGCGGCAGGTTGCGGATGTCCTCGCGCCCGGCCAGGTCCTTCTTCAGTACTTTCTTCGGCAGTGCTTCGGCCTGCTTCTCCACATCCGGCGGGAACACGTAGGGCAGATCGTGCTTCCTGAGTGCGATCTCGATTTCCATGCCGGGGCCGGTGAAACTGCCGAGGATTTCGACGACGCGGCCGACGGCTTCGTTGTGCGCCCCCGGCTGGGTGAGAATTTCCACCGTCACCACCTGGCCCGACTGCGCGCCGCCCGCGTGCTCGGCCGGGACGAGAATGTCCTGGTTGATGCGGCGGTTTTCCGCGATCAGGAAACCGACGCCGCCTTCCAGGTAGTAGCGCCCGACGACGGTCTTGTTGACGTGCTCCAGCACCTCGACGATCTTGCCCTCGCGGCGGCCGCGCTTGTCGAAGCCGGCGACGCGCACCAGCACGCGGTCGCCGTGCAGCACACGGTGCATTTCCTTGGGCGACAGGAAGAGGTCGTCGCCGCCTTCTTCCGGACTGACGAAACCGAATCCGTCCGGGTGGCCATCGACCCGGCCCTTGATGAGATCGAGCTTGTCCGGCAGGCAGAGCTGACGCTTGCGGTTGAGCATGAGCTGGCCGTCGCGCTGCATCGCGCCGAGCCGCCGCTGGAAGAGGTCGTATTCGGCCTCGGTGATGTGCAGCTGCGCGGCGAACGCGTCGACATCGACCGGGCAACCGGCCTCGGTCAGCAGTTGCAGGACGTATTCGCGGCTGGGCAGCGGCGATTCGTAGCGTTCGACCTCGCGTTCATAGAACGGATCGGCCAGCCGGATGGCCGGGATTTTGTGCTTGCTGCCGCGTCCGCGGCCCTTCTTCGTTGACAAGTCAGTTTCGCCTCTCTAAAATGCGCGCCTTCATTGCCCAGATGGCGGAATTGGTAGACGCACTAGGTTCAGGTCCTAGCGGTGGCAACACTGTGGAGGTTCGAGTCCTCTTCTGGGCACCAGACGCAAGCAAAAAGCCGACTTTACGTCGGCTTTTTGCTTTTGTGCCGATTTCCGGCATTACGCTTCGTAAGGATGGCGACGCACGATGGTCTCCACCCGGTCGGGACCGGTCGACACCACGTCGATCGGCACTTCGCACAGTGCTTCCATGCGCTTGAGATAGGTCTGCGCTTTCTGCGGCAGCTTGTCGAATTCCTGCACGCCCACGGTGGTGTCGCTCCAGCCCGGCAGGTCCTCGTAGATCGGTTCCACGTTGGCGATCGACTCGGCGCCGACCGGCAGAATGTCGCAGGCCTCGCCGTCGATCCTGTATCCCACGCAGACGCGCACCGTTTCCAGGCCGTCGAGCACGTCGAGCTTGGTCACGCACAGGCCGGACACGCCATTGATCTGGATCGCGCGCTTGAGCGCGGCGGCGTCGAACCAGCCGCAGCGGCGCTGGCGGCCGGTGGTGGCGCCGAACTCGTGCCCCTTTTCGCCGAGATACTGGCCAACGTCGTCGAACAGTTCGGTCGGAAACGGCCCGGAGCCGACGCGCGTGGTGTAGGCCTTGGTGATGCCCAGCACATAGTGCATGGCCGCCGGGCCCACGCCGGAGCCGGTGGCCGCGCCACCTGCCGTGCAGTTGGACGATGTCACGAAGGGATAGGTACCGTGATCGATGTCGAGCAGCGTACCCTGCGCGCCCTCGAACAGCAGGTTGCCGCCCGCCCGGTTGGCTTCGTACAGGCTGCGCGGCACGTCGGCCACCATGGGCTTCAGGCGCTCGGCCATGGCCATCATGCTGTCGAGCGTCTGGTTGAAGCTCACCACCTCGGCCTGATAGTAGTTTTTCAGCATGAAATTGTGGTGGTCGAGCACCTCACCCAGCTTGGCGGCAAAACGCTCGCGGTGGAACAGGTCCTGCAGGCGCAGCGCACGACGCGCAACCTTGTCTTCGTAGGCCGGACCGATGCCGCGCCCGGTGGTGCCGATCTTGCCTGCACCCTTGGCGATTTCGCGTGCCTGATCGAGCGCGACGTGATGCGGCATGATGAGCGGACAGGCTTCGGACAGTTTCAGCCGGCCGGCGACGTCGACGCCCGCCGCTTCGAGCATGTCCATTTCCTTCAGCAGGGCATCCGGCGCCAGTACCACGCCGTTGCCGATGTAGCAGGTGACGTTGTCGCGCAGGATGCCGGAAGGAATCAGGTGCAGCACGGTTTTCCTGCCGCCGACGACCAGCGTGTGCCCGGCGTTGTGGCCGCCCTGGAAGCGCACCACGCCCTGCGCGCGGTCGGTGAGCCAGTCGACGATCTTGCCCTTGCCCTCATCGCCCCACTGGGTGCCGATGACGACGACGTTCTTTGCTGCCATGCTGCTGTCTCCCTTGTTGATCTTGTTACGCGCCGGCTGCGGCCAGCTCGCGCAAATCCAGACTGAATCCCGTGGCCGGGCGCGCCCGGCCGAACACCCTGCCCACTTCGTCGTAACGCCCGCCCTGCGCGATCGCGCGGCTGCGTCCCGCGGTATAGGCAGCGAAAACGACCCCGCTGTGATAACCGTAACCGCGCAGCTCGGCAAGATCGTAGGCCGCTTCGGCACCCGTCAGGCCCGCGTCGATGGCATCCAGCGTATCGAGGGCAGCAGAAACGGCCGGCAGTTGCGGCAGGCGCGCACGTGCCTCGGCAAGCACGCCGCGGTCGCCATAAAGCTGCGGCAGGGCGGCGAAGGCTTCGGCAAGCGCCGTCGGCAACCCGGCGCTCAACACGGCGACCGCACTCGCATCCTTGGCCTGCAAAGCCCCGAACAGCTGATGCTCGATCGCGCCGGACAGACCGGCCGCCTGCGCCAGCGCGCGATACACGCCGACATGGCCGATATCCAGCTGCGTAGCGCGCACGCCGCAGGCGTCCAGCCCCTGCAGCATCAGCGTGAGGATTTCCAGGTCGGCCGCCGCACCGGGCTCACCATAGAATTCCGCACCGATCTGGATCGGCTCGCGCGAACGGTGGAACCCGTCGGATTGCGCATGCAGGATGCTGCCCGCATAGCACAGGCGGTTGACTGCATTGGCCGCCAGCAGGTGGGCGTCGATGCGCGCGACCTGCGGCGTGATATCGGCGCGCACGCCCATCAACCGGCCGGACATCTGGTCCACCAGCTTGAAGGTCTTGAGATCGAGATCGGCGCCGACGCCGGTGAGCAGCGAATCGACATATTCGATCAGCGGCGGAATCACCAGTTGATAGCCCTGCCGGCGAAACAGGTCGAGCAGCGCGCGACGCATGTCCTCCATGCGCCAGGCCTGGGGCGGCAGCACATCTTCGACATTTTCGGGCAACAACCAGGCAGTCATGTCATTACAGCCACATCAACATAAAAAGGCCGCCCAGCATCGAGGCGGCGCCAAAAAAACGCAACTGGCCGTCGGTGAGTTCGGTGGCGCGCCGAAAGGCCTCGCGCCACATGGCGGGCGCGGCAAACGGCAATATCCCTTCGATCACCAGTAGCAGGCCAAGCGCGGCGAGCCAGTCGCCGCCGCTCATTTCCCTCCGCCGCGCGGATTCTTCATGTATTTGAAGAAGTCCGCGCTGGGGTCGAGCACCATCACATCGCTCTTGTTCTTGAAGCTGTCGCGATAGGCCTGCATCGAGCGGTAGAACGCATAGAATTCGGGGCTTCTGCCGTAAGCGGCGGCATACACGGCAGACGCCTTCGCATCGCCTTCACCCTTGACACGCTGCGCATCGCGGTAGGCCTCCGCGAGGATCACTTCCTTCTGCTTGTCGGCATCGGCCTTGATCTTTTCGGCCTCGGCCGCGCCGGTGGAGCGCAGTTCGTTGGCCACCTGCTTGCGTTCGGCCTCCATCCGGCGATAGACGTTCTCGGATACGGATTCCGGCAGCTCGACGCGCTTGATGCGCACGTCGACGACCTGTACGCCGATCTTGCGCGCATCCTGATCCGCCTTGGTACGGATGATGTTCATGATCTGGTCGCGGCTGCCCGACACCACATCGTTGATGGTGCGCTTGCCGAATTCGGCCCGCAAACCATCGTTGACCGTCTGGTTGAGGCGGATCGCGGCACGCACCTCGTCCCCCCCCACCGACACATAGAACTGCCGGGCATCGATCACGCGCCACTTGATGAAGGAATCGACCAGGACGTTCTTCTTTTCCGAGGTGATGAAACGCTCGGGATCGTTCGAGTCCAGCGTCAGAATGCGCGTGTCGAAGTAACGCACGTTCTGCACCAGCGGAAGCTTGAAATACAGACCGGGCTTGGTCTTGACCGAAACCACTTCACCCAGCTGGAAGACCATGGCGTTCTGCCGCTGGTCGACGGTGAACATGCTGCCGCTCAGGATTACCAGCAGCACGACGAGCCCGATCAGCGCGGGGCCGAGATACCTGTTCATGGCCGATCCTCCCGGTCGCGGTTGCGGAAGGCGTCACGCGAGCGCGGATCAAGCGACGACGAAGGCGAAATCGTCGTCGGAGACGGCTGCGCCAGCACTTCGGGCGCGTTCGCATACGGCTGGCTCACGATCTGCTGCAGTTTGTCGAGCGGCAGGTAGAGCAGGCTGTTGCTGCCCTTCTGGTCCACCACGATCTTGCTGGTGTTGTTCATCACGGTCTGCATGGTATCGAGGTAGAGACGCTCGCGCGTGACCTGCGGCGCTTTCTGGTATTCGGTGAGGATCTGCGAGAAGCGGCTGGCCTCACCCTCGGCGTTGGCGATCACCGCCGACCGGTAGCCTTCCGCCTCTTCTTTCAGGCGCGACGCCAGACCGCGCGCGCGCGGCACGACATCGTTGGCGTAGGCTTCGGCCTCGTTCTTCAGGCGTTCACGGTCCTGGCCCGCTTTCACCGCGTCGTCGAAGGCGGCCTGAACCTGTTCGGGCGGCTGGATGTTCTGCAACGTGACCTGGCTGACGCTGATGCCCGTCTTGTAGCGGTCGAGTATCTGCTGCATCAGCACCTTGGCGCTGGCGGCGATGTCGGAACGGCCCTCGTACAGCACGAAGTCCATCTTGCTCTTGCCGACGATTTCGCGCATCGCTGTCTCGGCGACCTGCAGCACGGTGTCTTCGGGCGCGCGATTGACGAAAAGGAATTCCTCGGGGTCCTTGAGGATGTACTGGACCGCGAACTGCAGGTCGATGATGTTCTCGTCGTCGGTGAGCATCAGCGATTCCTTCAGCACCTTGCTCTTGACGTTGTTGCGATAGCCGATTTCCACGGTGCGCACCTGATCGATATTGACGATCTCGCGCGACTCGACCGGCCAGGGCAGATGCCAGCGCGGTCCCGGTTCGGTGGTTTCGATGTACTTCCCGAAACGCAGCACCACGCCGCGCTGACCCGCGTCGACGATGTAGAACCCGCTGGCCAGCCAGACCAGAAAGGCCAGCAGCCCCAACAGTCCCAGCAGATTGCCGCCGCCGCCTGCGGGCGCGTCGTTGCCGTCCCCGCCGGATCCGGATTTCTTGCCGAACATGCCGTTCAGCTTCTGGTTGAACTTGCGCCACATCTCGTCGAGATCGGGCGGTCCGCCGTTCTTGCGATTATCGCGATTGCCCCATTGCGGGTCGTTCCAGGCCATGTCTTCGTTCAGCGCCTATGCGGAAAAATTAAGGGTTGGGAAGGTAAGCTCGTTCGCTGCGTCGCCACCGTCCCCGGCACGCGCATCGGACAGGATTTCGGACAAGGCGTCGCGCAAAAGTTCAAGCCCTGTACCGGTCCGCGCGGATACATATACGGCGCGGAGTTTACCATATTCGTCACGGGCGACTCCCGGCGAAATACCCGTCAAATCAAGCTTGTTGTAGACCCTGAGCTGGGGCACCTCGCCTGCGCCGATATCCTGGAGCACCTTGTCCACCGCATCGATCTGGCGCTCCCGGGCCGGGCTGGCAACGTCGATCACGTGCACCAGCAGATCGGCTTCGGCCGTGGCTTCCAGCGTGGCCCGGAAAGCGGCGACCAGATCGTGCGGCAGACGGGTGATGAAGCCGACCGTGTCGGACAGCACGACTTCCCCGCCCGCCGGCCCGCCGGCCGGGTCGACCAGCTGCGGCAGGAATATCTTCCGCGTGGTCGTATCCAGCGTGGCGAAAAGCTGGTCGGCGGCATACGCTCCGGCCCGCGTCAGCGCATTGAAAAGGGTGGATTTTCCCGCATTGGTGTACCCGACCAGCGCGACCGACTGCACGCGCTGGCGGTCGCGCGCGCGGCGCTGGGTGCGGCGCTGTTTGCCCAGCCTGGCCAACCGCTCCTGCAGGGCCTTGACGCGCACGCCGATCAGCCGCCGGTCGGTTTCGAGCTGCTTCTCGCCGGGACCGCGCATGCCGACGCCGCCACGCTGCCGTTCCAGGTGGGTCCAGCCACGCACGAGGCGGGTGGACAGATGCTTCAACTGGGCCAGCTCGACCTGCAGCTTGCCTTCGGCGCTGCGGGCACGGCGCGCGAAGATGTCGAGGATGAGACTGACGCGGTCGATCACCCGGCACTGGAAGCGGCGTTCCAGGTTGCGTTCCTGTGCGGGCGAAAGTTCATGGTTGAAGATGACGACCTCGGCGCCGGTGGCGGCGGCCAGCGCCGCGATCTCGTCGGCCTTGCCGCTGCCGACGAACAGCGCGGCATCGGGCCGCGCCCGCTTGCCCAGTACTTCGCCCAGGATGTCGAGCCCGGCGCCGGATGCAAGCAGCCGCATTTCCGCGACGCTTTCCTGGAAATCCGGTCCGCCGAAATCGACCGCGACGAGCACGACGCGTTCGCCGCCCTGGTGGCGATCAAACAAGGCGGTGGCTCCTGGCAACGGATAGGCGTCGAACAAGCATCGTATCGGTCTGGTCGGGGACGAGACCGGTATTGTAGTGCGTCAGGGCAGTTGGGGACGTCCGAAATGCCAGCCCTGCGCGTAATCGACCCCCATATCCGCGAGGATGTGTGCGGTCTCGGGGTCTTCCACATGCTCGGCCACCGTGCGCATGCCCTCCTTGCGCGCGAAACCGGCCAGACTCTCGACGATACCGGCGATCTTGCGATCCTGACGCATGTGGGTCACGAGCCAGCCTTCGATCTTCAGGAAGCTCACCGGCAGGTTGGCCAGATAGAGATAGGAGGAATAGCCACTGCCGAAATCGTCGAGCGCGAGGCGAAAGCCGAAGTCGATGAGCGGCTGCAGATCGGCGCGCAGGCGTTCGAGACTGGTCACCCGCTGACGTTCCGTCAGCTCCAGTACCAGCGGCTTGACGGGGCCGAGGGTAACGCCGCAGCGCTTGCAGTGCTCCATTGCGCCGGCCAGCATCTGTTCGACCAGATCACGCCGCGCCAGAAATTGCGGCGACACGTTCACGAAATGGGCGAAATCCGGCGAACCGCCCGCAGCCATGCGGGCCGCGCAGCGCTGCATCACGTTCATGATCACCCAACTGTCGATTTCCGCCATCAGACCCAGGCCTTCGGCGATATCGACAAACCGGAGGGCTTCGACCATCTCGCCCTGGGGCGTCAGAATGCGGGCCAGCGCCTCGTCGGCGACGGCTTCGCCGGTTTGCAGGTCGACGATCAGCTGCGCAGCGTAGCGGACCCGGTCCTGCGCCAGCGCCTCGCGCAGACACAGACCGTTCAGCTGCGGGCCGGCCTGCCCGACCAGGCGGACCTGATCCCGCCCGTCGGCCTTGGCCCGGTAGAGCGCCTGATCGATGGTTTCGAGCACCGGTTCGATCCCGCCGTCCCCCTTGCCGTAGGCGGCGACCCCGGCAGAGAAACTGAGCGCGATATTGCCCACGCTGGTACGCACGGGCATGTCGCGGACCTGGTCCGCCAGACGCTTGATGATGCTGCTCGCCTCCTCGGCCGAACTGCCATGCAGGACGAACAGGAATTCCTCGCCCCCCCAGCGGGCGACCCAGTCGCCTTCGCGCAGGCCTTTCTCAAAACGGTGCGCCACCGCTTTCAGCACCTCGTCGCCAACCGCGTGTCCGTAGCGATCGTTGATCGATTTGAAATGGTCGAGGTCTATCAGCGCGATCGCGAAACCCTGCCCGTCGCGCGGAATGCGCGCCTTTTCCTTCTGCAGCCGCTCTTCCGCCGCGCGGCGGTTGGGCAAACCGGTCAACGTATCCGTCAGCGCCATGCGCTGGAGCAGATCGGTCTGTGCGGACTGCTGCAGGGCATTGCCGAGCCAGTCGGCAATGAGCTCCATGTAGGCAATGTCCACGGGATCGACCATCGTACCCGCGCGGCGGCGCAGGAAAGCCAGTACCCAGGGCGCTGTATTGCCGACCACGATCGGCAGGCCGGAATAGCTGAACAGGCCCAGCCGCGTCACGGTGGGGTGGCCGGCATAGTCCGGATGAATGCGCAGGTCGGGAATGTGCTGCGACTCGCGCCGGAGGAACACCTCGCGGCACAGAACCGCCTCGATAGTCAGGACGGTCCCTTCGGGAAATATGTCGAGCCGGTCGCTGACATAACGGGCAGTGTACTGCTCTCCGAATTCGCCGAGCACGACCAGATCCATGTCGAGCACGGCGGCTGCCATGTCGAGCATCGCGCGTATGCGTTCCGCATCGGACAGCCCGGAGCGGACCGACAGCTTCCACAGGGCGGTCAGGCGGTCGACGTGCGTGTCGCCCGGTGCGATATCGGCTACGGAAAGATCATGGGCATGCATGGATCCATCATTCAGGATGCACTATGCCCCTATATCGATCCGGATTCCGCAAAACTTGAAGGATGCGGACGGGCGGCACGGCGCGCCGCCCGTTCATGCGCTACAGCTCGACCGTGCGGAGCTTTTCGGCCGCCTGTTCGGGACTGATGGTGTTGACGAACAGTCCGGAACCGAGTTCGAAACCGGTCGGGATCGAAGTGCGCGGGCAGATTTCCAGATGCCAGTGGTAGCTCGCGGCGTGCGCGCCGCGTTCCTTGCCGTGCGGGACCGAATGCAGGAAGAAGTTGTACTGCGCGCCGCCGATCACCGCATCGAGCCGCGCCATCGTCCGCCTGAGCACGCGCGCGAGATCGTCGAAATCGGTCGTCGCCGCATCCAGGAAGTCGGACTGATGCACCAGCGGCAGGATGTGCACCTCCCACTCGTAGCGGCTGGCAAAAGGCTTGATCGCGATGAATTTCTCGCCACGCTCGACCACATACTGACCGACGTTGATCTTGCGGCGCACCGCGCCCGAATTGCGGTCGTAGAGCGTGGCCTCGAAAGTCAGCGCCTCGTCGATCAGCGCGCAGAAGATGCAGTGATGATGTTTGGCATAGTGCGCCGCGCTGTTGCGCACTTCGGCCTCCACGTTTTCGGGTACAACCGGCATCGCGATGACCTGGCTGTGCGTATGCGGAATCGATGCGCCGGCCGCCGGGCCGAAGTTCTTGAACACCAGTACGTACTGCAGGCGATCGTCGGACTCGAACAGCTGGCGCATGCGTTTCTGGTACACACCGAACAGCGCGGCCAGATGCGATTCGGCCATCTCGTGGACGGCGATGCCGTGCTCGAAATGATCGATGATGACCTCGTGCCGGCCGTAGCCGTCGATGGTCTGCTGCAGGCCGAAACTGAAGTTCGCCTGTGCGCGGTCGTCACCCAGTACGGGATACAGGTTCTCGACCATGCGGATCTGCCAGTCGCCCTCGGCGGGCCAGGCCAGGATCGCGGGCGGGGTCTTGTGCTCGTTGCCTCGGCAGAAAGGGCAGGTCTCGACATGCTTGCGGGTATCGCGCGGGGCGAGTTCCTCGGCTTTTTTGGGCCGCATCGAACGCGCGGTGGCGACCAGCACGGACTCGGCCGGCACGATGGGGTTGAGACGGATCTCGCGGATTTCGCCGGTGTCGGCGGGCTGGTCTGACATGGCTGTATTTCCTCCGCAGGCAAGCATAAAGCAGCCGTCCGGCGGCGGCGGTTCAATCTGCTTATACCCCCAGTCGCGCTTTTTATCCCCTCGGGCAACGGGGATTCGCATTGACGCTCCCCGCCGCGCCGCCGACAATGAGCGCCTTGCCGCGCCCTCCCGGAGCTTTACCATGGACAACGAAGACAACGCCCTCGTCAACGAACAGCGGCTGATGCGCATGATGCGCAAGACGCTTACCTCGATCGTGCGCGATACCGCGCCGCGCGACGGCAATCCCAGCCCGCTGACGGAAGCGACCGTCATGAACATCAAGGACTGCCTGATGGTGATTTCCAGCCGGGAAACCGAACTCGCACGCCTCACCGGGCGCACGCTGGATGAAAAACCGCATTTCTCCGACGAGAAGCCGAACGCCCACGTGGTGAAGGTCGGCAGCATTCCCAAGAAAACGCACTGACCATGCCGCAAGCCACCAGCCTGTTCACCGACATCGAATCCCGGGTTGTCGGTACCTCGGCGGTGGTGATCTATTCGCCTTCCGGAAAGAAACGTACCCGCTATCCCGAAGGCGTGGTCGAAATCTACGCCAGCGAAGACGAAGCGCGCGCCCACGCCGAGCCGGAAAAACACCGGCACGCCGCGCTGGCCAGCGGCCCGTCGCGTTCGTCCGAAGGCTTCAGGCTGTTCTACCTGGTTCGCTGGCTGGACTGAACGCCAGGCGTGCCAGATAGGCGCGCAGATCCGTTTCTTCGAGCGGCCGGCTGTACAGATAGCCCTGCGCATCGTCGCATCCCAGCACTTTCAGGAGCTGCGACTGCGACTCGGTCTCCACGCCTTCCGCCGTCACTTTCAGCCCCAGCGCCCGCGCCATCCCGATCATGCTGGCGACGATCGCGCGCGCCTCCGGATCGTCGGCCATGTCGGCGACAAAGCTGCGATCGATCTTCAGGCGGGCCGCCACGAGCCGGCGCAGATAGGCCAGACTGGAATATCCCGTGCCGAAATCGTCGATGGCCAGCCGGGCGCCTTCCTCGGCGAGACGCTGCAGAATCGCCGAACCGGCCAGCGTTTCCTGCATGATCGTCGATTCGGTCAGTTCCAGTTCCAGCAGCGCGGGGGCCAGACCGGATTCCCGCAGCACATCGGCCAGCCGCGTCTCGAATCCGGGCCGCCGCAACTGCAGTGCGGAAACGTTGACCATGACCGGCAGGTCGGGCGCGTCGGCCTGCCAGCGGCTGGCCGCCCGACAGGCCTCGGCGAGTATCCATTCGCCCAGGGTCACGATCAGCCCGGAATCCTCGGCGACGGGAATGAAGCGCGACGGCGCCACCCAGCCCCATTCCGGATGGCGCCAGCGCGCCAGCGCCTCGACGCCGACCGGCAGACCGGTCGCGAGCGAGAACACCGGCTGGTAATGCAGCAGAAACTCGCCGCGCGCGAGACCCTGCCGCAGGCCGGTCTCGATCGTCAGGCGGTCCCGCGCCCGCGCGTTCTGCAGTGGATCGGCGAATTGATAGGTATTGCGGCCGCTGTCTTTTGCGGCATACATCGCACGGTCGGCACAGGCCAGCCAGCCGGCGGCGTCGAATGCGTCGTCGGGGTAGAGCGCGATGCCGATGCTGACCCCTACCGACACGCTCTGGCCACCGACGGGAATCGGCTTGGCAAGCTCGTCGATGATCTTTTGCGCAACGTGTCGGGGTTCATCGTCATGACGAATCTCGGGCAGCAGGATGACGAACTCGTCGCCGCCCAGTCGCGCTACCGTATCGTCCTCGCGCACCAGGGCGCGCAGGCGGCTGGCGACAGTGCGCAACAGCGCATCGCCCATCGCGTGCCCCAGCGAATCGTTCACGTTCTTGAACCGGTCGAGATCGAGAAACAGGATGGCCGCGCGCCCCTCCATCCGGTGCGCGTGCGACAGCGCCTGCTGCATGCGGTCGGCGAGCAGCCGCTGATTCGGCAGACCGGTCAGGCTGTCGTGATGGGCCTGTGCATAGAACCGTTCTTCCGAAGCCTGCAGGCGCGCATGCTCGTCGCGGATGCGCGCACGCACCCGCATCAGCACCCCCGCTGACAGGGCGAACGCCAGTGTTGCCCCCAACGGCAGCAGAGCCGCGCGCACCAGCGCGGCGCGCCAGTTACGCGCGTCGACATCGACACCGAAAACGGCCTGTGTCTGGCCGGCCTCGTCCGGCTGCGCGACCAGTGCACTGATCCAGACGCCCCAGCGATCCTCGACCGGGCCTTCGGTCATGAGCGCAGGCTGATCGAAAAGCGCATGCAGCGCAGGGGTGGCTTCGGCGTAAGCCATGCCGGGCGGGGAATAGTCCGGCGATCCGATTTCCTCGGAATCGACAAGGAAACGGACCACACCGTCGTCGCCGCGCACCAGAAGATAGGCGAAGCGATACTGCGAACCGACCCGCCTCAGGCTCTCCATCTGGTGCTTGACGAGCGCGTACCCGGGCATTGCCGCAATGGCGGGGTCGGCATGCAGGGTCGCGACGGCCGCCCAGTCGAGCGCACGCGTCATCAGGCGCGCCTCGGTCAGCCATTGCATGCGCATCGCCTCGTCGGCCGAACGTACGGCCTGCACGGTAAAGGCCGCACCCGTGATCAATCCGATCAGGATGGCCAGCGCCGGCCAGAATGCGCGGAGCCGCCTGCGCATCAGTCTGCGCCGTAGAGCTTGCGACGAATCCGTTTCTCGCGCCGCCGCCGCGTGTCGTCGCTGGCGGAAAGCGCAACGCGTTTCCGGCCTTCGAAAGGATTGTGTCCCTCGTCTTCCTTGATCTGGATACGCAGCGGCGTGCCCTGCAGTTTGAAGGCCTTGCGGAAACTGGTTTCGAGATAACGCTTGTAGTCGTCGCGCAAGCCTTCCAGGGCATTGCCGTGCAACACGATCACCGGCGGATTCTTGCCGCCCTGGTGCGCATAGCGCGGCTTCGGCCGGAACAGCCCGTTCTTCGGCGGCGCATGCTGTTCGACCGCCATCTGCAGCACGCGCGTAAGCTTGGGCGTGGGCATCTTGACGAAGGCTGCGGCGTGCGCGGCCTCGACATCCTTGAGCAGATTCTCCAGCCCTTTGCTTTTGAGCGCCGAAATGTAGTTGAAGCGCGCGAAATCGAGGAAAGCGAGCTTGCGCGCGATGTCGCGCTTGATGTCATCGCGTCGTTCGGGCGGCAGGCCGTCCCACTTGTTGACCGCGACCACCAGCGCACGCCCGGTTTCGAGCACGAAACCCGCCAGATGCGCATCCTGTTCGGAGATGTTCTCGCGCGCATCGAGTACCAGCACGACCACGTTCGCGTCCTCGATCGCCTGCAGCGTCTTGACGACGGAAAACTTCTCGGCGGTCTCGAACACCTTGCCGCGGCGGCGCACGCCGGCGGTGTCGATCAGCACGAAAGGCTTGCCGTCACGTTCGAACGCCACATAGATCGAATCACGCGTGGTGCCGGGCTGATCGAAGGCGATCACGCGTTCTTCCCCGACCAGTGCATTGACCAGCGTGGACTTGCCGACGTTGGGGCGGCCGACCAGCGCGATCTTGGGTATACCGAATTCTTCTTCTGTCGACGTTTCGGTTTCCGGAAAATCCGCCAGTGCCTCGGCGACAAGGTCGGTAACGCCGTCGCCGTGCGCGCCGGATATCGCCAGCGGCTCGCCCAGACCGAGCTCGTGGAATTCGGCCGTCACCACCGCGCGGTTCATGCCCTCGGTCTTGTTCACCGCCAGCAGCACGGGGCAGCGTGCCCGCCGCAGGCGCTCGGCAATGGTCTTGTCCTGCGGCGAGAGACCGCCACGGCCGTCGACCAGAAAGATGACGGCGTCCGCCTCGTCGATGGCCTGCAGAGTCTGCCGCGCCATCTCGGCCAGGATGCCTTCCCTGACGACCGGCTCCAGGCCACCGGTATCGACGACAAGATAAGGTTTACCGCCGATGCGGCCGCGGCCGTAGTGGCGATCTCGCGTCATGCCGGGCATGTCGTGCACGAGGGCGTCCCGGGTGCCGGTCAGCCGGTTGAAGAGCGTGGACTTGCCGACGTTGGGGCGGCCGACCAGGACCAGGGTGGGAAGCATCGATGGAAATTCCGGTTATCCGCAAGGGCGGCGCGAAGGGTTACTCGCCCTCCTCTGTTCGCACGCCATACATTGTTGTCGATCGTCTCGCCGGCCTCATTTCAGCCTGAACGCGACGATGCTGCCCTTGGCCGTCTGTACGGCGAATCCCGGCCCGATGTCCACCGGCGCCACACGCACCCCGCTGTCGACCTTGGCACGCGCTACGAAACGGCCATCGTCGCTCGACAGCACATGGACATAGCCCTCGCCGTCGGCCACCACGACCCAGGCGCCAAGCGCGAGCGGTGCGGTGACCTGGCGCCGGGCCAGCTTGTCCTGGCGCCAGACCGCGCGGCCGGCCGCCTTGTCGTAGGCGGTGATCGCATCCTTGTCGTCGGTGACGTAGAGGTTCTGCCCATCCATGGCCAGCCCGCTGTTGCTGGAAGTGTCACGCGCCCAGAGCGGTGCCCCGCTGGCGCGGTCGAAACAGGCAACGCGCCCCTGATAGGCGACTGCACAGGCCCGACGTTCGTCGACGGCCGGATTGCCCATCACATCCGCCACGCGTTCGAGCTCGGTCGCCCCCCGGGGCAGTGCGACCGTGGCCTCCCACAGCTGTGCGCCATTGGCCGGATTGAGTGCAACCAGCTTGCCGCCCGGAAATCCGGTATAAAGCACGCCGTCGGCGACCGTCATGCCGCCCGAACCACGCAGACTCAAGGGCGGCAGGGTCCGGCTGTATACCCACTTGCGGCTGCCGTCGGCGGCCGCCAACCCCTGGATACGCCCGTCGCCGGTACGCACGACGATCATCTCGCCCGCCGCAACCGGCTGGCCGGCCACTTCCGAAGACAGCGTGGTTTTCCAGCGCAGCTGCCCGCTGGCGACATCGACCGCGATCAGGTCCCCCTTGGCGGTACCCGCCAGTGCCAGCCCCAGGCCCGCTCCCGCGCCGGCGGAGAGATCGGTCCCCGCATCGAAACGCCATACCGCGCTGCCGTTTCCGACCGCGACGCGCACCATGCGCTTGCCACCGACCGCGAATACGTCCCCGTTTTCCGCATGCGGATGCAGCAGATAACCACCGGACTCGCCGGAGTCGGCTTTCCAGGCCTCGGCCAGATCGGCGGCAGGCTTGAATTCGACCAGCGCCGCGGGTTTCACCTTGGGCGCGCCGGAGCCGAACCAGCCGCTGACGGTGCTGCATCCGGTCACGGCCAGCGCCAGGCCGGCGATCAGCAGATGCCGCTTCACTTGCCCGCCCCTCCGCCGACCGCGTCGAGCTTCAGTTCGACGATAGGCCGGTACGGATTGTCCTCGGTCATCTTGTCGAATGCGCTCTGGTAGGCCGTACGCGCCTCGGCGGGCTTGCCCTGCGCGAGCAGGATGTCGCCTTTCAGATCGGCGAAACGGGGGGCGAAAGCGTCGCTGTGGCTGGCTGCGAGCGTCTTCAGCGCAGCATCGTATTGCTTCTGGTCCAATTGCACGCCGGCGAGCCGCAGATGCGCCAGATCCCTGACCGAAGGCTCCTTGCTGTGGGCGGCGGCCCATTCCAGCTGCGCCTGCGCACTCTTCAGATCGCGCGCGCCCGCGTTCAGCTTGGCGAGCAGCAGGGCGCCGCGCGGGGCATACGCGGTACCGGCGTAGCGGTCGATGAGCATGCCCCCGGCTTCACGGGCCGCCTTGGTATCGTTGGTGGTCAGCGCCAGCACCAGTTTCTCGTATACCGCCGCCGCCTCCATGCTCTGCGACAGCGTGTGATGCTGCCAGTAGCGCCAGCCCGCGCCCGCGGCAATGGCGGCCGCAAGACCCAGCATCGCCAGCGCCCCCCAGCGTTTCCACCAGGCCTTCAGTTCGTCCAGCCGTTCCTGCTCGTCGAGATCGTAGGTTGCCATCGTCTTACCCTTGTTGAATGCATGCCTGTTTCAGAACGTCGATCGCCCGATCGGTTTCGACGCGCATCTGTTCTCCCGTATCCCGCAGCGGTTTCAGGCTCACCTGTCCTGCCGCCGCCTCGTCATCGCCGATGATGACGGCGAAGCGCGCGCGGCTGGCATCGGCCTTTTTCATCTGCGATTTGAAGCTGCCGCCCCCCGCGTGCAGGACCGCCGCGAGGCCGGCCGCACGCAACGCTGTGGCCACGCGCCAGGCATGGGCCTCGGCCGCCTCGCCCGCATAGACGACGTAAGCGTCGGGCCCGGGCATGGCGCACACCGTGCCGGCCGCCTCCATCAACGCCAGCAGGCGTTCGATGCCCATCGCGAACCCGGCTGCCGGCGCCGGCTTGCCGCCGAGCTGCTCGACCAGGCCGTCGTAGCGGCCGCCGGCGCAGACCGTGCCCTGCGCGCCGAGCTGGTCGGTCACCCATTCGAACACGGTACGGTTGTAGTAATCGAGCCCACGCACCAGCCGCGGGTTGATCTCGTAGGCGATGCCGCAACTGTCGAGCAGGCGGCGCACGCCATCGAAATGCGTACGCGCCGCACCGTCGAGCTCGTCCATGAGGCGCGGCGCAGCCGCATTGACCGGTGCCATCGCCGGATTCTTGCTGTCGAGAATCCGCAGCGGATTGCTGTGCAGGCGCCGGCGGGCATCCTCGTCGAGCGCATCGGCATGCTGTTCGTAGTGAGCGATCAATCTGGCCCTGTGACGCTGGCGCGCGTCGGCGTCGCCCAGGGTGTTGAGCTGCAGCGTTGGCGCGATGCCCAGTGCGCGCCACAGATCGGCGGTCATCGCAATCAGTTCGGCGTCGATATCGGGGCCGGCAAAACCGAGCGCCTCGACGCCAATCTGATGAAACTGCCGGTAGCGCCCTTTCTGCGGCCGCTCGTGGCGGAACATCGGGCCGGCGTACCAGAGCCGCTTGCCGCCGTCGTACAGCAGGTTGTGCTGGATCGCCGCACGCACGGCAGACGCCGTGCCTTCCGGGCGCAGCGTCAGGGATTCGCCGTTCAGCTCGTCGACGAAGGTGTACATCTCCTTTTCGACGATGTCGGTCACTTCGCCGATGGCGCGTTTGAACAGACCGGTCTGCTCCAGGATCGGCGTGCGCAGTTCGCGGTAGCCATAACGCCGCAGCCAGTCGCGCACGATGGCCTCGAACGCCTGCCAGGTCTCGGCCGTGTCGGGCAGGCAGTCGTTCATGCCGCGCACGGATTGGATGGTGTTGCTCATAGCCTCAAACGGTTCTCAACGCGAAACGGCCCGGAGCCATTCCGCTTGCTTGTCATGCGTCCTCACGCTGCCCGGCCGTAACGCCGTTGCACGTAGTCCTCGACGATGGCCTGAAATTCAGCCGCAATGCGCTCGCCTTTCAGGGTGACGGTCTTTTCGCCGTCGACATAGACCGGCGCCACCGGCACTTCGCCGGTGCCGGGCAGCGAAATGCCGATATTGGCGTGCTTGGATTCGCCGGGCCCGTTGACCACGCAGCCCATCACTGCGACCTGCATGGCTTCGACACCCGGGTACTGGCTGCGCCAGACCGGCATCTGCCTGCGCAGATAGGTCTCGATGTCGGCCGCAAGTTCCTGGAACACGGTCGAAGTGGTGCGGCCGCAGCCCGGGCAGGCGGTGACCTGTGGCGTGAAGGCCCGCAGACCCAGCGATTGCAGGATTTCCTGGCCGACGCGCACCTCCTGCGTGCGGTCGCCGCCGGGCTCGGGCGTGAGCGAAATCCGGATGGTATCGCCGATGCCGTCCTGCAGCAGCACGGCCAGCGCGGCAGTCGAGGCGACGACGCCCTTGCTGCCCATGCCGGCTTCGGTCAGACCGAGGTGCAGCGGATAGTCGCATTGCGACGCGAGATCGCGGTACACCGCGATCAGGTCCTGCACCCGGCTCATCTTGCACGACAGAATGATCCGGTCGCCGCCGAGACCGAATTCCTCGGCTTTTTTCGCCGATTCCAGCGCGGACACGACCATCGCGCGGCGCATCACGACTTCGGCCTCCTCGGGCTGGACACGCCGGGCGTTCTCATCCATCAGGCGCGCAGCGATGGCCTGATCGAGGCTGCCCCAGTTGACGCCGATGCGCACCGGCTTGTCGTAGCGACAGGCGATTTCGATCAGCGTGGCGAACTGTTCGTCGCGCTTCGTACCGCGCCCGATGTTGCCCGGATTGATGCGCAGCTTGGCGAGCGCCTGTGCGCATTCGGGCACCTGCGTCAGCAGCTTGTGGCCGTTGAAATGAAAATCGCCGATCAGCGGCACGCGACAGCCCAGCACGTCGAGCCGCTCGCGGATGCGCGGCACCGCGGCGGCGGCCTCCAGCGAGTTGACCGTGAGCCGTACCAGTTCGGACCCGGCCTCGGCCAGCGCCTGAACCTGCTTGACGGTACCGGTAACGTCGACCGTATCGGTGTTGGTCATCGACTGCACCGCCACGGGCGCGTCGCCCCCGACCCGTACCGGGCCGATCCGCACCTGACGGGTGGGACGTCTGACAATCTGGGACATGGCGGGTGTCTATTCTTCCAGCGTGAAACGCGCCACCGACACGTCGACGAACGGCGCGAGATCGATGGGACGATTGTTGTAGGTCATGCGAACTTGTGCGGCATTGCCGACCACCATGTCGAACGGCGGCTGGCCCTTGATGTCGACACTGCTGCCCGGCGGATTGAGCTGCCGCATCAGCATGCGGCCGCTGGCATCCTTGATCTCGACCCAGGATTCGCCACCGAAGTCGAGATGCACGACGCTGGTCGTTGCGGCCGGCGTTTCCGCCGGCGGCTCGGATGCCGCCTCAGCCTGCCCGGCAGATGCCGCCGGTTTGACGGCGGCCGGGGAATCGGCCGTGCCGGACTCGGTCTGCACCGGAGTTTCGACGGACGACGCAACCGCCGGAGCCGGCGGCGCGGAAGCAAGCGGCACACTGTTCCGCATGGGTCTGGGCGGCATGTCCTCGTCTGCGCCGCTGTTCAGCCACCAGTAGAGGCCGATGGGTACGGCGGCCGCCAGCAGCACGCCCAGCAGCAGCAGAATCAGCCAGGGCGAGGTCAGCCAGTGACTGGGCGGCGGCGGCGCATCGCGGCTGACGGGCGCGGGGGCAGCCGGCGCACCGACCATGCGGGCCAGCATGGGATCGGGATCGAGTCCCAGCAGACGGGCGTAATTGCGCACGAAACCGCGTGCGAACACCGGCTGTCCGAGGCTCGCGAAATCGCCGGTTTCCATCGCATCGATCTGGCGATGCATGAGGCGCAGCCGGTTGGCCACGTCTTCGACCGACAGGCCCTGCGCCTCGCGCGCGTCGCGCAGGGCCTGTCCCACCGGAAACGCGGCGACGGCGTCGTTCATTCGTACTGCCCCGATTGCAATAGCCCCGCCTCGCTCGAGTTGGGGAAACGCTTGCGCAGTTGCAGGCCATAGGCCGCCTCCTGCGCGCGGTCGCCCAGCTTGCGTTCGACGCGCACCCCCAGCCACAGGCTCGCGGCGGTGGGGGGCGACAGTTCCTCGTAACGCGCCAGCAAACGCTGCGCATCGGGCAGTCGGTCCTGGCGGAAACGCAGCGCCGCCATGCGCAGCACGGTATTCGGATTGTCGGGCTGGAGCTTCAGCGACTTGCCGAAATTGGCTTCGGCCAACGCAAGGTCGCCTTTCCGCTCGGCGCACTCGCCGGCATTGGCCATCGCCAGCTCGGGCTGGGCATAGAGCGGATTGCGCAACGCGGCGCTGAACTGTTCGAGGCCCTCGTCGTAGCGTCCCCGGGAGCACAGAAACCAGCCGTAATTGTTGCGCGCTTCCGAATCGGTACGGTCCAGTTCGAGCGCGCGCCTGAAATTCTCCTCGGCCAGCTTGTCTTCCGCCAGTTCCATGTAGATCAGGCCGAACACGTTGTAGGCCGGGCCGTAGCGGTTGTCGATCAGGATCGCCTTGCGCAGCTCTTCCAGCGCAACCTTGTAGGACGCGCGGGCGTAGTACGCCGTCGCCAGCTCGGTGAAGACTTTCGCGCGCGCGCGCGCGTCGCTGTCGGCCGGCGTGGCGGACGGCTCCAGTCCGCCTCCGCCGGGTTGCGCCGCGCAGCCGCCGAGAAGCAGCAGGGCTGCGGCCAGCAGGCTTCGTTTCTTCATGCCGCCTCCTTCTGGATGCGCCGGATCACCCGGCCACTCTTGTCCGCGACACGTCCCGCCAGCTGGCCGCAGGCCGCATCGATGTCGTCGCCGCGCGTCTTGCGCGTCGTCGCCACGTAGCCCGCGTCCTGCAGGATTTCACGGAACGCCCGCTGTGCGTCGGCACGCGGTTTGTCGTAGCCCGAGTCGGGGAAAGGATTGAAGGGAATCAGGTTGAATTTGCAGGGCACGTCGCGCACCAGTTCGACCAGTTGCCGCGCGTGCACCGGTGTGTCGTTCACGCCCGCCAGCAGCACGTATTCGAAGGTGACGAAATCGCGCGGCGCGTGGACGAGGTAGCGGCGGCACGCCGCCATCAATTCGGCCAGCGGATATTTCCTGTTGATCGGCACCAGTACGTCGCGCAGGGCGTCGTTCGGGGCGTGCAGCGACACCGCCAGGGCCACCGGGCAGCGTTCCGCCAGCCGGTCCATCGCCGGCACGATGCCCGAAGTGGAGACGGTCACGCGCCGCCGCGACAGGCCATAGGCATGGTCGTCGAGCATCACGTGCAGCGCCGTCACCACATTCTCGAAATTCGCGAGCGGCTCGCCCATGCCCATCATCACCACGTTCGAAACCGGACGCGGATCGATCGAGCCGGTAATGCGGTTCGGCCCCGTCTTCAGGCTGTGCTGCGCAACCCAGAGCTGGCCGACGATCTCGGCCACGGTCAGATTGCGGTTGAATCCCTGACGGCCGGTCGAACAGAAGGTGCATTCGAGGGCGCAACCGACCTGGGACGACACGCACAGGGTGCCGCGGTCCTCCTCCGGAATGAACACCGTCTCGACGCCGTTGCCGACGCCCACCTCGAACAGCCACTTGCGCGTACCGTCGCTCGACGCATGCGCGAGCCTGATCCCGGGCGCCCGGACTTCGGCTTCCGCCGCGAGCTTTTCGCGCAGCGACTTGGCGATATCGGTCATCTGCGCGAAATCGGCCACGCCCGACTGGTGGATCCAGCGGAACACCTGACGGGCGCGGAAGGGCTTCTCGCCGCGCTCGGCGAACCAGGCGGTCAGGCCTTCGAGGTCGAAATCGAGCAGATTCTGCGGCATCGAGGGGCTCAGCGGCCCGCGTAGACTTCGCAGGCGGGGAAGAAGAAGGCGATCTCGGTTGCGGCCGTCTCGGGTGCGTCGGAACCGTGCACGGCATTGGCGTCGATGCTCTCGGCAAAATCGGCGCGGATGGTGCCCGGTTCGGCCTTCTTCGGATCGGTGGCGCCCATGAGGGCACGGTTCTTGGCGATGGCGTCCTCGCCTTCCAGCACCTGCAGCACGACGGGGCCGGACATCATGAATTCGACGAGGTCCTTGAAGAAGGGACGCTCCTTGTGGACGGCATAGAAACCTTCGGCTTCCTGGCGCGACAGATGCTTCATCCGGGACGCCACGACCTTCAGGCCGTTGGATTCGAAACGGCTGACGATCTTGCCGATCACGTTCTTTTTGACGGCATCGGGCTTGATGATGGAAAAGGTACGCTGAACGGCCATGTGCTTGCTCCAGACGGGATGGAAATAGTGGATAAAAAACGATGAAAATCAGCCCGCTAGGATAGCACGGCGCCCCCGGTCTGTCTCGCCGTGCAGCCCATGCCCAAACGGCATCTATGCGCTGTCCGCCACGGCCGGACGCCAGTCGGGCATCCAGCCCGGTGCATCGGCCGCCACCTGCCAATCCGCGTTCACGCCGAAACCGGCAGCCCAGAGCACCGCGCCTTCCAGTCGCAGCACCGGCAGGCGCTCGCGTTCCCACGGCGGCAGTGCGCATGCCTGCAGCAGCGTTTTCAGATTGCGTGTCGGTGCGCCCGCCGCCAGGCGCAGCCGTTCGCCACCACGCCGCACGTCGAGCACCGTACGCTCCGGCACCAACGCCTCGGCCGGCAGGCCCCGACCGGTTTCACGGCGCAAATGCAGCGTGCCCAGGCCGGGCAGCGTCAATGCCGGTTCACCCAGCCAAACCTGCGGCTCGGGCGACGGTATGGCGCCCACCACGTAAGCGCCCCCCCGGTAGCGGCGCAGCTCCGCATTTTCCAGCGCGACGCGCACTTGTGCGTCGGCACGGGCGTCGCAAACCTGGCGCAGCGCTTCGTCGAGACGGCGCGCGCCAGGCATGCGCGCGCCGCGGCCGGCCAGGAAATAACGCAGCAGATTACGCGCGCGCGCGCGCGGCAAGGCCGCCAGCGCCGCGCAATCGAGCCGCTCACCCGTCAGGCTGCCCGCCGCATCGAGCCGAGCCAGCTCGTCCAGCAGGCCGGCCGCCTCGGCCTGGTGCGCGGCCGCACGCGCAAGAGCCGCACCGGCAGCGGGAAAATGCTCGCGCAAGGCCGGCAGCACGCGATGACGCAGGGCGTTGCGCCGGTAAAGCGTATCCGCGTTGCTCTCATCCTCGACCCATTCGATCCCCGCTGCACATGCCGCCGCATGCAGATCCTCGCGCGACACCGCCAGCAAGGGGCGCAAATGGACCAGGCGCGATCCGGACGGACGCCGGCATTCGGCCATCGCCGCCAGACCTTTGGGGCCTGCCCCTCGCAAGGCTTGCAGCAGAAAAGTTTCGGCCTGATCGTCCCGATGCTGGGCGGTCAGCAGAAAATCGCCGGAACAGGCCTCGAACGCGTGGCGACGCGCCTGCCGTGCCGCGCCTTCGATGCCCGCCGGATCGTCGCAATCGACTCTCACACGCGCAAGCGTCAGCGGCACCGCGTGCGCGGCGCACATTCGCACACAGAAATCCGCCCAGGCATCGGCGTTCGGCGACAGACCATGATGCACATGCACCGCCGCCAGCGCGAACGGATGACGCGCACGCAGCGCAGCCAGCACATGCAGCAGGACAGAGGAATCGAGACCCCCGGAAAACCCCAATAACAGTCGCGCGCCCGCCGGCACATGGCGCGCGACCATGTCTGCCACGTGCGCCTCGATCCGGGCGAGGGCGTTATTTGGCGGGGACTTCCTTGAAGCTGCCATACGCCCGCAGACGCCGGTAGCGCGCGTCCAGCAAATCGTCCAGCGGCTGCTTGCGCAATTCGGCGAGCGTGTCGGTCAGGGCACGGCGCATGTTGCGGAACATGACGTCCCAGTCGCGCTGTGCGCCGCCCAGCGGCTCTTCGACGATGCGGTCGACCAGACCGTTGCTCTTGAGACGATCGGCGGTGATCCCCAGGGTTTCCGCCGCAACCGAGGCCTTGTCGGCGCTTTTCCAGAGAATGGAGGCGCAGCCTTCGGGCGAGATGACCGAATAGGTCGAATACTGCAGGATGAGCGTGCGATCGCCTACGCCGATCGCAAGCGCGCCCCCGGAGCCGCCCTCGCCGACGATGGTACAAACGACGGGCGTCTTCAGCTCGGCCATCACGTAGAGATTGCGCGCGATGGCTTCCGACTGCCCGCGTTCCTCGGCGCCGATGCCCGGATAGGCGCCGGGCGTGTCGATGAAGGTCAGGATGGGCATGCGGAATTTTTCGGCCAGCCGCATCAGGCGCAGGGCCTTGCGATACCCTTCGGGGCGCGGCATGCCGAAATTGCGGTGGATCTTTTCCTTGGTGTCACGGCCCTTCTGATGGCCAATGATCATGACCGGTTCGCCGTTGAAGCGGGCCATGCCGCCAACGATCGCGGCATCGTCGGCAAAGGCGCGGTCGCCGTGCAGTTCGGAGAATTCCGTGAATAGGCCCTGCACGTAATCCAGCGTGTAGGGCCGCTGCGGATGACGCGCCACCTGCGACACCTGCCAGGCGCTCAACTTGGCGTAGATATCCTTGGTGAGCGTCTGGCTCTTTTTCTGCAGGCGGCGGATTTCTTCCGAGATGTCGAGGGCCGAGTCGTCCTGTACGAAGCGCAGCTCTTCGATCTTGGCTTCGAGTTCGGCGATCGGTTGTTCGAAATCGAGGAAAGTGGTTTTCATCACGCGGTAACGATGCGAAGCGAGCCCGTCATTTTAGCAGCCCGGCGGCGGCCCGCCGATCGTTCAATGGTGGTGATGGCCATGCGCACCATGGGCATGGCGATGCGCCACCTCGTCCGAGGTGGCCGCGCGCACCTCGGTCACGGTGCACTGAAAATGCACCGATTGCCCCGCATAGGGATGGTTGCCGTCGACCACAATCTTGTCTTCAGCGATATCCGTCACGGTGTAGAGCATTTCCTCGCCACCGTCGATCGGTGCGCCGACAAACTGCATGCCGACCTCGACATTGTCCGGGAACGCGTCGCGCGCCTCCATGCGGACGAGCTGTTCGTCGTAATCGCCGAAAGCGTCCGGCGGCTGCAGCTTGAGATCGACGCTGTCACCGGTGGCTTTGCCCTCGAGCGCTTTTTCGACCGCCGGAAAAATGTTGTCGTAGCCGCCATGCAGATAGCTCACGGGCTCGTCGCTTTCCTCGAGCATGCGCCCGTCGAGATCGCGGACGACGTAGGTGAGAGTGACGACCGTATCCTTGCCAATATTCACTTGAGATCCTTTACCAGTTGGAGCACGTCCGCCGCATGGCCGCGGCTGGACACACCATACAGGGCGTGACGGATGACACCCTGCTTGTCGATGACGAAGGTGGAACGCACCATGCTCCTGCGCATGACGCCGTCCACCTCCTTGTCCTGCAGCACACCGTAGGCCTCGCAGGTCGCCTGTTCCTTGTCGGCCAGCAGGCGCACGCTGATGCCGTGCTTGTCGCGGAATTCGCTGTGCTTGATGCAATCGTCGCGCGAGATGCCCAGCACGACCGCGCCCAGTTTGGAGAAATCGTTCTCCAGTTCGGAAAATTCGATCGCTTCGGCCGTGCAGCCGGGCGTGTCGTCACGGACGTAAAAATACAGCACGATTGTCTTGCCCATGAACTGGGACAGCTCGACGATGTTCATATCCGCGTCCGGATTGGAAAAATCCGGGGCACGATCTCCTGGCTTCAGCATGTTCGCTCCGCTGCGTTTTTCGGCGCATTCTACAGGGCAAATCCGGCCGCATCGCTATAATCTTTTGCATGAAAACCCCCTTGCTCGGCGGACTCACGCCCACCCGCTTCCTGCGTGAATACTGGCACAAGAAGCCGCTGCTGATCCGCAACGCCGTGCCCGGCTTCACCGGTCTGCTGACGCCCGCCGAAATGCAGTCACTGGCCCGTCGGGACGACGTCGAATCGCGTCTGGTGCAAGGCCGGGGCCGCCGCTGGCGGCTCGACCACGGTCCCTTCCGCGCCGCCGATTTCAAACGGCTGCCGAAAACCCACTGGACGCTGCTGGTGCAGTCGCTCAACCACCACTTGCCCGAAGCCGACGCCCTGCTGCGCCGCTTCGATTTCGTGCCGCATGCCCGGCTGGACGATCTCATGGTCAGCTACGCCGCGCCTGGCGGCAGCGTGGGGCCGCACTTCGACTCCTACGACGTGTTCCTGCTGCAGGGGCCCGGGCGCCGCCGCTGGCAGATCGGCGCGCAGACCGATCTCACTTGCCTGGCGGACGCGCCACTCAGAATCCTGCGCCGGTTCGAACCGGAAACGGAATGGGTGCTGGAGGCGGGCGACATGCTATACCTGCCGCCACAGATCGCTCACCACGGTGTGGCCGTCGATGCCTGTACGACCTACTCGATCGGCTTTCGCGCGCCCACCGCCGAGGAACTGGCGCACGCTTTCCTGATGCATTTGCAGGACACCGTGACCCTGGACGGGCGCTACGCCGACCCCGGCCTTCACCCGCAGCGTCACCCTGGCAAAATCGGCCGCGCGATGCTGGTGCAGATCGAGCGCATGATCGGGCGGATCAAATGGGACCGGCAGACGGTCGCCGACTTTGCGGGGCTGTATCTCTCCGAACCGAAACCCAGCGTATTCTTCGATCCCCCCGAGACACCGCTTACGCCGGCCGCATTCAAACGACAGGCCGGCAGGCAGGGAGTGCGGCTCGACCGCCGCTCACGCCTGCTGTTCATCGGCATGCGTTTTTACATCAATGGCGAAGCGCTTGACGCGTCACCCGAAGAATCCGCCGCCTTGCAACGACTGGCGGATACACGCGAGCTGCCCGCCTCTCCAGACCCTCTGCCCGGCTGTTTTTACGACTGGTATGCGGCGGGGTGGCTGGAGATCGCCGCACCATGAATGCCCTAACCTTCGACACACCGGCCGAGGGCCGCGCCGCATTCGACACGCTGCTGGCCGGCGCGCACCGTCTGATCCGCCTGTACGACCGTGAGCCCTTGCCCTGGGCACTCGACGACACGGATCGTCATGCAGTGCTGCGCGCGTTTTGCGCGGCCGGCGGCGGACGGCGCATCGAATGCCTGTTCGACGACACCCGCCATCTGACACGCGACTGCCCACGCCTCATGCGGCTGCTGCGCGATTTTGGGCATGTACTCGAAATCCGGCAGACCGAAGCCGATACGCCTTTGCCCGACGAAGCGTTCGCATTGGCCGACCGGCACGGCATATTGCTGCGTGCGGACAAGGCCGCGCTGCACGGCATCATGCATCCGGACGATCCGGGACGCGCCACACGTTTACACCAGACTTTCGAGGCTTTGTGGCAACGCGCCGCCGTCCGGATTTCCGCTACGCCGCTGGGGCTCTGAACACGCGCAACGCACCTTACAGCGTTGTCAGCCAGGCCAGCTCTCCTTCGCTGAAACCGGCACGGCGACGTGCGGCAAGATTGAACGGCGGCCTCAGCGGCGGCGCATCGTAGTCGGCAAGCAGTTGCCGAAACGTTGCATCGGCCTCCAGACCGCGCTGCGCGCACAAATAGCCGTACCAGTGGCTGCCGATGGCCACGTGACCGATTTCGTCGTGCTCGATGAGCGCGAGTATTTCGATCAGCCGGCCGTCGCCCGCCGCGCGCAGTTTGCCGACGATCAGCGGCGTCGCATCCAGACCCCGTGCTTCCAGCACGCGCGGCACCAGCGCCATGCGAACCAGTGGATCATGTGCGGTCTTGAGCGCCATGTCCCACAGACCATTGTGCCCGGGCAGATCGCCGTAACCGTGCCCCATCGCGGCCATGTGTGCATTCAGCAATTCGAAATGCAGAGCCTCTTCCGCCGCGACGCCGAGCCAGTCGTCATAGTAGGCACGCGGCATGCCCGCGAAACGGTGGGCCGCGTCGAGTGCAAGATTGATGGCATTGAATTCGATATGTGCCAGCGCGTGGACGAGCGCAGCCCGCCCCGCAGGCGTGTCGGGCCGGCGCCGCGGCACCTGATGCGGCGACACCAGATCGGGCCGGTGCGGCCGGCCGGGCGTATCGATCGCATCGCGGGGCACATCGCAGGCCGCATCGACCCGTCCTACCCGCCAGTCCGCATGCAAGGCGCGCACGCACGCCAGCTTGTCTGCCGGATCGGCCGCCCGCAGGCAGGCCGCCAGCCGGTCAGCCAGATTCAGCGTCGGTCCATCCACCGGATACCGCCCAGCGCAAGGGCAAGGAAAATCAGCAACGGCAGGCTGACCACTATGGCCGGCGGCCAGTCGTTCAGGAGACCGAGGTGCCCGAACAGCCGGCTGAGCAGATGGAACCCCAGGCCGGCCAGAATGCCGAAGAAAAGCTTGCTGCTGGCTCCGGCCGAGCGGGGCCCCTGGACGGCGAAGGGCACGGCGATCAGCATCATGATCGGAATCACGAAGGGATTGAGGAATTTCGACCACAGTGCGAGTTCGTAGCGAGTCGCCTTCTGGCCGTTTTCGCGCAGGTGCTCGACGTATCGCCAGAGCGTGCGCGCCGACATCTGCTCCGGCGCAACCAGAAGAATGCTGAGAATGTCGGGCGTGAGCACGGACTGCCATTCCTGGCTGGCGTGCCGCTCCGCACGTATGCCCTCGTTCGAGAAGCGCGTTTCGAGTATCTGCTTCAGCTCCCAGCGCTGACCGCCCTGCCAGTCCGCCTCGTCGGCAGCGCGAATCGAATCCAGACGGCCTTCGGTGCCGAAGCCGTAGATCTCGATCTGCCGCAGGGTGTTGTCGGGCATGACTTCACGTACGTTGACGAAGGTATTCCCGTCCTTGACCCAGAGCCCGGACCGGAATTGCTGCGCCACGACCGAACGCGTCACCGTCAGTTTGTAGCGTTGCGCGGCCTGCTCGGACCAGGGCGCGACATATTCCCCGAGGAACAGCGCCAGCAAGGCCAGCAGTACGCCGATGGCGCCGAAGTAGGCCGCCATTCGCCAGCTCGACAGGCCCGACACCCGCATGACCGCATATTCGGAATTGGCAACCAGTCGCGACAGCGCAAACAGGGTACCGATCAGTGCGGCGATGGGCAGAATCTCATAAAGATGACCCGGCACATTCAGCAGCACCACCACCGAAATCTGGCCGAGACCGTAATTGTTGCGGCCCAGACTGCCGATCTCCTGAATGACGTCGAAGAAGGCAAACAGCGCCAGCAGGGCCAGCAGCACGAACGCAGCGGCCGTCACGATCTGCGCGCCGAGATAACGGGCCAGCAGGCTCATGCGCGCCGCCTCCGGAACGAGCGCCCCTGGGTGCGCAGATAAAACAGGACCACCACGGCAAGCAGCATCGCGGCATGCGGAGCCGCCATACCGAGCCATGGATCGAGCCGGCCCTGCCCGACCCAGGCCTGAGCCAGCGAAACCATGTTGTTGTAAATGAAATAGAGCAGCAGTGCGACGATCAGGCCGTAGGAACGGCGCGCCCGCGTATTGACGAAACTGAGCGGAATGGCCATCGCAGCCAGCACCAGCGCGGACAGCGGCACGCCCAGACGCCACAGCAGCTCGGCCCGGGCAGCCGGCGAGTCGTCGTCGAGCAGCGCGATCGGCGACACCTGCCGGACGTTGGTCTGCCGCGGCTGCACCTCGGCAGGATCGAGTCGCATCCAGTAACGCGTGAAACGCACGATCCGGTAGTCGAGCTGGCCAGGCACGCCTTCGTAACGGCGGCCTTCGTGGAACACCAGGTAACGCGAACCGTCCTCCAGTTGCGTATAGTTGCCCTCCTTGGCGACCACGAGCCCCAGCTTGCCATCCAGACGGGATTGCATGAACACGTTGCGCACCACGCCCGTCAGGGGATTCAGCGAATCGACATAATAGACGCGCTCGCCTCCGCCGGATTCGGCGAACATGCCCGGCACGATCATCGCGCTGTCGCTGCGGCTTTGCAGATCCTGTCTATAGTCGTTCTTTTTGCTCTGCACCCAGGGATTGAGCACCAGCGTCAGTAAAAGAATGACCAGCGCAAAGGGCGCTGCAAACGTCATCACCGGCCGTATCCACTGCGTCAGCGACAGGCCTGCGTTGAACCAGATCACCATTTCGCTGTCCCGCCACATGCGGGACAGCGGCATCAGTACGCCCGCGAACAGCGCGATGGTCATCAAGACCGGCAGAAAATACAGCAGTGAAAAGCCGAGGAACACGAATACCGCCTCGTTGGCGAGCTCGCCCCGCGCGACATCGCCCAGCAGACGGATGAAGAGAATGACCAGCGCAATCGATACGAGCACCGCGAGCACCGCGCCGGTGGTCAGGCCCATTTCGCGGGTCAGCGCACGGCGATACAGCATGCTATCTGCGCCCCCGGGCGGGGGCGGACGTGGACTTTTGACATTCAGCCATGCCCGCGCCAATAATCGCCTGAAGCACCGCGCCCGACGCGCGCGCAGCAAATTGGTCTTTTTTGAGCACGGACATGGAAAACAAGGAAATCGATCTCGAATTTAGCATAAAAAGCGGGGCACCCGAAAAGCAGCGCACCGCCTGCGTCGTCGTCGGCGTGTTCGAGAGCCGCAAGCTCTCGGCACCGGCCGTCGACATTGACCGCACGAGCGACGGCTATCTGTCGGATATCCTGCGTGGCGGTGACATGGACGGCAAGGCCGGCAGCACCCTGCTGCTGCACCGGGTACCCAATATTCTCGCAGACCGCGTGCTGCTGATCGGCCTGGGCAAGGAGCGCGACTTCCACGAAAAGGCCTACCGTGACGCCATCGCCTGCGCGATCCGCACCCTGCGCGACACCGGATCGATGGAAGCGACGATCACCCTGTCCGAAATTCCCGTGAAGAAGCGCGACGTCGCCTGGAACATCGAACAGGCCGTAATCGCCGCGCACGAAGCGCTCTACCGCTTCGATCTCATGAAAAGCAAGACCAGCGAACCGCGCCGGCCGCTCAAGCGCGCGGTATTCGCCGTGTCGCGCCGCGGCGAACTCAAATTCGGCGAAATCGGCCTCGCGCGCGGCCTGGCCATCGCGCACGGCATCGGTCTCGCCAAGGACCTCGGCAATACGCCGTCCAACGTCTGCACGCCCGAGTATCTCGCCACCGAAGCGCGCAAACTGGCGAAGACCTACCGCTTCGGCTGCGAAGTACTCGACCAGGCCGCCTGCGAGAAACTGGGCATGGGCTCCTTCCTCTCGGTCGGCAAGGGCAGCGACAAGCCGCCGCGTTTCATCGTGCTCAAACACGAAGGCGGCGCCAAGGGCGAAAAGCCCGTCGTGCTGGTCGGCAAGGCCATCACCTTCGATTCAGGCGGCATCTCGCTGAAACCGCCCGCCGAAATGGACGAGATGAACTACGACATGAGCGGTGGCGGCGCGGTGCTCGGCGCGTTCCGCGCCATCGGCGAGCTCGGCCTCAAGCTCAACGTCGTCGGCCTCGTCCCTTCGTGCGAAAACATGCCGAACGCAACCGCCAACAAGCCGGGCGACATCGTCACCTCGATGTCCGGCCAGACCATCGAAATCCTCAACACCGACGCCGAGGGGCGCCTCATCCTGTGCGACGCGCTGACCTACGCCGAACGCTTCGAACCTGAGGCCGTCGTCGACCTCGCCACGCTGACCGGCGCCTGCGTGATCGCGCTCGGTGCGCACCCCAGCGCGCTGTACGCCAACCATGACCCGCTGGCCCGCGAGATCGAACACGCCGCCGACGACGCCTGGGACCGCGTCTGGCGCATGCCGTTATGGGACGACTACCAGGATCAGCTGAAAAGCAGTCTCGCCGACATGGCCAACATCGGCGGCCGGCCGGGTGGCTCGATCACGGCCGCCTGCTTCCTGTCACGGTTTGCCCGGAAATACCACTGGGCGCATCTCGACATCGCCGGTACGGCCTACAAGGGCGGCCGGGACAAGGGCTCGACCGGCCGGCCGGTCGGGCTCCTGATGCATTTTCTGCTGAATCGCGCAGACAAGGTCTGAATTCGACTACCGGCACCGACGTGACCGAAATCCTGTTCTATACCTTTGCCGTGAATCCGCTCGACGTTGCCCGGCGCGTGGCGGCCAAGGCACACGCGCAGGGCAAACGCGTGCTGATCCACGCGCCCGACCCCACCATCGCCGACAGCATCGACCGGCTGCTGTGGACGACCCCGGCGCTGGGCTTCGTACCGCACTGTCGTGACACCGATGCCCTGGCGGGCGAAACGCCCGTGCTGATCGGCATTCATGCCGATGCGCTGGCGCAGGCCGATGTCATGATCAACCTCGGCCAGACGGAGCCCCCCGCCTTCGCACGCTTCGAGCGTCTGGTCGAGATCGTCGGACTGGACGACACAAGCCGGGCACACGGCCGCGAGCGTTATCGCTTCTACCAGTCGCGCGGCTATGCCCTCACAACGCACGATTTACGCGCGCACGGGAATTGAAGTGAGCAGCGAGGATCCGCTTCTGCACAAGATGGATGCGCTGCTGAAAAGGCATCGAGGAGAGACCAAGAACCCGCCCCCGGCGCCGGAGACCCCGCCGTCCGCGGCACCCGGCTGGTTGCCGGTGCTGACCCAGGTCATCGAACGCGGTTCGCCGCCCGAAGAGCCCGCCAGCCTGCCTCCGGATACTGCCGTCTCCGCGATAGGGCCGGGCCCTGTCCTATCGCCGGATGCCGGCAGGCCGGGGGACGAGGACGCACTTGTGGATCGCCTGATGCAGGCGCTTGCTCCCCGCCTTACTGAAATCGTCGAACAAAGAATCGCCGCAGAACTGCACCGCAATCTCGACCAGACACTCGCCGCCCTCCTTGCCCAACTCGACGTCCATGTACGGGAGATCGTGCGCGACACCCTGACGGACACGCTGAAGCCGCCCCGCGAGTAATTGCTCCCGCACATAGGGGACCGCCGTCCGAGAACGCGCGCCTTCTGGGATAATCGGCGTTTTGTTGTCCTGCCCCCGCATCATGGAACTCGCCAAATCCTTCGAACCCGCCGAGATCGAGAAACACTGGTACGCCCGCTGGGAAAGCGCCGGCTACTTCAAGGCAGGCGATGCGGCCAGTGCGCCGGCCTATTGCATCATGCTGCCGCCGCCCAACGTCACCGGCACACTGCACATGGGCCACGCGTTCCAGCACACGCTGATGGATGCACTGGTCCGTTTCCACCGCATGGACGGCGACAATACCCTATGGCAACCCGGTACCGACCATGCCGGTATCGCCACCCAGATCGTCGTGGAACGTCAGCTCGACGCACAGAAGGTTTCGCGCCACGACCTCGGCCGCGAAAAATTCCTCGAAAAAGTCTGGGAATGGAAAGCGCATTCCGGCTCGACCATCACCCGGCAGATGCGCCGGCTCGGTACCAGCCCGGACTGGAGCCGCGAACGCTTCACCATGGACGACGGCCTGTCGAAGGCGGTTACCGAAGTATTCGTACGCCTGTATCGTGAAGGCCTGATCTATCGCGGCAAACGTCTGGTCAACTGGGACCCCGTGTTGCAGACCGCCGTATCCGACCTGGAAGTCGTCTCGCAGGAAGAAGACGGCTTCATCTGGGACATCCGCTACCCGCTCGAAGACGGCTCGGGCCATCTGACCGTCGCCACGACCCGTCCCGAGACCCTGCTCGGCGACACCGCCGTCGCGGTCCACCCCGCCGACGAACGCTACGCACACCTCATCGGCAAGACAGTGCGACTGCCCATTGCCGAACGCAGCATTCCCATCATCGCCGACGAATACGTCGACCCCGCGTTCGGCACCGGCGTCGTCAAGATCACGCCCGCGCACGACTTCAACGACTGGCAGGTCGGACAGCGTCACAAACTCGTGGCCATCAGCGTCTTCACGCCCGATGCGAAGATGAGCGACGTCTGTCCTGCCGAATACCAGGGCCTTGACCGCTACGCCGCACGCCAGAAACTGCTGGATGAATTACAGGCACAGGAGCTGCTGGTCTCGGCCAAGCCGCACAAGCTCATGATCCCGCGTGGCGACCGCACCAATGTCGTGATCGAGCCAATGCTCACCGACCAGTGGTTCATGAGCATGGAAAACCTGGCCCAGCGCGCGCTTTCCGTCGTCGATAGCGGCGAACTCCGGTTCGTGCCGGAAAACTGGACCACCACCTATCGCCAATGGCTGGAGAACATCCAGGACTGGTGCGTCTCGCGCCAGCTCTGGTGGGGGCACCGTATCCCTGCCTGGTACGACGAGGATGGCAATTTCTACGTCGCGCACGACGAGGCCGAGGCCTGCAAGCAGGCCGGCGGCCGTCCGCTCATCCAGGACAGCGACGTGCTCGACACCTGGTTCTCGTCCGCCCTCTGGCCGTTCTCAACCCTGGGCTGGCCCGATCGGACGCCCGAACTGGAACGTTATCTGCCGACCTCGGTGCTCGTCACCGGCTTCGACATCATCTTTTTCTGGGTCGCCCGCATGGTGATGATGTCACTGCACTTCACCGGCAAGGTGCCGTTCCGCGAGGTCTACGTCACCGGCCTCGTCCGTGACGCCGAAGGCCAGAAAATGAGTAAATCGAAGGGCAACGTGCTCGACCCCATCGATCTCATCGACGGCATTGGCATCGATGCACTGGTTGCCAAGCGCACCAGCGGCCTCATGGATCCGAAACAGGCGCCAGCCATCGAAAAGCGCACACGCAAGGAATTTCCAGAAGGCATCGCCGCATTCGGAACCGACGCCCTGCGTTTCACGTTCGCCAGCCTCGCCACCCATGGCCGCGACATTAAATTCGATCTGCAGCGCTGCGAGGGTTACCGCAATTTCTGTAACAAACTATGGAATGCGACGCGCTTCGCCCTGATGAACCTCGAGGGCCACGACTGCGGCTTCGACGGCACGCAAGCGGCATTCGAGTATTCCGATGCCGACAAATGGATCGTCACACGACTGCGGCAGGCGGTCGTCGACGTACGCGAAAGTTTTGCGATCTACCGTTTCGACCAGGCTGCGCGCGCGATCTATGAATTCGTCTGGGACGAATTCTGCGACTGGTATCTGGAACTGGCGAAAGTACAGCTCAACGGCGGCACCGACGCGCAGCAGCGCGCTACGCGCCGCACGCTCGCGACCGTGCTCGAATCCGCCTTGCGGCTGGCTCACCCCATCGTCCCGTTCATCACCGAAGAACTATGGCAGAAAGCCGCACCGCTTGCGGGCGCGACCGGCGACAGTCTCATGCTCGCCGCTTATCCGCGCCCGGACGATTTCACCGCCGACGAAGCTGGAGTAACACGCATCGCCACCCTCAAAGCGCTGGTCGGCGCCTGTCGCACCCTGCGCGGTGAAATGAATCTTTCTCCCGCGCAACGTGTCCCGCTCATCGTCGAAGGCGATGCCAGGCTCGTCGAGGCACTCGCACCTTACATCCAGTCGCTTGCCAAGCTCTCCGGTGTCGAGGCCGTATCCCGTCTGGAAGACGCAGACGCCCCCGTCGCCCTGGTCGGCGAGATGCGCCTGATGCTGGTCGTTGAAATTGACAGAGAAGCCGAACGCATACGGCTCGAAAAGGAAATTGCGCGATTGCAGGCTGAAATCAGAAAAGCCGAAGCCAAACTCGCCAATGCGAGTTTCGTCGACAAGGCACCGGCCACGGTTGTCGCGCAAGAACGGGCCCGACTCGCGGATTTCGGCACCATGCTGCAGAAGATGGAAGCCCAGCACGATCGTCTGGGATAAGCGGTGCCGGCAACAAAAAAGCGCAGCCTTGGCTGCGCTTTTTTGTTTCACGATGACTCCAGCCCGGTAGTTCGCTGGACTGCGCCGTAGCTCGATACAGCAGGTTTATCAATAGCTTACGCGCGTCCATCATATGCCGGTGCTTTCTGAAACTTGACCCGGTTTTCCCTCGCGCCGCTCCTATCTGGCTCTTGGAATCCGGGTCGTTCCAAGGAGTCATCATGGCAAAGATCAAGCTCACCAAGACCGCCGTGGAGGCGGCCCAGCCCCAGGCCAAGGATATTGAACTGCGGGATACCGTGGTGCCTGGCTTCCTGTGCAAGATTACCCCGACGGGCCGCCGGGTGTTCATGCTCCAGTACCGCACGAACTCCGGCCAGCCCCGCAAGCCCTCGCTGGGGCTGTACGGGGAGCTGACCGTCGAACAGGCACGAGTCAAGGCACAGGACTGGCTGGCCGAGGTTCGCCGGGGCGGCGACCCCGGCGGCGCCAAGGCCGAGGCGCGCAAGGCGCCCACGATGGCCGAGTTGTGCAAGAAGTTCATGGAGGACTACTCCAAGAAGCGCAACAAGCCCAGCACGCAGGACGGCTATCAGGGCGTCATCGACCGCAACATCATCCCGCTGCTGGGCCGCAAGAAGGTGCATGACGTGAAGCGGCCCGACATTGCTGCACTGATGGAGAAGCTGGCCTACAAGCCGACCGAGGCGAACAAGACCTTCGGCGTGCTGCGCAAGATGTTCAACCTGGCCGAAGTGTGGGGCTACCGCTCGGACGGCACGAATCCGTGCCGCCACGTCCCGATGTACCCGCCGGGCAAGGAAACCCGGCTCATCGTGGACGAGGAAATGGTGCGGATCTTCCGCCATCTGGAGAAGCTGGAGGCGGAAGGGCTGGAGAACTACGTCATTCCGTTGGCTATCCGGCTGCAATTCGAGTTTGCCGCACGGCGCTCCGAAATCTGCCCGCTCCAATGGAGCTGGCTGGACTTCGAGAACCGGCGCGTGGTGTGGCCCGACAGCAAGGTCGGCGGCATTTCCAAGCCCATGAGCGAGGAAGCGTATCGGCTGCTTTCGACGGCACCGCGTCGGGAGGGCTGCCCCTATGTCCTGCCATCGCCCAATGACCCGACCAAACACCTGACTTTTGGCGAGCACTATGGCGGCTGGTGCCGGGTGCTCAAGGCCGCCGGCGTCCCGCACGTCGGCACGCACGGCATCCGCCATCGCTCGACCACCGACATTGCCAATTCGGGCGTGCCGACCAAAGTGGGCATGAAGTTAACGGGCCACAAGACCGTAGCGATGTTCATGCACTACGTCCACACCGAAGACAAGCCGGTGCGCGATGCGGCCGAGCTGGTGGCCAGCCGGCGCCAGGCTATCACGGGCACGCGGCAGCTTGCGGAGGCGACGGCATGAATGGGCGCCGGTCATCCGCAGCATCGTCCGCAGCGCCTTTGGCGCTGCTGGGCGACATTCGGGTACTGATCGAGGAGGCGCGCAAGCGCGCCGCCTCGACGGTGAATAGCGAGCTGACGATGCTCTACTGGCGCATCGGCCAGCGCATCCACACGCAGGTCTTGGATGGGCGCCGGGGCGCTTATGGCAAAGAAGTCCTGCCCACCTTGGCGGCGCAGTTGGTGAAGGAATACGGCAGCAGCTTTGCCGAGCAGAACCTGCGCCGCATGGTGCAGTTCGCGGCCACCTTCCCCGACGAGCAGATTCTCGTATCACTGATACGAGAATTGAGCTGGACGCACTTCATCGCACTAATGCCGCTGAAAGACCCGCTCCAGCGGGACTACTACGCGCAGATGGCGAGCGCCGAACGCTGGAGCGTGCGGACGCTGCGCGAGCGCATCGACTCGATGCTGTACGAGCGCACGGCGCTGTCCCAAAAGCCGGGCGAGACGATCGCGCAGGAACTGGCGACGATGCGCGATGCGCAGCGCATGTCGCCCGCCCTGGTCATGCGCGACCCGTACATCCTCGACTTCCTGGGGCTGCGGGACACTTGGCAGGAAGGCGACTTGGAGGCGGCGATCATCCGCGAAATGGAGTCGTTCTTGTTGGAGCTTGGCGCGGGCTTCAGCTTCGTGGCCCGGCAGAAGCGCATCCAAATTGACGGCGAGGATTTCCATCTCGATCTGCTGTTTTACAACCGCAAGCTACGGCGGCTGGTGGCAGTGGAGTTGAAGGTCGGTGAGTTCAAGGCGGCTTTCAACGGACAGATGGAGCTTTACCTCCGCTGGCTGGACAAGCACGAACGCGAGCCGGAGGAAGCCTCGCCGCTGGGGATCATCCTTTGCACCGGCAAGAAACGCGAGCAGATCGAATTGCTGGAGCTGGACAAGTCAGGCATCCACGTCGCCGAGTACCTGACCGCCTTGCCGCCGAGGGGCGTGCTGGTGGAGCGACTGCAACAGGCAACGCAGCGGGCGCAGTTGCAGATCGAGCAGCGCAAGACCGACAACGAGTAGTCCTTTCCCAAGCAGTCTGGCGTCCCGGCGTGCCGCCGTCGCGCTGTCGTGCTGCGCATCGAGCCTCGCTGCGCGAGTCTCGCCCCATGCGGGCTTCCATCACTTACGCCTCCGGCCCGGCTCGCTGATCCGAGCCTGCGCGCTCCGCTTGCCTAAAACCCGCGTGCGTAGGGTGGTGTGAGGGGGCGGTCTTGCTGTGTCCCTTCACCGTATCACGGCGTTCTCGCCGTGCAAGGGCTGCGCGCGCGGTGCGCGCTTGCGTCCTGGCGGCCGTCTGCGACCCCTGACTGCTGCGCTGCGCCGTGAGGCCGACGGTTCCGGGCAATTCCGCCCTTGCAACCGGAGAACCGTCATGAACGACAAATCACACGTTTCCCTCGAACAGCACGTTTGCCTGGTCTGCGGCACGACGTTCGATACCGGCGCGATCCTGCTGGACAAGCGCCTGCGCGCGAGCCTGGAGCGCCACACGGCGACTGGCTGGGGCCTGTGCCCCGAGCATCAGAAGCTGGCCGACGATGGCTTTGTCGCGCTGGTCGAATGCGATCCGCAGCGCAGCGGCTCGCAGGCTGGCGGGCGTATGAAGCCCGAGCAGGCGTACCGGACGGGCCGGCTGGCCCATCTGCGGCGCACGGTGTTCGCGCAGGTGTTCAACGTGCCGATCGCGGACGAGCAGGCTTGCGTGTTCGTTGAGCCTGGCGTGATCGAGCACTTGCAGTCGATGACGGCGCCGACGGCGGGCTGATTGCGTCGTGCGGCCCTCGGTGCGTCGCTCCTTCGCGGGCGGCGCACTTTTCCATATCCCCCCAGGGGGGATATAATTACCACATGAACGCGACACACAAGCACTCAACCCATCCCGATCTCGTGAAGCGGCTGAAACGTGCCGATGGTCATCTTCGGCACGTCATAGGGATGATCGAAAGTGGGGAATCCTGTCTCGACATCGCCCGCCAGCTCGCGGCGGTGGAAAGCGCGGTCACGGCCGCAAAGCGCGTCCTGATCCACGACCACATCGACCATTGCCTAGCGCATGACGAAGACTCCGTTTTGACCGAAATGAAGGCACTGACCAAACTGCTTTGAGGCCCGCCGATGCTCTCCGTCCTGAAGAACCGTACCTACCGTCACCTGTTCGCCGCTCAAGTGATTGCGCTTGTCGGCACGGGCCTGATGACGGTAGCCCTTGGCCTGCTTGCCTACGATCTGGCCGGGGCGAATGCCGGCGCGGTACTCGGAACGGCACTTGCCATAAAAATGCTTGCCTATGTCGGAGTCGCCCCGGTCGCGCAGGCTTTCGCCGACCGGCTGCCGCGACGGTCGTTGCTCGTTGCCCTTGACTTAGTACGAGCATCCGTTGCGCTCTGCTTGCCCTTTGTCAGCGAAATCTGGCAAATCTATCTGCTGATCTTCGTCTTGCAAGCGGCGTCCGCAGGCTTCACGCCGGCCTTTCAAGCCACTATCCCAGACATCCTTCCGGACGAAGACGAGTACACGAAAGCACTGTCGCTTTCCCGGCTGGCCTACGATTTGGAAAGCCTGATTTCCCCGATGCTGGCCGCCGCGCTACTGACGGTCATCAGCTTCCACAACCTGTTTGCCGGAACGGTTCTCGGCTTCCTCGTGTCAGCAGCGCTGGTGGTCAGCGTGAGGCTTCCCACAACCGTTCCCGGCCCGCGTCGTGGCATATGGGATCGCACTACGCGGGGCACGCGCATTTACCTCGCCACACCGCGCCTTCGGGGTCTGCTGGCGATCAGCCTCGCTGTGGCAGCAGCGGGGTCAATGGTGATCGTGAACACGGTGGTCATCGTGAAGGCACGCTTCGGCCTGGGCGAATCCGAGGTGGCGTGGGCGCTGGCGGCCTTCGGAGGCGGGTCGATGGTTGCGGCCTTCGCGCTGCCTCGCCTGCTCGACAAGATTGCTGATCGACCTGTCATGATTGCGGGAGCGACGATGCTGGTTGTGGGAACGGCAGCCGGGGCAATGATTCCGACCTATGCCGTTCTGGTGGTGATCTGGTTTGTGGTCGGCTTCGGCTACAGCGTGGCGCAAACACCTTCCGGCCGGCTGTTGCGCCGCTCCGCTCATCCCGAGGATCGCCCTGCGGTCTTTGCCGCGCAATTCGCCCTGTCCCATGCGTGCTGGCTCATTTGCTATCCCTTGGCCGGTCGCTTCGGCGCTGCCTTTGGGCTGCAATCGACCTTCATCATCATGTCGCTGATTGGTCTTGTCGGAGTGGGACTGGCGCTGTGGCTCTGGCCCGCTAGAGATTCTTCCGACATCGCCCACGATCACCCTGATCTACCGCCCGATCATCCTCACTTGCGCGAACATGCAGACCGAGGCGGGCACCGTCATCCCATGATCGTTGACGATCTGCACCGGGACTGGGCGCGCATTTAAGAACAACCCGCCTTTCACATCGCTGATGCTTCCGGCCCGGATGGCTATTCGGGCCTGCGCGCTTCGCTTACCGAAAACCAGAGTACGTGGAGGTGCGAGGGAGGCGGTCTTGCTGTTCCCCTCATCGCGCCACGGCGTTCTCGCCGTCAAGGGCTGCGCGCCGACGGCGCTTGCGTCCTGGCGGCCGTCGTTGACCCCTGACTGCTTGCGCTCCGCCGTGCCCTGGAAGGGTCGGGCAATTCCACCCGGCAACCTTTCAGGAGTTCACCATGAACAACGCACTCATCACCGACGAGCAGCGCATCGTGCTGCTGACCAACGGCCGCGAATCCTTGGAGAACCCGGACTTCGATCCGGCCCCCGTGGTCAAGCTGTTCACGCCGGACGCCGGCGCGACCTGGCTACTGACCGAGATTGATCCCGATGACCACGACCACGCCTTTGGTCTTTGCGACCTGGGCTTGGGGGCGCCGGAAATCGGCTGGGTCAGCCTGGGCGAACTGGCGACGGTGCGCGGCGGGCTGGGCCTGCCGATTGAGCGCGACCTGTCTTTCCGCGCCGAGAAGCGGTTGAGCGCCTATGCGCGCGATGCGCGCTTGGCCGGGCGGATCGCTGTCTGACCTGGCCGTGGGAGCGCTGCAAGGCGCTCCTTGTGCTTTCTCGACCATCGAAAGAGATCAATGCCATGAGCAGCCATCACGACTACATCATCGAAATCACAGCACAGCACGATGCGCTCAAGCCGTTCGCGCCGGAGAACGGCCAGCCCTTGCGCTTCAAGATCGGCGACGCGGTGATCTACGCTAACGAGTACGGCGCACAGTTCCGGCGCCGCGTCACCGGGTTCTACCAGCCCACCGGGCTGTCGGGTCTGTACGCGCACGGTGCGCGCTACCTGCTGGACTCGTCATCGCCGTGGATGCCGGTATCGGAATCCAGCCTGCGCCCTGACGACTCGGCGTGATGCCTGCGCGCCCCTTGCGGGGCACTGCGCGCTTCGCTTGCCTCCAGGGGAAAGCCCTCGGGCTATCCCCGCCGCGCGATGCTTGGCGCCCCTCAAAGACCGCCGAACCGGCTGCGCCGGATCGGCCAGACCACAGCAGTCGCTGTCGAACCTGTTTCCCGATGACTGGCGCATGAGCTTGTGCATCGAGCCTTGAAGTCAGGGCGTCCCCGGCCAAGAAACATGGCCGGTCGCGCTCTCGTGCGCGTAGCGCATCGAGCCGCCTGCGGCGTCTCGCCCCTGACGGGCTTCCATCGTTCCCTCGCTCCGCTCGGCTGACGCCTACGGCCCGGCTTCCAGCTTCGGGCCTGCGCGCTTCGCTTGCCGTGCGGTCGGCGTGTGGAGGGGCCGTTGCCATGCCCAGCCGTCTCCCCTGACTTCATCACCTTGTCCGCGACTGTAGCCCGCGGCCGTGTGCCGTCAAGGCGCGCAGGGCCGTGTCCTCGGCTGCGCCTGCGGGCCGCACCAACCCTGCGCTTGCCTCCTTGACGGCCCCCGTCCGCGCGCTCCTGACCGTCGCGGGCGATGAACTCAGGAAAGA